>Ga0209963_1000703_pt1 | contig 33231 bp, 32 predicted proteins | sample ThiBio_1000_biof_2_FD_183957 | JGI IMG/M metagenome (GOLD analysis project Ga0209963, IMG submission 183957) | Wastewater bioreactor microbial communities from Cape Town, South Africa - Thiocy_cont_1000_biof (SPAdes) | ecosystem: Engineered > Bioreactor > Thiocyanate-remediating >...
ATATGGAACCCGTAACGGGTCTTGATCAGGTCGCGGAGAACGCCTGACGCACCAAACTTGAAAAGAGCCTGTTCAAATTCAGGCACGGTGTCGCCGCGGCCGATCTGCCCCAAATTGCCGCCCTGTTGCCCTGATGGGCAGTTCGAAAGCTCACGCGCCAGAGCGTCGAAGCGGTCGGGCTCGCGTAGCAATTGGTTCAGCGTGTCCTCGGCACGGGCTCGAATTTCCGGGATGCGCACCTGCGGCGTGACCTGAAACAGAATGTGACGGGCGTGCACGAGATCGCCACTCTGAAACTCGCGTGGATGCCCGTCGTAGTAGCGGCGGCATTCGTCCTCGGTGGGTGAAGGCGTCGTAACTTCGCGCTCGAGCAGCGTTTCGATCGCTGCATCGATCATCGTCTCTTCACTTGCGGTCTCGGCCAGCAGGTCAACGGCGATCGCACGCTGCCGCAGAAGCTCGCGCGCTGCGGCAAGCTCACTGGAACTCTCCGGTTCGACCGCGATTTCGACGCCGTTGACTGAGACTGTCACGAGCGTACGGGCTCCTTCGCCCGCGTCTTCGGCGTGCGCACGATCTGGTAAGGCCGGAACAGATAGGCCAGCGCGCCGCCGCCGCTCCAGATATGGATCATGCGCGTGAACGGCGAGACGAAGAACAACGTGAAGCCCAGGAGGATATGTAGCTTGTAGGTAAGCGGTACATCAACCATCAGGGCCGCCGCACCGCCATCGAGCGTGACGATCCCCTTGACGTAGCTCGTCAACGTTTCGAACAGCGCCCCATCCATGTGATAGGCAGAGAGTGGCACCGTGAGCAGGCCGAGGGCCAGTTGCAGCCATAGCATCAGCGTGATGGCGATATCCCATTTGCGGCTGTTGAGCCGGATGCGCGGATCGGCCAACCGCCGGTAGATGAGGATCGAAAGCCCAACGATGGCAGTGAGCCCCGCGATGCCGCCCACCACCATGGCGAGGAGTTGGTGCGCGACAGGATCAAGCGCCCAGTCCACAGCCCAATGCGGTGCAAGAAACCCGGCAAAATGCCCGAGGATGACGACGATGACACCGTAGTGGAACAGGTTCGAGCCGAGCCGAAGCTGGCCCTTGCGCAGCATTTGAGAAGAGTCGCTCTTCCACGTATAGGGCTCGCGGTCAAAGCGGATCAGGCTGCCGACCAGGAGGACGACGAGACAGATATAGGGGTAGACGCCAAACAGCAGCGTGTTCACATAAGCGTTGGATAGCATGGCAAAGTCTCCTCTAGGCGGCCGGCGCGCCGGTCGCTGGACCGGTAGATGCAGGAGATCCAAACGCGGGCTGCTCGGCCCATTCGCGATCGAGGGCTTCCATGCGCTCCTTGACGGGGGGCACCTTGTCGACCTCGATCGGGCTTTCTCCCGCGATGACAAGCAGGGCCTGCAAAACGGCCGCGTAGCGGCTTCGCCGCGCGACAAGGGACCGGCCGATTGTCCCCAATATCTGGCCGCAGTCTGCCAGCATGTCCCGCGCCTCCGCGAGATCGCGGCAGCTCAGATATTCGAGTACGACAGGAAGATAATCCGGCAGTTCGCGCGCGGTGAGTTCGAACCCTGCTTTCTCGTAAAGTTGCTTGAGTTCAACCATGGCCTCACCACGGTCACGGCTCTCGCCATGCAAGTGTTCGAACAAGTGCAGGGAGAGTGCGCGGCCCCGGTCGAAAAGATCGACATAGCGCTCCTCGACGGTCAGCAGATCGCCGTCCCCCAGTTCGTCGATCAATGCGAGGAGATCGTCGCGGCGGGGCGGATCAAGCAGCGGCGCGGCGCTTACGATATCCGCGATCTCCGGCAGCGCCTGTCGCATATCTTCCGAGGGATACGACAGCAGGGCACTGAAAGCCTTGAACAGCAGCATCTTCGCCTCCTCACGTATCGAGCGGCCGCACGGGATTGAGCTTGCGCCGGCCCATCTTTCCGCCAAACAGAGTCGAGTGCGGCGGCCCGAAATCGCAGCCATTGCCGAACGTGAAGCCGCATGAGCCTTTCAGACCGTAGGCGTCCTCGGCCTCCTCACGGTGGCTGGTCGGAATGACGAAACGGTCCTCATAGTTGGCGATCGACAGGTAACGGTGCATGTCCTCGACCTGCGCCACCGAGAGCCCAGCCTGATCGAGGACTGATTGGCCCCCACCCTCGCCAAGCTGGCGCCGGCGGAAATAGATGCGCATGGCGAGCATCCGTTCGAGCGCCGTGACAACCGGCTCCTCCGCACCCGCCGTAAGCAGATTGGCGAGATAGCGGACAGGGATGCGCAACGAGCGGACATCGGGAATCTCCCCGTTCGTGTCGATCGCGCCCGCGTTGGCGTGCGACTGGATCGGCGACAGCGGCGGAACGTACCAGACCATCGGCAGCGTGCGATATTCGGGGTGAAGCGGGAATGCGATCTTCCAGTCGACGGCCATCTTGTAGGCCGGCGAGCGCTTGGCCGCCGCGATCCAGTTGTCGGCGATGCCGTCGGCGCGCGCCTGCGCCTCGACGGACGGATCGTTCGGATCGAGGAACAGCTTGAGCTGGGCTTCATAGAGGTCCTGCTCGTCTTCAACGGAAGCGGCTTCCTGGATGCCGTCGGCGTCATAGAGCAGCACGCCGAGATAGCGGATACGGCCGACGCAGGTTTCCGAACAGACGGTCGGCTGCCCGGCCTCGATGCGCGGATAGCAGAAGATGCACTTCTCGGCCTTGCCGGAGGTCCAGTTGTAATAAATCTTTTTGTACGGGCAGCCCGACACGCACATGCGCCAACCACGGCACTTGTCCTGATCGATCAGGACGATGCCGTCTTCCTCGCGCTTGTAGATCGAACCCGACGGGCAGGACGCGACGCAGCTCGGATTGAGGCAGTGCTCGCACAGTCGCGGTAGATACATCATGAAGGTATTTTCGAACTGGCCGTAAATGTCCTTCTGCACGGCCTCAAAATTGTAATCCTTGGAGCGCTTGTCGAACTCGCCACCGAGGATCTCCTCCCAGTTTGGGCCCCACTCGATCTTCTCCATCGGCTTGCCGGTGACCAGCGACAGCGGCCGCGCCACGGGTGCAGTCGGCAGTTCGGGCGCCTTCTGCAGATGTTCGTAATCGTATGTGAAAGGTTCGTAATAGTCGTCGATCTCCGGCAGGTGCGGGTTAGCGAAGATCTTGGCGAGGATCGAAAGCCGTCCGCCTTGCTTGGGCACGATCTTGCCGTTCTTCTTACGCTTCCAGCCGCCCTGCCAGCGTTCCTGATTTTCCCAGTCCTTGGGGTAGCCGATACCCGGCTTGGTCTCGACGTTGTTGAACCAAGCGTATTCCATACCCTGGCGCGACGTCCACACCTGCTTGCAGGTCACGGAACACGTGTGGCAGCCGATGCATTTGTCGAGGTTCATCACCATCGCGATCTGAGCGCGGATTTTCATGACGCAGTCTCCTCGACGGCACGATCGACGGGGTTGGAATGATCGAGCCAGTCGATCTTGTTGAGCTTGCGCACGATGACGAATTCGTCGCGATTTGAGCCGACCGTGCCGTAGTAGTTGAAGCCGTAGGAGAGCTGCGCGTAGCCGCCGACCATGTGGGTCGGCTTGAGCAGCGTTCGCGTCACGGAATTATGGATGCCGCCGCGCAGTCCGGTGATCTGCGAGCCGGGCACGTTCACGATCTTTTCCTGCGCATGATACATCATGCACATACCCTCATGGACGCGCTGGCTGACCACGGCGCGCGCCGCGATCGCCCCGTTCAGGTTGAACAGCTCGATCCAGTCGTTGTCGACGATGCCAGCCTGTTTTGCATCGGTCTCGGACAGCCACACGATCGGCCCACCGCGCGACAAAGTCAGCATCAGCAAGTTGTCTGTATAGGTGGAATGAATGCCCCATTTCTGATGCGGCGTGATGAAGTTCAGCACGATTTCCGCTTCGCCATTGCTCTTCTTGCCGAGCATTTCGGAGACCGTGCGAGTGTCGACCGGTGGCCGGTAGACGGCGAAGCTCTCGCCGAAATCGCGAAACCAGCGATGATCCTGATAGAATTGCTGGCGACCGCTCAAGGTACGCCACGGGATCAATTCGTTCACATTGGTGTAGCCCGCCGTATAGGAGACATGCTCGCTCTCGATCCCGGACCAGGTCGGCGATGAGATGATCTTGCGCGGCTGAGCCTGGATGTCGCGAAAGCGGATTTTCTCGTCTTCGCGCATCCGGGCCAGATGCGTGTGATCGCGTCCCGTTATTTTGCCCAGCGCCTCCCAGGCCTTGACCGCCACCTCGCCGTTGGTTTCGGGCGCCAGATACATGATGACTTCCGCCGCATCGATATCCGTCTCGATGCGCGGCCGGCCTTGTGTCGGGCCGCCGTCATTGACGCGATAGTTCAGGTCGCCGAGACCCTTTACCTCCTGCTCGGTATTCCAACCGATGCCCTTGCCGCCATTGCCGAGCTTGTCGGCCAGCGGACCAAGCGATGTGAAGCGACGATACGTGTTGGGATAGTCACGCTCGACCACCGTGATCTGCGGGGCAGTAACGCCGGGAATGAGGTCGCATTCGCCTTTCTTCCAGTCCTTGACCTCGAAGGGCTGCGCAAGCTCGCCGGGGGTGTCGTGCTGAATGGGTGTGAGCACAACGTCTCGTTCGACACCGAGATGGCCTTCGGCCAGTTCGGAGAACCGCTTGGCGATGGTCTTGTAGGTCTCCCAGTCGCTACGTGATTCCCAGACCGGGTCCACTGCCGTCGATAGCGGATGAATGAAAGGGTGCATGTCGGAGGTGTTGAGGTCGTTCTTCTCGTACCATGTGGCGGTCGGCAGCACGACGTCGGAATACAGGCAACTCGTCGACATGCGGAAGTCGAGCGTAACGACGAGATCGAGCTTGCCTTCAGGCGCGGGATCTCGCCAAGCAACCTCTTCGGGCTTGAGGCCGTCCATCTCGCCAAGATCCTTGCCCTGCAGGCCATGCCGGGTGCCAAGGAAATGCTTCAGGAAATATTCGTGTCCCTTGCCCGACGAGCCGAACAGGTTGGAGCGCCAGATGAACAGGTTGCGTGGAAAATTGACCGGATCGTCCGGGTCTTCGCAAGCCATGGCCAGCTTGCCCGACTTCAGGCCGGCGGCGACATGGTCCTTCACCTCGGCGCCGGCCTTTTCCGCCTCGGCCGCAAGCGTGAGAGGGTTGACGTTGAGCTGCGGCGCCGAGGGCAGCCAGCCCATGCGCTCGGCCCTGACGTTGAGGTCGATCATCGAGCCGCGATAGGCGGCGGGATCGGCGAGCGGCGAGAGCAGTTCGGAAACGTCGAGCTTCTCGTAACGCCATTGGTCGCTGTGCGCATAAAAGAACGACGTGCCATTCATCTGGCGCGGCGGGCGCACCCAGTCGAGCGCAAAAGCCAGCATGGTCCAGCCGGTCTGCGGCCTCAGCTTCTCCTGTCCGACATAATGTGCCCAGCCGCCGCCCGAGACGCCGACGGTACCGCACATCATCAGGACGTTGATGATGCTGCGGTAGCCCATATCCTGGTGATACCAATGGTTCATGCCGGCGCCGATGATCACCATCGAGCGGCCTTTCGTCTTCTCGGCATTGTCGGCAAAGCCGCGCGCCAAGGCGATCGCCTTGTCTGCGGTGACGCCCGTGATCGATTCCTGCCAAGCGGGAGTATAGGGGACGTTCTCCTCGAAGGAGGTCGCGCAGGCCCCGCCAAGTCCCCGGTCGAGCCCATAATTGGCACAGAGCAGGTCGAACACCGTTGCGATACGCGCCTCTCCGTCTGCGAGCACGACACGGCGCACCGGCACATTGCGCAACAGTACGTCACCACCCTGGTCGTTCTCGGGGAAATGGTCGTGCAGCTTGCCGCCGAAATAAGGGAATGCCACCGGCACAACCTCGTCGCGACGATCGACAACGCTCAGCGCAACGCGGATATCCTCCCCGGTTTCTCCGTCCTTTGGTTCAAGGTTCCAGCGTCCCGTCGCGCCATCTTCGCTCGGCCAACGATAGCCGCTCGATCCCTGTGGAATGACGAGCTCGCCGGTTTCTTCCGCGAGTGCCACCGTCTTCCAGTCGGCACGGTCGGCCTTCGGCACATCGATGAGGTCGCTCTGCCGTACGTAGCGATCCGGTATCCAACGTTCGCCATCCTTGCGCAGCCGCACTAGCATCGGCATGTCGGTGTAACGGCGCGTATAATCCTGGAAATATGGCACCTGGCGGTCGAGGAAAAACTCCTTGAGAATGACATGGCCCATCGCCATCGCGAGCGCCGCATCAGTACCCTGTTTGGGATGAAGCCAGAGATCGGAAAGCTTGGCGACCTCTGCATAGTCGGGCGTGATCGCCACGACCTTTGTGCCGTTATAACGCGCCTCGACGAAGAAATGAGCGTCGGGCGTGCGTGTCTGCGGTACGTTCGAGCCCCAGGCAATGATGTAGCCGGAATTGTACCAGTCGGCCGATTCCGGCACGTCTGTCTGCTCGCCCCAGGTCTGCGGGCTCGACGGCGGCAGGTCGCAGTACCAATCGTAGAAAGATAAGAGCGTACCGCCAATCAGGCTGAGATAGCGCGAGCCGGAAGCGTAGGAGACCATCGACATGGCCGGGATCGGGGAAAAGCCAACGACACGGTCCGGTCCCCATTTCTTGATGGTATGGACGTTCGATGCGGCGATGATCTCGCTTACCTCGTCCCAGGTGGAACGAATAAATCCGCCACGGCCGCGCATCGACTTATAGGATTTTGAAGTTTCGGCATTCCCGGTGATCGACGCCCATGCTTCGACGGGTTGCAGTGTCCTGCGTGCTTCTCGCCACGCCTTGATCAAGCGACCGCGCACCAAGGGATATTTGATGCGGCTGGCGCTATAGAGATACCAGCTATAGGAGGCACCGCGCGAGCAGCCGCGCGGCTCATGGTTGGGCATGCCGGGACGGGTGCGCGGATAGTCGGTCTGCTGCGTCTCCCAGGTGACGACGCCGCTCTTGACGTAGATTTTCCAGGAGCATGAGCCGGTGCAGTTCACGCCATGCGTCGAGCGAACGATTTTGTCGTGCTGCCAGCGCTGCCGGTAGCCTTCTTCCCACATGCGATCCTCGTCGCGCAACTCGCCATGTCCGTCAGCGAAGCTTTCACGCTTTCGGGAAAGGTAGGTGAGGCGCTCGAGGAAATGGCTCATTGTCTTTTCCCTTCCCGTTCAAGTTCGCGGCGAGGATTGAGTTGCCGGCACGCCCATAGACTCACCCATGACCGGCGCACGCCGCACCTCCGTCATGAAATTCAGCACCAACGATACCGCGACGATGCCGTAGAGCAACATAAAGCAGCTCGAATTAATACCAAGGTGATCTAGGATCGCGCCAAACATAATCGGCAGCAGGAAGCCACCAAGGCCGCCAACCATCCCAACAACTCCGGAAACCGCACCCATGGAGTCGGGGAAATCGTCGCCGATATACTTGAAGGTCGATGCCATGCCACAGGCGAAAGCAATCCCGAGTACGAACAGAAGAATCGTAAAGAACCATACAGGCAATGCAATGCCGAAACTGGCTGAGCCGCTGACTGTATGGACAGTTAGTTCTGTCCTCGGATAGGAAAGGAGGAACAGGCAGATCCAGGCAATCCACAGTACCCACCAGGTCACGTTGTGTCCGCCAAAGCGGTCCGACAGCCAGCCACCAAACGCACGGAAAATTCCGGCGGGCACCGCAAAACAGGCGGCAAGCAGTGCCGCCTGCGCAATCGAAAATCCATATTCCGAAGTGAAATATTGTGGCATCCAAATCGAGAGCGCTGTGAAGCCGCCGAAAACGATCGAGTAGTACTGGCAGTATTTCCATACATGCGGATCGCGCAATACCACGAGCTGTTGCCGCATCGACGCAAGAGGCTTGCCCGTCCCGGGGTCGGGCGCCGAGAATATCCAAAAGATCACTGCGGTAACGACGAGCATCACCGCATAGAGGCGCGGGACCATCTGCCAGCCATAAGCGTCAATCAACCACGGTGCCACGAACATATTAAGCGCCGCGCCGACCGTGCCGGCTCCGAAGACACCCATGGCGAAGCCGCGCTGCTCCTTCGGAAAGAAGCGCGCGACATAGGGCGTACCGACTGAAAACGAGGCTCCTACGAGCCCGAGGGCGAGACCGAGCAGTAGGAACTGCCAGAGCGTGGTGGCATAGGCCGAAACCCAGAGCGGCACAGCACAACCAAGCAGCAGCACCAGCATAATGATGCGACCGCCGAAACGATCCGTCCAGATGCCAAGTGGTAGCCGAAAAATTGCTCCCGTTAGAACGGGAGTTGCAGTGAGCACCCCGAACTGGATCGCGTCGAGACCAAGCTGCGCACGGATCGGGATGCCCGTCACGCCGAACATCATCCAGACCGCGAAGCAGACTGTAAAAGCCCAAGTCGTTACAAGTAGGACGGAAAGAGGCCTGAATTTGGTCATCCGCACCTCTTAGGCGATGATGGAACGTGACCACGGTCAAACGAACTAATCCGATGGTTCGATCCTGTTCTGTGCTTCAGTCGTATTACCGATGAAAGGACGAACCGAAACGTCGTCGAGGCTACTATTGCGACGCAGAACCGCTTTGCGTTTAATCGAACGCGATGACGAAGTCCTGACGATGTGCGATTTAGGTCTGTTGCGACAATAACGCGACGCTGATTGAAGGCATAGCTCTGTGCCGCGACTATCGCGCAGGGAGATTGTAGAGCCGGGCAGTGAAGTAGCGCTGTCCATCGGCTCAAACAAGCGTAGCGGGCGGCCCGCTTTGGAATGGCTCGTGACACCCACTTGCACATCTCCAACTCGACGAATTTATGTACTTTACATATATCTTATCGACGCGCAAGCTTTGGGCGGTAGCGTTTTAGTGCGAACTTACCGCTTGTGATTGGATCGCGCGGCTTGGGCGCGGACTCGTGAACATCGATCAAATTCGCGAATGTAATAACGGCGCACTTTGAGACATCTGCTGCTCTATTATAGTTGTGCTCGGAGCACCTCGTAAGGCGCCTTTCGGTTGAATGCACCGCGAGGTCGGAGAGGTTGTAGAACTGTTCCCACTCGGGGAGCCTTGCTCAAAGATCCAGATCGTCGGTGCAGGTCAGAAGTTGATAGAACTCCCGCTCATCAGTTCAATGTGACCGCTCGACCTTGTCGTTCAGCTGAAATGAAGCAGGTTTGATGTAAACGTAGCGAATGCCCAGGTCTTCGGCATGCCAGCGAAATTGGGCTGGAATTTATGGCCATTGCCCGCTCGCACCTCGCGGATGCGGAACGGAAATTTGTCGATGATGGTACTAGTGAAGTCGATCGCGTTTGACTGATCGTTCTGATGTAGATCTTAAGGGCGCGAACGCGCGTGGCATCGTCGATAGCCATGTACTGGTAGCGCTTCACGGGCTTGCCGTCTTTGCCTTCGAATTTCAGAAACTTGACGTCGACCTGAATCTGATGCCCCGGCACCTTGAGCGACATAAAAGTTGCTATGCGTCGCGCCAGCAAGATCTAATCGCACGCCATCGCGACCCCAAGCGTTGCGGCGGGGCGTCACCGCATCGCGCGCGGCAATCCTATTTATGTGAAATCAATAATTATTGAACCAATCGCATCCGCCGTATTATTCTTCCAATGGTGCTTAGCCGTCGATGCCCCGCTGCTTTCGCTGTGCGGCTTACGTGTACGCAGATTGCGCGCTATGCCGGAGAACTCGCTAGAGTTCGTTCGATATACCTACGGTGCGTCAAATGAACCTGGTTAGGCGAAGAAAGAAGACCATCCGCGATGGATCGCGAATTCGTGAGGGAAAGAAATGGCAAAAGCCAATACATTCATCATCACCTCTTCCGATCAAGTTTCTCGGCGAACGATCCTCAAGCGGTTCCCCATTCCCCGCAATTTCGGCGTACCGAACGGATCGCAGATCGAGCCCGGGCGCACGTGGACAGCGCCGGAGGGCGCGACTCGCACCAAGCAATTCGAGGTTTATCGCTACAATCCGGTCAGCGGAGAAAAACCGCGCCTCGATCTATTCGAAGTCGATCTCGACGATTGCGGTCCCATGATTTTGGATGCATTGATCTGGATCAAGAACAATATCGACCCGACATTGACCTTCAGGCGCTCCTGCCGCGAGGGCGTCTGCGGCTCCTGTGCCATGAATATGGACGGTACTAACTGGCTGGCTTGCACAAGATTCATCGAGGAAACCGATTCGCCCACGAGAATCTATCCGCTCGCGAATATGAGGATCATCAAGGACCTCGTTCCCGATCTCACGCATCTATACGCACAGTACGAATTGATCGAACCGTGGCTTCAGACCAAGACGTCCGATCCAGACCGAGAGCGGCTGCAAGCGCCTGAGGATCGAAAAAAACTGGACGGCTATTATGAGTGCATTCTTTGCTTCTGCTGCACCTCCGGCTGTCCGAGCCATTGGTGGAACGGCGATCGCTTCCTAGGACCGGCCGTCCTCTTGCAGGCGTGGCGCTGGTTGGCCGACAGCCGCGATGAAGCGACCGGCAGGCGGCTCGATACTCTTGAAGACCCGTTCCGGCTTTATCGGTGCCACACCATTCTGAACTGCACCCGCACTTGTCCAAAGGGACTCAATCCCGGCAAGGCCATCGCAGAAATCAAGAAAAGGATCGCGGACCGCCGGAGTTGAGGAGCGGATCATGGAACACTTATCAAACAAGCATACTCGGCCACTCTCGCCCAATATTCAGATTTACCGGCCCCAACTCACTTCGGTACTTTCCATCGTCAATCGGATCACCGGCGTTTTCCTGAGCGCGTGCGCCGTTGTTCTTGTCGTCTGGTTGATTGCGGCGGCGAGCGGCCGCGAGGCGTATTCGCGTTTTCATGATTGCATTGCATCGTGGCCCGGCCAGTTTTTTCTGCTCGCGAGCACATTCGCCTTCTTCTTGCATCTCTGCGGCGGCATCCGTCACCTAGTCTGGGATACGGTGCGCGGCTTTGAGCTGCGTCAGATATATATCTCAGGCTGGATCGTGGTCGCTACAAGCGTGGTTCTGACTCTGGCCTGCTGGTTAGCCAGCCTTTTGATAGCGAGGCAAGTCTAATGGTCGGGTATCGCTTTCGCTCCCCGCTGGGCCTAGCGATGAGCCTTGGATCCGCCAAGAGCGGGTTCGGACATTGGTGGACCGAGCGGGTCACGGCTGTTGCACTCATTCCCTTAGGCGTTTGGTTTGCTGCATCGCTGATTGCCCATAGCGGCAGTAACTACGAGGCGTTCATTGGTTGGATGGGCTCACCCATTACCGCGGTCCTGATGATCCTGCTGCTGATCACGCTCTTCTGGCATATCGCGCTTGGCCTTCAGGTCGCTATCGAGGACTACGTTCATTCCGGCACGAAGATTTGGTTGCTGCTTATAACTCATTTCTTGTGCTTCGCGCTGGCAGTGGGCGGTATCGTAGCGACGCTACGGATTGCGATCGGGGTCTGGACAGCCACCTGACTCCAGTCACGGAGAGGACCGCCGATCGAGAACGGATGGGAGTCATAGGACGTGCTTACAGTCGAACAAATCTTACCGGCCGTTGAGGAAAGACTAGTCACGGTGAAAGCCGATGCCTTGCTAATCGATGCGGCGAAACTGCTGAATGGCCCACGACAGAACCTGGTCGTCGTTTGTGACGATCGCGGAAAGATGACCGGGGTTATCACCAAGACTGACGTTGTTAGCCGTATCAGCCAATGCACAGGTTGTAGCTGCATGATGGCGGCCTCTCACGTAATGACTCGGGAGGTCACATTCTGTCGACCGAGTGACAGGCTACATGATGTTTGGTCGATGGTTAAGCAACGAGGTCTGAAGAACATTCCGATCGTGGATAGGGATACTGTGCCGCTCGGCGTGCTGAACGCTAGGGACATGGTCCGTGTTCTCCTTGAAGATACCGAACACGAAGAATCGCTCCTGCGCGACTACGTTATCGGTATCGGATATAGATAGGTGGTGCAGGAATGGACGAGCGATAAAAAAGCAGTCGCCAGCGATGGCTGGCTCGAACGTGCTTTAGTCCGATGGGAATGGGAGGGCGGCCATACTGCGCCGCGTGCAGAAAGGCATGCGACGCCTGACGTGGAAAACCGGATTCCAATTTACGCCGAAGCAGCCGCCAGCACGCCGGCCGCGCCACGCGCATAGCCGTCAACCAGCGTTCCGGGAAGTTCGAGGCCGCCGAGCCTGACAAGCGCCTCTTGCGGCGCGATCTCGCCCGAGGCCAGCGCGCGATAGATTTGCGTCACCACCACCATGTCGCAGGTTTGCGGCGACAGCCGCAGGCGGGCAATGGCGCGCGTGGTCAATTCCGCCGGCGGCGACAGGACAGCCTGTACCTGCGCTGACAGGGTCTGCACTCCATTCATGGCGAGGAATGCCTGCTCGTCTAGCGTCTCGACCACCAGCCCGTCGGCATCCTGCTCGCAGGTGAATTGGCAGGAATCCTTGTGCAGTCCGTGCAGCCTCGCGTGATAGCAGCGCCCGGACAGCGCCAGCGGCAACCGACCGAAGGCGAACACCTCGAACGCGACATCGGGGCACGCCATCGCGATCGCACCGATCGTCGCCAGCGACAGTTCGACCGGCGGGCAGATGGCGTGCGCACCACGGCGGATGAAGAACCGCGCCGTCGCCTCGTTATAGATGTTGAGGAATGGCCCCGCCACGAACGGCTGTCCCGCCCGCGCCGGCAGCGCAGTAACGTCGTTGATCTCCACCAGACGGCCGTCGGCGCAAAGCTCCTCGATGGCACGGCGCTCGCGCGGCAGCGTCGGCATCGCCAGCGTCGAGAGCACGACCTCCTTGCCGCCGCGCTCCAGCCGCTCGATGATCTCCGGCCACACCGGATCGGAGAACGGCATCCGCTTGCCGCAGATCACTTCACCGACATGAACGCGCTCCACCGGCGCTTCGTCGGCGATGCGGTAATAGAAGTCCCGCAGCCGATCGGGCGGCCAATGGAAGAACGTGGGTCCGAGCGTCAGCGCGATCGACACGTCTCTCATCTCCAGTTATCGCCAGGTCTTGCGGTAAGCGCCGGTGGTCTGCCGGCCGCCTTCCGACAGCGCCGCGAGGATGCCCTCGATCTCCACCGAGTCGCGGCCCAGTTCGGCAGCATCGACCGCGCGACGGAAGGCGCGCACCACCTCGGACACATAGCCCTTGCCGCGCTGCCGACCCTCGATCTTCAGCGCGGTGATGCCCGCCTCCTTAAGCGCCACGATCATGGTGCCAGCATTGAGGCTGACAGGGTCCTCGAACAGATAACCGGTCTTGCCGCCAGCGGTGAAGCGGCCCTTGCATAGCGTCGGATAGCCGGCCGGTGAGCCGGGGTCGTAACGGTCGATGGTGAAGCCAGCCAGACGCGCGGTGGTCGCCTGCCCGCTCTCGTCGTAGCTCACCGCCTCGGGCGGCGAGCAGACGCCGTTGAGGTTCGGCGAGCGCCCGGTGGCATAGGACGACAGGTGGCAGCGCCCCTCCATCATCACGCACAGCCCGCCGAACACGAAGGCTTCGGTCTCCACTGCGATGGCGCTATTGAGCGCCTTGATCTCCTGCACCGACAGCACGCGCGGTAGCACCACGCGACGAACGGCGAACGCCTCGAGATAAAAGCCGATCGCCTCGGGGGTGGCGGCCGCCGCCTGCACCGACAGATGCAGCCGGGTCTTCGGATGATTCTGCGCCATGTGGTCGAGCACGGCGATGTCGGCGGCAATCACCGCGTCGGCGTCGCACGCCACCGCCGTATCCGCCGCCCGCCGCCACGGGTCGGTGTCGCCGGCGCGCGCGAAGGTGTTGATCGCCACCAGCACCTTGCTGCCGTGGCCATGGGCGAAGCGGATGCCCTCGGCCATTTCCCTCGGCGAGAAATTGAGGCCGGGGAAGTTTCGCGCATTGGTGTCGTCGCTGAAGCCGCAATAGACGGCATCGGCCCCGGCGGTGACCGCCGCCCGCAAGGTGGCCGGCGTGCCGGCCGGACAGACCAACTCCATACGCTGCTGCGCCGTCATATCTCGACCTCCCGGCGTGTCGGTGCTGCCGCTGTCGCCACCCGCCGCGCGACGTCGAGTCCGCCGAGAATACCGGCGTCGGCAAACCGGCCGAGAGCGCCGGTCAGGCCCAGCAGGTCGGAGGGGCGCAGTTCCGCATCCTCGATCGCATTGCGCAGCGCAACGACAGCCTCGGTTTTTCCCGTGACCGAAATGGCACGGTGGAAGAACAGCGCATCGCCGTCGAGCGTGCCTTCGAGAACGCCGAGCAGCACCAGAATGGGGCCACGGATCGCCACATCGCACGGCGTCTCCGCGCTGCGGAAGACGACGCGCACCACGGCGGACCTGCCATCCGGCACCACGCAGAACGCGAACGGAAGGTCGGTCGAATCGATCAAGTAGCGCGCATGGCGATGCTCGCCGAGCCGCTCGAAAATCTGCGGCCGCCGTCGCGCCAGCGAGCGCAGCGACAGCGTCAGGAACGGCCCCAGCGGCAGACCGGCGAACGGCGGTAATATCCGCCGGGCAAACGCCGGCAAACTCATCTCCTCGCCGTCCCGCATGGCTGCGTCCCCGCTTGCCCGAACCGGCAGCATCCTAGCGTGCGGGGTGCGTCGAAGTTTGCTCCGGCGCAAAGAACAGCGTCGAAGTCGCACGCGATGAATTACTGCTCATCAAGCCCGGACTTGGTATCGCCCCGCTCTCCCCAGCGCGTCATCGCTTCCCCCGGATCGACGCCGGCCCAGCCGATCAGCCGCGCGGCTATCTCGCGCACGATATCCTCGATCGAGGCCGGCGCGGCGTAGAACGGCGGCACCGGCGGCGCGATCACCGCGCCGAGCCGGGCCAGCCGCAGCATGGCGTCGAGATGGCCTTCGTGCAGCGGCGCCTCGCGCGGGGCGACCACCAGCCGCCGCTTCTCCTTCAACACTACGTCGGCTGCGCGCGTCAGCAGGTTGTCGCCGAGGCCGTGCGCCATCGCCGCGAGGCTGCGCATCGAGCACGGCACCACGATCATCCCGTCGGTGCGGAACGAGCCGCTGGCGATCGGCGCGGCGAGATCCTGTTCGGAATAAAGATGGGCGGCCATGGCGTTCAGCGCGGCGAAGCCGTCCGACCCGAGTTCGTGGGCGATAGTGTGTCGCGCCCCACGCGACACCACGAGATGGGTTTCAACGCCGCGATCGGCCAGTTGACGCAAAGTCTCGCGGGCAAGCACCGCACCGGATGCGCCGCTGACGCCGACGATTAGACGTTGCGGCATGTCGCCTCCAGAAAAAACTCTTGCCAGCGTTCGCCCACCTGCCGTTCGATGCTGGCGTCCATCACCATCGTCTCACCCCAGCCGCGGCCGGTCTCCGTGCCAATCTTACGCGTGGCGTCGATGCCGAGCTTGCCGCCCAGCCCTTCCAGCGGCGAAGCGAAGTCGAGTTGGTCGATCGGCGTCCGCTCCGCCAGCAGCAGATCACGCGACGGGTCCATACGGGTGGCGACCGCCCACATCACGTCCGGCCAACTGCGGATGTCGATATCGTCATCGACGACGATCAGCATCTTGGTCATGGAGAACTGCGGCAACAGCGACCAGAACCCCATCATCACTCGCCGCGCCTGCCCGGCATAGGATTTGGCGATGGCGATCACCGCGATCCGGTAGGAGCAGGCCTCGGGCGGAAGCCAAACGTCGAGGATCTCCGGAAGCTGCTGGCGCAAAAGCGGCTTGAACACGTCGAGCAACGCTTCGCCAATGACCGACGGCTCGTCGGGCGCGCGCCCAGTGAAGGTAGTGAGATACTGCGCGTCCTCGCGCAACCGCATGGCTTTCAGCGTGAACACCGGGTAGTGCGCCGGCGCGTTGTAATAGCCGGTATGGTCGCCGAACGGCCCCTCCAGCATGGTTTCCGTCACAGAGACGGTGCCTTCAAGCACGATCTCCGCACTCGTCGGCACATGCAGCGCGATCTGCCGGCACGGCGTAAGCTCGACGCGGCGGCCGCTGACGACACCAGCCAGCGCCAGTTCCGAAACGCCTTCCGGGGCCGGCATCACGGCGGCCAGCAGCAGCGCCGGGTCGGCTCCGATCACCACCGTCACCGGCATCTCGGTTTTCTCGGCCCGCCACAGGCGATGGTGGGAGGCGCCGCCGCGCATCGGCAGCCAGCGCATGATGGCGCGGTCGCGGCCGATCACCTGCATCCTGTAGACGCCGACGTTGTACGTGGTGAGATCATCAACGCCCGGCGAGCGGGTAATCACCAGCGGCCATGTGATGAGCGGGCCGGCATCTCCGGGCCAGCAGGTCTGCACCGGAAACTGTGAGAAATCCGGCGTGCCGTCACGCCATTCGCGCGGCGCGGCGACAATCCGCGGGCGCGCCTGCAACGCGGTACGCGCGACGGGCCACAGCCGCCGCACCTCGCGCAAGCTGCGCGGCGGTTGTGGCGCGCGCATCCAGGCGAGCAATTCCCCGAGCGACTCCAGCCCTTCGGGGTCGGTGCCAAGCCCCCACGCCACCCGCTCGGTGGTGCCGAACAGGTTCGTGACCACAGGAAGCCGCGCTACACCGCCGTCGTCGGCAAGCGCCGCCGTCAACCGCAGTGCCGGTCCGGCCGTTGCGATGACCCTGCGATGCAGTTCGGTGAGTTCGAGTCGCATGGCGACCGGCGCGGTAACGGTGCGCAACGCATCATGGGTCTTAAGATAGGAGAGAAACGAACCGAGGTTAGGAAATGGTGGGAGACGGCGCTGGTGCATGAAGGGTCCGGCCTCAATGATCGCTCATTGATGGCACGCCAAGCCGCGGGCGACGTTGAGGCCGGGCAAAGACCATCACGCGGCCACCGCCTATGCTCAAACGTCGGAGGCTCCACGGCCGCCGCGAAAGATGTCGCGGAACGTCGCGACGCAGCCCGGAGAAGTTCGATGAATGACGGTGATATTCAGGTCGGCCGACTACGGCGTCTCGACGACGGCTTTGAAGGACGTATCGAACGGCTTGTCGAACACGACCGCGACGCCGTCTGGCGCATGTTGACCGAGCCGCAGGCGCTCGCACAGTGGCTCGCGCCGGGCACGATTGAGCTCCGGCCGGGCGGCACGGTTCATATCGACTTCGCCGACAGCGGGACGACGATCGACAGCACCGTGCTCGCGCTGGACCCACCGCAACTGCTTGAATACTCATGGAGCAGCGGCAACGAGCCGCAGCGGCCGATGCGTTGGGAATTGCAGCCGGCCGGCAGCGGAACGCGGCTGATCCTGACCCTGCGACTGCCGGCGGGAGAAGATGCCGCCAAGGCATGCGCCGGCTTCGAAGCGCACCTCGAGATGCTTCTCGCCGCGCTCGAAGGTGTCCCGATTCGTTTTCCCTTCGATCATTTCCTGAAGTCGCGGCAACTTTATCAGAACTTCCTGCCGAAATAAGTACGACCGCGATACAGGTTCACTCAGTGTCGTCAGCCAGTGACTATCCACAATCGAAGAACGGACCTCTCAGTATTCCGAGAGGCTCCCAAAGGCGATTATCAATTAGGCCTGCGCATCCGATTGGGCCGTTTATCTGCTAACCACGCGCCGCTGGCTCACGGCTTTTCGTCGGCAGCGAGTCCACTGTTAAGGAAGATCACGATGCGCCGAAATCTGAAATTCTAGAATGCAACAAAATCAACATCCGCCCTGGCCTTCGCACAAAATCTAAGATTCGCTCACTGAATTACTGCGATAAGTCAATCTCACATCCGAACTCTTCTAACGACTTAACGGTGACGTCTGTGGCAAGCGTCACCGTTAAGGTCTGCCGATCATTTCGTGCGAGCGAGAATAGCGGCTATTTCTTCTTGCCGCTGGCGTCAAACTGTTTGAGGAAGGTTATTAGATCATCAATCTTCTTCTCATCCTTTAGGCCTGCAAAAACCATTTTGGTGCCTGGCACCTTGGCCTTCGGATCCTTGATGTATTCGCGGAACGTTGCCTCATCCCAAGTGAGACCAGAGTTCTTGTTTGCTGCGGAATAATTGTAACCGGCTACGCTGCCGGAATGACGGCCTATCAACCCATTTAGTTCCGGTCCCACGCCGTTCTTCGCGGTTTCGCCGATCTGGTGGCAGGCCTTGCAGACCGCGAAAACCTTCTCGCCAGCGGCAGCATCCTGCGCTTGCGCCTGACCGATCGTAGTACCGACGAGAGCCAGCACAGTCGCAAACATCATCACTCTCATTCTTTTGCTCCCTCGTAAGATGCCCATCATGGGCTAGTTTGATAGTCAGATCATTGGCGCATTGAACGAACGATATAGATGAACACGTCTCAGGTTCCATATACAAGCATTCTTCCATCTTCGTCGGTGAGATGAACCTGAATATCCGGCCGCGCCGCCATGATTTCGCGGATGCGCGAACCGCTCAATAGACTGAATGCTGTCGAGAGCGCATCGGCCTCCGTCGCAGTCGGCGCGATGACACTGATCGAACGGTAACGCGATGGGCTGCGGCCGGTTGCAGGATCGAAGAGATGGGTGAAACGCCCCGCGGGATCGAACCTAAATCCCGCGCCTGCTGTCGTTGCGATTGCGCGGTCGACGAGATCAACGGTCTTGGTTATCTCCTCGGGCATGTCCGGATCAGCAAGGCCCACCTGCCATGGCATCCCGTCCGGCTTCGTGCCTATCGCGCGGATCTCGCCCATGTCGACAAGCGTAGTTGAAAGTCCCGCCGCATGCAGCATATCGGTGACGCGATCGGTAGCGTAGCCCTGTGCAATGCCGTTTAACGTGACCGCACTGCCCGGCTTCAATAGGGCGATGCGATCGGGGCTAACCTTGAGGTATCGATAGCTTACCTTCGACAACACCTCTGTGAGGCTGCTTGCAGATGGTCCGTCAAGCGCTGGATTTTCTTGCGTAAAATGTGCCGCATATAAATTCCACAAGGGCTGCACGGTCGGATCAAACGCCCCTCCCGTCAGCGCAGCAAAGTCGAGCGATGCGTTGAGTAGCGTGACCATATCGGCACTGGGCGACACAAGAATACCGGTATGGTTGAGTGTGCAGATCGCCGAATCGGGCTGATATAGGCTAAATTGCTGCTCAAGCCGACGCACTTCACCAACGCACAGATGAATCAGCCGCTCAGCCTCCATCCGGTCAGGATGATAAATCTCGATCGAGACCTGTGCACCCAGCGCGGACCCCTGCCAGCGAATTGGCGCGTCTGCCATCGCGCGACGATTGCCAAGCAGAACGACTCCGCCCGCCATCGCTGCAATGGTAATGAACCGTCGGCGCGTGATGGATGAATGTATCATAGCTGTCGCCTCTAGTTTGCCCGTATCCGAGGGTAGTTACCCACTTTGTCCTGATGCGCCGCCGCCGAGCACATAGGTTTTCGGAATCTGATCAAAGCTGACGACACGACCGCCATTGCTGAGGACGAATGCATCGGCTGCCTCGCGGTTGCCGAAGGGCACGGCTTCGTCCGTTTCCATGCCGCTTCGCCTGCGGCTCTCGATCACGAAAAACGCCTTGCGTGCATCGACCCAGTTGGCCGCACCGGGTTCATCCCAACTGGGCGCCGCTCCCATGTCGGAGACGTAAATCGCGCGGATATCGCGCGGTTGGTCCGGCATCAGAGTGAAGGCCACTGTGTCGCGTACTGATGTGAACCAGTAGGGGTCGAGCCGGCTCGCAGTGATAATCTGTCCCTTCGGCCCTGGATGCTCGAGCACATTCATGCCGCAGAACACGCCGAGCGCGTCATCCTTGAGCGAAACGGGCGGCGGTGGCGCGGATCTCGACTCGCCCTCATTGCAGGCTGTGAGTACGATCGCAAATATCGCGAAGCAGAGCGCGCGCAGAATCATAACTCCCTCCGCGCGAAAGACACCGTTGCAAGACCAAGCGGAACCGCAATCCACAACACCATCCCGACCAGTAGCGCAAGCGTGCTCGCGCCGGTACTGCCAGCGAGCCCAGCCATGCCGGAGAACTGACTGACATTAAACCCGGTAAGGTTCGCAAGGCGATAGATGTCGGTTGGATTGAGAAAGAGCAGTCGCTCCAGCACCGAGGCAGAGACAGTTCTGCCCTGATCAACGACCAGCAGGCCGAGCAGGGCCATATCGAACACCAGCACCATGATCAGCCAGACGCCGACTGAAACCCCTGCAGCCGTGCCGCGATCCCCCGCCAGGCTACTAATGAGATAACCGATCGCAACGAATGCCGCACCGAGCATGATTGACGTCCCGATCATCCAGGCGAAGGCGTACCAACTTGCCGCCAGCACCGCTGCGCCACTGATGGCCAGCACTCCTGCCGCGACGCCGTATCCAATTACGGTAGCGAACGCGAGGATGAGCACATGCCCGCAGAATTTCCCGAGAACGATCTGATATCGACCGACCGGATAACTGAGCAGCAGAATCATGGTTCCGCGTTCCATCTCGCCAACGATGGCGTCGTGCGAGATCAATAGCGCGATCAGCGGCAATAGAAAGATGGTGAGGCTGGAGAGACTGACAACCACAACGTCAAGCGCGCCCGCACCGACATTGCCGGTCGGCGCGCTGCCGAGAAAGGTCAGTGACAACGCGAGCGCGGCCAGCAAGAGCGTGGTCGCAAGTACCCATCGATTGCGCAAACTCTCCAGGATTTCCTTGCCGGCGATGATGGTGACGGTTTTCACTCCGCAGTCTCCCGCGCGCGAAGAAAATGTGCATAAAGATCGTCGAGGGTCGGTGTCACAACTTCAATATTGCGCACCTGCGGGTCGACGGCGGCCACCTGCAGCAGTGCCATCTTCCGTTCATCGTCCGGCACCAGCACAACATGGCCGTCCGTGCCGGACGCTGCCAGGTTGGCGAGCCACGTCGGCGCCGCATCGTCATAACCGGGCCCAAGCTCAAACGAGACGCGGATCGGCAATTGCGACAGCCGACGCAGTTCGGCGAGCGTGCCCTCCGCCACCAAAGTACCGCGGTTCATGATCAACACATGCTGGGCGCGGCCTTCAAGTTCGCTCAGCGCGTGCGAAGAAATCAGCACCGTCGCGCCGCCATCGCGCAGTTCATGCAGGATATCGTAGAAGGTCTGACGCAACGCCGGATCAAGGCCCGTGGTCGGCTCATCAAGGAGGAGAATGCGTGGACGTCCGAGCAGCGCCTGAGCGAGGCCGAGCCGCTGCCGCATGCCCTTGGAATAGGTCCCGACCCGACGGTCGGCGGCATTACCGAGACCAACGCGGTCGAGCATGGTCGCTGCCGTCGCAGGCTTGAGCTGTTTGAGCCGCGCATAGAAGCTCAGCGTCTCACGTCCAGTGAGGGCCGCGTTGAAGGCAACGTTCTCCGGCAGATAGCCGAGTTGCCGGCGGGCCGAGAATTCGCCCGCCGCCGGATCCTCGCCGAGCACACGGATAGCACCGCCACTTGGCTGGATCAGCCCTAACATCAGCTTGATCAGTGTCGTCTTGCCTGCGCCGTTATGGCCGACCAGCGCGCAGATACCTCCAGGAGGCAGATCGAACGATACCTCGCGCAGTGCATGAATCTTCCCGTAGGCTTTGTCGACCTTCTGGATGGAGATTGTGGCGGTCATGGCAGGCTCCGGCCAGCTGCTGGCCGTGGTGGCGGCGCGATCAAAGGATGGGTATCAACCACGCCGCCGGGATAAAGTGCGGGGAACTGCGCTTGCGCCCAGCGAAGCACCTGAACCGCAGGGCTGTTGATCAGGATCTTTGCCGATGGAGCGGTCCACAGTACACGATCAACCAGATCGTTGGGCCGATAGGCGGTATCGGCCACACCATCGCCGTTAAGGTCGAACGCCGGGTTGTCGCTCCAGTAATTACCGCGCCCGCCCTTTGACCAGTCGAGGTCTCGAGTACCGACATATTTCACCTGGTTGCGGTTGCCGACAAAAGCGTTGCCCGTGATCTCGTTACCTTCTGAGCCCGCGGTGAAGTGCACGCCAATCTCGCATCCTTCGAACCAGTTGTTATGGAATTGATTGCGGTTCGCATTGTAGATGAACACGCATTTGCCCGGACCATTGCGTACGTTAACCTGCGCAGCAGAGCCCGTGTCCGGCAACATGCCGCGCTCATCGTTGGCGACATCCTGTGGACCCGGCATAACATCGATCACTCCGCCCGCGACCAGATTACCCTCAATTCTTGCAAAATTGGCGTAGTTGAACAGCAGGCCATGATCACGGTCGCGATACGAGACATTGCCATGAATGACAAGGCGGTTCGAAAACATGATCGCATAGCCAACGTGGTTCTTGATCGAGACGTTACCACTGACCTCGCTGTCGTTGGTGTACATGTAATGGACGGCGAACCGCAGCTTCTCGAAGCGATTATTTGTGAAGCGATCCTTGCGGCTGGAAATGGTGAAGATACCATCGCGACCGTAACGAATAGTATTGCCGTCGACCGTCACATCCGGCGCATTCCAGACCGACACACCATTACCGGCCTCGGCGAGGCGGATGTTCTGCAGACCTTCGATCACATTGTTGAGGACGCGCGTACCCGTAGCCCCGTGCACATAGACCCCGAACAGATTGCCGATGATGCGATTGCTCTCGACCAGCGCCCGTTCGGCCGTCTTCTCGAGATAGATACCGGAATTCATCGCCTGGAGATCGCGACCCGACCCCTTGATGGTCAGCCCACGGATTTCGACGCCGGGCCCATAGACACTGATGACACTACCTTCGCCGTTTCCGGTCACGATCGCACCTGGTTCTCCCCGTAACATGACGCGGCGCTCAATCCGGATCGGCCCCTTGTGTTCACCCGGAGCCAACACAAAAATGTCGCCGTCCCGCGCGCTGTCTAGCGCCTGTTGGGTGAGTTCACCGGGAACAAGCGTGAGCGTCTCCGCGCACGCGAAGGCTGATAGACCGACGGCGAGAGCCGCCGCCGGCAGAATGCTGAGGAAACGACGCACGGATGCCTCGCTTTACGCTGACTCGTTAAACCGACTTCGGCTCGACCAGCATACGGCCCTTCATCTCCATATGCATAGCGTGGCAGAACCACTGGCAATAATACCAGTAGACTCCTGCCCTATCCGCCGTGAATGTCACCGACGCCGTTGCCTGCGGTGCGACCTCCATGGCGATGCCGTAGTTCACGATCGTGAAACCGTGGGTAAGGTCCTCTACCGAATCAATATTGGTGACATAGACCGTCACTTCATCGCCTTGCTTCACGGTGAACTGCTCGAGGCCGAATGCCGGCGCCGTGGACGTCATGTAGACGCGCACCTTATTGCCGTCGCGAACGACCTTTGAATCGGCCTCAAGGTCGATGCCGTCCGCCTTCGCCTGCTTCACAGCGTCGGCAAACATCGGATCGGCGCGATCCCAGATCGAAATTGGGTTGATCTTGGAGCGATGAACGATCGTTGCATCGTGCGGTTCAGCGAAACTCGGGCCATCATGCACCAGCACCATCTTATCGCCCGAGATGTCGATGAGCTGATCGTTCTCGGGCTTCAGCGGACCAACATTGAGGAAGCGGTCCTTGGAGAACTTGTTCAGTGAGATCAGCCATTTTCCGTCCGCCTCGCTGGTCTGCCCCATGGACGTGTGATTGTGGCCCGGCTGATAGTGCACGTCGAGCTTCTGGACGATTGGGTCGACCTTCTCGCCCTTGAATGCACGCTTAGCCAACTCGATGTTCCACTTGCATATCTGGCTGTCAATAAAGAGGGTCGTATAAGCGTTGCCCTTGCCGTCATAGGCAGTGTGCAGCGGGCCGAGGCCGACCTCTGGCTCCGCTACAACTACATCGCGTGGCTTGATTTTGTCGTCGAACAATTGGTCGAACAGTCGCACGTCGAAGACGGTGACGGTCGGAGATAGCTTGCCGTTGGCGACGACGTGGATGCCGTCTGGCGCAGTGTTGATGCCGTGGGGGCTATTGGAGACCGGCACATAACGCGTGTAAGGTGAGCCGTGGCGTCCATCGAGCACCGGAACGCCTCCCATTTCCTTGTAGTCACCCTTCTTGACCGCCTCCTCAATGCGCTTGATGTTGAAGATCGTCACCCAGTCTTGTTCGCTGGCGGTCATTTCCGCGAGCGTGACACCTCCTTCGGAATTGTAGCAGGTTGAGAAGGCATACTTGCCTTGGTAATCGGCGTCGACGTTGTCGAGATTTCCATCGACAATGACCTGCCAGGCAACCTTCATGGTATCGCCGTCAACTGCTGTAAAAATAGACCGGTATTCTTTCGGTTTGTCGAGAATCTTGCCATCATTCGGCAGTGGGACACCGTCTTCGCCATTGCAGAATACATAGCCCGTACGCGGGTACTTTTGCACGCGCAAGCCGTGGACCGTGTGCTGATTCGGTAATTGAACGATCTTGTCGCATTTCATAACGTCGAGGCGCACACGCGCGACGCGGGTGTTCGCCTTGTCGTTCATGAAGACGTAGCGACCGTCGTAGGTGCCATTGGTGAACGAAAGGTGCGGATGGTGGAGATCGCCATTTACATAGGTGCCACCACGAGTCTTGAGAAATTCGCGCCCCTCTGGGGTCAACCCCTCGGTAAGCACCTTCAGGCTCTCGTTGGTTTGGCCCCAGCCGGTCGCACTGCAACGGTTGAATACTGGCACCCGCATCAGTTCGCGCATTGACGGCAAGCCGACGATACGCATCTCGCCGCACTGACCGGAAGAGAAGAACACGTAATATTCATCGAGATCTCCGGGGGCGACTTCGGTCTTGTGGACCGCTGGGCGCGCCGCTGGAGCCTTTGGCTGCCCCTTTGTCTGCGCCTCCGCTGCCGCGATAAGCCCCCTATCAATCGGTAGAGCTACGCCTGCAGCCAAACCGACGCCCGCCGCGGCCGTCGTGCCGAGCAGGGCTCGTCGGCTGACGTTCTTGCCGTCCTCGTGATTGCTCATGGAAGTCTCCTAGGTTTTCACGTTGTAGGTGTTGCGACAGAGTCTCCGGGTGCATTGATCGTCTTGCCTCCGGCAGTAATGATTGTGTTTGGCCCCTTACCAGGCCGCATCGATGGCGAGGACAGCGCTTCGCGCTTCTCCCGCTTGAGGCGCACTTGGATCATGTGCGGGCAGCGATGATCATCGAAGTAAAGTTCCTGACAGTGCATACAGTAAATGCACTCGTTGACATTGATATGGCCCTCTGGATGGATTGCCTGCACCGGGCATTCGTTGGCACAGCGCTGACAGGGGGAGCCGCATTCCGGCCAGCGACGAAGCCACTCGAACATGCGCATACGACCGGGAACGGCGAGCGCCGCACCGAGAGGGCACAGATAACGACAGAAGAAGCGCTCGATAAACAGCCCGGCTGCGAGCAGTGTCAGCGCGTAGATGACGAACGGCCAATCCCGCGCAAACTTGAGGATGATTGCGGTCTTGAACGGCTCGATCTCGGCGATCTGTTCGGCCAGTGCGGTAGAATAGAGCGACAATCCGAATAGGCCGAGAAAGATGATGTACTTGATCGGCCAAAGCCGTTCGTGCAGTCCCCACGGCAGCCGGAGTTGTGGCACCTTCACCGCCTGGGCGATGTTGTTAAGCAACTCCTGCAAGGCGCCAAACGGGCAGAGCCATCCGCAGAACGGTCCCCGTCCCCAGAATAGCAGGCCAGCGGCAATCGATGCCCAAAGCAAGAAGATGTGCGGCGCTGACAGGAAGTATTCCCAGCTAAATCCGGTGAGCAGCGAATTCATGAAGGTCAAGACATTGACCACGGATAATTGTGCGTTGACGTACCAGCCGAGCCACACCAGTACGAACAGCAGATAGGCGCGGCGCACCCAGACGTAAACTCTGGGTCGCCGAACCAGAACGTTCTGAAAGAAGAAGATCAACGTTAGCGTGCCGAGAGCGAATACGGTAATGCCAATCCGAACGACATCGCCGCGCCAGATTCGCATCCATAGCGGGTCGTCGTCTGAGGTGGGCGCGGCCACGTTCTGCGAAAGCTGTGGCGATGCATTGGAGGGCTCGGTGCGAACCACCGTCGCAGGCTGCTCGCGCTTGAGATACGCATCCGGCAGCGTATAGCTGAGATCGAACGTCAGAAACGCCTTGTCCCGCGCGCCGATGGCGCGCTGCACCAGAAGCTGCAATGCCCACGGTTCGACCGGATCGAACGTAAAATCGGACGGCAGCACGAACAGGCTAATTTCAGGAAAACTGGGCGCGCCCGCCGCAGCAAAGTCACCAAGCCGCGTGTGATCACGATCACGAAAGCGAATGCTGTTACCGTCCTGCAAAAGCTCGATGCGATCAAAAATGCCGCCACGAACATAGCCCGACCCTTTGAACGAATAACGGCCCGAGCCCGCAACCACGATCGCCTGCTGGCCAGGCTTGAGTCGTGCCTTGAGGCGATCATATCCGTCGTCCCCGAGCAGACTGCGGCCAATGGTCGGCACCGCGACATCCGCAGTATAAAGATCGATGAAATCCTCAGCCGGGTCGCCGGCTTCAGGATGCGCGATGGCAGCTGAATTACCAGACTTCTCGTAAGCCTCGTTGATATCCGCGATACTCAGATGCAAGCGCCGGACCGAGCCGTCGCCCAGGAGCGTCTGCCAGTCGCGCACCTCGGTCTTGGTCATATCGATGGTCTTGGTCGCCGGCGCCGCGACGGCGGCCACATTGGCTTGCCCCTGTGAGCCGATACGTCCTGCTTTGATGAGTCTTGTCGCTGAACGAACGATGCTGTCACCGATCACCAAAACGGTGACGGTGGCACCGCTCACGATGTCAACCTGAGGAGCGCGCGCCGCCCCGTTCACCACCGGCACCATTTCTGCGCCCAGGAGTTTATTGATGGCGTCGATAACACGCTTCTCCGGAATTCCGATCAAGACGATCGGCTCTTTATGCTCGACGAGCTTGAAGCCGGAGAGGACGCCTCGGGTACTGATACCAACGAGAACTCGAATTGGCTTTCCGGAATAGCCGACGGCGTTGGAGAAATCGGAATTAAGATAGGCAAAGCCAAGAAGCTGATCGTCTCTATAGATCGGAGCCACCGGCGGATCGCCCTGTAGTGCTCCGAAGCGATTTGCTTCCGGGATCAATTCCGATGGCTGCGCCTTGGCGAGATAGTCACCGAGCAGCCCCGCAGCATGTGCGTCTGCGGCCAACAGGCCGGTGCTGAACAGGCAGATACACGCCATAATGCAAGCGAAGCAGAAATCTCGGAATTTAGACAAGATATCTCCATCCGCTCTTCCAGCTTCAGGCGAAGCTGAAAAAAAAAGCTGCCGGTTCCCGCCCATTTGGTAACCTCGCTTGGACATCTTTATCAGTCACGATAATATTGATGTTTGCGCTAAGTCAAAAAGCCGCGAAACGGAGTTGTTCATGCATGAAGAGCCCCTGTTGACAGTGGCACCCGCGCCGATCGCGGCTCTGCCAGAGTTTTATGCGGTTGCCTTCCATCAGGCGGAGCTTGCGGCGCGACATTACAGCGCAGCTACAGCGCACGGTTATCAACTATCAGAAGCCGTAGGCTCAGTATTTAGAATTCTCGCATCGCGAGAATTCGCTCGTGCCAACGCCATTGCCAGAGCCTGCGTTGACGCCTGTGATGTGCCACCCGATCTAAAACATCTACCGACCAGCTTCGAAACTATCGTTCCTGCCCAGGAAGTCAGCGATATTACGCAATCTCGTCTCTCGACCCCTTATGCTGCATGGGCGCTTGCAGTCCGGCATCGTCGGCGCGCCTTTATCTATTGGACATATGTTACAGCGCTTACAAAGAATACCGAGGTCAGAGCCGCCGCCGAGCTGTTGGCCAAGGAAGCGTTGTTCGATGGAAATGAATTGCGCCAGCGCCGCCGTCTGGCATGGCAGAGCGAACACGGACAGACGATGGAGGATCAACTGCGTGAGCGGAATGCTTCCACAGCTTTGCTTGAAAGCCTGCTACGTCGGGACGTGATCGCATGGTCACAAACACTGCCGCTTTCCGAAGGTAGACACCTTCTGGGTGTCGGAGTGTCCGGATTCATACCCGACGACGCAATTCCGTCCGAGATCCTCGAGACGCCTACCGTCGATGAGATTGAACAGATCAAGCAGCGCGCTCTGCGGCGGGCCGAACAATTATCAACTATATATCTCGATGAAGCGGAAAGAGCGAACGATCAGAGTAGCCTGGAATTCGCACAAGAACTTGCCACGCGGTCAATTGCACGCCTCGCCAGCTTGCGTGCCAGTGCAACCTCGGCCTCTGAAAAGACGGCCCAGTAGAATGGGCTGGCCGATGACGCCACTGATATCACCTCAACGCAGTCGACGATTGGTCCTATAGCGACGTCAGGGCTCATTTCCTCGCGTGCGGCGGACCTAGTGCGTAGAGCGCTTATCGCCGTCAAGGCGACGCTAGATCCGGCTGATATCATCAATCCGGGCGTGCTGTTCAATCCGCTGGGCCACAGGGTCGGCTTCACCGGTGCGCTGGGCGCAACTTGACCATCGCGACTGAATATTCTGCCCAACGTCAAACGGCCAGAACTACGTGCGAACGTTCAGGGGCAGCGACCCATGAATATCCGTCAGGTCATTTCATCAGACAAATGGAATCATTGCCAGAGCCGCTCCTTACGAGAGGCTACGTTCTTGCATTCAACCGCGCTATCATCATGTCGTCCCAGAAGGTAGTTTTGGAGTGCAATCGCTTCATCGCTTGATTTCACCAACCGCTCCGTCAAGTTCAACAGCAGTTCGAATTCCCTTTCGCCGAGAACTCCGAACTGAATATCATTCACCTGCATCTGTGTCGGTGCGAGCTTATCTAGCAAATCACTGCCGGCAGAGGTTACGTCCAGTAGGACGCGACGCCTGTCGCGGGGATGGGTCTCCTTGGAGATCAGCCCCATGATCAGCAGCCTGTTGATGATCGTGCTCGTAAAGGCGCCGCTCAGGTGAAGATGCTTGGCAAGCTCAATCACCCCCACCTCACCGCCGGCAGACAAATGTCGGACTGATATCAGTGTTGCATATTCGATTCCTGTCAGACCGACAAAGGCTCCATGTCCTTCCCGTAGCGCTGAATGACGCGCAAAAAACGCCAACAAACCGTGTATCAAGCGTCGGAAATCCTGATCGCGTCCGTCGCGGAGCAATACCGGCCTTGAAACCGTAAGTGCGGGAACGCGGGCGCATGATCCGCGAACCAAGTGCTTCGATCTACTTGAAGAGTCGCGTCGAGCCAACGTCGCCCCCCACTCCGTCAGAAATGCAGCGATGTAACGCCAATAGCCAACACCGCGCCTTGGTGCCGGCCGGCGACACCGTGAGCCGTTGCTGGTAGGCCGATATAGCGATCACGAAGCGAACCACGGCCACGCCGGACAACCCTGCGGCGGGGCAACCGCTCGTCGTAAAGGGCCTTCGGCCTACCGTTCATGCCGGACCTCCAGCGAATCCTACGGATTGTTCTGACGACACATCGACCATCCCACAGCGTGCGGCTTATTTCGACAGCAGTTCCTTCTAGATGCCGCGCTGCTTAAGATAGTGATCGAAGGGAAAGCGAATCGAAACACCCTCAAGGGCCGCGGCCAGCATCTCCGGATGCGCATCGAAGCCAGCGCATACCTTCGCGATATCCTCGCCAGCCGGCAGTCGCACCGTCAGTGTTAATCGCGTTCCTCCCTGACGGCATCCAGCTCCCAACACAACGGACATTGGGGTTCATCTCTGCTGCTCCGTGAATATTCTAACAACCGCGGTGGATCAAACTGGAGGACCGTGCTGTCGATCATTACTCCACTATCCGCAAAATCGATCTGAACGGCCCCGTTGGGCCGCAACTCGATAGAGCCCGGTGCAAGCCACTGACGAAATTCCTGTGGCTCAGTTAGCATGCACCAGACGACATCTTGACCATGCTCGAAAACCCGCTCGAGCCGAGCCTCAAAAGCATCATCGAGACGCGTGATTATTCCCGTCGACGCGCGATCCTCAGTCACCAAACACTCCTCATCGCCTAGGTTTCTTGCGCAACTGGCCATTATCTGACGCCAAGTTCAGGTCCCGCCGACGGGCAACGGCATGATTGCAGCAAAAGACGAAATGAGCCTGTGACTGCGCACCTTATGGCGAGTTTTTGAATACGTTGCCATCCTGGCCTGTTAATTCCGTCCGAACGTTGCGGAATCTCAAATACGATTGCGCGAAACACATTTAGAAACATTTCGAGCACAACAAATGACCGGCGACCGCGAGACGGGAGAGTGGTAAGGATTCGAAATGATGCCGACTTACCTCGACAAGGATGCTTACAACCAGCTAATTGAAACATTATTGACGGTCCCTGAACTGCTCAAGGTGAAACCGTCACCATGGTCAGGCAAGATCACGGCGCGCGAGATTGGCGTAGCGCTCGGTACCAAGGCTAACATTTGGCCCACTCGAGATCAGCCAAAGGCATCGTGCGCGCCCAATGGAGGCCTTCCATTTTGTTAATCGCCTCTCGGCGCAAGACGCTATAAATTAGGCTGATCCATTTTCTTGACGCGAGGATCGAAATCAGAATGATGGAAAATTTGGCGAGTGATGCTTGTGTCGGCGGCCTCGCCCAAGTCAAAACCTCGCGCGCAGACAAAAGAGAAAAGACGCGCAAATCACTCCTGCAAGCTGCAATCGAGATTGTGGGAGAAGAGGGATATGCGGCGGCAAGCATCAGCAGGATTACAAGCAGGGCCAACGTTGCGTTGGGCACCTTTTATAATTACTTCGATAATCAACAAAGTCTTTTTGGTCAACTATTGCCATTTATGGACGATCAATTGACTGCGCACATCAGGGCGGAAGTGAGTGATTCATCGGCAAGTGCGGCGTTCGATCGTGCACACTTCATTGCGTATGTTGAATTCTGTCGCAAAACCCCTGCATTTCTTCGTGTACTAGACGAAGCAAAGGTATTCGCGCCTGAAATCTATCGAAGATACGTCACAACAATGCTTGAAGGTTATCTCCGCGCGCTCGAGCGAAGCGTCTCCAAGCAAGAGACTCTCAGTTTCACCTCGGAAAAATTACCATCGATTGCTATTGTACTGATGGGCATCCGACATTATGCGGCAATGCTCCATCAGCACAGATACATGGAACACTCAGCACTGTCACTAGAAGCAATGGCGGACATCTATGAGAAATTTCTGATGTGCGGGATTTTAAACGACAAACAAAGCAATTGAAGTATCCAGCAGGATTATTAGGCGGGAGCTCCTCGACGGATATTTCTATTCTTCTGCCCCTGTCCTAGCCTTACTCTGGTTTGACGTGATCCTAGTTTCCGCTGAATTGGATTCAGCTTTTAAGCTGCTTCGGTCAGGTACCAACGAAGCGGAGCTGTATCGGCTAGATAAGCTCTCGCAATGCTTTTTCATTTGTTACAACAAACAGACCGTGTATCAGAACTAGAGTAAAGTAACTCTGCTGTTCAGCAAGATTGCTGATCGAGCCAAACTGACAGCTTGCAGCGTGCACCGCAACGTATTTTCCGACGAAATATCCTCTTGTCGCCACTTGCAGTCGAGGGCAATGCGCAGGTCGTGAGTTTATAGTCTGAGCGGCACAATAAGGAATCACTACGACCAGCGATTGCCACGCTACGAGAATTGTCTAACCGCGCCGCAGTTCTCGAACGCTGTGGTCATCTCGGTCGGCATTGAAGCGAGCGAGGATCTTCTATTTCTGACCTTGTCTAGCGCAACCGTCTCCAGGATGACTACCTCGCCACCCAACTCGCCTGCAAAATTGCGCGGCCACCGCGCCAATGCCTTACCGAAGGATGGGCACTGCCGTTGACGTGCTACTTCCGACGTATGGCCACGCTACATATTTGGAGTCAGGCTCGTATACGCTAAGGCAATAACGAGATTCAAAATGGCGAGCATGATACGAAGTCGACTCTATCCCGCAATTGTTGCGGTGCTACTGCTTATCATCGCGGGGATGACGTACAAATTCATCGTTGCCGGGTCGACCGGAAAGACAGAGGACGGTCGGATATCGATCCTGCTTGAACCGGGCGAACGCGATCTGATGTTGAAGGAAATGCGTGCTTTTGTTGAAGGCCTTCAGCAAGTTTCAGAAGCACTATCGAAAGACGACATGAAAAGCGTTGCTAAATCCGCTCGCGCAATGGGGATCTTACGAGCCCACGACGTGCCGCTCGCGATGATGAGCAAACTGCCATTAAGCTTCAAAAAGCTCGCGTTCAGCGTCCACGGCGGGTTCGATACCATTGCCATGGATGCCGACACAATCGCCTTGCCAAAACACACCCTTGGCCAGCTTTCCGAGGTTTTGCAAAATTGCGTCGCATGCCACAGCAGCTATCAGGTCAAAGCCATTACTACCAAATAGGCCTCACCGATTGTCGCGATCTTGCCCACCAGCGTCCTTCAGTCGCAACAACATCAGCTTGTAAAGCCAAACATCGACATTAGCTTGACACTAGGGGCTGGGATATTACCGCTTCACCATAAAATAAAGGGAGAGAAGTCATGGCTGACAGGCCGTTTCGTAATCCTTTGCTGGCAAAGTTGGATGCTACCAGCCACTACACTATCCGTAGCGCATGGGAAGGACTCGAGTATCTTAGCCGCTACTGGAAAGGAGACCGAAACGCCTCTTATAATCTCGCACTTCATGTTTGTCGGGATGCGGTAGATGGATGGGTTTCGCCGGAGCGGGCGCGCGAAGCACTTAAGCGCGCATTGAAAGCGACTGATCTCTTGATCCCGCGGTCGCGACACTCACCGCCCAAGTTTCGGATCTCACAATTCACGAATATTCGTTCACACCCAGCATCGGTTGAACGACCCACGTTAACGCACTCATCCATCGTCATGGATAAATGTGACAATCAGAAAACTTCCGACCGATCCAACGAAGCTTTTCCCTACGCTTTTCCACCTCATCGAGGTCGTGCTGGCAAAGAACTACATGTCCAAGTACTACCGAGAGGTTCTGAGAGCAGCCTAAAGGGGAACGCCACTGGAGACTCATCGCAATAGCGACAAGGTCAAACTTCCGTCGCCTGACCGACGAACTCGCGGCAACTTGACGTCCGATCCGTGCTGACTCTGAATCGGCGGTTAACAACAGAGCACGTCTACGAATCTGCTGTTAAACTCCGAGTTCAGT
>Ga0209963_1000707_pt1 | contig 33002 bp, 31 predicted proteins | sample ThiBio_1000_biof_2_FD_183957 | JGI IMG/M metagenome (GOLD analysis project Ga0209963, IMG submission 183957) | Wastewater bioreactor microbial communities from Cape Town, South Africa - Thiocy_cont_1000_biof (SPAdes) | ecosystem: Engineered > Bioreactor > Thiocyanate-remediating >...
GTCTTCCTTTCACGGATGCGGCAGGGGGTGTCAGCCGGCGAACAGCCGGAAGATGGCGGGGGTGATGACGACACCGATGAAGGCGCCCGCCATCACCAGCGTGGGCAGCATGAGCCGGTCGCTCTTGGCGTTGACCGCGGCCCGGTCGGAGGTGGTGATCGCGTTTCGGAGCGCGGAGGATCGTGCCCGGAGGGTGGCGAACACCTGGGCACCTTCCTCCCCTGCCAGTCGGAGGGTGTCGGCGACGTCTTCGAGGTCGGACAGTCCCTGCTGGCCGGCGAGTTCGGACAGCGCGTCCCAAGGTGGGACGCCGGAGTAGCGGCTGCGGACGACCGCGGTGCCCATCCGTTCGAACGGCCATGACTGGCCCAGCGCTGCGCCGGTCTCCATCGCCTGCCTGGTGCCGACACCGCCGGCGGCGCGGCCCAGCGCAACCAGGTCGATGTAGGAACTCAACGCACGCCGGAAATCGACCCGTGCTCGTTGTGCGGATTGGGCGATGCGGCGGTCCGGCAGCAGCCAGGCCACCCCCGCCATCACCGCTGTTGCCAGAGCGGGCACGACCAGCGGCAAGCCCATCAACACCGAGTACAGCCCGCCGACCAGGGGGACGCCGACCAGCGCGACCAGCACCGAGGACACCTTCTCCCCGTAGTAGGCCCGCTGGGTCATCCCCAGCACCTGCAGGTCCTTGTCCGGGGCTGTGCGCCACACCCCTGCTGGAAGGTAGCGGAGGGCCCACAACCCGACCCTGTCGTGCCATCCCGAATGCCCTGCGGCCGGCTCCGGTGACCGGGCCGGGGTTGTCGGTCCGAGCCGGGTCAGCGCTTGGGCCAGGTCGGGGTGGGCGGGCCGCAGTGCCCACACCAGCAGGGCGGCACCTCCGCCGACGAGCAGGCCGGCCAGCACCCACAGCTGCAGCGACCACGTCATCGTGCCACCTCCCGGCTGGGCAGAAACCTTGCCGGCGGCTCGTCGGCCACCATCCGACGAAGCCACACCAGGCCCAGGATGAACACCGCGACCAGGACGGCCAGGATGGCCTGGCCGGCCGGGGTCTGGTACGGGGTCAGGAAGTCGCCGGCCACCGCGAACACCGCGCAGCCACCGACGGCGAGCAGCGTGATCAGGCGGGCCGAGCCGCGAGCCTTGTCCCGTTCCGCCTCGATCTCGCGACGCGACCGCACTTCCTCGGCCACCGACTCGGCCAGGCCGGTCAGGACGCGGGACAGCCCTTCGCCACGATGCCGGGACCCGATGATCAACGCGCTCACCACCAAGTCGCCGGTCGCGTCGTCGAGTTCGTCGCCGAGCTCCAGTAGGGCGGCCTCGGTCGACCAGCGTGCCCGAAGCCGGGCCACCAGGTTGGTCACCGGTTCCCGGATCGCTTCCGGGGTGGAGCGGACGCTGGCGGTCAGCGCCTGCTCCAGACTCTGACCGGCGGTGATCACCGAGGCCAGATTCCGGGTCCACTCACTGATCGCGTCCAGCCGGGCGATCCGCCGACCGCCGTCGGACGTGACCAGCAGCACCGGCAACCCCACCACGGCCAGCGGCAGCAGCAAGCCCACCACCAGCGGCACGCCCACCACAGTCAGCAGCAGCCCGAGCACGGCGGCCGCCAGCGCCGACCACCGCTGCCAGCGCGGCATCCGGGCCACCCAGCCGAACAGCCGGAAACCTCGCCGCGGCCGCTTGGGTGGCACCGGGCGGCGCTGCAGGCCGAGCACGGCCAGCATCAGCCCGCCGGTGATCATCGCACCGGCCAACATCGACAACACGGCCCCGATCATCGCCGCCCCCCGGGCGGGGGGTACTCGGCGGCTTCCCGTTCGAACGCGGCCTCGTCCAGGCCGGCGGCGACCAGGTCGTCCCAGATGCTGTCCGGGCGGGTGTCTGCGACCCCGCACTGGCCGGGGAGCCGGCGGAACACGGTGGTGAACGAGATCCCCCGGGGCCACTCCCCCGGCGTCACCTCGATGATCTCCGATACGAAGCGCCGCTTCTGGGCGACCTGCCCGAAGTCGTCGATCGGGGTGACCTGCGAATGGATCTGCACCACAAGGTCCAACGTCGCCGCCAGCTTCGCAGCCACCAGCTCATGACTGACGTGCGGCCCTGCCTCCATCGCACACGTGATCAACTTGTGCACCGCCAGCCGCGCGTTCGCTGCGTGGGTGGTGGATATCGAGCCGGTACCGGACTCCATCACCTTGATCATGTCCATCGCTTCGGCGCCCAGCACCTCACCGACGATCTGCCGGTCGGCCCGGAAACGGAAGCTGCTGGTCACCTGCGAACCGGTGGTGCGTCGCCCAGCCAGCGTGCCGTCCTCGCTCCGCTCGCCCGACCCGGCCCGCATTTCCCAGTCGAACACCACCGCGTGCTGGCCGTCGATCTCGGGCAGGAACAACTCCCGCTCGGACTCGAAGGTGCCCACGATCTCCATCCGGGGGATCTCCGCACACAGCGCCCGGACCAAGGTCGTCTTGCCCGCACCCTGCGCCCCGGACACCAGGATCGACTTGCGTGCCTTCACCGCTGCCCGCAGGAAGTCGGCCATGACTTCGGACACCGAGCCCCACTCCACCAGGTCGGCCAATGTCACCCGGCGAATCCGGTGCCGGCGGATCACCAGCGATACCCGGCCGGTCTCCAACGATGCCGCGAGTCGTGACCCGTCGGCCAGGGTCAGGTTCAGCGACGGGTTCGCCGGGGTGAACGCGCGCGGGTTATCAGCGCGGGAGGCAAGGAACGCGATGAACTCCACCAGATCGGCGTCGTTGTCGGCGACCGGCGGCATCTGAACCATCGAGCCGTCGGCGTACTCCACCACCACCCGGTCGCAGCCGTAGACCAAGATGTTCTCCACCCGTTCGTCGTTGACCAAGGGCTGCAGCCGGCCGAGCCGGAACACGCTGTCGAAGATGGCCTGCGCCAAAGCCTCCTGCGCCCCGACCGAACGCATGTCGCCGGTCTTCGCGATCGATGCCGCAGCATCCTCATCCAGCAGCTGCCGGATCACCGACCATCCCGCCGATTCCTCCTCGCCGCGATCGGCCATCCCGCCGACCCGGGCAGGCAGCCGCTTCGCCACGTCACTACGGAATCGCGCCACCTCGGCCCAGTCCACACCGTCCATCGACAAGGTCGGGGTTGCCAGTTCCGGACGAATCGGCACCACCCGCGGCTTCCCCGCCACGACAGGTTCGTCCGGCTCATCCGGGAAGTGGAATCCACCCCGAACCCGGCCAGGACGACGAGCGCCGCGACCGGGGTCCGAGCCGAACATCGGCAGGTCCAGCAGGTCGGGCCGTTCCTCGAGTCCGCTCATAATCCCGTCCCCTCGCTGCGCGGGGGCGCGATCCACTGGCCACGCTCTTCCTCGAACCGGGCCACCAGGTCCCGAATCGCTTCCCGAGCGGCATTAATGCTGCGCTGATAGCTCGAGCCGGCGAACGCCGCCGCAGCCGCGTCAGATCCGCCCAGCAACCTGCGCAGTCCCCGCGGGGGCGGGAGCGGCTCACCGTGGGAGAACACGGAAGCGCGCACGGGGTCCCAGCTGATGCTGCCCACCACACCCAACCCCAGAGCGCGTCCGACCTCAGCGGCGGTGTAGGGGCGACCGGGCCCCACGAGCAGCAGGCGCGACTCCCTGCCCGGCAGCGACTCCTCCTTCAGGGTCACCGCCCACGAGCGCGCCGCCGCGATCGCCGGTAGGTCCGTTCGAACCAGCAGCAGAGTCAGATCAGCGTGCTCGCGCAGCGGAACCGGTGCGCGTTCCATGCCCAGCCGGCCGGCATCAACGATTACGTCCTGGTCCCGCACCGACAGGTCGCGCAGGACTCCCGCCAGCGGCTCCCACAGCCTGACCAGTCCGGCAGCCTGCTCGTGAGACCTGGCGCCCACGATCACCGACGCCTGCGTTCCCTCCAGCGGCATCGCCATCCGCAGCAACGCCTCGGCCAGCAAACCCGCGCGATGCGCCTTCACCAGATCCACCACACCGGTGTGGTCACGAGAGCCACGCCAAAACCCGGCCAGCATGGCTGACGACCCCGAAGGGTCAGCCTCCACCACCAGGACCGGCCGCGCCCAGGACGAGGCCAGCGCCAACGCCGTGGAACTCACCCCAGGTGCTCCGGACACCGAAACCAACGTGATCATCGCCATCGCCGCTCACCTCTCCCGGCTTTCCAGGACCAGCGCCACATCACCGGTCGCAGCCCTGGCCGCCAACTCTCCGGCTCGCCCATCGGCAACGATCACGTCGACCACCGTGTGCGTGTCGCCAGGGGTCACGTTCAACACGGTGGCGGGGATCTCCGTCGGCGGAGCCGTGACCGAACCCCCCTGCGCCGGCGCCTGCACCAGACGGACCGAGTCGCCGGCCTTCAACGGCTCGGCCGGTATCAAGCCCGGCGCGATCGGGACCGCCACCACAGCGAACCCGCGGCCCGGAACGACCGACTCACCCACCTGCTCTGGGGCCACCAGCGTGCCGACCGCCAGATCGGCGACGGCGCGCTTGCCCACCAGCGACTCCAGCTGGACGCCCGGAATCGTTCGCATCGATGGATCCAGAGTGACCCGCACGGTCGTCAGGTCGGTTGCGGCGATCAGCCGGCCACGCTCGACCGGCGCCCGCACCGCCACGACCTCGGTCGCCGCCGAGGACGAACTCCACAGCCACAGCCCCAACACCCCGCCCAGGCACACCAGCACGACTGCCACGACAACGCTCAGCGGACGCCGCTGAAGCTTCGTGGTCTCCGGCACCCCCGGCGCGTTCATGGCTTGCTGGTCGCCTCGACTGGCCGACGTCTCGATCGTCTTCATGGGCCCCGCTCCTACCTGCCCCTGGTCACGATGACCTGGATCTCACCCACCCGAAGCTGACGGGTGGAGTTCACATCGAGCCGGATCGTTCCCGACTCGCCATAGCCCCGCCACTCAGCGACCCAATGGGCGCTCGCGCGGACCGCGTACCGGCCCTGCTGCTGGTAGACGTGGCCACAAGTAGGCGACTCGCCCACCATCCCATCCCGGTCGACCATGCTCGGCCGCCAAGGTGTTCCTCTCCCGCACGACAGCCGGGTGCCGTCACCCATCGTCCAGGTCAACGACTCCACGTGCGCGTCCAGCGAGATCCCGCCAGCCGTGATCGACGCCGGACCCCACGAGGTGCGGCTCGGGTTGTCCACCCACAACCACACCGGAATCCCGACCGCCGTCATCACGTCCGGGTCCAAAGGCGTGAGCCCGATCTCGACCGGCTTCAGCTGAAGACGGGCGATCGCCAACCACGCCAACCGCTCCGCGTTCTCGCGCGGAGGCACCCACAGACCGATCGTGTCGCCCTCGGTCGCCGACAGCCTGCACTCGATATAGATCCAGTCCGGCTCGGGCGGGTTGTCCGGCACACCGCGAGTCAACGATGAGCACAGAGGAACCTGTGGCGTGCCCCCGCCGTCCCCGCCGCCGTCGCCGCCCCCATCGCCGCCGTCCTCGATGGTGCAGATCCTCGTCTCTTCATCACAGACGACCTCGGCCCTCGCCGGAGCGGTCAATGAACTGAACATGATCAGGGCGCCAATCGCGACGGCAATTCCTCTCAGCCTCAGGGGCATGGTTCGCCGAGCCCTTCCTTCTCCCCCACCACGCGGAAGGTGGAAGAGTCGCGGCGGACTTCGAACTCGCGGATCGCGGCAGGGACCTTGGACAGCACCTTTCCGTGCCGATCGACGAGGGCCTGCCCCTGCGGATCTCTACACACAGTGACGTTGACCGTCTCGCCGGCACCGCTCCCGAAGGTGCCGGACGGCTGGGTCCAAGCCAGACGTGCAGCGCCTTCGTAGCGCTTGCCGTCGGACTTCAGCTGCCGGAAGAGCGCCACGTTTCCGTCCAGCATGTCCTTTCCCGTGAAGGACTCGAGGGCGGCTCGAGCTTCCTTCTCGGTGTACCGCGAGGGGTCCGCGAACAGCCGCTCTCCGGTGGTGAAGTAGTTGTTGACGACCTCGATAGCAGCGGCCTGACTCTGATTCCACGTAGGAGCGGAACTCGGCGACACGACGGTTGTGGCCGGCAAGCCCGACGCATTCGGGGAGGTCGGGACCGTCTTGACTGGCGTGGTCTGGGTCACGGCCACGCCCGACGTGCAACCCGCGAGCAGGCTGATCGCGAGAACCCAGCTTTTCTCGACGAAAGTGGGCCGGGAGACTCGATCGCGGGTTCAGTTGTGCGCCCCGCACCCGGCGGAAGCGACCAACCAATGGGCCAATCAGGCCCGAAGGGGGTGGGGCACAAACAGGATAACCGCGCTCGTCAATGCCCCCCCCGGAGAGCCGGTTCGACGAAGCCATGCCCCTCAGCGCCGAAGCGCGACGGTCGTCGGGAGGCTTGAACTCTCACCATGGACGGGGTCGGCTCCGGCGAGAAGCAGCAGGAACGGGCTGGAACACTCGCCGCAGATCGTCGAGCTTCACGCGGATCAGACGTCGGCCCGTGTGCACGGCCGGGAGTTCGCCGGACAGGATTCGTTGCCTCAGCAGGTCCACGCTCACGTCGTAGATGACGGCGGCTGCCTGCAACGAGACGTACTCCTGCTTCGGGGCTGCGTTTGCGGACATGCCCTGGTCTCCTCACAAATCGGCTGGGTTGCTAGACCCCACTAAGCCGACGGGAGGGTGCCCATTCGGACACGGAGGAGTGAACTTCTTCGGGGAAGTTGGCTCGTGTGCGCCTGTGTGAGCGGGACAGCGAACCTCCCAGCTGAGCCTCACGTCGGGTCGACGTGGACGGCTCCGGAGATCCTGCCCTTGGTCCTCCAACGCGCGGGCTGACTCAATCGCCGCGCCGAGGCCTATAGCACGTATATAGCACGACGACCGCTCTTGGCTCAGAAACTGGCCTCTGACAAGACCAAACACCAGTCGGGCTGACAGGATTTGAACCTGCGACCCCTTGACCCCCAGTCAAGTGCGCTACCAAGCTGCGCCACAGCCCGTGGCATGGTCCGGCGGACCGGTCCGAGGGGCAACTGTACTACGTCCGGCGGGGTCGCCCGCCACGCCCTCTATCGGGTGTCGGCCCGCGCGACTACGCTCTCGTCTGGCCGGAAGGGGTCGTCATGCGCCGCCTGCGAAGTCTCGGTGTCGTGCTCGTCGTCGCGAGCCTGGTTCCGCTGGCGTTGGCCAGCAGCGTCCCGGCTGCGGCCGTCCCACAAGTGACCCGGACAATCACCCTGCACGCGCCGTCCGCGCTCAACTCCTCGTGGGGCGCGGTGTCGACCGTCGGCTACGGTGCGGCCGCGGCCAAGCTCGGCACGTACCTCGGCGGCGATGGCGACGGCGTCCAGTTCGGCCCCAGCTACGGGACGCAGGCTCGCGACAAGACGTGGTGGTACCTCGACGTCGCCAAGGCCCGACTCGCCCACTACTCCACCAATGGCACCTACCTCGGCCAGGTCAAGGTCCCCAAGAAGCACCTCACGCAGGGGCTGTACCTGCAGTACCAGAATCCGCAGGCGCTCAAAGACGGCTCGATCGTCCTCATCGGCACCACGATCGGCGGTGCCAAGCTGCTGGTCATGTCGAGGAGCCATCGCTTCACCTCCGTGGAACTCAAGCGCTGGGTCAGCATCCACGCCACCGACGGGACCTACCTCTACGGCTTCAACACCGGCGACCAGACCGTCCGCGTGAACCCGCGAACCGGCGCCATCACCACCGTCGCCTGGATGCGCGGGCAGGGCGGACGCCGGTTCAACCTCAGCGTCGGCAACGGCTACCTCAAGGTCACCCGTCCCGGCGTCAAGCTCAAGCTCAGGCTCGTCTCCGCCGAGCACCCAGGCAAGTCGGCCTACCCGCAACTCGAAGCCACCACGGGCAAGGACGGACGCCTGTGGATCCTCATCTCCGCCCTCGTCGAGCTCTCCCCCGGCGACAACGCGGACGCCGTGGGCCTGATCAGCGTCACCCCGTCGGGCAAGGTCTCGCCGGTCCAGCCCATCCGCACGCTCACGAGTGCCGCCGACCCTGGCGACGGACTCCACCTCGGCATCCGCTACGGCAGCACCAAGCCCTGGCTGATGTTCATCGACACTGATGCAGCCCGGGTGTACCGGTTGAAGTGAGCGCCGACACCCCACCGGCAGCGCGGTCCGCCCCGGCGCCTGACAGCTGACGCTACGCTCGTTCCATGCTCGCCCCGACACCCGTGCTCAAGCCCGGCCCGCTCGACATCGGCGACCTCTTCTCCGCCGCTGTCGAAGTGCTCAAACGCCGCTTCGGACTGATGGTGCTGATCGCCCTCCTCCCGTCCGTCATCGCCGCCGTTATCGTCGCCATCGGTGTGATGCTGATGATCGGGACGCTCGCGGCCGTTGTCGAGAACCTCGGCCGCAACGTGCCAGCAATCGTCATCGTCGGCCTCGTGGTCATCGTCGTCGGCGTGATTCTGGCCGCTCTCGCCCAGATCAAGTCCTACGGCATGATGTCCCTGGCGGCGTACGAGATCGCCCAGGGGCAGCGTCCCACCTTCTCCGGCCTGCTCCAGCGTTCCCGCGGCTTCCTTCCACGGATCGCCTCCGTCATCGCCCTGGGCGTCTGCGTCTTCGGCCTCGCCTACGGTGTCCTGATCGCCCTGATGTTCGGCATGGTCGGGACGATCATCAGCGGCTCGAGCCGGGACTCGGCTTCCGCCGTACTTGCCCTTTTCGGAATCATGGCGCTCTTCGTGATGGTCCTGATCCCACTCGTGATCTTCCTCGCCACCAAGCTGCTCTACACGGTCCCCGCCATCGCGATCGAAGGCCGCCCAGGCATGGACGGACTGCGGCGCTCCTGGACGCTCACCCGCGGCTCCTTCTGGCGCACCTTCGGCTACTACCTGGTCGCCTACCTCGCCGTCGCGGCCGTCTCCTACGCCCTCAACCTCGTCACCCAGGCGATGGTCGGCTCGTCCGCTGCGAGCATCGGCTCCATCCGGCCCGATGCCAGCCCGGCCGAAGTGCTCGGACGGCTCAGTGTCCTGCTGCCCGTGATCGGGCTGACCCTGGTGTTCCAACTGCTCGTCAACGCGGTGTCGCTGCCATTCCTTCAGGCCTACACCACCTACATGTTCATCGACCAGGTACGCCGTTCCGAGGCGCCGCCTGCGCCCGCATACGGCTATCCGCCCGCCTACGGCTACCCCACTCAGCCCGGGCAGGGCTACCCGGCCGGCCAGGGCTATCCGGCGCCGGGCTACGGACCCTCCGCCACCCCCTACCCGCCTCAACCAGCCCCGGGCCAGCCCTATCCCGGATCCGGCTACCCCGGTCAGACTCCGCAACAGCCGGCCGGCTGGTCCGGTCAGCCGACTCCCCCGCCGCAGCCCGCCGCACCGCAGTACCCGCCGCCGCCCGGCTGGGGCACTCCTCCGGCCCAGCAGTACCCGCCCCAGTCCTGGAGTCGTCCCGACGACCAGGACGGGCCGTCCGGCAGCCAACAGCACTGAGCCAGGACGAGGGCGCGGCCGAACCCCGATCCGGCCCTCAGGCCACCCCGGACGGACCCCGAAGGCCTCGCGACCGCACCGTCCACGCAATAGCCTCTGGGTGTGAGCCCGGCGGCACACCGGGCCACCCCCGCCGTCCTCGCGGCGGGGCGACCCGAAAGGGACCAGCCATGAAGATCGCCGACGCCGCAGAGGCGTTCCTGGCCAACCAGCGCATCGCCGTCACCGGCGTGTCCCGGAATCCGGCCGGCCACGGCAGCAACGCCGTCTTCGACCGCCTCCTGGACCGCGGCTACCAGGCTTTCCCGGTCAACCCGAACACCGACAGCATCGGCGACCACAAGGCCTTCCCCGACCTGGCCTCGATACCCGGCGGGGTCGACGCGGTCGTGATCGGCACCAGCCCCCGGTACGCCCTGGCCACCATGCAGCAGGCCGCAGAACTCGGCATCACCCATGTCTGGCTGCATCGTTCGCTCGATGCCGGCAGTGTCGACCCCGCCGCGGTCGAGTACGGACGTGAGCACGGCATCACCGTCATCGACGGCGGCTGTCCGCTCATGTTCGGCAAGGCAGCGGACGGCGGTCACAAGGTGATGTGCGCCATCCTCAAGCTCACCGGCACCGTCCCGCGGGTCGTCTGAGACCGATCCGTCGCTAGCGGTCGCGGTCCTTCCGCTTCTCCCGCGCCCGCACCTCGACGTGCACCGGCGAGCCGCGGAAGCCGAAGTCCTCACGCAGCCTGCGCTCGACGAAGCGGACATACTGCGGGTCGAACCTGCCCGACGTGAACAGCGCGAACGTCGGCGGACAGTTGTGCGCCTGCGTCCCGAACAGGATCCGCGGCTGCTTCCCGCCGCGGACCGGGTGCGGGTGCGCGGCCGCCAGCCGGCCGAGGAACGCGTTCAGCTTGCCGGTCGACACCCGGGTCTCCCAGCCCTCCAGCGCCTGCTCGATCGCGGCCGACAGCCGGTCGACGCCGCGTCCGGTCAGCGCGGAGATGTTCACGCTCGGCGCCCAGCCGAACGCGCGGACGTCCTGCTCGATCTCGCGGTTGAGGTAGCGCCGCCGCTCCTCGTCGGTGAGGTCCCACTTGTTGTACGCGATCACCAGCGCCTTGCCGGCGTCCTCGACCATGCTCAGCACCTTCAGGTCCTGGTCGCTGATCGTCTCGGACGCGTCGATCACCACCACGCACACCTCGGCGCGCTCGATCGCGCCCGCCGTCCGCAGGGACGCGTAGTACTCGTGCCCGGACGCCTCCTTCACCCGGCGCCGCAGACCCGCGGTGTCGATGAACCGGTACACCGTGCCGGCCACCTCGACCAGTTCGTCCACCGGGTCCACCGTCGTGCCGGCCACATTGTCGACCACGGCCCGGTTCTGGCCTGCGACCCGGTTCAGCAACGACGACTTGCCGACGTTCGGACGGCCGATGATCGCCACCCGCCGCGGGCCGGCGTCGACCGTCTCGCCCGGCTCGGAGGGCTTCGGCAGCACCTCCAGCAGGGCGTCCAGCAGGTCTCCGGTACCGCGGCCATGGAGCGCCGAGACCGGGTACGGCTCCCCCAGACCCAGGTTCCACATCGTCGCCGCATCGGCCTCGCCGCGGGCGTCGTCCACCTTGTTCGCGGCCAGGATCACCGGCTTGCGGCTCCGCCGGAGCACCTCGACCACGGCCTCGTCGACGTCTTGGGTGCCGACCGTCGCATCGACGACGAACAGCACCACGTCGGCTGCGGCGATGGCCAGCTCGGCCTGCTCGGCGATCTGGGCGGCCATCCCCTTCGCATCGGGGGCCCAGCCGCCGGTGTCGACGATCACGAACTCGCGTCCGGCCCACTCGGCGTCGTAGCTGACGCGGTCGCGGGTGACGCCGGGCAGATCCTGGACGACGGCCTCGCGGCGACCGATGATCCGGTTGACCAGCATCGACTTGCCCACGTTGGGACGGCCGACGACCGCCACCACCGGCCGGTCGGCCGTGGGGTTGGGATCGGACATTGGTCGCTCCTTCCGTGCTGCGACCCGTCAGGCTACCTCAGCGGGCCGCTCGGCCTAGCCCCGGGCGTCGCTGATGAGGCCGAGGACGGCGTCAATGACCTGCTGCAGGGTCAGGAACGTGCCGTCGAGATGGGTGACGCCGTCGGCGGCGGTGGTGAAGTTCACCAGCAACGAGTCGTCGGAGTCGCGGCGCAACACCTGGTCGGCCAGCGCCGCCGCGTCCACCTTGTCGCCGAGCTCGGCCTTGCGCCGGGCCATCCGCGCCTGCGGGTCGGCGGTCAGCAGCAGTCGGACGTCGGCGTCCGGGGCGACGACAGTGGTGATGTCCCTGCCCTCGGCGACGATCCCGGCCGGCGCGGCGTCGATGATCGCCCGCTGCCGCGCGACGAGGTTCGCCCGGCACTCGGCGACGGTCGACACCGCGCTCACCTTCGCCGAGATCTCCGGCTCGCGGATCCGGGTGGTCACGTCGACGCCGTTGACGACCACCTCCTGACGGTCCGGATCGGTGCTGACCCGGATGTCGGCACCGGTCGTGGCCCGGATCACCCCGTCCACATCGGACGGGTCGACGCCGGCGTCCAGGTAGGCGCAGGTGGCCGCCCGGTACATCGCGCCGGTGTCGAGGTAGGCCAACCCGAGCGCCTTCGCGACGCCGCGGGCGGTGCTCGACTTCCCCGACCCGCTGGGCCCGTCGATCGCGATGACGAGACGGTCAGTGCTCATGGCTGCTCCGATTCAGGGTTGGGGCTCGTGGTCGCGGACCGTCCAGCCGGCGGCGTGCATCACTGCGGTGAGGTCGTCGGCCCGGTCGGGTGCAACCTGCACCGACAGCCAGCCGACCTCGCGAGCGACGTCGTGCTCGATCGAGACGTCCTCGACGTTGACGCCGGCCGTCTCGATGTCGCGGAACAGCCGCGCGAGAGCACCGGGAGCGTCCGGGATCTCGACCACCACGTGCGCGTAGCTGGTGCTGGCCAATCCGTGCTTCCCGGGCAGGGCGCGGGTGCCGTCGCGGCCGGCCGCCAGGATCGGCGCGAGGTCGCCATCCGCGTCCAGGACGCCGATGAGGGCATCGAGGTTGTCGCGGAGGACGGTGAGTTCCGCCCGGACGGCGGCCGAATTGGCACCGATGATCTCCCGCCACAGCTGCGGATCCGAGCCGGCGATCCGGGTGACGTCCCGCAGTCCCTGGCCGGCGAGCTGGAGGTGCTCGGGCGGGACGTCGTTGAGCCGCTCGGCCACGAGCACCGACGCCAGGTGCGGCAGGTGCGAGACCTGGGCGACGGCCTCGTCGTGGTGGGCAGCGCCCATCGTCACCCGGCGGGCGCCACACAGCGCCGCCACCGCCTGCACGTCGAGGACGGCGTGAGCGGCCGACGTGTCGTGCGGCGTCACCACCCAGGTGCGGTCGACGAACAGGTCCGGGCTCGCGGTCATCGGGCCGACCCGCTGCGAGCCGGCCATCGGGTGCGAGCCGACGTAGCGTGACAGGTCGATCCCGGACGCGCGGAGCTCGGCCAGCACCGTCCCCTTCACCGAGCCGACGTCGGTGACGGTTGCCCGCGGATAGGTGGCCAGCGACTTCGCGATCACCCTCGGCAAGGCGCCGGGCGGGACGGCGACGACAACCAGCCGGACGTCCGCCGGCTGGGGCGGCGCGGTCGTGCCTGCCCCCCGGGACGCCGCCACGCGCGCGTGGCTGGACACCTTGTCCGACAGGTGGACGACCAGGCCTGCCCGGGTGAGCGCCTGCGCGACCGACGCGCCGACCAGTCCGGCGCCGATCACCAGCACCGGCGACAGTTCGCGCTCGCTCAAGGTCTCCTCCAGGTCAGGCCGACTGACAGCCTATCGGGCGCGGGAGCGCAGCCCCGTCGCCAGGTTCTCCTCCGACCGCCTCAGGGAGAGACGGGCTCAGGATCGACGACGTCCGCATCGACCGGGCCGGCCCAGGTGGGGCGCGGGCCGGTGTAGTCGGAGCCGTACGCGCCCGGGGCGGGACGGCGCCGGCGCGCGGGCGTCGTCACCCCCGGAGCGAGCCGGCGGGCGAAGATCAGGAAGCCGGTGTGTCCGCTGGTGCTGTGTCCGGGACGGATGGCGAGGCCCTGCGCGTGCCAGTCCCGGGCCGAGTACTCGCGGGCGTCCGGCTCGGTGAAACCGCCGTGGACACGCAGCGTCTCCACGGTGCGTCCCAGCTGCGTTGTCGTCGCGACGTAGCAGCACAGCAGGCCGCCCGGCTGCAGCACGCCGGCGACGGCGTCCACGCACTCCCAGGGGGCCAGCATGTCGAGCACGGCCCGGTCGATCGGCTCCGGTCCGATCGCGTCGACCAGGTCGCCGACCCGCAGCGTCCAACTCGGGTGCGGCGCACCGAAGAAGGTCTCCACGTTCCGCGCGGCGATCGCCGCGAAGTCGGCCCGGCGCTCGTAGGAGTACACCCGTCCGGTCGGTCCGACGGCGCGGAGCAGGAACATCGTCAGCGCGCCCGAGCCGGCGCCGGCCTCCAGCACGCGGGCTCCCGGGAAGATGTCGGTCTGCACCAGGATGTGCGCGGCATCCTTCGGATAGACCACGGCGGCGCCGCGCGGCATGGTGACCGTGAACTCCTCCAGCAGCTGCCGGAACGCCAGGTACGCGACCCCGCCGGCCGAGTACACCACCGAGCCCTCCGCTGCGCCGATCAGGTCGTCGTGGCTGATCCGTCCCTTCGTGGTGTGGAACGCCCCGCCGGGACTCAGCAGCAGTGAGTGCCGGCGTCCCTTCGGGTCGGTCAGTGACACCCGCTCCCCCACGACGAACGGGCCGGTGCGGACGCCGCTGAGCGTCTCGGACGGATCGACCTCAGCCATGATTCAACCCCCACATGCCCAGTTGCTGGCCCGTCCCGTAGCCACCGTTGGCGATCGTGACACCCCGTCCGAGGAGCAGCAGCCCCGGCCCCTGGCTCACCGGCAGCACCGTGACGTCGGTCGCGGCCTGCTGCTGCAGCTCGCTCAGGTCGGCCAGGCGCGCTGCGTCGGTGACCGTGCGGACGTGGTCGCTCAGCAGGGTCAGCTTCGCCTTGCTGGAGGCCAGCGGTGCGTCCAGGTAGAGCTGCAGCCAGCCCAGGGCGTTGTTCACCCATGCCGGACGGGTGGTCAGCACGAGGTCGGCGTCCGTTCCGACCACGACCCGGACGCTCACGCCGTCCAGCTCCTCGAGCCGGTCGCGGAGCATCCTCGCGACGTCCGCCTGGCCGGGGTCCGCGGCGTCGTAGCCCAGGCTGAGGTGGATCCGGGACGCCTCCAGCTTGGGCAGCTCCGGACGACCGCCCACCGGGAATGCCTTCACGTGCTCCGCGACCCCCTGTGGGACGACCGAGTCGAGCGTGCGATCGGCCTGCAACGCCTTGGCCACCCCCTGGCGCAGCTGCGTGTCGGTGCGGTGCCTGCTGGCGGTGTTCCAGTACAGCCGGGTGACCTTCACCCCGGGCAGGGGGGTCCGGGTGAAGCCGCTGGCCGTGGCGCCGCCGTTGCTGGCCATCTCGTTGTCGATGCGCTGCTGGGCTGCGCTGTCGAGGCAGTTCCAGGCGACGTCCACCTCGCCGTCCGCGATCGCGGCCTCAGCCGTCGCCGAATCCGCCACCACGGACAGCCTGACCGTGTCGAGGATCCCGCGGTCGGGGCCGGCGTAGCGCTCGTACCTGGTCAGCACCGCCTGATCCGCGGACGGCGGGTCGGTCAGCTGGTAGGGCCCGCTGCCGCCCGGCAGCGTGTCCAGCGGCAGCGGCGTGTCGGGGTCGAAGGTCTCCGAGTCCACGATGGACGCGGCCTGGCCGGCCAGCGCATAGCCGAACTGGTTGTCCGGCCGCGACAGCTCGAACCGGACGGTGTGCGGATCCGGGGTCTCGATCCGGCTCAGCGAGCTGAGCAGGCCGACCGAGGTGCCGGGCGTGTTCAGCCGGAGCGCCCGCTGGATCGAGAACCTGACGTCGGCGGAGTCGAGCACATGTCCGTTCGCGAAGGACAACGAGTCCGGCAGGGTGCACTCGTACCGCAGCCGGGAGACGAAGACGCAGTCGGACGCCGCGTCCGGCTTGAGCTCCCCGTCCGAACCGGAGGGGACCTGCATCAGCCGCTGGTACAGGCTGGTGACCAGGATCGAGTCCACCTCTGAGGTGGCCACGGCCGGGTCGAGCGTCCTGACCTTGCCGGTCAGCACCACCGTGAACGGGCGAGGCGCGATCGTCACGGGTGGGTTCGGCGGGGGCGTCGCGACCGTGCAGCCGCTCGCGGCGATCACCGCGGCGATGATCGCAGCCAGCACCGCGGGAGGGTGCAGGCGGCGTGGGCGGGCCGGGTCAGCGGGCATTGAAGTACTTCGCCTCCGGGTGGTGGACGACGATCGCATCGGTGGACTGCTCGGGGTGCAGTTGCAGCTCCTCGGACAAGGTGACGCCGATCCGCTCGGGCTCCAGCAGCGCCACCAGTTTGCCGCGGTCGGCAAGGTCGGGGCATGCCGGATAGCCGAACGAGTACCGGCCTCCCCGGTAGGCCTGGTCGCGGATCATGGCGTCGACGCTGCCGGAGTCGACCAGCCCGAGCTCGGCGCGGATCCGGGAGTGCCACAGCTCCGCCAGGGCTTCGGCGAGCTGGACGGACAGTCCGTGGAGCTCGAGGTAGTCGCGGTAGGCGTTGCCCGCGAACAGCTCGGCGGTCGCCTCGCTGACCGGGCCCATCGTGACGAGCTGGAAGGCGATCACGTCCGGGCCGAGCTCGGCGGCCTCGTCCGCGTCCCGGAAGAAGTCGGCGAGGCACAGGTGGCGCCCGCGCTGCTGGCGCGGCCAGGTGAAGCGGGTGACCTCGCGTCCCGGCTCGGCGGGGTCGCCGACGACCAGCGTGTCGCCTTCGGAGTGGCAGGGCCAGTAGCCGTAGGCCACCGCCGGCTCGGCAAGGTTCTCGGTGCGGAGGCGATCCAGCCAGCGCCGCAGGCGCGGGACGCCCTCGGTCTCGACGAGCTCGTCGTAGGTCGGCCCACCGCGGACGCCGCGCAGCCCCCACTGCCCGGCGAAGGTGGCCTTCAGGTCGAGCCACTCGGCGATGTCGGCCAGCGCGATCCCCTTGACGACCCGGCTCCCCCAGAACGGCGGGACCGGGACGTCGATGCCGCGGGCCACGTCCGAGCGTCCGGACGGTGAACCGAAGTACCTGTCCCCATCGTTCACGGGCTCGTCTGAACCGAAGTACCTGTCCCCACGGTTCACGGCGGGCTTTGTCGGGACGCGGCGCTTGCGCGGTTCAGGGAGGGCCGCTCCGGGGACGCCGCGCTTGACCGCCACCGCCTTCTCCATCAGGGCGAGGCCCTCGAACGCGTCCCGGGCGTAGCGGACCTCGCCTGCGTACAGGTCGTTGAGGTCCTCCTCGACGAAGGCCCTGGTCAGGGCAGCCCCGCCGAGCAGGACGGGGAAGTCGGTCAGGCCGCGGGCATTGAGCTCGGTGAGGTTGTCCTTCATCACCATCGTCGACTTCACCAGCAGGCCGGACATGCCGATCGCGTCGGCGTTGTGCACCAGCGCGGCCTCGATGATGGCGCTGACCGGCTGCTTGATGCCCAGGTTGACCACCGTGTAGCCGTTGTTGGTGAGGATGATGTCGACCAGGTTCTTGCCGATGTCGTGGACGTCTCCCTTCACCGTCGCGATCACCAGCGTCCCCTTGCCGGCGGCGTCGGCCTTGTCCAGGTGCGGCTCGAGGTAGGCGACGGCGGCCTTCATCACCTCGGCGGAGGCGAGCACGAACGGCAGCTGCATCTTGCCGGCCCCGAAAAGCTCGCCGACGGTCTTCATGCCGGCCAGCAGGTCGTCGTTGATGATCGCCAGCCCGGGCTTGTCGGCGAGCGCCAGGTCGAGGTCGTCGGCCAGCCCCTTGGCGTCCCCGTCGACGATCCGGCGCTGCAGCCGCTCAGCAACCGGCAGGGCGGCGAGTTCGGCGGCGCGGGCCTCCCGGGTGGACGCCGTCGAGACGCCTTCGAACAGCGCAAGGAACGCGGCGAGCGGATCGTAGTCGTCGGTCCGCCGGTCGTAGACGAGGTCTTCGGCGACCTTTCGCTGCTCCTCCGGGATGCGGGCCAACGGCAGGATCCGCGCGGCCGGGACGATGCCCGAGTCGAGCCCGGCGGCCACGCACTCGGCCAGGAACACCGAGTTGAGCACCTGCCGCGCCGCCGGGTTCAGGCCGAACGACACGTTGGACACCCCCAGCGTGGTGTGGATGCCCGGGTACTTCGCGGTCACCTGACGGATCGCCTCGATGGTCTCCAGTGCGTCCCGGCGGGTCTCCTCCTGGCCGGTGGCGATCGGGAACGTGAGGCAGTCGACGAGGATGTCGGACGTCCTCAGGCCCCACGTGCCCACCAGCTCGGCCACCAGCCGGTCGGCCACCCGCACCTTCCACTCCGCCGTGCGGGCCTGACCCTCCTCGTCGATGGTCAGCGCGACGACCGCTGCCCCGTGCTCGACGACCAGCGGCATCACCCGGGCGAACCGGGAGTCGGGCCCGTCCCCGTCCTCGAAGTTGACCGAGTTCACCGCACAGCGTCCGCCCAGGCACTCCAGCCCGGCACGGAGGACGTCCGGCTCCGTGGAGTCCAGCATCAGCGGCAGCGCGACCGACGTGCCCAGCCGGGACGCGAGCTCGGCCATGTCGGCGACCCCGTCGCGGCCGACGTAGTCGACGCAGACGTCGAGGAGGTGGGAGCCGTCCCGGCTCTGCTGCTTGCCGATGTCGACGCACTCGTCCCAGAGGCCGCCCAGCATGGCCTCGCGGAAGGCCTTGGACCCGTTGGCGTTGGTGCGCTCTCCGATCGACAGGTAGCTGGTGTCCTGGGCGAGCGGGACGTCGGCGTACAGCGACGACAGCGCCGGGATCACCTCCGGCTCGCGGACCGGAGCTGGACGCCCGGCGACGGCGTCCGCCAGCCGGGAGATGTGCGCCGGCGTGGTCCCGCAGCAGCCGCCGACCAGGCTCAGCCCGAACTCGGCGGTGAATTGGGCGACGTAGCCGACGAACTCGTCGGGACCCATCGGGTAGCGGGCGCCGTCCGGGGTGAGCTCCGGCAGCCCGGCGTTCGGCATGCAGATCACCGGCACCGGCGAGTGCCGCGACAGGTGCCGCAGGTGTTCGCTCATCTCGGTCGGTCCGGTGCCGCAGTTCAGCCCGATGCCCTCCACCCCGAGCCCGGCCAGCGCCGCCAGCGCCGCACCGATCTCGGAACCCAGCAGCATCGTGCCGGAGGTCTCCATGGTGACGTTGACGAAGATCGGCAGGTCTGCCCCCAGCGCGGTCAGGGCGCGCCGGGCACCGTTGATCGCGGCCTTGGCCTGCAGCAGGTCCTGGCAGGTCTCCACCTGGAAGCCGTCGATGCCGCCGGCGACCATGGCCTCGGCCTGGCGCTGGTACGCATCCCGGAGCGCGGCGTAGCGGACATGGCCGAGGCTCGGCAGTTTCGTCCCCGGCCCCATGCTGCCCAGGACGTAGCGGGGACGCTCCGGCGTGGCGGCCGCGTCCGCTGCTGCCCGGGCGAGCCGGGCGCCGGCCTCGGCGAGTTCGGCGATCCGCTCGGCGGCGTCGTACTCCCCCAGCGCGGCCAGGTTCGCCCCGAACGTGTTCGTCTCCACGCAGTCGGCGCCGGCGTCCAGGTAGGCGGTGTGGACGGCGGTGATCACGTCCGGCCTGCTCACGTTGAGCACCTCGTTGCAGCCGTCGAGGCCCTCGAAGTCGGCCAGCCCGAGGTCGAAGCCCTGGAGCATCGTGCCCATGCCCCCGTCCGCCACGAGCACGCGGGCGGCCAGAGCGGAGCGAAGATCCGGGGTCATGGCCAGCAGAATACGGGAGGGCGCAGCGCGCCGCGTCGGGCGGTCGTCACCGTGGCCCGGCGGACACGACCTAAGGTGGGGTCCATGGCAGAAGCTCGGGAGCTGCGCGGACTCCGGAACCCGGTGGTCGTCGCCGCGTTCGGCGGCTGGAACGACGCCGGCGGGGCGGCGAGCGGGGTCGTCGACCACCTCGTCGAGCGGTACGAGGCCGGTCTCGCGTTCGCGATCGACCCTGAGGACTACTACGACTTCCAGGTGAACCGTCCGATGGTGAAGATCGTGGACGGGCACCGCCAGCTGGAATGGCCGACGACCGAGGTGCTGGTCGCCAACCTGCCGGAGCGTGATCTCGTCCTGATCGCCGGACCGGAGCCGAACTACCACTGGCAGGACTACACGGCGTCGCTGGCGTCCATGCTGCGCTCGATCAAGCCCGAACTGGTGGTGCTGCTCGGCGCGATGCTCACCGACACGCCGCACACCCGGCCGGTGCCCGTCTCCGGCTCCGCCGATTCCCCGGAGCTGTCCGAGGAGCTGGGGCTGGAGCTGTCCACCTACGAAGGCCCGACCGGCATTCTCGGCGTGATCTCCAGCGAATGCGGCCGGCTGCGGATCCCGGCGGTGTCGTTGTGGGCCTCGGTGCCGCACTACGTCGCCGAGCCGCCCAATCCGACCGCGACGCTGGCCCTGCTCTCGGCACTGGAGGACGTGCTGAACGTGCCGCTGGACAGCGGCGACCTGGCCGAGGCGGCCAACGCCTGGGTCGAGCAGGTCAACGACCTGGTCGCCGACGATCCCGACATCGCCGGCTACGTCAGCTCGCTGGAGGAGCGCCGGGACGAGGCGTCGCTCGACCCCAACGGAGAATCGATCGCGGCGGAGTTCGAGCGGTACCTGCGCCGGCGGAACCGTCGCCGCGGCTGAGTTCCCGCTGGCCCGGGTCCCGGTCGCGGTCCCGTTCGAGGATCGCCCGGAGCAGCGCCAACGTCGCCGCGTACGTGCCGGGGGCCTCGCTCTCCCGCGGCCCGGCCACGTTCAGGGTCAGCTCAAGACCGACGCGGTCCAGGACGTGGAGGATGACGTCGGGGTCCGCGCCGCCGGCCCTCAGCAGCGGGCGGACCAGCACGTGGGCGGCCGCGACGGTCAGGTCGCTGCCCGGCGACGGTGTCTCGGAGAAGGGACCGACGACCAGCGTCGCGTGGGCGTCACGGACGTTCCAGGCGGTCCGCTGGGCGGGATCGGCCGAGGGCGTGGGGCGCAGTTGCGGGTAGGCCACGAGCAGTCCCGGCGGCTCGGGGAAGTCCTCGGCCCAGCCACCGGCCGGACACCAGCCGGCGACGTCCAGGCCGAACTCGAGCGCCGCGTCCAGTGCTGCCCGGTCGGCGCCCGTCTGGCCGCCACTGCGGATCCTGAGGATCGTGCGGACCGTCATCGCCCGCGCCAGTCAGCCTGCCCGCGTGCCTGCGGCACCCGCCGCAGCCTCGGCGAGGGTGCGCACCATCGCGTCCGGGTCGTCGGCGCGGAAGACCGCGGAGCCGGCGACGAAGGTGTCTGCGCCGGCCTCGGCGCAGCGTCCGATCGTCTCCAGCGAGACGCCGCCGTCCACCTGCAGCCACAGATCGCCGCCGCGGGCGTCCAACAGCGCGCGGGTGCGGCGGATCTTCGGCAGGACCATGTCGAGGAAGGCCTGGCCCCCAAAACCGGGTTCGACGGTCATCAGCAGCACCATGTCGAGTTCACCGAGCAGGTCTTCGTACGGCTCGATCGGCGTGGCCGGCCGTAGGCCCATCGAGGCTCGCGCGCCGAGGGCGCGGAGCTCGCGGGCGAGCTTGACCGGGGCATCGGAGGCCTCGATGTGGAACGTGACCGACTCGGCTCCGGCCTCGGCGTAGCCGGGTGCCCAGCGGTCGACCTCGGCGATCATCAGGTGGATGTCGAGCATCTTGTCCGTGCCTGCCCGGACGCTCTCCACCACCGGCAGTCCAAAGGTCAGATTGGGCACGAACCGGTTGTCCATGACGTCCAGGTGGACCGCGTCGCAACTCGGGATGCGGGCGATCTCGCCATTGAGGTCGGCGAGGTTCGCGTTCAGGATGCTCGGCGTGATTCGGATGCCCACGCCCCAACCCTATCGACCGCGCCGCCGGAGCAGCGCGAGGAACATCGCGTCGGTGCCGTGCCGGTGGGGCCACAACTGGACCAGGCGCTCAGACAGTGAATCAGCCTCCCGAGTTCGGGCGCCGGATTCACCCTCAAGCGTGGCTCGCGGCACCTCCGGCAGGACGTCCGGGGCGCGGAGGCAGTCCACCTCGCCACCGGCGAGCGCATCGGCCACCACGGCGACCGTCTCGTCCGGGTGCGGGGAGCAGGTGACGTAGGCGATCACGCCGCCCGGCGCTGTCGCCTCGATCGCTGCCGCCAGCAGCCGGCGCTGCAGGACGGCCAGTTCGGGAACGTCGGACGGCTGGTGCCGCCAGCGGCTCTCCGGACGTCGGCGCAGCGCACCCAGCCCGGTGCACGGGACGTCGGCCATCACCCGGGAGAACGTTCCCGGACGCCACGGCCCGCGGGTGCCGTCGGCCGTGACCACCAGCGGACGCGCAGCCTCCGGGTAGGCGCGCAGGTTGTCCGCCACCAGCGCCGCCCGGTGGGGATGCAGCTCGGAGGCGACCAGCCGCTGACCGGCCGTCGCCGCGAGGCCGGCCAGCAACGCCGACTTGCCGCCCGGGCCCGCGCACAGGTCCAGCCAGGGGCCTTCGGGCGCGTCCACCCGCGACAGCGCCAGCGCCACGAGTTGCGATCCCTCATCCTGGACGCCGGCCCGGCCTTCGGCGACGGCCGTCACGCCGGCCGGGTCGCCGGCTGCATAGGCGCCGTACGGCGAGTACCGGGCCGGCTCGCCGCCGAGCTCGGAGATCTCGGCCAGCCCGGGCCGCACCACCAGCGTCGGCCGGGCCGGTTCGTTGTCGGCGGCCAGGGCCGCGGCCAGTTCGTCCGCCGGCAGCGCCCGGGCGAAGGCTTCCGCGATCCAGCGCGGATGCTGGTTGGCCAGCGCGAGCCGTCCCAGGTCGTCCTCGTCGGCTCCGAGGACGTCGACCCATCCGTCCCAGCTTCGTTCGCTGACGTGTCGCAGGATCGCATTCACGAGGCCGACCAGCCGTTCGCCGATCTCGAGGGCAGCGAGGTCGACCGAGGTGGAGATGGCCGCGTGGGCGGGCACCCGCATGCCCAGCAACTGGTGGGCGCCGAGCCGCAGGACGTCGACCGCGGCCGGCTGCAGGGTGCGCAGCTCGCGTCCCGACGCGGCGGCCAGCACCCGGTCATAGCCGCCCAGGCCGCGGCAGGTGCCGTTGACCAGTTCGGTCGCGAATGCCGCATCGGCCGGCGCCAGGGCGGCTCGCTGCCGGGCGAGCTCGATGTTGGCATAGGCGCCCGAGCTCGTCACCGCCCGAAGCACGCGGTAGGCGGCCTGACGGGCCGGATCGCGGCGTCGCCGGCGGCTCACCGGAAGACCGCCGGGCCCCTCAGGCCCCGACCCCAGTCGGCTCCGACGATCGCCCTGCGGCCGGCCGGCTGCACCTGCAGCAGTTCGAGGTCGCCCGAACCGGTGCCCACGGCGACGCTGCGCTTGTCGACGCGGACCTCCCCCGGCCCGAGCCCGGACCCTTCGGCGGGCCGGGCCAGCAGGATCCGGAAGCGTTCGCCGTCCAGCTCGGTCCAGGCCACCGGCGACGGGTTGAAGGCCCGGATCTGCCGGGACAGCTCGATCGCCGATCGGGTCCAGTCGATCCGGGCGTCGGCGACGGTGAGCTTGGGCGCGAGGGTGACGCCGTCCTCCGGCTGCGGAACGGCGACCGCGGTACCGGCAGCGATGTCGTCCAGCGTTGCCAGCAGCAGGTCGGCGCCGATCCCGGTCAGGGCCGCCAGCGCCTGGCCGGCGGTCTCCAGCTCGCCGAAGCGGTACTGGGCCCGGCCGAGGACGGTGCCGGCGTCCAGTTCCCTGACGAGCTCGAAGATCGTGACGCCGGTGACCTCGTCGCCTGCGAGCAGCGCGTGCTGCACCGGCGCTGCACCACGCCAGCGTGGCAGCAGCGAGTAGTGGACGTTGACCCAGCCGTGCGCGGGCACCTGCAACAGGCCGGACGGGATCAATCCGCCGTAGGCGACGATCGGGCAGCAGTCCGGGGCGAGCTCCTCGAGCCGCCCGGCCAGCGCCGGATCCCCGGCACGGGCGGGCCGCAGCACCTCGATCCCGTGGGACGCCGCGAGTTCGGCCACCGGGCTCGGCACCGGACGCGAACTGCGGCCCTGGGGGGTGTCCGGTCGAGTCAGGACGGCGACGACCTCGTGGCCCGATGCCGAGAGCAGGCGGGCGAGCGTGTCGGCGGCAACCTGCGGGGTGCCGGAGAAGACCAGGCGCATGACTGACGAGTCTAGGACCGCACCGGACCCGGATGCTCAGTCGAGCACGACCGGGTCGACCCGCACCCGCAGCGCCGGCTCCTTGCGGGCGGCGCGCGTCGCCTGGAGCTCGCGGACGGAGGCCACCACGGCCGGCCCGACCGACAGCGGCGCGCGCAGCGTGAGCCGCGCGCCCGCATCCGGGTCGGCCGCCCGGACCGGGAAGGGTCCGGTGACCAGTACCGACGCAGGCAGCGCCAGCCGGTCCCGGAAGCTGTCGAGCTCAGGGTGGGGCCCCTCCACGGTGAGCAGCCTGGCCGCCGGCGGAAAGCCCGCCTCGGCCCGCTGCGACAGCTCAGCCTCTGCGTAGCCGACCGGGTCGAGCCGCAGCAGGGCCTGGACCTCACGCAGTCCGGCCCGTCCCAGGACCAGGACGGTGCCACCCTCCTCGGCCGGCCGGACCAGCGCCACCACGGCGAGCCAGCGGCGCAGTGCCTCCTCGCCGGCTCGCAGGTCGGGCCGGGCGAGCATGAGCTCGGCGTCCATCAGCACCGCGGCCGCATATCCGCCGATCGCGTCCGGTGCGGCGCCGGGGGTCGCGAACACCAGCGCGGGACGGTCCGGCACCGGTCCGGCCCGGTGCTCGGCGGTCGCCTGCACCACCGGCGTCCCGGGGAAGGCCTTGCCGAGTTCCTCCGCCGTCCGGGACACGCCCACGACCGGGCTGCGCAGCCGGGCTCCGCCGCAGTCGGGGCAGCGCCACGGCCCGACCAGAGGGCCGCACCAGCGACACGAGGGGCCGTTCTCCTCGCCGGACAGCCCCTGGCCGCACCGCGGGCACCGCGCGACGGCGCGGCAGTTCGTGCAGACCAGCACCGGTAGGTAGCCCGAACGCGGCACCTGCACTAGTACTGGACCGGCCGCCAAACCCGTCCTGAGCAGCGCGAACGCGTCCCTCGGCACCCGGGCCACCTCCGCCAGCGGGTCCCTCGCCGACGCCTCCCGCGCCGGCCGGACGGCAGCGGCCAGCCGGCGGGTGGTGGTCGTCGGCAGCTGCAGGGCGGCGAGCCAGCCGCGATCCACCAGCTGCTGTACCTCCGCGGTCCGGTTGTGGGCGGCCAGCAGCAGGGCGCACCCCTCCCGGTGGGCGCGCAACGCGGCGACCTCACGGGCGTGCCAGTACGGTGCGTGCGGCTCGGACCAGGCGTCGTTCCCGTCGTCCCACAGCGCCACCAGGCCGAGGTCGGCGACCGGCGCGAACACGGCGGCGCGCGTGCCGAGGACGAGCCGGACCTGACCGCGACGCACGGCGAGGAAGTTCCGGTACCGGGCGGACGGGCCGGCGTCGGCAGCGAGGACGGCGAAGCTGCCGGCACCGAATCGTTCGGCGCACTGCCGCTCCAGCACGGTGAGCTGGCGCGCGTCCGGCGCCAGCAACAGCGCACCCCTGCCCTGCGCGAGCACGACCGCTGCGGCCTCGAGGAAACCGGTCACCCACTGGCCCGCCGGTCCGGGCGAGGGCAGCACCGTCCACGCGGCGCGGGGCCGGCCCGAGGCGAGCGCGTCCAGGAACCGATCGGCGCCCGGATAGGCAGCCAGGACGCCCGGCCGAACCTCGGTCGGCGCCGGTTCCGGCCGGGCGGAGACCTGCGCGAGCTCGGTCGCCCGGTGCCGCGGCGGCACCGCGGTGCGGACGACGTCGGCGAACCCGCCCGCGTAGTGGTCGGCGACGTCGCGGACCAGTCCGGCCACCGCAGCGGACAGGACCGGCTCGGGCGAGACGACCTTGGTCAGGGGCGACAGCTTCTCGCGTTCGCCGGCCTCGCAGCGCTCGAGGAGGTACCCGTCGCGCAGCTGGCCGGCGAACCGGACCTTCACCCGGACGCCCGGCTGGGCGTCGGCGTCCAGGTCAGCAGGGACGGTGTAGTCGAACGGCCGGTCGAGGTTCGCCAGCGGCACGTCCACCGCCACCCTCGCCACCGGATGCTCCACAACGCGCATCGTAGGCCCCAGACCCGACACCGGCAGGACGACCCCGAAGGCTACGCTCACCGCCATGGGCACATCGGCGAAGGTCACCCCCGAGTTCATCCTCTACGTCGCGGACCAGCGCCGCGCCCGCAAGTTCTACACGATCGTGCTCGCCGCCGACCCCGTCCTCGACGTCCCGGGGATGACGGAGTTCGACCTCGGCGGTGCGCTGCTCGGCCTGATGCCGCAGTCCGACATGGAGGACCTGCTGGGCGGGGTCGTCCGCTCCACCGGTGGTCAGCGCTGCGAGCTCTACCTGCGGCGCACGGACGCCGACGCCGTCTTCGCGCGCGCCGAGGCTGCCGGGGCCCGGCCACTCAGCCCGCTCACACCGCGCACGTGGGGTGAGGACGTCGGTTACCTGCTCGACCCGGACGACCACGTGCTGGCCATCGCTCGCGCCGCGTGATCCGTCTGCGGGCCGGGTTTCAGCCGCGGACGGCCCGGGCCAGCGCGTCGGCGCGGTCGGTGCGCTCCCAGGTCATGGCGTCCAGCTCACGGCCGAAGTGGCCGTAGTTGGTGACCTGGGAGTAGATCGGACGGATCAGGTCGAGGTCGCGGATGATCGCGGCCGGGCGCAGGTCGAACACGCTCAGCACCGCCTCGGTGATCTGCTCCACCGGCACCTTCTCGGTGCCGAAGCACTCGGTGTAGAAGCCGACCGGGTGCGCCCGGCCGATCGCATAGGCCACCTGGACCTCGCAGCGCTCGGCCAGTCCGGCGGCGACCACGTTCTTCGCCACCCAGCGCATCGCGTACGCCGCCGACCGGTCGACCTTGGACGGGTCCTTGCCGGAGAACGCCCCGCCGCCGTGCCGGGCCATGCCGCCGTAGGTGTCGACGATGATCTTGCGTCCGGTGACGCCGGCGTCGCCCATCGGACCGCCGATCACGAACTTGCCGGTGGGGTTGACGTACGTCTTCAGACCGGCGGACGGGATCGGGTAGCGGGCCAGCACCGGCTCGATCACCCGGCTGCGGACCACCTGGGCGATCGTTGCGTGGTCGACCGACTCGACGTGCTGGGTGGACACCACCACCGTGTCGACGCGGACGGGCGTCACCCCGTCGTACTCGACGGTCACCTGGGTCTTGCCGTCCGGCAGCAGGAAGTCGGCGTCGCCGCTGCGCCGCACCGCGGCCAGCTGCTCCGCCAGCCGGTGGGCGATGTCGATCGGCAGCGGCATCAGGGTGCCGGTCTCGGTGCAGGCGTAGCCGAACATCAGGCCCTGGTCGCCGGCGCCCTGCGCGTCGAGGCCGTCGGCGGAGCCCTCGCTGCGCTCCTCCTCGGCGTGGTCCACGCCCTGTGCGATGTCGGGAGACTGCTTGCCGATGGAGACCAGCACGCCGCAGGAGCCGCCGTCGAAGCTCTTGGCCGAGGAGTCGTAGCCGATCTCGAGGATCCGCTGCCGGGCCAGTTGCGCCACCTCGGAGTAGGCGTTGGTCGTCACCTCGCCGGCGACCACCACCGTCCCGGTCGTGACCAGCGTCTCCACGGCGACCCGCGAGGACGGGTCGTTGGCCAGCAGGTCGTCCAGGACGACGTCGGAGATGGCATCGGCGACCTTGTCGGGATGCCCCTCGGTGACCGATTCCGACGTGAACAGCCTGCTCACTCGCTCTCCTCTTTCCGGACCGACAGTGCGGCATCAAGGATGGCATGGCCCACCGACGTCTTCTCCCCGCTCGCGGTGGCGCGGACGCCGTCCAGGCCGAGGATGGCCACCGAGTTCTCGCTCGCCCCGAACACCGCGCCGCCGCTGACGTCGTTCAACACGAGCAGCTGGCAGCCCTTGCGGCGCAGCTTGTCCACGCCGAGCGCCACCAGGTCGTTCCGGTCGGCCGCGGTCTCGGCGGCGAACCCGACGACGACCTGTCCCCGGCGCCGGCCAGCAGCCAGCCCTGCGAGCACGTCCGTGGTCTGGACGAACTCGACAGCCAGGCCCTGGTCGCCGGTCTTCTTCAGCTTGGTCGTGCTGGTGTGGGCGGGGGTGAAGTCCGCTGGTGCCGCCGCCATCACGACGATGTCCGCCTCCTGCGCCAACGGTGCCATCGCGGTGGCGAGCTCCGCCGTCGAACCGACCTCCACCAGCCGGACGCCGGCCGGCGGCGGGACGGCGAGGTGCGCTCCGACGAGGACGACCTCGGCCCCGCGCTGGACGGCCGCCCGGGCGATCCCGACACCCATCCGTCCCGAGGAGGCGTTGCCGAGGAACCGCACCGGGTCGAGAGCCTCGTGGGTGCCGCCGGCGCTGACCACGACCGTCAGCCCGAGCAGGTCCTGGCCGGCGAGAGCGGCGGCGCGGGACGGCTCGGCGAGGAGGCCGAGCGCCGTGGCGAACAGGTCGTCCGGCTCCGGCAGTCGTCCCGGACCCGAATCCGGCCCGGTCAGGCGGCCGACGGCCGGCGGGACGACGACCACGCCGCGGGAACGCAGCGTGGCGACGTTGGCCCGGGTCGCCGGATGCTGCCACATCTCGGTGTGCATCGCGGGCGCCAGCATCACCGGGCAGCGCGCGGTGAGCAGGACGTTGGTGAGCAGGTCGTCGGCCCGTCCGGACGCGGCCCGCGCGATCAGGTCGGCGGTCGCCGGCGCGACCACGACGAGGTCGGCCTCGCGTCCGATCCGGACATGGTTGACAAGCTCGGGGGCCTCGAAGACCCCGGTGTGGACCGGCCGGCCGGACAGCGCGGCCCAAGTCGCCGCACCGACGAACTCCAGGGAGTTGGCGGTCGGAACCACCTCGACGTCGTGGCCGGACTCGGTGAACAGCCGCAGCAGTGAGCAGGCCTTGTAGGCCGCGATCCCGGCGGAGACGCCGAGCGCGATGCGGCTCATGGAGCCGGGGTCAGGCCAGGTCGTCGGTGCCGAACGGATCCAGCGAGAAGTCCGGGTCGGCCATCGCCTCGGCCCGGGCTGCCGCCTCGGCCTCCGGATCGATCTGGGTGCACTCCAGCACGCCGGCGTTCACCTCGCGCAGCGCGATCGTCAGGGGCTTCTCCTGGATGCCGATCTCGACCAGCGGGCCGACGTTCTCCAGCAGGCCCTCGCCGAGCTGGCTGTAGTAGGCGTTGATCTGGCGGGCGCGCTTGGCGGCGAAGAGCACCAGGCGGTACTTCGAATCGACCTTCGTCAGCAACTCGTCGATCGGCGGGTTGGTGATCCCCTCGGGAGTGTGAGTGCTCAAATTCAGCTTCCTGATCAGGTGGTGATGCGCCGGGCTGGAAACGCCGCGGCTCACAGACCCAGCAACTCTACCAACTCGGCAACCGAAGCGGCCAACTCGTCGTTGACCACCACGTGGTCGAACTCCCCCGCGGCCGCGAGTTCGGTCTGTGCGGTCTGCAGCCGGCGACGGACCTGCTCCTCCGACTCGGTGCCGCGGCCACGCAGCCTGGCCAGCAGCGTCTCGGCGTCCGGAGGGGCGATGAAGACGTACCGCGCCCCGGGCAGCCGGCGGCGGACCTGGCGGGACCCCTGCAACTCGATCTCGAGGAGCACCCGGCGATCCGCGTCCACTGCGGCGAGCACCGGGGCCAGCGGGGTGCCGTACCGGGCGGCGCCGTGCACCTGCGCCCACTCCAGCAGGCCGTCGGTGGCGACCAGCTCGTCGAACTCGGCGTCGCTGACGAAGTAGTACTCCCGTCCGTCCTGCTCCCCGGGACGCGGCGGCCGGGTCGTCGCCGAGATCGACACCCAGACCTGGGGGTACGCCGATGCGAGCGCGCGCACGATGGTGCCCTTGCCGACTCCCGACGGTCCGGAGATTACGGTTACGTCACCACTCACGCCGGCAGGCTACCGGTCAGGAGAACTCGGCCTTGAGTCCCGCCACCTGATGACGTCCGAGACCACGGATCCGCCGGTTCGGCGCGATCTCCAGACGCTCCATGACCTGGGCGGCCCGCTTCTCCCCCACCCGTGGCAGCGACTTCAACAGGTCCACCACCTTCACGTGGGCCAGGATGTCGTCGCCGGCGGCGGTGTCGAGAGCGGCCGCGAGCCCGATCTTCCCGGCCCGGAGTTCGCCCTTGAGCTCGGCCCGCCGCCGCCGCGCTTCCGTCGCCGCCGCGCGGGCGGCTTCGAGCTGTTCAGGAGTCAGTTGAGGAATCGTCACTTTGATGCCTTCGTCGCAGTGTCAAGTGGGATTTATACGGCCTTAACTTAGCGCCAAGTTGGTCTCGGAGTCACGTCTTGTCAACGCCGTTTCCGCACAACCGTGCCGATTTTCATGCAATCGCGGCTTCGAGCAACTCTGCGACCTTGCCGCGAAGGGCCGACGGGTCCGGTCCCGCGCTGAGCACTCCGCGTCCGACGACCGGCAGCACCTGGTCCACGGCGTCCCCGAAGATCGCTGGCAGGTCGGACATCCGGCCACCTTGGAAACCGATACCGGGAACCAGGATCGAGCCGTTGAAGTTGCTCACGTCGCAGCCGAGGCTGGCGTGGGTCCCGCCGACGACCAGGCCGATCGCACGCTGCCGGGAGAAGTGGTTGGCCTCGGTGGCGGCGTCGATGATCGCCTGCACCACCGAGTTGTCGTCGGTGAGCGCCAGCTGTACCTGCGCGCCCTCCTGGTTGGAGGTCCGGGCCAGCACGTACACCCCCCGTGCGTACTGGTGGGCTCGTTCGAACGCGGGCGCGAGTGAGCCGAAGCCGAGGTAGGGGGAGACGGTGACCGCGTCCGCCGCCAGCGGCGATCCGTCCGCGAGGTAGGCGTCGGCGTACGCCTCCATGGTCGAGCCGATGTCGCCGCGCTTCGCGTCCAGGATGCTCAGCGCCCCGGTACCGGCGATGTCGGCCAGCACCCGTTCCAGCACGGCGACGCCGGCTGAGCCGTAGGCCTCGAAGAACGCGGACTGGGGCTTGAACACGGCCACGACGTCACCGAGGGCGGCGACCAGGTCACGGCTCAGCCGCTCCAGCCCGGACGCGTCGCAGGGCAGGCCCCACGCGGCCAGCAGGGACGGGTGGGGGTCGATTCCCACGCACAAGGACCCGCGCTCGGAGCCGATTTCCTGCAGGCGGCGCCAGTATGTCGTCACGACGGCAGCATAGCGAGATCGAGCCGATTGATGGCCGCAGCCAAAGCCGGTCCGTGATAGATGAATCCGGTGTACAGCTGGACGAGGCTCGCGCCGGCCTCGAACAGCGCCTTCGCGTCGGCCGGAGACATGATTCCCCCGGAGGCGATCACGGGCAGCCTGGTGGTCGTCGCCAGGTGTGCGACCACCTCCCTCGCCCGCCGGGTCAGCGGCGCTCCGGACAGGCCGCCGGCTTCGGCCGCGCGGGCCTGGTCGGCGGCTGCGAGCCCGTCCCGGGCGAGGGTGGTGTTGGTAGCGATCAGACCGGCCACCCCGGCACGTTCGGCGGTCGCCACGAGTTCGTCCAGCGCCTCCCAGGTGAGGTCGGGAGCGACCTTGACGAAGATCGGAACCGGCGTGTCCCGCAGCGAGCCGGCGAGCCGGCCCGCCTCGCTGACCAGGGCGTTCAGCAGCCCGTCCAGGGTGTCGGGGTCCTGGAGGCTGCGCAGGCCCGGCGTGTTCGGGCTGGAGACGTTGACCGCCACGTAGTCGGCGTACGGCGCCAGGATCCGCAGCGACTCCAGGTAGTCGGCGACCGCATCCTCAATCGCCACCGCCTTGGTCTTCCCGATCGAGACCCCGACCGGGATACCGGCGGCGTTGTTCCCGCGCCGGATCCCGCGGGCGGCCAGGGTCGCCGCCACCCGGGCGGCACCGGGATTGTTGAAGCCCATCCGGTTGATCAGCGCGCGCGAGGCCGGCAGCCGGTACACCCGGGGACGCGGGTTGCCGGGCTGGGGACGGGCGGTCACGGTGCCGACCTCGGCGAACCCGAACCCGAGGCTGTGCCACGCCAGGACGGCGGAGGCGTCCTTGTCGAGCCCGGCGGCCAGCCCGACCCGCGAGGGGAAGGCGATCCCCGCCACCCGGGTGGCCCGTCCGGCGCTGCCGGCGAACAGGCCGATCAGGTCCCGCACCGGCCGCGGCCAGGACGCGGCGGACAGCGTCTCGATGAGGCGCTCGTGGATCGCCTCCGGATCGCCGCCGTAGCTGGCGAACAGGATCGGCCGCAGCAGGTCCTCGTAGCCGGCCTTCAGCAGGGCGTCCGGCAGGCCCACCTCAGCTCCGTCCGGCGATCTCGGCCCGGGTCGCAGCACTCCACTCCTGCAGCGACTTCACCCCGACCGTGCCGCGCTGCAGCGCCTCGATGCCCTGGACGCAGGCGCTCAGCCCCTGCACCGTGGTGACGCAGGGCACGTCGGCGAGGATGGCGGCCGAGCGGATCTGCCAGCCGTCCTTTCGGGGGCTGCCGTCCTTGCTCTGGCCGTGCGGGGTGTTGAAGATCAGGTCGACCTCGCCGTCCAGGATCGCCTGGACGACGGTCTTCTCGCCGTTCGGCCCGGGGCCCTGGCTGGCCTTGCGGATCGGGGTCACGTCCACGTCCTGGCGGCGGAGCACCTGGGCGGTGCCCTCGGTGGCCAGCACCTGGAAGCCGAAGTCGGCCAGCCGCTTGACCGGGAAGATCGCGTGCCGCTTGTCCCGGTTCGCGACCGAGACGAACACGGTGCCCGAGGTCGGGACGTTCCCGTAGGAGGCCGCCTGGCTCTTGGCGAACGCGGTGCCGAACGTGACGTCGAGGCCCATCACCTCACCGGTGGACTTCATCTCGGGCCCCAGCAGGGTGTCCACCCAGCTGCCGTCGGCAGTGCGGAACCGGTTGAACGGCATCACCGCCTCCTTCACCGCGACCGGTGCGGTGTCCAGGATCGTGGTGCCGTCCATTCCGACCGGACGCAGCACGCCGTCGGCCCGCAGCCGGGCGATCGACTCCCCCACCGAGATCAGCGTGGCCGCCTTCGCCAGCTGCGTGTCGGTGGCCTTCGACACGAACGGGACGGTGCGGGAGGCCCTCGGGTTGGCCTCCAGCACGTACAGGACGTCGCCGAGCAGGGCGAACTGGATGTTCAGCAGTCCCCGGACGCCGACGCCGGCCGCGATCGCCCGGGTGGCGTGCCGGATCTGCTCGACCACCTCGTTGCCGAGGGTGATCGGCGGCAGCGAGCAGGCCGAGTCGCCGGAGTGGATGCCGGCCTCCTCGATGTGCTCCATCACGCCGCCGAGGTACAGCTCGGTGCCGTCGTAGAGGGCGTCGACGTCGATCTCGATGGCGTCGTCGAGGAACCGGTCG
>Ga0209963_1000708_pt1 | contig 32996 bp, 30 predicted proteins | sample ThiBio_1000_biof_2_FD_183957 | JGI IMG/M metagenome (GOLD analysis project Ga0209963, IMG submission 183957) | Wastewater bioreactor microbial communities from Cape Town, South Africa - Thiocy_cont_1000_biof (SPAdes) | ecosystem: Engineered > Bioreactor > Thiocyanate-remediating >...
GCTGATCGATGGCGCAGAGCACGATCAACCCCACCACCAGCGATCAGCCCGCCGCCAAGCAATCCGCGCCCGCCGAGTCGCCGCAAGCATCCGGGCACGATGCGCAGTCGGGGCAACCGGAAACCGGCCCCAACGCCAAGCAAACCCAGGGCAAAGCGAGCGAGGGTTACAAGGACGCGCACGACAAGAAAAAGAAGTAGCCGTCAGCGCGTCTTGATCGGGAAATCGTAAGCCTCGCGCCCTGACCCCGGCAGTGAAAAATGCCACCATTCGAGGCGATAGTTGATGAAGCCGTGGCGCGCCATCGCCGCCACCAGAATTTCGCGCCAGCGACGCTGCGGCGGTGTGATCACGGCCGACGCGGTGTGGGCGCGTTCGTCCGAGCAATCATAACCGGTACCCATGTCGACACTGCTATCCGGCGCGCGACGTGACACGGCCGCCGTACAATCGGCATAGTCGGCGCGCGGATCGAACGGCGTCGCGCTCTTCAACGGCATTTGCACCAGGGTCAGATCTACCGCCTTGCCGGTCGAGTGGCCCGAGTGGCGCGCGATGTAACCAAGACGAAACAGATCCGCTTTCCGCATCTGAGGATTGTAGCGATGCTGCGCGGGCGTCTCATTGCCATCCTGCGCCCAGGCATACATGTCATCGACCGCACGTTGCGGCCGATAGCAATCATAGACTTTCAGCGATAGGCCTCGCGGCCTCAAATCCCGCTGCACCTGCTTGAGCGCAAGGCCAACCTTGCGGGTCACGATGCATTCGCCGGCCTCGTATCCGTCAAGCACTCGGCCGACGAAGTTGTTGACGGTGGCGTAGCGCATGTCCTGCACGATCGTCGGATCGACATCGCGCAGATAGACAAACCCGCCCGGCAGCCCCTGCGCCATGGCCCCACCGCCCGGAAGCCCCGACAGCCCTGCCACCGCAAGCACCACCAGCCACCGCGAAAGCCGATACGTCATCCAGAACATGTCTCGCCCAATCATCGGTTCCGGCCAATTTGCCGGGCTTGCAGCAGCCCGAAAACATCCCGGATTAACCAGCTCCGCACGGTTCTGGGGGATAACCTACCGGAAGCGAAAACGGCCTTGCCCCCCCATGCCGCAATGCCTATAGCTCTTGCTTTAATGACCCTCGCAGCAAAATCCAGCTTCGTCCTCCGTCACCGGCATCTGCTGGGGATCGCGGGACTTTCCGCTTCCGACATCACCGGCCTCCTCGATCTCGCGGAAGAATATGTCGAACTGAACCGTCAGATCGACAAGAAGCGCACCAGCCTGCGCGGCCGCACCCAGGTCAACCTGTTCTTCGAAGCTTCGACCCGGACACAGTCGTCGTTCGAGATCGCCGGCAAGCGTCTCGGCGCCGACGTCATGAATATGTCGGTCGCCTCCTCGTCGATGCGAAAGGGCGAAACGCTGATGGACACCGCCATCACGCTGAACGCCATGCATCCGGACATTCTGGTGGTTCGCCACCATGCCTCGGGAGCGGTCGAACTGCTGGCGCGCAAGGTCGACGGTTCGGTGGTGAACGCCGGTGACGGTACCCATGAGCATCCGACGCAAGCGCTGCTGGATGCACTCACGATCCGTCGCAACAAGGGACGGCTTGAAGGCCTCATGATTGCCATCTGCGGTGACGTGATGCACTCCCGCGTCGCGCGCTCGAACATCATCCTGCTCAACACCATGGGCGCGCGCGTGCGCGTCGTGGCGCCGTCGACGCTGCTGCCGATCGGCATCGAGCGCATGGGCGTTGAAGTCGCGCGCACCATGGAGGAAGGCCTGCAAGGTGCCGACATCGTCATGATGCTGCGGCTCCAGCGCGAGCGCATGAACGGCTCGTTCGTGCCGTCGAGCCAGGAATATTTCCGCTTCTTCGGCCTCGACCAGAAGAAACTGGCCTATGCCAAACCGGACGCCTTGGTCATGCACCCGGGTCCGATGAATCGCGGTGTCGAGATCGACTCGATTGTGGCCGACGGCGCGCAATCGCTGATCCGCGAACAGGTCGAAATGGGCGTGGCGGTGCGCATGGCCGTACTTGAAGCGCTGGCGCGCAACCTTCCGAATGCGTGATCCCATGCAAACCAATCATCGCCCTCTCCTGCTCACCAACGCCCGCCTGATCGATCCGTCGCGCGATCTCGATGAGCAAGGTGATGTACTGATCGCAGACGGCAAAATCCGCGACACCAGGCGCGGCATTGCCGCATCCGGCGTGCCCGAAGGCACTGAAGTCATCGATTGCGCCGGGCAGATCGCGGCCCCCGGTCTGATCGATATGCGCGCCTTCGTCGGCGAACCCGGCGCCAGCCATCGCGAGACGTTCGCGTCCGCAAGCGAGGCCGCCGCCGCGGGCGGTATCACCACCATCATCTGCCAGCCCGATACCTCGCCGGTGATCGACAATTCGGCGACGGTGGATTTCGTCCTGCGCCGCGCGCGCGACACCGCCATCGTCAATATCCATCCGATGGCGGCGCTGACCAAAGGCATGGCCGGCAAGGAGATGACCGAGATCGGCTTGCTGAAGGCCGCCGGCGCGGTTGCCTTCACCGATGGCAGCGCCAGCGTGATGAACGCCCAGGTGATGCGGCGCGCCCTTGCCTACGCGCGCGATTTCGACGCGTTGATCGTGCACTATACCGAGGATCCTGCGCTCGTCGGCGAAGGCGTCATGAACGAGGGCGAGTTCGCCTCGCGACTGGGCCTGATTGGCGTGCCGACCGCCGCCGAGACGGTGGTGCTCGAACGCGACATTCGCCTGGTCGCCCTCACCGGCGGCCGTTATCACGCCGCGTCGGTGACGTGCCGGGACTCGCTCGACATCCTGCGCCGCGCGCGCGACGCCGGCCTTGCCGTCACGGCTTCCGCCTCGATCAATCACCTGACACTGAACGAAAACGATATCGGGCCCTATCGCACCTTCCTCAAGACGGCCCCGCCGCTCCGCACCGAAGACGACCGCGTCGCGCTCGTGGCTGCGCTGGCGTCCGGTCTGATCGACGTGGCGATGTCGGATCACAACCCGCAGGACGTCGAAACCAAACGGCTGCCATTCGCGGAAGCAGCGGTCGGCGCGGTCGGCCTGGAAACCATGCTGGCGGCCGGGCTGCGGCTGGTGCACAGCGGAGAGCTCGATTTCAAGACACTGTTTCGGGCGATGTCGACGCGCCCCGCCGAATTGCTCGGCCTGCCGGGTGGCTCGCTCCGTCCCGGTGCGGTCGCCGACGTTATCGTCGTCGACCCGGATATGCCGTGGCTGCTCGATCCGGCGGACCTCAAATCGCAATGCAAGAATACGCCGTTCGACGAGGCGCGGTTCAGCGGCCGTGTCACACGCACGATCGTCGGCGGTCGGACGGTCTACCGGATGGCATGATGAGCGTGCCGGGAAGTCCGATCGTTGCGACCGACAATTGCAATTGAGCGGTCGAAAATTCCTGCAAAGGCTTCAGGCGACGTTTCGGTGAAGATGGCGGTCAGATAGAGACCGAAGCAGCCGCCTTTCAGGGGGCTGTTTTATGGGATGCATGACATCCCCCCATGACCGGTAAGGAATGGTAGGATAACATGGCCTACAGATTCCTTTAATAAGCATCGGATTGGCCGGCCATGCTGACCTCGCCCGTAGTGGTTTCCTGTCTCGCTCTTGCGCTGGGCTATCTGCTTGGTTCGATACCGTTCGGAATGATTCTGACGCGTCTGGCCGGAACGCAGGATCTGCGCTCAATCGGCTCGGGCAATATCGGCGCCACCAATGTGCTGCGCACCGGGCGCAAGGGCCTTGCCGCCGCAACACTGCTCGGCGACATGCTGAAAGGCACAGTTGCCGTTATTCTCGCAGGCAAATTCGGCGGTCCTGACGCGGCGATGCTGGCAGCGCTCGGGGCTTTCCTCGGACACCTGTTTCCTGTCTGGCTCGGCTTCAAGGGCGGCAAGGGCGTCGCCGTCTACATCGGCGTGTTGCTCGGATTGTTCTGGCCGGCCGCGCTGGCGTTCTGTGCCGTATGGCTGGTGGTGGCATGGCTGACGCGCTATTCCTCGGCGGCGGCACTCGTCGCGAGCGCCTTGACGCCGCCGATGCTTTGGCTCGACAGCCATGCCGCGCTCGCAGCGCTATTCGCCGGTCTCTCGATTCTGCTGTGGATCATGCATCGCGAAAATATCCGGCGGCTGATCGATCACACCGAAGGCAAGATCGGCAAGAGGGTCTGACAAGCCACGACTTGTGGTTGTGTCCCCGCAAGACATGCGCGATGCTGCTCCCGAAAGCGGGGCAGCTTGATCTTGAATCTCGATCCACCATCAACCGGCACTCATAAGCTCACCGATCGTCAGCGGATCGAATGGTTGCGCCTGATCCGCAGCGACAACGTCGGCCCACGGACGTTTCGGTCGCTGATCAATCACTTCGGCAGCGCGGGCGCGGCGCTCGATCGCCTGCCCGATCTGGCGCGCCGTGGCGGCGCTGCACGCGTCGGCCGTATCTGTACGTCGGAAGAGGCCGAGCGTGAGCTGGCGCGCGGCCACGCGATGGGAGTGCATCTCGTCGCCCCCGGCGAGACGGGCTATCCGCCCCGCCTGGCTCTGATCGACGATGCGCCGCCATTGCTCGGCGTCCGGGGCATCCTCACCATGATGGCGAGCCCGATGATCGCGATCGTCGGCTCCCGCAACGCTTCCGGTGCGGGTCTCAAGTTCACCCAGATACTGGCGCGCGATCTCGGCACCGAGGGCTTCATCGTCTCATCCGGGCTGGCGCGCGGCATCGACCAGGCTGCGCATCACGCCAGCCTGCGTAGCGGGACCATGGCGGCGCTGGCCGGCGGGCATGACCGTATCTATCCACCTGAACATGAAAGCTTGCTGGCCGATCTTCTGACGACCGGCGCGGCAATTTCCGAGATGCCGCTGGGCCATGCGCCGCGAGCAAGGGATTTTCCGCGGCGCAATCGCCTGATTTCCGGCGTTGCCCTTGGAGTCGTGGTCGTCGAGGCGGCATATCGCTCGGGATCGCTGATCACCGCACGCGTGGCCGCCGAGCAAGGCCGCGAGGTATTCGCCGTGCCGGGATCGCCGCTCGATCCGCGCGCCGCCGGCACCAACGACCTCATCAAACAAGGCGCCGCGCTGATCACCGGAGCCGCGGATGTGATCGCTGCCGTACGTCCGATCATGGGTAAGCCGATCGAACTGCCATTCGCGGAAGCCGATGACGACGGACCTGTCGACCAGGAGCCGGCAGCCGACGAACGACTCCGCATCGTCAACCTGCTGGGACCAAGCCCGATCGGGCTCGACGATTTGATCCGTATGACCGACGCCTCACCCGCCGTCGTCCGTACGGTACTCCTCGAACTCGAACTCGCCGGACGTCTCGAGCGCCATGGAGGCGGCCTGGTCTCGCTGACCTGATTCCCATGACCGCAGCATTCCCATGACCACGGCGATGCGCGGGAGGGAGGCTTGTTCAGTCTACCGAAGACTCTGCAACACGCCGGCGCGCACCAATTCGTCAGCTTCCAGTTTCGCCATATCGAGCAGGAACGCCAACGTCTCCAAACCATGCCGCCGCGCAAGCAGGGCAAGTTCAACCACATTCTCCGCCACGAAGGCTGCGGCTTCGCCGGGGCCGCCGTCTCCGGCAGGTTCTACCTCTGAAGGGCTATGGACGCGTTGCCGCCGCCCCATCATACGAGCCTCCGCATTCGACGCTGGAATCATACCTTGAAAGATATACACGTATTAGTTGTAATAATGCAACTTATGGATGTTTATATGACGGATTATTGACTGCTATTCGCAAGACATTCTTCGGTTCGGCGTTCCCGCGATTTGACAGAGACGGTCTCTAGACCCATGTTCCGGGCGAAACGGGCCGACGCGACTCCCGCGGAACCCGCGTTGATTTTTCCCTAAGCTGCTGGAATCACATGAATATCGTCATTGTCGAGTCGCCTGCGAAGGCCAAGACGATCAATAAGTATTTGGGCTCGTCCTACGAGGTCGTCGCCTCGTTCGGCCATATTCGCGACTTGCCGGCCAAGAACGGCTCCGTCGATCCGGACGAAAACTTCAAGATGATCTGGGAAATCGATCCCAAGGCCACCAGCCGGATGAACGACATCGCCCGCTCCGTGAAGGGGGCCGACAAGCTTATTCTCGCGACCGACCCCGATCGTGAGGGCGAGGCAATCTCCTGGCATGTGCTTGAAGTCCTGAAGCAAAAGCGTGCGCTGAAAGATCAGCCGATCGAACGCGTGGTCTTTAACGCGATCACCAAGCAGGCGGTCACGGATGCCATGAAGCACCCGCGCCAGATCGATGGCGCACTGGTCGATGCCTATATGGCGCGCCGGGCGCTGGACTATCTGGTCGGCTTCACATTGTCGCCGGTGCTATGGCGCAAACTGCCGGGCGCCCGTTCGGCGGGCCGTGTGCAATCGGTGGCGCTTCGCCTGGTGTGCGACCGCGAGCTTGAGATCGAGCAATTCGTTCCACGGGAATACTGGTCGCTGGTCGCAACCCTGGCGACACCGCGCGGCGACACTTTCGAGGCGCGGCTGGTCGGCGCAGACGGCAAAAAGCTGGCACGGCTCGACATCGGCAGCGGCGCCGAGGCGGAAGACTTCAAGCGTGCGATCGAGGCCGCCAACTTCACGATCGGCACCGTCGAGGCCAAGCCGGCGCGACGCAATCCCTATGCGCCGTTCACCACATCGACACTGCAGCAGGAAGCCAGCCGCAAGCTCGGCTTCGCACCGGCACATACGATGCGGATCGCGCAGCGATTGTACGAGGGCATCAATATCGGCGGTGAAACCACCGGCCTCATTACATACATGCGAACCGATGGCGTGCAGATCGACAACTCGGCGATCACGCAGGCGCGCAAGGTGATCGGCGAGGATTACGGCAAGGATTACGTGCCGGAAGCGCCGCGCCAGTATCAGACCAAGGCAAAGAACGCGCAGGAAGCGCATGAAGCCATCCGCCCCACCGATATTTCGCGCCGTCCTGCCGATCTGCGTCGCAACCTCGATGCCGATCAGGCCCGGCTTTACGAATTGATCTGGATTCGCACGGTCGCAAGCCAGATGGAATCGGCCGAACTCGAGCGCACCACCGTGGAGATCGTCGCCAAGGCGGGCGGCCGGCCGCTCGACCTCCGCGCCAGCGGTCAAGTGATCAAGTTCGATGGTTTTCTGAAACTCTATCAGGAAGGCCGTGACGACGATCCGGAAGACGAGGACAGCCATCGCCTGCCCGCGATGAGCGCAGGCGAAGCGCTCAAGCGCGAAAGCCTCGCCGTCACCCAGCACTTCACCGAGCCGCCGCCACGCTTCTCCGAAGCCTCGCTGGTCAAGCGCATGGAAGAACTCGGGATCGGCCGTCCGTCCACCTACGCATCGATCCTGCAGGTGTTGCGCGATCGCGGCTACGTGCGGCTCGATAAAAAGCGCCTGCATGGCGAGGACAAGGGGCGCGTCGTCGTCGCTTTTCTGAAGAAGTATTTTGCCCGTTACGTCGAGTACGATTTCACCGCGTCACTCGAAGAAGATCTCGACCGCATATCCAACAATGAAATCTCCTGGCAGCAGGTGATGAAGGATTTCTGGGCGGGCTTCATCGGTGCGGTCGACGACATCAAGGACGTGCGCGTCGCCGAGGTGCTCGACGTCCTTGACGACATGCTCGGCCCGCACATTTACGCGCCGCGCGACGATGGCGGCGATCCGCGCCAGTGCCCGAGTTGCGGCACGGGTAAACTCAATCTCAAGGCCGGCAAGTTCGGCGCATTCGTCGGCTGCAGCAACTACCCCGAATGCCGTTACACCCGTCCGCTTGCGGCTGACGGTGACGCGACCGGCGACCGCGTGCTCGGCAAGGACCCGGTCTCGGGGCTCGAGGTGGCGGTAAAGTCCGGCCGTTTCGGCCCCTACATTCAGCTCGGCGAGCCGAAGGACTACGAAGAAGGCGAAAAGCCGAAACGCGCCGGCATCCCGAAAGGCACCTCACCCGGCGATATGGAATTCGACCTCGCGGTGAAGCTGTTGTCGTTGCCGCGCGATGTCGGCAGGCACCCGGAAGATGGTGAACCGATCAAGGCCGGCATCGGCCGCTTCGGTCCGTATGTGCAGCATCTCAAGACCTACGCCAGTCTCGAGGCGGGCGACGATGTGTTCAATATCGGCCTGAACCGCGCGGTGACGTTGATCGCGGAAAAGATCGCCAAGGGCCCCAGCAAGCGCCGCTTCGGCTCCGATCCAGGCAAGCCGCTCGGCGAGCATCCGACGCTGGGACCGGTCGCGGTCAAAAGCGGCCGCTATGGCGCGTATGTCACTGCGGGAGGAGTCAACGCCACTATTCCCAGCGACAAGACGCAGGACAGCATCACCTTGGCGGAAGCCATCGTGCTGATAGACGAACGCGCGGCCAAAGGTGGCGGCAAAGGCAAGAAGCGGCCCGCCGCAAAGAAAAAAGCCGCTGTCGACGCTCCGGCGAAGAAAGCCGCCGCCAAAAAGCCTGCGGCCAAGAAAACTGTAGCCAAGAAAGCCTCCTCGAAGCCGAAAGCCGAGGCCGCGAGCAAGGCGCGCGCGCCGGTGAAAGCCGCGGCGAAAACATCCTCGACGAAAACGCCGAAAGCCGCCGCAAAGAAGAGTGCCGGAAAGGCAAGCGGGTAACATTGAGCAGCGCGCGCGACAGCCGGTTTCCCGACCGCGAGGCGATCATCGCGTTCATTCGCGGATCGACGGCGGAAATCGGCACGCGTGAAATCGCACGTGAGTTCGGCCTGAAGAACGCCGACCGTGTCGAACTCAAGCGAATGCTGCGTGCACTCGCCGACGACGGCGTGCTCGCCAAGCGCGGTCGAAAACTGCACGAAGCCGCGGCGTTGCCGCCCACCGTGCTGGCCGACGTCACCGGCCGTGACAGCGACGGCGAAATGCTGGCCACGCCGTCGGAATGGGACGTTGAGACGCAGGGCAGCCCGCCAAGGATCCGCATCCGCCTGCCGCGCTATCCGAAGCCCGGCACCGCTGTCGGAATCGGCGATCGCGCATTGCTGCGCATCGAACCCGACACCAGCGATGAGACGCAGGCCTACATCGGCCGCGTCATCAAAGTCATCGATCACGCCAAGTCGCGCGTGCTGGGTATCTTCCGCAGCCTTCCCGCCGGGGGCGGACGGCTGGTGCCGGTTGACAAGAAGCAGGCCGGTCGTGAACTCAATATCGCGAAAGCCGACGCGGCCGGCGCGCAGGACGGCGATCTGGTCAGCGTCGAACTGGTACGCTCGCGCGGCTTCGGCCTCGCCTCCGGCAAGGTAAAGGAACGCCTCGGCTCGCTGGCGACCGAAAAGGCCATCAGCCTGATCGCCATTCATGCACACGACATTCCGCAATCATTTTCACCGGCGGCAATCGAGGAAGCCGAAGCCGCCCGGCCCGCGACGCTGCAGGGCCGTGAGGATTGGCGTGACGTGCCGCTGGTCACGATCGACCCTCCGGACGCCAAGGATCACGATGACGCCGTTCATGCCGAACCCGATAGCGATCCGGCCAACAAGGGCGGCTATGTTCTGCACGTCGCCATCGCCGATGTCGCATTCTATGTGCGACCCGGCTCGGCGCTGGATCGCGACGCGCTCCAGCGCGGCAATTCGGTTTACTTCCCGGACCGCGTCGTGCCGATGCTGCCGGAACGCATCTCCAACGACCTCTGTTCGCTAAAGCCGGGAGAGCCGCGCGGCGCGCTCGCGGTACGGCTCGTGATCGGCCCGGACGGCCGCAAGCGCTCGCACGGGTTTCACCGCATTCTGATGCGCTCCGCGGCCAAGCTGCATTATGCGCAGGCGCAGGCAGCAATCGATGGCCGGCCGGACGATATCACCGGCCCATTGCTTGAACCGATCCTGAAGCCGCTTTATGCGGCCTACGCATTGGTCAAACAGGCGCGCGACGCGCGGGAGCCGCTTGAACTCGATCTGCCGGAACGCAAGATCGTTCTGAAACCCGACGGCACGGTCGACCAGGTCGTGACCCCCGAGCGGCTCGACGCACACAAGTTGATCGAGGAGTTCATGATCCTCGCCAACGTCGCAGCGGCAGAGACGCTGGAAAAGAAAGCACTGCCGCTGATTTATCGGGTACACGACGAGCCGACCGTCGAGAAGGTGCACAACCTCCAGGAGTTTCTGAAGACCCTCGACATGCCGTTCGCCAAGAGCGGCGCACTGCGGCCGGCGGTGTTCAATCGCGTTCTGGCGCAGGTCAAGGGCCACGATTCCGAACCACTGGTGAACGAAGTGGTGCTGCGCTCGCAGGCGCAGGCAGAGTATGCCGCGGAGAACTATGGGCACTTTGGACTGAACCTGCGCCGCTACGCGCACTTCACCTCGCCGATCCGCCGCTACGCCGATCTGGTCGTGCATCGCGCGCTGATCCGCGCGCTCGGACTAGGTGCAGGCGCCCTCCCCGACAGCGAGACGCCCGAAACATTGAGCGAAGTCGCGGCGCAGATATCAGCGACCGAGCGGCGCGCCATGAAGGCGGAACGCGAAACCGTTGACAGGCTGATCGCGCATCACCTCGCCGACCGTGTTGGCGCGACCTTCGCGGGTCGCATTTCCGGCGTCACCCGCGCCGGCCTGTTCGTCAAGCTGACAGATACCGGCGCCGACGGCTTGATACCGATCCGCACGCTGGGCACCGAATATTTTCAGTATGACGAGGCCCGGCACGCGCTGGTCGGCACGCGCAGCGGTGCCATGCATCGGCTGGGGGACGCGGTCTACGTCCGTCTGGTAGAAGCAGCCCCGGTGGCGGGCGCATTGCGTTTTGAGCTGCTGTCGGAAGGTCGCCCGGCGCCGCGTGGCCGCCGGCAACCGCGCGACAGCGACCATTCGCGTGACGTTCGCAAGGCACGCGGCATGACCAAGGCTCAGCACAAGGCCAAAAAGCCGGCCCGAAAGTTGGCGAAAGGCGGCGCGAAGCCCACCAAGAGCAAAGGCAAATCCGGCAAAGGCAAATCCGGAAAAGGCAGGAGCAAGGGTCGACCGTGAATACACCCGCCATCAGCACCTGGACGCAAAAGACGACATCGCCTCCGGCACGCGATGTCTGGCTCGCCATGAAGCGCGGCTTTCGCGGCCGCTGCCCGCATTGCGGCGAAGGCAAGCTCTTCTGTGCTTTCCTCAAGGTCAACACCACCTGCCCCGCCTGCGGCGAAGAATTGTTTCATCATCGAGCCGACGACCTGCCGGCCTATCTCGTTATCGTCATCGTCGGCCACATCGTGGTTCCGGTCGTGCTCGCGATCGAGACGCGGTTTTCGCCGCCAATGCTGTTGCAGCTCGCGATCTATCTGCCGCTCACACTCATATCGTCCCTGCTGCTGTTGCAACCGGTCAAGGGCACCGTCGTAGGCTTGCAATGGGCTTGCCGGATGCACGGCTTCGATGAAAACTCTGCGGATGACACACCGGTGCTCGATAAAGCCGGTGGGGAAATTGCATCGGAGCCACGATGAACCAAGCCGTGAACCCCGCGAAAGCCGATCGCTATCCGTATTGCCGTCCGCGCGACGCCGCCACCCTGATCCTGATCGACCGCAACCATGCCAAACCGAAGGTGCTGGTCGGCAGGCGTCACAACAACGTGGTTTTCATGCCGGGCAAGTTCGTGTTTCCCGGCGGCAGCGTCGACAAGTCGGATAACCGCATTCCGGTCGCCGCGCCGATTCCGAGAGAACTCGAAATCAACCTGATGAAGGGCAGCCCGAAGACGGAGCCATCACGGGCGCGTTCGCTTGCGGTCGCAGCCATTCGCGAAGCCTGCGAGGAAACCGGTCTGTGTCTCGGTCGCAAAAGCGATAGCCAACCCAACCGGCTCGACGGCGTATGGAAGCCGTTCGCCGATACCGGTCTGCTTCCCGATCCGTCCAGTCTTTTCCTGATCGCACGTGCGATCACGCCGCCCGGCCGCGTGCGGCGATTCGATACCCGTTTCTTCACCGCGGATGCTTCGGCCATCGCCCACCGTGTCGACGGGGTCATTCACGCCGATGCCGAACTGGTCGAACTGGTGTGGGTCGAGATCGGTTCGCAACCGCTTGCCGACCTGCATCCGATGACCATGCGGATCCTCGATCAACTGGAGAAACGACTGGCGACCGGTCCGTTGCGCCACGATACGCCGGTGCCGTTCTTCCATTTCTATGGCGGCAAGATGCAGATGGATATCCTGCCGGGTTGATGCCGCCGTCGCGAACGCTGCTCCGCGGACAAAAACATCTCCCGCGTCGCGCAAAAAGACAACGTCATTCCGCCGACGCCGGATGGTTTTGACGCCGATCATCGCTATGTTCTCCAGTACGATCGGTTCGACGGGACATCAGACATGGCTAAACGGCAATTGAAGCTGGGCGCATTCATGCGGCCGGTGAGCATCCATACCGGTGCATGGCGTTATCCCGGCGCATGGCCTGACGCCAACTTCAATTTTCCGCATCTCAAGCGACTGATCCAGAAACTCGAACAAGGCAAGTTCGACGCGTTTTTCATGGCCGATCATCTCGCGGTCCTGAACATGCCGGTCAACGCGCTCAAACGCAGCCATACCGTGACATCGTTCGAACCGTTCACGCTGCTGTCGGCACTGGCGGGAGCCACCGAACATATCGGCCTGATTGCCACCGGCTCGACCACCTTCGACGAACCCTATCACGTGGCCCGCCGCTTTGCCTCGCTCGACCACATCAGCGGTGGCCGCGCCGGCTGGAATATCGTCACGACATCGAATCCGGATGCCGCGCTGAACTTCGGCCTTGAAAGCCAAATGGAGCACGGCGAACGCTACCGCCGCGCGCGCGAGTTCTACGATGTCGTTACCGGCTTGTGGGACTCGTTCGCCGACGACGCGTTTGTTCGTGACGTTGAGAACGGCCTGTACTTCGATCCGGCAAAAATGCACGTGCTCGATCACAAGGGGAAGTACCTCTCGGTTCGCGGCCCCCTCAACATCGCCCGCCCCGTGCAGGGCTGGCCGGTGATCGTGCAAGCCGGCGCGTCGGAGGACGGCAAGCAACTCGCCGCCGAGACCGCCGAAGCCGTGTTCACCGCCGGCGGCAGCCTGGCCGATGGGCAAAGGCTCTACGCCGATATCAAGGGCCGCATGGACAAGCTTGGTCGCAATCGCGACCATCTCAAGATTTTGCCCGGCGCATTCGTCGTCGTCGGCAACACCGACGAGGAGGCGCGTGCCAAACGCGCCAGACTGGACAGTCTCGTCCACTACGACAGCGCGATTGCATCGCTCTCGGTGATCCTCGGCGTCGACGCCTCGCGCTTCGACCCCGAAGGACAATTGCCGCCGATCCCCGAAACCAATGCCAGCAAAAGCGGCCAGCAGCGGCTGATCGAAGCCGCCGCACGCGACAAATTGACGGTACGCCAACTGGCGCAGCGCGTCGGCGGTTTCGGCGGGCTGTCGTTTGTCGGCACCCCGCGAACGATCGCCGACAAGATGCAGGAGTGGCTGGAAACCGAGGGAAGCGACGGGTTCAACATCATGTTCCCGTACCTGCCGCAGGGCCTCGACGACTTTGTCGACCAGGTGGTGCCGGAACTACAGAATCGCGGCATTTTCCGCCGCGACTACGAGGGCCATACGCTGCGGGAAAATCTGGGCCTGCCGCGACCCAAAAACCGGTTTTTCGAGGCCGTTTGACCCGGATTTTGCGCGTTATGCACCAGCCCCAAAGCCATTCCGGTTCTGGTTCCGTCGGAGGCGGACGATCCTTAACGTCTTGAATCGACGCATTTTGTTCACGCGGACCAAGAACTGCGCCGCGCCAAAACGCTAATTCCTTGACTTTGAGCCATTCGAAGCTAGGTTGCCGCCCAAACGCGGATTGGCGCTCGCTGATCGGCTGCCGATTCCTGACATTCGAGGTTTTTGAACATGGCCAAAGCGGTCACCATCAAGGTCAAGCTGGTTTCCACCGCCGACACCGGCTTTTACTACGTCGCGAAGAAGAACTCGCGCACCATGACCGACAAGATGGTCAAGAAGAAGTACGATCCCGTCGCGCGCAAGCACGTCGAGTTCAAAGAATCCAAGATCAAGTAAATCTGTCGAGGATTTGCTGCCGGATGTGACGGGGCCTTGAAGGCCCCGTTTCTGATTCCGGGACGGCGACCTCAGGCAGCCGCCGCGACCACGCGGTTGCGGCCGTCGTGCTTGGCGCGATAGAGCGCCAGATCGGCACGCTTGAGTACATCGGCAACCGGCTCGCCCTTCCTCTCCAGGGCGGCAAGGCCGATCGAAATCGTCACTTGAATGCGTTTGGCACCCTTCTCGATGGCGAACGGCTCGCCGGCAACTGCCCGCCGCAGCCGCTCCGCGACCATGCCCGCGACGTGCATGTCCGTCTCGGGCATCACGATCACAAACTCCTCGCCACCATAGCGACATGCCAGATCGATGCCGCGGATCGACTTGCGAACCCGCACCGCAAACTCGCGCAGAACATCGTCTCCTGCGTCATGGCCATAGGTATCGTTGACCGACTTGAAGAAATCGATGTCGAGCATCATCAGCGCCAATGATTTTCCGCGCACCGCGGCCTGCTCTGCCAGCGTGCCGAGGTGGCTTTCCATGTAGCGGCGATTGTGCAGTCCGGTCAGCGCATCGGTGATCGCCATTTCGATCGAATTCTGCACGTTGTCGCGGAGATGATCGGCATAACGTCGCTTGCGGATTTGCGTGCGCGCCCGCGCCAGCAGTTCGTTCTTGTCGACCGGCCGTAGCAAATAATCATTGACCCCGATTTCGAGGCCACGCAGTAGGCGCGTGTTGTTGTCGGCATCGGCGATCGCCAGAATCGGCACCTGCCGCGTACGCTCCAGCGACCGGGCCTGACTGCACAGCCGCAATCCGTCGAAATTCTCCAGCCCAAGCGAAACGATCAGCAGATCGTACCCGCCCTCGGCGGCATGAAACAGCGCTTCGGCCGGATTGGGTTCGACATCGACGGAGTGTTCCGCGCTCAATACCGGCGCCAGCCGCTCATAGGACGATGGCCGATCGTCAACCAACAGGATCTTGCCGCCAACGCCGGTTTCGGCGATGGCGCTGCGTTCCGGTGCCTGCACACCGATTTCCAACGAGGTCAGTGCGCGCATACGCAATTCGTCGGTCATCATCTTGAGCCGGGTCAGCGAGCGCACCCGTGCAATCAGCACGACATCCGACACCGGCTTGGTGAGAAAATCATCAGCTCCGGCTTCGAGACCGCGTACCCGATCCGCCGGACTATCCAATGCCGTCACCATCACAACCGGAATGAAATGGGTGGCCGGATTCGATTTGAGACGACGACAAACCTCGAAGCCGTCCATATCGGGCATCATCACGTCGAGCAAAATGATATCGCATTCCGCGCGCGAGCAAGCCTCCAGCGCCTGCACCCCATTGCTGGCGGTGATGACGTCGAAGTATTCGGCCGACAAACGTGCTTCCAGCAATTTGACGTTGGCCGGAATGTCGTCGACGACCAGAACGCGGGCGGACATCGCAATCTCCTAACCAATAAACCGGCGGACTGTCTCAATGAATTTTCCGACCGAAATCGGCTTTGACAAATACGCCTCGCAGCCACCTTCGCGGATGCGCTCTTCATCGCCCTTCATGGCAAATGCAGTGACGGCGACAACTGGAATCGATCGCAGCTCGGGATCATCCTTGATCCAGCGCGTCACCTCGAGCCCGGAGACCTGCGGCAACTGAATATCCATCAGGATCAGATCCGGACGAAACTTCCGGACCAGGTCGAGCGCTTCGAAACCGTTGCTGGTGCCCGAGGTCTGATATCCATGAGCCTCAAGAAGATCGCGAAAAAGCTTCATGTTGAGCTCGTTATCTTCGACGATCAGGACGGTTTTTGCCATCCCGCCCCTCCAATCTCGACATAACGTGCTGCAATCAAGGAGCGGTCCGCACACCGGACATCGCAAGACGACATCAACGGCCGATCTAATTTCGGCGAAACCCGTTCACGTCCCGCTTCATAGAACATTCTCTTCATGCAAACCGGTTTCCATTTCTTGAAAACACTCGAGTGACTCGGGCATGATGGGGCAAAATAGAGACCATAAGTTACGGAAAGGCAAACACGATCGATGACAAAGCGCCCTCACAACCCGCGCGAAGTAGCTGAAATCGTGGCAGTTCAGGCGCTTTCCTTCGTTGCGGGCGACCCGGAACGGTTGGGCCTGTTTTTGGCAGAGACCGGGTTAGGTCCGGATACCTTGCGGTCTGCAGCTACCGACTCGCGGTTTCTCGCCGCCGTGCTCGATTTCGTGCTGAGGGACGACGCCACCGTCAAGGCTTTCGCAAGTTCCGTCGAGTTGGACCCGACCAACGTCGCAGCCGCGCGGCAGGTGCTCGGCGACCCGCAATGGGAGCGCGACATCCCGTGACTGCATCCGCGCCGGGAGCCAGTTGCCACTGCTTCTGCCGCGACTGCCTGCGGACTCTCGACATCGCAGCCCGGCGTTGCAGCGCTTGTGGGTCGCCGCGCCTTGTCCGGCACCGCGCGCTGCCATCCCTGACCATCGCCCACATCGATTGCGACGCATTTTACGCAACGGTCGAAAAGCGCGACAATCCGGAACTGGCCGATCAACCCCTTATCATCGGCGGCGGCAAGCGCGGCGTGGTGTCGGCCGCCTGCTACATTGCGCGGACCTATGGGGTCCGTTCCGCAATGCCGATGTTCAAGGCACTGGCGCTATGCCCACACGCAACCGTGATCCGTCCCAACATGGCAAAATATGTCCGGGTCGGCCGCGAGGTACGCCAGGCGATGCTGGCGTTGACGCCCCTGGTCGAACCGCTGTCAATCGACGAGGCGTTCCTCGATCTCAGCGGCACGCAACTGGTCCATGGCATGATACCGGCCCAGGTATTGGCGCGGTTCGCGGCTCAGGTCGAGCGGGAGATCGGCATCACCGCGTCGGTCGGGCTTTCGTGCAACAAGTTCCTGGCCAAGATCGCATCCGACCTCGACAAACCGCGCGGCTTCGCCGTGCTCGACCAGGACGACGGCCGCGCCCTGCTCGCCGACAAGCCTGTCGGTTTCATCTTCGGCGTCGGACCGGCGACGCAGGAGCGACTGTCGCAGCGTGGCTTTCGCAACATCAGCGACCTGCAACGTGCCGATGAGACCGAAGTGATGAAGCAATTTCCTTCCGATGGCCGCCGGCTATGGCGGCTGGCGCGTGGCATCGACGATCGCCGGGTCGTGGCCGATCGCGGCGCCAAGACGATTTCCAGCGAAACGACATTCGAAACCGACCTCCGCGATTTTGCCACGCTGGAAAAGATTTTGTGGCGACTTTGCGAAAAAGTATCGGCACGGCTGAAAAGCGGAGAACTGGCCGGCTCAACCATCACGCTAAAGCTGAAGACTGCCGATTTTCGTCAACGCACGCGCTCGCAATCAATCCATGAGCCCACGCAATTAGCCAACAGGATTTTCGCAATCGTGCGCGACATGCTGAGGAAGGAGATCGACGGGACCGCGTTTCGCCTGATGGGTGCGGGCGTCAGTGCGCTGCGACCCGCATCGCAGGCAGGTGACGACGACATGCTCGACCGCCGCTCGGCACATGCCGAACGAGCCATGGATGACTTGCGCAAGAAATTCGGCAATACCGCGATCATCCGCGGCATCACCTACGATGGGCCCGACCGGCCGCGACCAAACAACAAGTCCTGACGTCGCTTATTTGCAGGCCTTGGTCTGCTTGACGTCAAATCTCGACATGGCGCCGGCAATCACGAAATCATTGTAGTCGAGCGCCAGGGAACGCGACACGCCGTTTTCATAAAGCTCGAACGACATGGCGTAGACCGGGGTTTGCTCGCCGCTGTTCGCCTTGGCGTCGTGATCGTAGTAGCTCACCGTCACCGGCCAGCGCGCAACGCCCTTCATGGCGTCGCTACCGGTCGAGGGGTCCGGAGCAGCCACGGCACGATCGGCGGGAATAGGCTTACCGATGACGGCAAGCGTATTGTAGACCTTCTCGCCGTTATCGGATCCATCATACACCGCAAGTTCAAGAAGCGATTTTCCTTCCTGGGCAGCGGCAATGATGCGACGAACCTGCTCGGTCGGGAACACCGTATTGCCGTCCAGCGTGAAGGTCTTGACCACCGGCTGCTTCAATTTGACGGTGATCTTGTCCCCGCTCCGCTCCGCGACGCCGTCAACGCTGACGGGATCGCTTTCATTCATTTGCGTATTGACCTTGAAGCGGAAGCTTTTACCGTCAGCCGACTCCCAGCTGGTGGAACGCAGGTCGCTTACGGTGGTTTTGCCCTCGCCGCTGTCGAGTTCAGAGACTTGCCGAAAATCCGACGTATAACCCTCACAGGCGCTACCGGAAAAATTATACAGAATGCGCCCGCGTGCGGTATCGATCGACGCACCGCCCCCGCGCGATTTGAGCAGACTCAAATCGTACAGTGCCTGATGGGCAAGAAAAGGCACATTGGCGGCATGGGCCGGGCCGCCAAGCAGGAGCGCCAGCGCAACGGATATCCCAAGCGCGCGGCCGGTCATCGACCGTGAATTCGGATATGATTGACGCATGGTGTCTCCTGGAATCCGCGAATCTGTCACATATGAAGCCCATCTTTGAGCCACAATCGAGGCGCTCGCGTGAAAGTGTAAGACAGACGGCATGTTCTATCGCAAAACGAAACAAGCATCCGTTAACTAACGTAACAAGATAACATCTTACGGCTCAACTTCAGGTCTGAATACGTCTGGAAGACCACAGTCTTGAATAAGGATTGCCGATGCATTCCCACTCGCTGGAAAACTGGACGCACGATCACGTCTTTCTTGGACGTCAGCACGCCCGGAACGAGCGCCGCACCTGGCTGGTGGTATGGCTGACGTTGGCGAGGATGGCCGCCGAGATCATCGGCGGCAGCATCTTCGGCTCGATGGCGCTGTTAGCCGACGGCTGGCATATGTCGACCCACGCAGCCGCCATCGGCATCGCGGCGCTCGCCTACCGCTATGCCCGCCGCCACGTCCACGATCCGCGCTTCGCCTTCGGCACCGGGAAATTCGGAGAACTGGCGGCCTTCGCCAGCGCGATCGTGCTCGGCGTCGTTGCCGTTCTGGTTTGCTACGAAAGCGTGACCCGCATCTTCGATCCGCAGCCTATCGCCTACGGCGAAGCCATCAGCATCGCGATACTCGGTCTGCTGGTCAACCTGATATCCGCGTGGCTGCTCCGTGAAGATAACAGCCATCAACACCACGGACATAGTCATTCACATGACGGAGAGCACCATCACGCGGATGACGCCGGCGACACCGATCACGCGACATCCGGCCTGCACCGCGACAACAACCTGCGCGCCGCCTATGTGCATGTGCTCGCGGATGCCGCAACCTCGGTTCTCGCAATCGGCGGCCTGATCCTCGCATTGATTTACGGCTGGATATGGATCGACGCCGTGGTTGGCATCATCGGCAGCATCGTCATCGCGAGTTGGGCGTATGGGCTCGTGAAAAGCGCTGGCGCGGTGCTGATCGACGTCGTGCCCGATTCCAATATCGTCGGCGGAATTCGCCAGCGACTGGAGATCGACGGTGATCGCATCTCCGATCTGCACCTCTGGCAGGTCGGCCCCGGCCACTACTCCGCCATTGTGACGGTCGTCACCGATCGCCCGAAAGCGCCTGCCGCCTACAAGAGCCGCCTGGCTGACCTGAAAAATCTCAGCCATGTGACGATCGAGGTCGATCAATGCGTCCATCCGGACGGCGTCTGTAGCCGCGTCGCCTGACTCATCAAACGCAAGCGAGCAGGCCAGAACCGCGACGCTTGCATGTCCCGGCATGATAGGCGAAATAGAGGCGCGTGATCGGGCAGCCGATCATGAAAATTGGACGCGAAAGCTATCATTGGGGGTTATCATGGCGGGAACGGTAGAGCAGAGGCTTGCGGATCAGGGAATCGTCCTGCATGAGCCCGCCAGTCCGATAGCGAATTACGTCGGTTTCGTTCGCACCGGAAATCTGCTGTTCGTATCCGGACAGGTTTGCGTCAATCCGGACGGCAAGCTGATTGCGAAGGGCAAGCTCGGCGCCGGAGTCAGCATCGAACAAGGCAACGCCGCCGCGCGCGGTTGTGCCATCAACCTGTTGGCTCAAATCAAGGCGGCACTCGGCGATCTGGACAAGGTCACGCGCGTGGTCCGACTTGGCGGCTTTGTCAATTCGGCGCCCGATTTCGTCGATGGACCCAAGGTGCTGAACGGTGCCTCGGACCTGATGGTCGCCGCATTTGGCGACAAGGGCCGGCACTCCCGCTCCACCGTCGGCGTGGCATCGCTTCCCGGCGACGCGGCGGTCGAGGTCGAGGGCATCTTCGAAGTCGCCTGACGGGAGCCGCCGATGCGCGCACCGGACTGGCTGATCGCACGACCGGTGGCCCATCGCGGGCTGCATGATCGCGCCCATGGCGTCATCGAGAATATGCCGGCTGCGTTCACGGCAGCGGTAACGGCGAACTACGCCATCGAGCTCGACATTCAGCTCACCGTCGACGGCGAAGCCATGGTGCATCACGACGACAAGTTGGGGCGTCTCACGCAGGGCAGCGGTTCGTTGCGCGAAATGACGGCCGCCGAGCTTCGCCAGATCGAATTCAATGATACGTCCGAGCGCATGGTCTCGCTAAGCGATGTCTGCGCGCTGGTCGCCGGCCGCGTGCCGCTGGTGATCGAGGTCAAGAGCCGCTTCGACGGTGACCGCAAGCTCGTCAGGCGCATGGCCGACGTGCTCGCTTCCTATAGCGGTCCGACGGTCGGGATGTCGTTCGATCCGGATCAGGTGTTGGCGTTGCGCGACATCATGCCGGCGCTCCCGCGAGGCATCATCGCCCAACGCAGTTACGACGACAGTTACTGGAACTGGCTGACGCCGCAACAGCGCCATGGCATGCTGAATTTGCGCCACGCCTTCAGCACACAATTCCATTTCGTCAATTATTGGGTCGAGCAGTTGCCCGCCTCCGCGCCATGGATTGCACGAAACATATTCGGCTGTCCGCTACTGGCCTGGACCATACGCACTGCTGAACAGCGCGCCAAGGCGGCGCGATATGCCGATCAGATGGTCTTCGAAGGCTTTCGCCCCTAACCCACCCGCCGCACTCTTGACGTGACCGGCATTGAATACAATCTGTAGTATGGCATCCGGCACACCAGCCAATCGTACGCGGCTGGCGTGATGGATTCGATGTTCGTACCGGTATCTTCCGATTTGTGCCGCATGAGCGTCAAATCCAGAGCCGCACTAAAATCATGGGGTCGCTCGTGTCCCTTTGCTTTCGACGCATGAGAAAGCGTGCGCCGCGAAGGGATACAGGCGTCGGAAGCGAGACACTCGTCGCTAGTTAAGATCGTTGATGGCGTCTTCGGAAATCACTTTGGAAGCGGTCGGATCGGCCAGCCAGATCGGTGGCGCCGATTGGGATGCCTGCGCCAATCCGGCATCGCCCGGCGGCAACGGCTCCAACTACAACCCGTTCGTTTCCTACGCCTTCTTCGCGGCGCTGGAACAATCCGGTTCGGCGTGCGCGCGAACCGGCTGGGGACCACGCCACCTGCTCGCCAGACGCGACGGCCAGATCGTCGGTCTGGTGCCATGCTATCTCAAAACGCATTCTCAAGGAGAATACGTTTTCGACCGGGGTTGGGCCGACGCCTATGAGCGCGCCGGTGGCCGCTACTACCCCAAGCTGCAGGCATCGGTGCCGTTTACGCCTGCCTCGGGTCCACGTCTGCTGCTACGCGACGGAGCCGATCAGGAATCGGTTCGCGCGGCACTCGCAAACGGCCTGATGGCACTCTGCGACGCCACCAACACCTCCTCGGCGCACGTTACCTTCATGCGCGAGAGTGAGTGGGAATTCCTTGCGAAACAAGGCTTCCTGCAACGCACCGACCAGCAGTTCCATTGGCACAACCAGGGTTATGCAACGTTCGAGGACTTTCTCGGCAATCTCTCCTCGCGTCATCGCAAGGCAATCCGCCGCGAGCGCCGTGACGCGCTGGCCAGCGGCATTACGATACATCCATTGACAGGTGACGAAATCACGGAAGAGGTCTGGGATGCCTTTTTCGAATTCTACATGGAGACCGGCTCGCGCAAATGGGGCCGTCCCTACCTGACCCGCGCGTTCTATTCCCTGATCGGCGAAACCATGCCCGAGCGGATCGCGCTGATCATGGCCAGACGTGACGGACGCTGGATCGCGGGTGCGATCAATTTCATCGGGGACGATACCTTGTTCGGACGGCACTGGGGCGCCATCGAACATCACCCCTTCCTGCACTTCGAGGTCTGCTACTATCAAGCGATCGATTTCGCGATCCGTCATCGCCTAAAGACCGTCGAAGCGGGCGCTCAGGGCGAGCACAAGATCGCGCGCGGCTATCTGCCACAGACGACCTATTCCGCGCATTACATCGCCGATCCGGCGCTGCGCCGCGCCGTGCGCGACTATCTGCAGCGCGAACGCGCCTATGTCACGGAAGCAGCCCGCGAACTGACCGAGGCCGCCCCCTTCCGCAAGGATAACGGCACCAATCCCGCTTGACCGCTCAATGGCGGATGGCGAAAGTGGCGCACGATTTCAGGAGCGACCATGACCAGTTACGACACCGACAATATCTTTGCAAAAATCCTGCGTGGCGAGATTCCCAGCTTCAAGGTCTACGAGAACGATCATACCTTCGCCTTTCTCGACATCATGCCGCGATCGCCCGGCCATACACTGGTGATCCCCAAGGCGCCGGCGCGCAATCTCCTCGATATCTCAGCCGAGGATTTCGCCCATGTCGCGCGCGCGACACGCCTGATCGGTCGTGCCGCCATGCAGGCTTTCAAAGCCGATGGCATGACGATCATGCAATTCAGCGAGCCCGCCAGCGGTCAGGAAGTTTATCACCTGCACATGCATGTGATCCCCTGCTTCGATGGCGTCGCGTTGCTGCCGCCGGCGACACACAAGGCCGATTTCAAGATTCTTGAAGGTCAGGCAGCAAGCCTTATCGCGGCGCTGAAAGGCGCGTGATCGGGAGCCCGGCTATTTGCCGATCTCGAAATCGCCGGGCTGCGGCGGCGCCAACGGCGTAAATTGGCAGCGGTCCGGTTTGAGGTCGACCAGCGGGGTGCCATCGAGACAATCGAGCCCACGCACCAGCACCGTTGCGCCCTCGATGCCGACCAGTTTTACCATCGAGGTGCCGAGCGGATTGGGTCGCACCGGCGTGCGCAGCGAGAATGTGCCGCGCACCGCGCCATCGTTCTTCGGGCTTTGCAGCACCAGATCGCGGCGCGACATGTGCAGCCAGAAAATCACCTCAAGGCTTTGATAAAGCTCGACGCCCTGCAGTGCCGGTACCCACGGGTCGAACAGTTCAAGCCGGCATACTGGACCATCGAGGCGCCCCTGTCGCGGCGTCTCCATACGCGAGGTCCATGGCGTGCGAATACGGCCGATGAACACCAGACCAGCATCATTCGCATCGGGCGGCTGCACTGCGACCTCACCGTCGCGAATTTCACTCTCACGAACCATTCCGCGCCTCTTTCGTCGCCGACGTCATATTCGGAGTTGAATACGCCGCCGAAACGCCACGCCGTCAAGAGACAAGAACGCGCGCTCAACCCTTGAATCTGCCGTTACGCAAGACGAGACAGCCCTGCCCCGCATGACGAATGCGCTGGCAAAGCGCGTCGGCCTCAGTACGCGTATCGGCCCCGATCCGTGCCTGATAGAAGGTGCGCGTGCCGCGGCTGCGCCAGATCGATCCCAAAAGGCTCGGATCGCGGTCGCCGATAACCGGCGTCAAACGCTTCATGATCCGCGCATAGGACGCCAGCGCACGATCCCGCGAAAACCCGGCGGCAAGTTGCACGCCCCACGCACGATCGGCACCCAGCTTCACACGCTGCTCCAGTTGGATCACAAAGGGATTTGGCGCGCGCTGGAGCAACGCCATGAGTTCACGACAACTGGCCACCGGAGCGCGTGCCGGCACATGGTCGCTGCCGTTCTTCCAGTCATCGACCGTTGCGCCGGTAATGGCCAAAACGTAGTTGCGGGTTTCCGCCGGCATGGAGCCGGTGCCTTCGATCCACTCTCGCACGCGCCGGGGCCCCGCATTGTAAGCCGCTGCCGCCAGACCGAGATTGCCAAATTGACGACGCAGCTCGCTGAGGAATTCCGCCGACTTCGGCAGCGCCTGTACCGGATCAAATGGGTCCAGCAAGCGCCGCTCGTCAGCCGTTCCCGGCATGAACTGTGCGATGCCTTGTGCCCGCTCGCCGTTCCGCGTCACTGGACCGAGCGCGTCGGCCTGGAAGCGGCTCTCCTGCCAGATCACCCGCGAGAAGAATTCCAGCGGAAGGTCGGCCGCCTTCGCCGCCGACTCGATCATCAGGCACATCGCCTCGCGCGTATTTGAACCTTGCGCGCCGGAATCTTTGGCGGTCGTCTCGCCGGTCGCCACGGGGGGTGCCGGCGTTGGCGGCGGCGAATCTTCGGCGGCAGAGAGCCGGATCGACACGACCGCCATGCCGAGAAACATGCAGGTCGCACCGATCCTCCACACTGACATTGTCGTGTTCCGTTAGTCGCATCGCACTGCTTGACAGTTCCAGCCCAGCAGCTAGCTATTCAGTAGCACTTGGTGTCCCGAATCCGAAGTTCGCCTCATTTTGCAGCGTTTACTTTCGCGAAACACTAGTCTCGAATTGGGGCGCAAGCGTGGGAATGCGAAATGACTGATACGCAGGACGATCAAACCGGCTTCGCCCCCGATAGCGATCAGCCCATTCAATACATGGCGCGAACACGCGCCTATTACGAAGCGATCGGCTACACCACGCCGTACCGCTGGGCTCACTATATGAGCGCGCCGTTCCAGCCGCTACGCAAACCACTGGCGCGATCTCGCGTCACCATCATCACCACGGCAGCCCCCTTCGATCCCGCCAAGGGCGATCAGGGTCCGGGCGCCAGCTACAACGGCAGCGCCAAATTCTATCAGGTCTACGATGGCGACACGACGCGCGATCACGACCTGCGCATTTCCCACATTGCATATGATCGGGTTCACACCACGGCCGATGACAGCGGGACCTGGTTTCCATTGCCCCGTTTGCGTCAGATCGTCGCCGCGGGGCGCGTTGGCGAAGTCGCGCCGCGATTTTTCGGCGCACCGACCAACCGCAGCCATCGCGTCACCATCGACACCGACGCGCCCGAGATTCTCGCCCGCTGCAAGGCAGACGGTGTCGATGCCGCGGTGCTGGTGCCCAACTGTCCGGTCTGCCATCAGACGGTCAGTCTGGTCGCGCGGCACCTCGAAGCCCAGGGAATATCGACCGTTGTGATGGGGTGCGCCAAGGATGTGGTCGAACACGCAGCCGTGCCGCGCTTCCTGTTCAGCGATTTTCCGCTCGGCAACTCCGCAGGCAAGCCACACGATCCGGAATCGCAAGCGCAAACCCTCGAACTGGCGTTGCGGCTGCTGGAATCCGCGCCGGGACCGCAAACGACAATGCAATCACCGCTGCGCTGGAGCGCCGACGCCACATGGAAACGTGACTACAACAATATCGAAATGATGAGTCCGGAGGAGCTTGCGCGCCGCCGCCGCGACTTCGATGCGCAGAAGGAGGCCGCGCGCAAGGTGCGCGAGAGCGCGGCGTGATCGATCGCTCGAGCCGTCATCCTGAGGAGACCGCTTCTTCAGCGGCGCGCGAAGAGTAATGGCGTCGTCCTTGGAGGCTTCACGCTCCGCGCTTCGCATCTCATGGTGACGAACAACGCTCGGCGGCTTTACCCTAAATTGAAAATCCGAAACTGCTGCGAAAACCCGCCTGCCCCTTCGGGGTGATCCGGAGCCCTCGGGGGTCGCGCTCGCGTCGCACCCAGCCGAGATCGAAACACCGCGCCGCGATCGAGGCGCCGACGACTCCGGACAGGTGAAAGCGCCGTTCGGTCCAGTCCAGGCAATGACGGCAGATCGGACGGCGCGTCGGCGTCGCGAGCGTTATGCCGAAGTCGCTGAGGAAGGCCTGCCCGGCGCTCGTCACTTCACCACCATCGTCCGACAGGATCACGTGCTTGCGCTCGCATAACGCATCGGCGATCGATACGCCGAGTATGCCGGCAAAGTGGTCGTAGCAGGTGCGCGCGAGCCGCAGCCTGTCTTCCCGCGGGCTACGCGGCCGGTACCGTGGCGGGCCGGCGGCTGCTACCGCCATGATGCCCTCGAGCATTTGCGCCACCAGTGGTGTCGCCAGCCGGTAATAGCGATGCCGCCCCTGTTTGAGCACGGTCAGCAATCCGGCCTGCGTCATCTTGGCGAGATGACCGCTCGCCGTTTGCGGCGTGACGCTCGCGGCAAAGCTCAATTCGGTCGCCGTCAGAGCGCGCCCGTCGAACAGCGTGCTGAGAATATTGGCGCGCGCGGGATCACCGACCAGCGCGGCGATTTCGGCCATTTGCGGTGCTGTCATGTGGCGCAGTCTATGCCGAAACCCGCCGCGCGCAATCACCGATGCTTCGGCCCCGCCCGAAGCATCGGAACGGCAGTTTCGGCTTCAAGTTACCAACCCAATGGCATCGGCAAACTCACGGGTCCGCAATCTCCGCCCGCTTTGCCTGCGATCCCCGCTCAATGAAAAAGGTTCCGTTGTATGCCCCATTCAATGAACCGCGCCGTGTCGTCGCGCTCAAAGAGCGCCGCTGGCCGCGTCAACGCCGTGCTGCTGACGATGTGCTTCGGCGTCTTCCTTGCCCAACTCGATTCGTCGGTGGTGTTTGTCGGCCTCAAGCACATCGGTGGCGACCTGAACGCAAGCATCAGTGAGATGCAATGGGTTCTGGATTCCTACAACCTGGTCTACGCCGCGTTCCTGCTGACCGGCGGCGCGCTCGGCGATCTCTATGGCAGGCTGCGCCTGTTCGCCTGCGGCGTGGCGCTGATCGTGATTGGCTCGCTCTTATGCGCGCTGGCGACCGATGGCACGACGCTGATCGTCGGGCGCGCCATCACGGGCCTCGGGGCCGCACTGGAAGTGCCATCGTCGCTCGCCATCGTCAGCATTACCTTCCCGGACGCCGCGGCGCGCGGACGGGCGTTGGGATTCTGGGCAAGTTGCAACGGCATCGCCATGGCGATCGGGCCGACCATCGGCGGCTTCCTGATCGATAGCGTGGGCTGGCGCAGCATCTTCTTCCTGTCGGTGCCGATCGGTTTGCTGACGCTGTTGCTGGGTTATCGTTACGTCGGAGAAAGCCGGCACCCGCAAGGCAGACAACTCGATCCCATCGCGCAACTGCTCGCGGTGACAGGGCTTGGAGCATTGTCGTTCGTCACGATTGAGGGCCAGCATCGCGGATGGGGCTCGCCGCTCATCATCGGGCTGGCGATTGCGGCAGCGGGTGCAACGATTGCATTCCTGTTCGTCGAGCGCGGGCGCCCCGGCGCCATGGTGCCGCTGGATATTTTCCGCAATCCCCCGTTTAGCGCGGCGCTGGCCGTCGCCGGCCTGATGACCTTCGGCATGTATTCGATGCTGTTCCTGATGCCGCTGTATTTCCAGTCCATCACGGGTGCGTCGGCGTTCGTCGCAGGGCTTGAATTACTGCCAGTATCGATCAGCTTCGTATTGGTGTCTCAGTGCTCCGGCGCGCTGATGCATCGCTTTGGCGCACGCGTGATGCTCGTCGGCGGCATGGGTTTCATGGGATTGGGTCTGCTGGCGCTGACCCAGATCTCGGTAACAACGCCGATGGCTGCGATCCAGTTTGCGTTGATCGTCATTGGCGTCGGACTCGGGCTCAATACCGGCCCGGTCAATGCGATTGCCGTTGCCACCGTGCCCGCGGCGCGCGCCGGCACCGCCTCCGGCCTGCTCAATACGGCGCGAATGGTGGGCGCCACCATGGGCATCGCATTGCTCGGCGCGATCTACGCCGGGTACGCGCAGGCAGGCGGAACACAAGCTATGCTGGATGGATTGCACGCGGCATTTCTTGGCGGCGCCATCGCGGAACTATTCGGTGCGGTGATCGCACTGGTTTTCACGCGCGGCCATTCGATGGTTCGAAAGCCGGCATGAGACGCTGGGCCCGCAACAAAAAGGGCGGCGAAAATATCCGCCGCCCTTTCATTGTTGGAGATATGCCGCTCAGACCTTGACCAGCGGCCCCTTCGACGACGACCCCTTCGGACCGTCGCCGGGACCACCGGAACGCGGCTTACGCGGCGGCGTCCGTTTGCGCGCACCGGGGAGTTTCTCCGGCTTCGGCGTCACCGGCCCGTCAAGATACTCAAAGCCGATCTTGTCGAGGCCCTCGTCGTCCTTTTCCAGCACGACGCGGACATGCCCGCCGCCCTTGAGCGCACCGAACAGCACCTGATCCGCGAGCGGTTTCTTGATATGCTCCTGGATGACCCGCGCCATCGGACGCGCACCCATCTGCTCGTCATAGCCCTCTTTCACCAGCCAGGCCTTGGCAGCCTCCGACAGCTCGATGGTGACATCGCGGTCGGCGAGTTGAGCTTCGAGCTGCAACACGAACTTCTCCACCACCATGCCGATAACATCGGTGTTGAGGTGCGCGAACGATACGATCGCATCGAGCCGGTTGCGGAACTCCGGTGCGAACTGACGGCTGATTGCCTCATGGTCATCGCCTTCGCGCTTGCTGCGCGTGAAGCCAAACGCCTGCCGCGCCAGATCCGCTGCCCCGGCATTGGTGGTCATGATCAGAATGACGTTGCGGAAGCTGACCTGCTTGCCGTTGTGGTCCGTCAGACGGCCATGATCCATGATCTGCAACAGCACATTGTAGAGATCCGGATGCGCCTTCTCGATTTCATCGAGCAACACGACGCAATGCGGATGCTGATCGACGCCATCAGTGAGCAAACCGCCCTGATCGAAGCCGACGTAGCCGGGAGGTGCGCCAATCAGTCGCGAGACGGTATGACGTTCCATGTATTCCGACATGTCGAAGCGCAGCAACTCGACGCCCAGCGACGCCGCCAGTTGTTTTGCCACCTCGGTCTTGCCGACGCCGGTCGGACCGGAGAACAAATACGAGCCGATCGGCTTTTCGGGCTCGCGCAATCCCGCACGCGCCAGCTTGATCGATGCCGACAAGGCTTCGATCGCCTTGTCTTGCCCGAACACGACGCGCTTGAGCGTCTGCTCGAGATGCTTGAGCACCTCGGCATCGTCCTTCGATACGCTCTTCGGCGGAATCCGCGCCATCGTCGCGATGGTGGTTTCGATTTCCTTGATGCCGATAGTCTTCTTGCGCTTGTTCTCGGACACCAGCATCTGCGCCGCGCCGGATTCATCGATCACGTCGATGGCCTTATCCGGCAGCTTGCGATCATGGATGTAGCGCGACGACAGTTGCACCGCCGCCTCGATGGCGTCGTTGGTGTACTTCAGCTTGTGATAATCCTCGAAGTACGGCTTGAGCCCCTTGAGGATGGCGATCGCATCCTCGACCGTCGGTTCATTGACGTCGATCTTCTGGAATCGCCGGACCAGCGCGCGATCCTTCTCGAAGTGCTGGCGGTATTCCTTATAGGTCGTCGATCCCATGCACCGGATCGTGCCCGAGGCCAACGCCGGCTTGAGCAGATTGGACGCGTCCATTGCGCCGCCGGAGGTTGCGCCGGCGCCGATCACGGTGTGGATTTCGTCGATGAACAGGATGGCGTTGGGATGCGCCTCCAGTTCCTTGAGCACCTGCTTCAGGCGCTCCTCGAAATCGCCACGATAGCGCGTACCGGCAAGCAGCGTACCCATGTCGAGGGAGAACACCGTCGCGGCGCTCAACACCTCGGGCACTTCGCTGTCGACGATACGCTTGGCGAGCCCTTCGGCAATCGCGGTCTTGCCGACACCCGCCTCGCCGACGAACAAGGGATTGTTCTTCTGGCGGCGGCACAGCACCTGAATGGCGCGATTGATTTCGGCATTACGCCCGATCACCGGGTCGATCTTGCCCTCACGCGCCTTCTTGTTGAGGTTGACGCAATAGGTATCCAGCGCCTCGCCTTTCTTTTTGGCGTCATCGCTGTTCTTGGATTCGGCCTCTTCGTCGACACCACGCACCGGCCGCGCCTCGGACACACCGGGGCGCTTGGCAATGCCGTGACTGATATAATTGACCGCGTCGTAGCGGGTCATATCCTGCTCTTGCAGGAAGTACGCCGCATGGCTTTCACGCTCGGCGAAAATGGCGATCAGCACGTTGGCGCCGGTCACTTCTTCACGCCCGGACGATTGCACGTGAATCACCGCCCGCTGGATGACACGTTGAAACCCGGCCGTCGGCTTGGCGTCGTCGGCGCCATCGGTCACCAGATTCTCAAACTCGGTTTCGAGATAATTGACCAGGCTGGTGCGCAATTTGTCGAGATCGACGCTGCACGCACGCATGACCGCGGCCGCGTCGGAATCATCCACCAGCGACAACAGCAGGTGTTCCAGCGTCGCATACTGATGATGCCGCTCATTCGCGATAGCGAGGGCTCGATGCAGCGACTGTTCAAGGCTCTGAGAAAAAGTTGGCATTCGCGTCCTCTATGGCCCCAAGCCATCATGATCGCCGTTGCCCGATCAGGCAACAGCAACCTTCAAAATTATATAGGTAAGGTCCGTCGCAGCGGAAGACCGGTTCCGGCCGACGAATCGGCTGAGGACACGATCCGGAGGCTGATCGGGTACGGCCCTTGACAGTTTCAGGCTTTCTCGCGCGCATACGCCGGTGTCAGGAAGAGGCAGCGGCGCTATTTCTTCTCCATCACACACTGGAGCGGGTGTTGATGCTTGCGCGCGAAATCCATCACCTGCGTGACCTTGGTTTCGGCGATCTCGTAGGTGAACACGCCGCATTCCCCGATGCCGTGATGATGGACATGAAGCATGATCTCCGTCGCGGCCTCGGAGTCCTTCTGGAAGAATCGTTCCAGAACATGGACGACGAACTCCATCGGCGTGTAGTCGTCGTTCAGGATCAAAACGCGATAGAGGTTCGGCCGTTTGATCTTCGGCTTCACCTTGGTGATGACGGACGTGGTCGGCCCCGTCGAACGCCCTTGATCACCGCTCATGCGGGGTAAGCCTCCCCCGGCTTCTGGCGACTTTACGTGTAACTCGGCATTCAAAGACAGGCGCGACATGATCCAGATGTATTATGATTCCAAACGAAGCCCAACGATCCTGCCACTGCAAAAACGCCGGGCCACTCCGATGCCCGTCGGTTCCGGCTGACATCCTGACAGCCGCATCCGGCGCACCCAACTGCAACCGCTCGCCGGCCGTACCAAGCCGTCCCCACCAGGGTCCGACCGTGCCAATATGGGTCGCGGCCCGGCCGGCCGCAAGCGGACAGTGTGCCGCTGCCCAGCCCGCCCGCATGGGCGCCTGAGGCCTCAAGGTTAACCCATTTTTCCCGATTCGTCCGAAACAGCGAGGATGGCGTTTATCCGATATTGACCGTGAGACCAGCCATCCGGCGGCAGGTGGCATTTGTGCGGCTATTTACCTGTTTTCTCAGCACGACTTTACCACCTGTTTAGCCGTCCACGCCGAAATGGCGCCATAGCTCATTGTCCGGTGACAGCCATGTTCGGTAAATCGATCCTGAATTCGGTAAAACGCGCGGCCGCCGAAATTGTCGGCGCGGATCGCGGCAACGTCGCGGCGATTTTCGCCATCGCACTCGTCCCCATGTTGGGGATCGTCGGCGCCGCCATTGACTACAGCCGCGCCGCGGCCGCCCGCTCGGCCATGCAGGCGGCGCTCGACACCACCGCGCTGATGGTTTCCAAGGACGCTGCGGCCAACCCGAACCTCACGACACAGCAAGCAACCAACGCGGCGCAAAAATACTTCAACGCCCTCTACAAGGACGGCGACGCAAGCGGCGTGGTTATCTCCGCAACCTTCACGCCCAACACCGGCGCCGGCGCGACCGTTCAGGTTTCGGGCAGCGGCTCGGTCGCCACCGACTTCATGAAGATGGCCGGTTTCACCCAGATCAACATCGGCACCAGTTCGACGACCAAGTGGGGCAACACCCGCATGCGTGTCGCGATGGTTCTGGATAATACCGGATCGATGGCCGACAACGGCAAAATGGCCGCCATGCAGAAAGCGGCAAGCGATATGGTCGACTCGCTCTCCAGTTTCAGCAAGAACACGGGTGACGTCTACATCTCGCTGGTCCCGTTCGCGAAGAACGTCAATCTCGGAGCGAGCTTCGACCCGAGATACATCAAATGGAGCAGCCCGAGCGGAACATCGAGCCCCGACACCTGGGACGAGAACAATGGATCATGCAGCATCGGCAGTTCATCGACCAAGGCCAGTTGCCTGACGCAAAGCTCGTGCAGCCTGTCCGGGTACACCAGCAGGAGTTCCTGCACCGGGGCCGGAACGTGCTCCAGCGCGACGTACACAGACCAGACCTCATGTACCGGCGCGGGGACATGCTCCAAATCGCAATATACGACCCAAAGCACCTGCACGAACAACAGGGGGACATGGACTTCCAAGAACTACACCTGGACTCCCGGCAACTGGAGCACCGCAAACACGACGTGGACTCCGTCCAGTCATAGCAACTGGTCAGGCTGCGTTATGGATCGCGACCAGGACTACGACATCAAGAACACCGCGCCGACCGTCGGCGATACGAATACCGTATCGACCTTGTTCCCCGCGCAGGAATACTTCCAGGGCTCGACCAACTACTGCAAGGTCGGAAGCAGGGCTTATCTTCAGCCGATCATGCCGTTGACCAATAACTGGAACGCGCTCAAGACCGCCATCACC
>Ga0209963_1000716_pt1 | contig 32387 bp, 33 predicted proteins | sample ThiBio_1000_biof_2_FD_183957 | JGI IMG/M metagenome (GOLD analysis project Ga0209963, IMG submission 183957) | Wastewater bioreactor microbial communities from Cape Town, South Africa - Thiocy_cont_1000_biof (SPAdes) | ecosystem: Engineered > Bioreactor > Thiocyanate-remediating >...
AGCCTGTGGAGGCAATGCGGGAGGAGGGGCCAAGATCGACGGCGGCGGGACTGGCCGCCTGATCTGCTGCGGCCGACGTAGAATTCATGCAGGCAGGCAGGGCAAGCAGGATGAACCCGGCAAGCGCCAGGGGGCAAAGGGTCTTGGTGGGCATGGTCATATCGCTTTCTGGCCGGTCGCAGCCGCGCCTGGAGGCGCAGGCCGGGCAATGGCCGTCTGGTCGGAACTAAAGGGAATAGCCGTAGCGGTCCGCATCCGGCGAGGGACGGAGCATGCGAACCTCAGCCCAGGCCGGGCGTCGGCAGGACTGCTTCAGACGCCGCGTTTAGGAGGGGTCGGCTCGGGGCTGATCGAGCGCCCGGAGAAAAGGACATCCGCATCCCAATACATCACCGGCATGGCGCTGAAGCGCACGTCTCCGGCGAGAGTCCGGGGCGGCAGGCTGGGAACGGCGACACATGCTCCCATGGAGCAACAGGTGAGGCAGCCTGCTGGCTGACGGTGCTCATGCTGGTGCGACGCTGCCCCGGCGTCCTGGTGATGCTCATGGGCACAGGGCTCACTCGCTGAAGCGTTGGCGGCAAAGCTGATCGTGCTGCCGCCGACGAGAGCCAGCGCGTACAGGATCAGGAGAAAACGTTGCACGAACTTCAGCACCAATCGAACTTACCGCAGACCTCTCGAGATGTCACTTCCGTGACCTTACCCCGGTAAGGTATATCCCCCATATGTGAAGAACAAGACTTAATCGGGTTGGCTGCGCTTGCCGATGACGTTCAGGGCGGCGCCGCCGGAGTCCACGACGTTGCTTGAGAACGGAATGCCCTTAGGCAGATCCGTATGCACTACTCAGTGCGCGGCACAGTATTTGACTGGCGGCTTTTCAGAGCCGCGATGAATTTAAGTCGGACTTCTTCAAACAGCTTATATGGCAGCGGACCATAAGCGACGCTAGCGGCATCATTAGAACGTAACGGCCGAAGGTCCGGCCCCGGCCAGATGAAGCGGTTAGCCTCGGTGAGCACAATCCAGGAGCGCTCATCATCAAGCCCAAGGCGCCGTTTGACTGCAGCAGGAATTTCAACGGCTAGTTGGGGGATCGTTGGCGGCGTGTGCGTGATCGGCAGCACTGTCACGATCTGGTCGCCAGCGGCATCGATCGATGTCAGGACGACGGCGCAGGGCCGATCCTTTACGCCTTCTTCCTGCCCGCGCGCATATTCGTCGGCCCAGAGATAGCTGTACCGGATGACCAGGCCGGGATCAGGGACGGGGAAAGCCACCCGGCTATTGGCTTATCTCGTGATCGAACTCCCTGGACGCCTCTGGCGCGCGGGTCATCTCGAGAGCGGCGATATCGGCTTCCGCGAAATCAGCCAGCGTCAGTACCTGCCGGTCCCGACGCTTCAGTCGGTAATACTCTTCGGCGGAGATCATCACTGTACGTTCGCGCCCATTGCGGGTGACAGCAACGGGCTGGGTCAACGCCATGTCCTGATAGCGGCCGATGTGGCGTTGGAATTCGCCGGCAGCGACTCGAACGGGGTCTCGGCTCATGATTGCTGAACTATGCTCCATACAAACTGTATTATACATGAAATGCGTAAGATGGCAATCATGAGGAGGGGTGTCCGTCCCCGGTTCCCTCAACCGTCGATAGTGTATGATAAAGGACGTTATCATTCACTAGGGGGCTTCCGGTTGCGTAAAGGTGGCTAATGAGATAGACTAGTCAGAACGACTGGTCGGTTATGATTGAAATGCGCGAGATTCAGGCGTCGGAAGCGAAGACGCATTTGCCCCAGCTCCTCGATGACGTGGAGCGGGGGGAGACCATTCTGATCACCCGGCATGGCAAGCCAATCGCCCGGCTGGTGCCGGAGACCGATCGCCGCCAGGCCGAGGTTCGCCAAGCGGTCGCCAATCTTCGCGCCATGCGCAAGAGCAAGACGAGCAAGCTAACGCTGGAGGAGATCCTGACCTCCCGCCACGAAGGCCATCGATACTGATGGCCTTCGTGCTCGATGCCTCGATTGCCCTGTGCTGGGCCTTTGCCGACGAAGAGCATCCCATTGCGGCCGCCGCGCTCGACCGCCTCGAGACGAGCGAGGCCCAAGTGCCGGGCGTCTGGTGGTTCGAGGTTCGGAACTCCCTGATCGTGAACGAACGGCGTGGCCGGCTGAGTGAAACCGAGACAGCCGCCTTCCTGCGCAACCTGGCGCAGCTCTCCATCCATATTGACCGTGACCCAGCCGAAGCATCCGTGCTGTCGCTCGCCCGTCAGCACCGCCTGACCGTGTACGATGCGGCCTATCTCGAGCTTGCTCAGCGGGAAGGGCTGACACTGGCGACGTTGGACACAGCGCTGCGCCAAGCGGCCTCCGCGGTCGGTGTACCTTTGTTGGTAGAAGCGGCATGATGGATCAGCTCATGACAGCGGAGCCTTCGCTGCCGGCATTACCGGCTGGCATCGCCGTGCCGGCCGTGATCGCTGCCCGCGGAGAGAAGGCATCCTGGCGCTATGTGGAATTCTTCGCGGCCAATATTCGCAATCCGAATACGCGTGCCGCGTATGCCCGGGCCGCGTCAGGATTCTTTGGGTGGTGCGAGCGCCTCGGGCTGTCGCTGGCTGGAATTCAGCCGGTGCACGTGGCGGCGTGGGTCGAGGAACTCGGCAGGGAAGGGCGGGCCGCTCCGACGATCAAGCAGCAGCTCGCGGGCGTGCGGATGCTGTTCGACTGGCTGGTAGTCGGCCAGGTCGTGCCGCATAACCCGGCAGCTGCGGTCCGCGGGCCCAGGCACAGCATGGCCAAGGGCAAGACGCACATGCCTAGTCGCGATGAGGCGAAGGCGCTGATCGCAGCGATCGACACCAGCACTCTGGTTGGGCTTCGCGACCGCGCCCTGATCGGGACGCTCCTCTATACCTTCGCCCGAGTAAGCGCAGCGACTGCCATGCGGGTGAGTGACTACTACCCCGTAGGAAGGCGGTGGTGGGTGCGGCTGCATGAGAAGGGGGGCAAGGAACACGAGATGCCTGCCCACCACACGCTGCAAGAGTGGCTGGATGCCTACCTGGAAGCTGCTGCCATTGCTGACGACCGTAAGGGCTATCTGTTCCGCACGGGTGATCGCCGCACCGGCCGCCTTACCGATAAGCCGCTCTCACAGGCCGATGCGTACCGGATGATCCAGCGCCGAGCGGAAGCGGCTGGCGTCGCAACCCGGATCGGCTGCCACTCCTGGCGGGCGAGGGGGATCACGGCCTATCTGGAGAATGGTGGACTGCTGGAACATGCGCAGCAGATGGCAGCGCATGCGTCTGCCAGGACAACCAAACTATATGATCGGCGGGGCGAGGCGATTTCTCTCGATGAGGTTGAACGTATAATGCTCTAAAACTGGCACTGCCCTTTTCAGAAAAGGTATTGCGATCCCCCGGATCTTCTATTTGCACCTAATTGACAACTCGACTTTTCGGTGCAACTTTACAAAGTCCTTGCCACAGGAACCATATGTCTTTGGATGCCGAGAAAGAGGTCTATAAGGTCCATCTGGATAGCCAAAGAAAATATACATATTTCCTGCTTGCGGCCGCAGGCGCAGCCATTGGGTTTGCGATAAAGCAAACTGAAAATGCGACCCTAAACTGGTACCAGATACCTTTAGGATTATCGGTCATTTTCTGGTGTACAAGTTTCCTTTGCGGATGCCGAAATCTACAATATGTAACCTCCACCCTCTTCGCCAATTTTGAACTTTTGAAAGTCGAAGGCGGCCGCCATTCAAAAGTTGGAAATCACCCCGATCTCATGATGGTTGCCAGCGAAGGCATTAGATCGGCTATCGACAAAAATTCCGTGCGGGCGGGCCTATTTTATCGTGCGCAATTCACTTTTCTGATTATCGGTTGCGCGTGTTTCATTATCTGGCACATCTTACAAATGTATCTCCGAACGAGAGGAGCCCGTTAACTTTGGGGAAATTCCACTGTCTAAAGGCTCCTCATCACGCGGGACTAGGATTTCGCTCGGTTATGGTTGAGAGAAAGCATTTTCTGCAGCGCTTCCTCTTCTGAAATATCCGCAGGCCAGCCATAGGAAGCACAGACTACCGCATCAAGCGCGCTATGGGCATTCGCCAACCATGTGGGACGCTCATTATAAAGATTGGTAAGCGTTCGCTTACTTAAAATAGCAGCAGCACTCTCATCTTTTGGCAGCAAGCGATCAGGAAACCCTGCAACTACTTCGGTTTTACGGCATACAAGATCAGCCGGATTAAGCCAGTTGTTCCGCAGTTCCTCAAGACGGCTTGCTGCTTTGGCTATAGGTTCAAAATGGGGGCTCTCCGTTCTCTCGCTGGCAGAAAGATTAGGTTCCAAACCCCGCGGAAAAGGATACGTCTCGAAGCCCGTCGTGGGGGTGTATTGGGGATCATTGCCAACACCATGCCACCCGCCTAAGCGCAAAGACCATGCTTCATGAAAGCGGCTGTGCAAAATTCCAAAAGTTACATTATCCTCGCGCATAATCGCGTTAACTCGGCTGTCAGGTAAGATGCGAGCGGAGCCCCAGATGAAGAACCGGTGTTTTGAAACACGAGGCGTAAGGATGTAGCGAGTCAAATTGAAAGATGCGGATCGAAGACCGGGAACCGTCTCGCCGTGCTGCCACCAGTAGATCCTTCTCCGCTCCCGCCTATTCTGGTCCCGCAGTGGCTTCACTTGTGTTCTGACATATTCGAACGGCGCCTCATAGAAAGAAGAATCTGCTTCGGACATGTCGCCAAAGTCGATTATCCATGTATCGGACGATCGCCGCGTAATGTCCATTCCATTGAGCAGAGGACGTATTACATCCGAGTTGGGCCGGCCATTCGGATTCAGCGGCATCATAAGCCACTTACGCGCCAACTCTCCGGGTATGTCGAATGGCCCGACCTTCACTGGTCCCTGGAAACAGATCCCTAAATTCTCTGACAGCCGCCGAACTTGAGTAAGGTCAAGATCGCCGCCGGTGAGGTCGGAATTGATGGAAAGCACCCTCTTACCATCGAGGCTGTGCGCCTGCGCAATCCCCTTCTGGCTGAAGCAGACCAACGATACGCGCACAGCCGCGCCTTCGACGTTCCACGGTTCGTCTGACCAGGCGTTATAAATGGTGCCGACGTCCGCGATACGGTCCAGGCTGAGACGGCTTGCCCCGCGACGGATAGCTTGCGTAGTGACCAAGCCCGCTCGCACCAAGGTGCCGGAGGCGATGGCGGCACCGGCCTTTTCAAACCAATAGCACACCAGATCGGCCGCGCCTGCGACGCGACCAGCATAAGTCGCACGCAGTTGAGCAGTGTATTCCTCCCCGAGAGTGCTTATCATTGACTTATCGCCAAGGAATGGCGGATTCCCTACGATGGCGTCCGCCTCTGGCCACATCGCTTCAGTGCCGTCTGTGTTCAGTACGGCATCTCTACATTCAATGTTGTCCAGTGGCTTAAGAATGGGATTGCGTGAAACCGCGAAGCCGTTCCGCTGCATCCATTGGATTTCACCGATCCAGACGGACACGCGGGCCAGCTCGGCGGCATAGGGATTAATCTCGATGCCGCGCACGGCCTCCGGCCCAACCGAGGGGAATTGCCGGGTGAAGCCCATCGCCTCGCTGTCGAGGTTAACGCGGTGTTCGAGCTCCTTCAGCGCCAGCAGCGCCACGTAGAGGAAGTTGCCGGACCCGCAGGCAGGATCAAGCACGCGAAACCGCTTCAGCCGCTCCAGGAAGGCGATACAGAGGCTTTGGGCGTCGTTCCGCGCTTTGGTGCGGGCAGACGGAGACTTCGCTTTCTCAGCCCGCTCCAGCAGCGACTGGGCGTCCTGCCGCACCTTCTCCCATTCACGGGTCAGCGGATCGGTAACTACCGGTCCGATGATCTGCATGATCTTGTCGCGGTCGGTGTAGTGCGCCCCGAGCTGGCTCCGCTTGTCAGGATCGAGACCGCGTTCAAACAGTGTCCCAAGGATGGATGGGTCGATTTCGGCCCAGTCGAGCTTTGCAGCTGTCAGCGCCTGCTCGAGATCCTCCTTCTCCATCGGCAGGGCATAGTCGTCATCGAACAGCCCGCCGTTGAACCAGGCCACCTCCTCGAAGCCAACCAGGCCGCCTGTCCGCATGGCGGACAGCAGCTGCGTCGCCATCGGCGCAAATTGGTCGGGGCGCTTCACGCCCTGCTCGAGCATTCGCTGAAACATCTTGGCGGGCAACAAACCAACATCCTCGGCGAACATGCAGAAGATCAGCCGGTTGACGAAGTGAGCCACGGCCTGGGGGTCGTGACCGCGCGATCGAAGCCGCTGTGCCAATCCGGCGAATTCCTTGGCCGCCTTCTCTGTCAGGCCCTGCCTGGTCTCTCCCGGCTTCAGCTTTTCTGAGCCGCTGAATACCGCCTTCAGCGTGGCCCGATGATGCGCCTCCCGCAGGTCATCGTAGCCAATGTGGTGCACCTGGTGGACGGTGTTCGTCCAGTTGGTGTGAATCTCGATGGTCTCCATGTCGCAGACCACCAACAGGGGCGGGTTCTCCAGCGCGACGGCGTATTGTTGGAGCTGCGCGTAGGCGGCCGTGAGGTCCTTCCGCTTTCCCTTGTACTCCCACGCGAAGCAGCCCCGCTTCCAGACATCGGCCCAGCCTTCACCACCGGTAGTCTTGGTCGCACCCCGCTCGAAGGCGTAGGTTGCGCCGGTCGGATCGCTATCGGTCGGCGTTGGCTCGTCAAGGAGAGCGCAGAGATCGAGAAAATGGGATTGCGACGCCGCGCGCTCAGTAAGCGTCGAGGCCTTCCATTTTTTGATAAATGCTTCGGGCGTCACGGGATTTGTCTGAGAGACTGCACGTAATCTTTTTATCTCAATGTCGAAAGGAAGAAAGCCAAAACCGGCTCTCTCGCTTTATGCGCTCTCTTTGACCGAATACTCTTCCCTCTTCCGCCCTGCGGATTCCAATTCAGAAAGCCAATTCGGCAATCGGCCCCGCCCTGACCATTCTTCGCCATTCGGGCCGCGGTATTTAGCTGAGAGTTTTCCGCTTCCACCTTTCTTGGGCTTATTCTCTAATCTTTGTACACCACTATCTGCGAGCAATACACTCAACGGAATTCCAAGCTTGGAAGCTTTGGATTGGAACTCTTCGATTAAATCACGCTTTGCTGCTTCGAGCTTTTCCTGGCGCTTCTTTTCAGCGTTTTGGATCAGCTCCGTGAGCTCATGAAGGTTCATTCGATCGAGATCGGGCATAATGGATGACTTTCGTGCTTCCGACTCGGACATTCATCGCTCCTGCTTTTTCACAGCATGCCAGATTATCAGGGCGGCAGGAAAGGCTGGGGAGCCCTCCACTTTCCCAAGGCATGGCGCCCGACTGCTGCGGATGCCTCCTGCCACCGATCAGGCAACGCCCCGGAACCAGCCCTGACGCACAGCAACTCTGTGCCATTCCGGCACATTCACCGGCCTTGCTAACCCCTTGGAACAAGACTATGTTGGCCACAACATATAACCGCGCTTTTCTGAATGGGTTGGCAGGATGGCGATCTACCGGTGTGAGCTCAAGGTCTATGGTCGGGGCAAGGCCCAGAGCGCTGTCGCGGCGTCAGCCTACGTCACCGGAACACGCCAGACCAAGCGGGGCGGCAACAGCGGGAAGGTGAAGCTGGTCTCCGCTGTCGAAGCGGCCGCCTACCGGTCGAGCCAGGCTCTTGGCGATGAGCGGGCCGGGGTCACCCATGACTATACGGGCAAGGAGAACGTCGTCTGGTCGGGCATCCTCGCACCCGACAATGCGCCGGCTTGGGTCTATGACCGGGGCCGGCTCTGGAATGCTGTGGAACGGGCTGAGAAGCGTAAGGATGCTCAGCTCTTTCGAGAAGCACTTCTGACCATTCCCCGCGAGCTCAATGCCCAGCAGCGAATTGCCTTGGTGCGCGCCTTCGTCCGCGATCAGTTCGTAGGGCGCGGCATGATTGCCGATATCGGGTTGCACAACCCCCATGCCAGCGACGGCATGGATCAGCCGCACGCGCATGTCATGCTCACCCTGCGGGATATCGGGCCGGAGGGTTTCGGCAAAAAGCGCACCGACTGGAATGAGGTGCAATGGGCGAAGGCCGGAGGCGGCAATACCGCCCGGAAGGATGGCTTTCTTAAGCAACTGCGGCAGGCCTGGCAGAATTACTGCAATGCCGCTCTGGAGGAGGCCGGGAGCGAGGCGCGCGTCGATCACCGCAGCCTCAAAGCACGCGGCATCGATCGTCAGCCCCAGCCGAAAATCGGTAAGGCAAAATACGCCAAGCCTGCGCCTTGGGTTGCGGGCATCAAGGATAGGGCTCTGGATGTCTGGGCACATAACCGCGCCGTGCAAGTCGGCCGCGCGGCAAATCGGGCCTATCTGAAAGGCAGCCACGTTCGCGCTGCTGAAATTGCGATTGAGGCACTGAATGACGACGGTGACCGGACGACGGCAACGGTCGTCGGTCATGGCCCGTCAAGGCCGGATCCCGATATCTGGGGCCGCAGTGGAGGCTACGATGTCGGATAACCCAACCAGCTGGCAGGAGCGCACCAGCACCGGCCTGATGGCCGGTCTGCGTCGGCAAAATTCAGCTCCTGCCGCCCCGCCACCTGAATCGGCGGCGTCCGTACCCGGCCCAGAATAGCCGCTTCGGCAATTTCCGGCATTGCCGCCTCGTCTGCCGCCTCCGGCATCCGGAGCGGTGTCGGCAGCCAGCCGGTTCCGGCCAGCTTCTTCTCCGCCTGTGCCGCCAGCCTTGCCTTCTTCAAGCCGGTCAGGGCATCGGCGGCGGTGATGGACACCGCATCCCTGACGGCCTGACGGATTTTCTCGGCGGGCACCCGCGACAGGTAATTCTCAGCGGTCGGCTGCCAGTACTCCGCCATCTCCAAGCCGAGCGCCCGGTGGATGCGGTCGCTGATCGGGAGCGTCGGTTGGCCGTGGGATTGCACCGCGTTAAGCGTCCCAGCGACCATAAAGGCCAGCAGCGCCAGCTTCTCCGACTGGTCGGCGGCTTGCAGCCAGTGCCACAGCGCCTCCCCCTCACCGGGCAACCGGTCGCCCCATTGCTCGCGCAGGGCGTCCATCGCCTCGGCTGCCTTGCTCTCCGTGACGTTCCGCTCGCCGGGGAAATGCCCGTCCGCACGGATTTGGAGGGATGATTCGGTCGGCCTCATCGTGCCGAACTCCGCCCCGGCCAGCGTCCACAGCAGGGCATCGAGCGCCACGGCGGGATTCTCCGCCAGCCCGACACGCAGGGCCATCGTGCGATGCGCGGTCAGTTCCGCCAGCAGCGCCGCCGAGTGTTCCGGCTTCGGCTTGGGCGGTGTCGCCTTGTCCCGCGCCATAGGGGCCGTGTTGTCGTTCGCCTCGCGGCGAACGTAACCCCGCGCGATGCTGATAGCGCCGTCCCGCTCGAGGCGGATGAGCGCCCCGCTTTGCGCCTTCATCTCGTCCGGGAAGGAATGGCGGGAGGCTTCCAGCGCATCGATGCGGGCGCAGAGTTCGTCGTGGCGGGCTTCCTCTTCCTCGCTGCCGCTGTCGGTCAGGGCGATGGCGTCCGCCTCGGCGGTCAGGCTGTCCATTTCCGCCTGTTCGTCCTCGGTGAAGTCGCGCAGCAGCGCCGGAACGGGCGCATAGAAGCGGTGCGGCGCCTCCTGCACGATCTCCACCCATGCCCAGCCTTCGGCAAGGACGCGGGCCGCCTCCTGTTCCAGACGCTCGGCCACCAGCCGGTCGAGCAACGCCGCATCCTCGAAGAAGCATTCCCGCTCGTCAGCGAACAGGTCGCGGGTGACCGCGCCTCCGGCGGCCAGATAGGCGTCCTCCCCGATCAGCAGGGCGCGGGAATCGTATCCCGGCACCTTGCTGTCGGTCAGGTGGCGGCGGATGGCATGGGTACTGCGGTCATAGCTGTCCGAGAGCATCTTCCAGACCGCCTCCTGCCGGTCGTGGTCGTCGCTGACGGTGAAGGCCATCAGCTGTTCCAGCGTCATCCGGTCGGCCCGGTAGAGGGCAAACAGCGCCGGGCTGACGGAGGCCAGTTTCAGCCGCTGTTCCACCATGCGCTCAGGAACGCCAAAACGGGCCGCGATCTCGGCTGTCCCCATGCCGCCGTCCGAGAGCGCCTTGAAGGCGTCGAACTGGTCGGCGGGGTGCATCGCCTGCCGTATCTGGTTTTCGGCAAGGCTGATTTCGGTGGCGTCCTCGCCTTCCAGCACCCGGCAGGGCACCGGGAAGCTTTTGGCGAGAAGCTTTTCCTTTGCCAGTCGCTTCATCGCGGCAAGGCGGCGGCCTCCGGCCACCACCTCGTATTTGCCGCCCTCGGCCGGGCGGACGTTCAGGCACTGAATCAGGCCGTGCACGGCGATGCTGGCGGCGAGATCGTCGAGGCTCTCCCCGCCCGTCTTGCGGACGTTGAAGGCCGAGGGGATGAGTTTGGACAGGGGAATGGAAATGATCGACATGGGAATGACTTTCTGAAAATGGGTTGGTGAAAAGCAGCGGCTGCCGGTCAGTATTCCGAGGGCAGCAGGAAGGTGGTCACGCTGCGGTCGGCTTCGGTGATGATCCACAGCGTGTTGTCGCCGTAGCCCTTGCACGGCGTGGCCGGGTCGAGCGGGTAGGATGAGAGGATGCGGGAGCCGTGCTGCACCGCCTCGTCGTTGGTCGCCTTGTCCTCGGCGCAGCAGCAGCCCCAATCGCCCGACAGATGCCGGGTCAGGCATTGCTGCCGGTACTCCGGCGTGGTCGCCTCAATCGCCCCCGGCGTGCCGACGATGGCACCCGGCGCAAACAGCATCCCGGCAGCAGGTTTTGAAATGGCATTCATAAAAATCTCCTTTTGAAAAACAGGGTTGAGCGCGTGCTCAACCCTGACTAGCCGCGCGGCAATGAGCGGGGTGTAGGCGTCAAGGACGACGGCCTGGCCGGAGGCTCCGTCTGCACGGAGCGCAGCGCGACAGCGCGGAGAGGAGGAAGATGGAGGTGGACTGGCCGGCGCCCGCCAGGGTTGCCTTGATGCCGGAGGGGCCGCAGGCCCCTGGCAGGCCGCGGCAGCGGCCAGCAAGACTTCCTTCCCATCCGCTTGAGCAGGCGGACGAGATCGGCGGCGTCAGGGATCGTCACCCGTGAGGGCCGAGACGTCAGGCTCGGGGAGCGTCAGCGAGTAGAGCCCGGCCCGAAGGGGACGCCACGGCCAGCTTCAGTGTGACTAGGTGTGCACACCTGATACACACCTTACCCTAAGATTGGCGTTCGGGAGCAGACGACCAGTCGATTGGATCCCCGGGTCATCGCGACATAGAGGTGAGCCCGGTTCATCGGGGCAGGATCGAGAATCACCGCGACCTCGGCCTCCAGCCCTTTAAGCAGCAGAGTGCTGCCGACTGCGCGTTTCGGCAGCGGCCGGCCGAGCAAGCGATGTTCTTCCCGCACCCGTACCGCCGCTTCCGCCAGCGCGCCGGGGACATCCTCCTGGCATTCGCGCAGGGTTTTCAGGCAGCAGGTCAGCATCGTCCGGCGGTGCACGTTCACACCGGTCTGTTTGTTAAGCTCGACCAGGAGATCGATGGCCCTGCGATAGCTCGGAGCGTGGCAGAACTCGAGCGCCGCCCTCTCCGCGTCCGTTGGAGGCGTTGGCGATGAACCCTGCCGGTGTCGTGCCACTCGCGCCAAAAAGGCTGGGCGACCGAGACCGCTCATCAGGCTGTCGGCAAATTCCAGCAGGTGCTCGAACGAACCGGGACGCCGGAGATCAAAGCCTTGCGCGAAGGCGACAAGGCCGCGCATATCAACGCTTTCCACTGTTACCGCGCCCGGTGTCAGGCTGGCATAGCGCCATTGCTCGGGGGGAGAACGGCTGTCGCCCATGATCAGCACGCTGCCATCCTTCGTTACCGGCGGCGTGCGGCAAGCCTCGAGCTGCCGCTTGAAATCATCGCTTCCGTCGAGCGGGACCCAGCTGACATGACCCCCCGGAGCGGTGCGAAGATCGACCGGCTGGCCGGCCAGCAGCTTATGGCGCGCCTCCAGTAGCCATTCTCCGAAGGCCCGGGCCCCGGCGTTGATCCAGCGATACGGCGTCGCCAATTCACCGGCCGCCGGGAAATGCGCCTGGACGTGCTCTTTCCAATCCACGACCGGGCCGGAGAAATCGAAAATGGCTTGTAGCGGATCGCCCAGCACGCAGGTTCGCAAGCTCTCCGCCGCCGCGACGACGATGTCATGCTGGGGAAGCTGGCAATCCTGGTATTCGTCAACGATCAGGCGCTCATAGGTCGCCGGCAGCACGTCGTTCAGGTGGCCGCCTGCAAGCAGCCGGTGTGCCGCCTCGCGGATCGCCGGGTAATCCTGGCCTGGCCGCGTCAGTTTGAGGATTTGCGGATCATGGCCGCTGCGCGCCGGGAAAGTGTGGATCAGCCGGATCGCCCAGCCGTCGATGGTCGATAGCCGATAGGAAGAGGGCGGCACTCCAGCCCGATCCAGGCGCGCGCGCAACGCCGCCACGCCGGCATTGGTATGGGTCAGCATCAGGTTGGGCTTGCGGCCGGCGCCACGGATCAGCGCCTGGGCGATCAGATGCGTTTTGCCGCACCCTGCCGGCGCCGACACGGATCCTCGCTCAATCGCGAGCAGATCAATCTCCGGTTCCATCACGCCATCCAGCGGAAAACGTCCAGGACGCGTTCCTGGAAACCTTCGTCGGCGGCGATAAGGTGCGGCCCGATGATATCGGCCGCGACGTCTTCCATCCAGGAGACGGTCTTGAACCACCCCTTGTTCGACCGCGCGGCTTTGCCGACGACGGGTCGGTTGGCGGGAAGCAGCAGGGCCCCACGATCGCTCAGGCTGAGCTTGCCGCCGGAGGCCGAGCGCAAATGGTCGTCAATCAGCTTCTCGCCGTGCAGCTCAATGCCGCGATCAATCAGCGCCAGGACGGCGTCATCCGGCAGGCTCTGGAACAGCTCGTCCTCCAGCGCCCGGCCGGATCGCCACATCACGACGGTGCCGCCGCCGTGCAGGAAAGCCTGCTCCACATCGGCCGGAGGCTGCTTGTCGTCATCGCGCAGGGCCAGGGCGCGAAAGCCGAGCGCGACGAAGGCGTTGACCCGGTCATACAGCTGCGAAACGCCGCCTGCATCGACCAGGGCCACGCCTTTGGCGGCGAGGGACTGGTAATCGGATTTGCCCTGACGGACGAGATAGAGATCGAGGCCGCGCAGCAGCCCCACCTCACTCGCCCCTTCGCAGACGATGACGGATGAGGCGAGAAACGCTTCCGGGAAGCGGCGGATCGTCCCTTGCACATCATCGGCGGCCGCGCCAACGGGAATGACCTCGTGGTGATCGCCCTGCTTCCGCACGACATGCAGTTGCGACGCAGCCAGTTCCCGCACAGCAACCGGCGAGTGGGTGGTGGCGAAGACCTGCAGCGGAGGATTTTTCTCCTTCGCGCCAAGGGAGGCGATCAAGCGGATGATGCGGTGAGGTTCCAGGCCGTGTTCCAGCTCATCGACCAGGGTAATCCCCGCCTGCGAGGCGGCTTTCCGCTGCAATCCGGCAATCAGCAGCCGGGTGGAGCCGACACCCATTTCGCGCAGCGGCACCCCTCGCCCGTCATGCAGTGAGACCGTGCCGCCGGCGAAGGACACCGACTGGGCGTCGAGCAGGGCTCGGGCAGCATCCCCCTCCAGCTTGATACCGAGGTCGTTGGCGACCGCCTTGACGATATCGAGTGTGGTGGCGAGCTGCGTCGCGGCCTGGTCGCCGAAGCCGGCGCGTGCTTCCCGGACCGCCTTGATCAAGGCCGCCGACGCATCGGCTTTTTCATCGGACAGCCGGTTGAGCACGGATCCGCGGCGCCAGCCGAGATTCAGCTCTCCGGAGCCGCCGATGCGGACTGGAGCCAGCTGCAGCCGGTCGGACCAGGCGAGGCCGCGGCTCTGACTCTGCGCCACGGCGCGCTGTGAGGTCAGCGCCCAGACCGGCTCCAGGTCGCTTGAGACGGTGAGCTGCAGCGTCAGAACGGTCTCCCCGCTCCGTTCAGGCTCATCGTCGATCGCGCCGGTCGCTGCGTCGAAGTTGCGCAGATACAGGCCAAAGCCTTCCATGCTGCGCAGGGTTTCCGGCAGGTCACCGAGGGTGACGGCGATTGAGATCGGCTGCTCGATGTCGAGGTTGTGGAAATCCGCATCCGAGAAAGGGACGGAGCGCCGGGCGCCCAGACACAGATCGACAGCGTCCAGAACCGTAGTTTTCCCGCTGTCACCGGGACCGATCAGACAATTCACCCCCGGTGATGGAGCCCAATCCAGAGCCGCGATACCTCGAAAATTCCTGATCTGGATGTGCCTGACCCGCGCCACGCGCCGTCTCCAATGATGGAATGATAACAGACGAAAGCGCTGAGTGACGCCCTCTGGCAGTCAGCTGTGAGGGGTTACGCCTCGCCGATGGCGAAGCGCCCAACAACCCCCGGAAACGCGGCGCCTTCCTTTTCCCTCCAGGCGAATTTCACCGTCAGCGGGCAGCCTATCTGCTGGACGATCTGGGAGATCGCGCGCCAGGCACCGTTGGCATCCTGGCCCTGCACGGACAGGTTCAGATCCGCCAGGTAGCGGTAGCCCTCATCCTGCTTCTGACCTTCGACGTAGTTCACCGCGAGCATCTGCTTGAATTCGGCCGGGGATTTTGCCCTCGCCTTCGCTTCCCGCACGACGGCGTTCAGCAGGCCGTTCCAGTTGTCCTGACCTCGGCCGAGCGGCTTTCCGCAGAATGTGACGCCTAGGATCTTGGCATGGGTCAGGTCCGGCGGCGTGCTGGCATTGAAGGACCGCACCTGCTGGCCGTCAGCAGCCTGCCCGCCGCCACTTCCCTTCTCGTACGCGTCGATCAGCCGGTTGATGACGCTCTCGATTGTATCGACGAGTGGGACGGCATGCCCCTGCAGCCGACTGAACGTGGAGGGGGTGAGTTCGATGGAAGGGGACATTGCGCATCTCCATGTCGTATGTGTTTTTCGTATTCGGCTTATACGACCTCCATGGAGTTATCGCAACGTAATTTTCGTATCTGCCGTATTAGCCATTCGGGGATAGGATTGGCAGTGCACACCTGCACACATGAAGTCGTGCAGGTGTGCGATAGTGATGTTATTCCGCCGCCGGCGCCGGCTGCAGCAGCCGTTGATCATGCAGCACCGCCTCCGGCTGGCGGTCGGCCGGTGAGGCCAGGACTGCCCGCAGTTCCGGCGGCAGGCGGCGGGCGATGGCAGTCAGTCCTCTCGCGCGCCCCTTCCCTTTCAGCGCGATCCGCGTCTTCGCCGGCGTGACCGGCTTCTCCCGGCGCGGCAGCTGCGCCCTGGGCGCTTTCGGCGGCGGCCGCAGGCGCGCCTCGATCGGGGTGGCGGCGCCCATCGTGATCAGCGTCACGATCAGGCACAGCACCCAGGCCTGGTGCATGACGAAGAAGGCGGTGACGTTCACCAGGATGAAGACGGTGAAATGGCTGGCCGCGGCGAAGGGCAGCCAGACGAGGAAGCGGATGGCGCGGCCAAGGGCGCGGATCGGGCGCATGGCGATCTCCTAGCGCTGGCGGAGGACGACGGGGAGGAAGGTCTGGCGCGAATGCCCGAAGACGCGGCCGCCCTGGAACACCAGGGCATCGACCTTGTAGCGCGTGGCTTTCCCGCCCTTGCGCAGCCGGGTGAAGTAGCCGGGCTGCACCAGATAATCGATCTGCTCGGAGTAGCCGGCATTCTCTCCGCTGGAGAAACCCTGGTTGAAACCCCAGTTGCTGCCGCCGCCCGAACTGCCGCCCTGGGAGCTGTTGCCGCTCTGCGACCAGGAGGTATTGCCGCCATAGCTGCGGCCGGCGTTGAAGCTCTGGTTGACGCCGCCGGAATAGCGCAGCTGGACGCCCTTGCTGATCATGTCGGCCGCCCACTGGTTGGTGCGCACGCAGCTGTTGGCGTGGAAGATCTTGGTCTGCAGGTTGCCGATCAGCGCATCGGTCGAATTCTCCGGCCGGGCGCTGCTGATGCGGTCGTACAGGCCGGGCAGGTTCTGGGTGAGATAGACCGATGCGACGCGCTGACCGCGCGCCGTGCTCTGGAATCGCGCGTCCTCGGCCGTCAGGAAGTACTGGAATTCGTCGCTGAACAGGAAGATCGGCCGGGTTCGGCCGCTGACGCGGCGGCGCTGCGCCGCCTTCTGCCACAGCGTCTTGAAGATCAGCTGCGCCAGGATACCGGCCTCTTGGTAGATCATCGCCGGCAGGTCGAGGACGATGATCGCCCCCTCATGCGTCATCTCCGGCACCAGGGTGGTGCCGGTGCAGAACAGCTCGCGCATCTTGCCCTGGGTGAGCGGCGCCAGGTTGGCCGAGATGGTGGCGATCAGGTTGCCGGTCGTGCGCGGATCGGGATTGGCCAGCGTCTGAGTCAGGTAGTGGAAGCTGGCGCGGTAATCCATCGGGTGCATGCGGTGACGCGGCTGCTCGTCGGCCTGGCGCAGCGTGTGCGCCATGAAGGAATGATCGAGCCAGGTGGCGCTCGCCGCATGGTCGTAGCTGGTCGGCCGCGACTGGATCAGCGCGAATAGGTCGTGAAGGTTGATATGGCCGTAGGCGGCCCACAGCACGCTTAAGCTGTGGCCGAGGGCTTCCTTGGTCGCCATCTGCCAGAAGGCGTTCTCCCCTCCCCCCTGCCCGACGCGCCCATTCGCAGCATCGATGACGGTAGAGAGCAGGGCGACGACGTTCATCACCAGCTCGCCGGCATTCGGCATCGTCTCCATCATGTACTGCAGGAAATTGAAACGGTGCTGGCCGGACGCGTCGAAAACGATCAGGTCCTTCGCCCGGCCGGTCGCGGCGCAGCGGCGCCGCCACAGATCGGCCTCCCCTGGCACGGCGTTCAGCACCAGCCCGCCCATGCCGGCGCTGAGATAGCTTCGGCTCAGATATTCCGCCGTGGTGCTGGTCTTGCCGCTGCCGGTGCCGCCTAAGCCGAGCACGCCCTGGACGGCGTTATCGACGGTGAAGGCGTCTTTCGGTGAGAGCCGCAGCAGCGGCGCCGCCAGATCAGCGACGTAAGGCGTCGGCAGCAGCCGGCGAATGAAGCTCATGATCGTCCTCCGTGAGAGTGGCGTTCGCGGCGCGACCTTCGGAGGACGAAAATTTCTGGCACGGGTAGAGCGAAGGGAGCAAGAGAATTTTGAGTTCGCCAAACGGACGGGGATCAGCGGACATGACGAACGACCGGAAACGCGGCCCCCGGGAGCGTTCAACCGAGAGGATCGAGCCTGAAGCGGTCCCAGGAGAACCGCACGAAAAAGCCGAACGCCCGGCTCCTTCGTCGCAGGCTGGGGAGCCGGAGCAGGATCAGTCCGTCGCCTCCTTCTTCGACCAGATCAAGGCCGAGGGTCTCAACCCGGCGGTGCTCGCCTCTCATCGCCGGCAAATCACGAAGATCCTCGAGGAGGACTCGCTGGATTTATACGACGGAGGCGCCAGGGCGTTTTTGCTAGACTTCAACGAATTCCTGCAACGGCGCTCGATCAACATTGCTGATATAAGCTTTATCCTTCAGCAAACCTTGCACTACCTCCTTTCCCGAAAGTCGGAACAACGTGCGTCTGTCCCGACAGTGCCTTTCGCGGAGGCGCCAAACCCTGCTCTCCGATCGACCCAAGCATGGCAATCGGACCGCCAGGACAAGGAAAGCCCGGCCGATTTCATCGCCCGCGTCTACGCGCCATGGATCGGCAAAGGACTGACGCGGGCCGACATCCGGCGTCTGGACAAGCCGCTTTACGTGGCCTTGGCCTCCTGGCTCCAGCGCAAGGGGAACGAGCTGGCGTTCGATCTCCCTACCAAAAAAGAGGTGGCAAACCAGGCTTTCGGGAATCCGATCACGGTTCCGGCCGGTTCGCCGGAAGAGCAGTTGAAGGAGCTTGAGCGGGTGACATCGGCGCTGCGCCGGCGGGTCAGGGGCGGCAGCTAAAAAGGCATTTTTCGGAGTCCGATGATTCGGCAATTATCAGGCTCCGAAAGTTGTTGACTTCTCCGTCTGGGTACGGGAATCGATCACGCCAGTTCGCGGCGTGCCTTCGGTTCCACCCGAGGAGAGGTTCACCCATGAGGATTGAGCAGCGTTCCCGCGAGATGCAGGACGCCGAGCGGCGCCTGGAAGCGGACAGCCGCGTCAGCATCACCGAGGCGCGCGCCTATGGCGCGCTGGAAGGGCTCCAAGCCCTGTGGGGCGACCTTCAGGAGCGCCCGTTGTCGGTGATCTGGCAGGGCGTCCGGGACGTCCGCGAGCAATGGGGCGGGCTTTGGGACTCGCTGCGCGACGGCGTGGCCGAAGCCGTCGCCGACATCCGCAAGAAGGTCTTTGAGGAAGGCTTTTACGGGCGGGAAGTCACCCCGAAGGAGATGGAGGTGACGCATCACGATCACCGGCCGGCATCGCCCGAGTCTGCGGTGAAGCCACCCGGATTCGAGGATCTCATGCGCACGCGCGGCATGTGCCAGCCGGAGGCGGCGAACGATCCCGGCCGCCCCACCCCGGAAACCCCGCACCCCGATATCGACCGGTGAGCGCCATGCTGATCTTTCTGTGGACCGTCTTCTGGACGCTTATTTCGGGCATGCTGAAAGCTGCTTGGCCGTTCATGATCGCCGCCGCAGCCATCGGCATCTTCGCGCATCGTCATTGGGCGCTGCGCGTGCCAGCCGCCTTCGCCCTCGCCTTCCTCATCGGCTTTGACCGATGCGCCATTGCTGCAAACCCAAGCTTTGAGCTGACCCAGCGATTAGGGTTGCTGGTGGAAGTGTGGTGGTCCCGGTACTGGTTTGTCTCCTGGCCCGTCCTCCTGGCGGAGCTGGCCTATGCCGGGGCGTGGTTGTGGATCGGCAGCGAAGGGCGCCAGGGGGAGCGGGCGTATTGGCGAGCTTTGGGGCCAGCACTGCGGCGCCTGCCCGGCCGGATCGCGGCCTGGCGGAAGGCGCGGCTCGAAGCACGCCGGACCCGCCGGCAGGAGAAGCTGCTGGGCGGCATGGGGCTGCCGGTGGCCGGCACCCCGGTGGCCGGCGCCACGGGCGGACCGCAGATCATCGTCGTGCACGCGCCGCAGCGCGGCAACATCGCCGGCTGGTTCCACGCCGCCTACTGGATGACCAAGATCGGCGTCGTGGTGATCGGCATCGGCTGGACCTACTTTTACTCCGGCTATGTGCTCGATTACGCCAAGCACTGGATGCAGGCGACCGCCGCCGAAGTCGCGCACGAAGCCACTGACAACGCCAAGCGCAGCCTGCCGTCGTGGATGCGCGGCTTCCTGGACAACTAGGCGATGACCCCTCCCTTCACCCAGCGCGCCGGAGGGCGCGACTGGCAGGGCGGCCTGCTGCTCGGGCGGCGGCCGCCGGACAGTCACGGCGCCTTCGGCTATGGCCGGGCGGAACGAACGCCGGAGATGGCCGGGAGCCTGATCACCTATGGCGGTAAGGCACCGCTTCTCACCATTGCCCCGACCGACGCCGGCAAGACCAGCGGCCCGGTCGTCAGCAACGCCCGCACCTATCCGGGGCCGCTGATCTGCCTCGATGTGAAGGGCGAGGTGTACCGCCTCTCCGCCGACCATCGGCGGCGCATGGGGCAGAAGGTCGAGGTGCTCGACCTGCGCGACGGCAAGCCGAGCGGTTCGCTCAACCCGCTCGATATGGCGCAGCTTCTGGGGAACGATCGCTGCGTCATTTCGCGGTCGCTGGCGGCGGAGATAGTGGCGCGGCCCGGGCATGCCGCGCGGGACTTCTTCTGGATCGACTGGTCGGAAACGATGCTGACCGCCGGGATTTCCTGGCTGCTGCATCATCAAGAGGATGATGCCCGCCTGTCGAAGCTGTTCGACCTCTACATGAGCTCGGATTCCACCTACAACATTGCCGTGCTGCTCGACACGGTGCGGCCGATGAACCGGGCAAGCCAGGCCAACTGGAGCGCCTATCTGGCGCTTTCGGATAGGGAGACCCGCCCTTCCGTCCTCGGCAGCGTCAACGCGTACCTGCGCCTCTTCGAGAGCGAGCTGATCCGGCGCCTGACCGATACCACCAGTGTTGATCTGGAAGCGATCCTGACCGGTGAGCCGGTCAGCCTCTACATCATCGTGCCGCCTTACCGCATCGGCGGCTTCGCACCCATCCTGCGGCTGTGGCTGACCGGCCTGATGAACCTGCTGACGATGCGCGAGACCGTGCCGGAATGGCCGACCCTGATGATGGTCGATGAGGCGGCTCAGTTGGGGCGCGTCGATAGCTTTGTCACCGCTTCGACCCTGATGCGCGGATATGGGCTCAAGCTATGGACCTTCTGGCAGTCTGCCAGCCAGCTCGAGATCTACGGCAGCGATGGCCGCACCCTGATCGACAATGCCGGCGTGGTGCAGGTCTTCGGGGTTCGCAACTATCGCGCCGCGGCGGAGGCGGCAGCGCTGCTGGGCGGCCTTAGCGCCGAACAGATCCTGGCAATGGGGCGCGAGGAGCAGCTGCTGATGATCGAAGGCGGCGCGCCGCAGCGCTGCCGTCAGATCCGCTACTACAGCGACGAGCTGCTCGTCGGCCGTAACCCGCCGAGACCGGCATGACAGGATGGGTATTTCGCCTCGCCCTGGCGGCGTGGCTGACCACTCCGGCGGCGGCGCACGCCGACTGGCCGGTGCATGGATTCTACCAGGTGCAAGCGGTGCCGCAGCCGGGCCGCCCTCCCCTTTGCCGCCTGCGGCTCGAGCTGCAGATCGATCACCGGGCGACGGCGCTGATCCTTTCTCAGGCGCCAGGCGGAGGGCTTTGGGTGCAGTTTCTGGCGCAGAACCCGGAAATCCTCTCCGCCGACCTCCTGCGGATCGGCCTAGACGGCCAGGAGGTGTTTCACGTCACTCCGTCGCGTCGTGACAAAGCGCCGGAATTATCCGGCATTACGGGTGAGATCGCCGAAGCGGCGAAGGCGAAGGACGCCATCGATGACTTGCGCGAACGGGCTCAGGGCGCCGCATGGCTGCAGATTGTGGCGTTACCCTACAACAAACGGGTTCCGGCGGATGGATTGCGGCAGGCGATGGATGATTGGATGGCATGCCGCATCACGCAACAAGGGTGAGTTGCGCCGTGATCAGGCACTATGCGTCATGGCGTGAGCAGCGACGCTTCGACAAAGCGCTTCGCTGGCATATCCGGCATCACCGGCGCATCAGCGATGGTGGATTGGATTTCGCCCTGCTCCTCCGCCGGGCCGGAGTAGCCGGCGCTTACGACAGGCCGGAACTCTACTGGCCGCTGCTATGGGCTTTCGGCGCCTTGTGGAAAGGTTCGGCCATTCCGCCGCCGGTCACGGGTGCGCTGCAGAAGCATCTCTCACCCGACCAGTTGGAGGCCGTGGCGGCCGCGTTCCGGGAGGCCATGCCCTGACAGGTGAGGCCAAAAGCCACCGAAAGGCGTCTTTTACGTTCAAAGCGTCACACTTGACGTTCATCAGGTGTGCACATCTTCAGACGTGATGCTCACCGAAACATGGGCTCTACGCCCTTCTGCGAGCGCCATTCCCGTATGGGCGGCTGCTCTCCGTCCCAAAGCCAGCGGGGGAGATTGATGACCGTTCCCTCCTCCGCCAGGTCACGCGCGAAGTCTTTTTTGGCGGACGAAGCGGCCGCGCTGACCGCGGCCACCCGCTCGTGCTCGTCCATCCAACAGCCGAGAGCACGGGCCGCCTCGCGCGCCTTGGCTTCCCATTCGGCCGCCTGTTGCATCTCGCCGTCATGGCGGAACGCCAGGATGTTCCAGAAGTAGATCTTCAGCCGGCTGTAGGCGGTGCCCATCGGGTCGGGCACGATGGTGATGGGGTGCTCAGGCAGCTGATAAATGCCGTTCCGGTAGGGCATGAGAACTCACACGAGCGCGGCGCCTCGCCGATCAAACACCATGCCTCGAGGGGTGAGCAACGGCGCGGGAAGGATCAAGGGCTCTGCCCGGCTTCACAGGTAGAAGCGAAGCGCCCGCTCGATCTTCCCATACGCCTCGCGCAGCAGAACCGTGCGGACATCTTCGTCGCGGCTGTAGTCGGCGGCGGCCAGAAACCACCGACAGGCGCCTTCGACCGCCTCGCTGCCGTGGCTGATGTCGATCAGCGCCCAGATCGGCTCCTCGATCTCGGCCTCGACACCGCCTTCGGTGACATTGCGCAGCACGGTCAGCGCGCGGCGCTTGACGTCGTCCAGCTCCTGGCCTTCGGCGGTCTTGAACCACATCCGGCTCGTCGGATGCCGGCGATGGTCCCATTTCGGATCGCCGCGGCCGGATCTCATGACCTCTCCCTAGCATTGAGGCGCGCCAGGACTTCGGCCTTCAGATGGGATGGCAGCGGCACGATGGCCGCCGGCGTCGGGCGCGGCGGGGAAAATTTCACCCGGATGGCCTGGCGCGCCAGAGAGCGTTCGAGTTCCTGCTGGCGGGCGAGATGCAGCGACATGCGTTGGCGGAAAAATTCGGCGCGGTCATCCATAAAGGTCTCCTAGGGGTGATCGCCCTAGGATCGGCCGCGGCGCCATCATTCGAAACACCGATAGGAAAAGTGGCAATCAGGAAAGAGTTCGTTCCAGCCCCTCAGGTGGCGCAGGAACGCCGAAAGGCGGTTCGGGACCTCCCCCCTACCCTGCCGACGCTTCAACGCTCTCTGGCGCCCCGGAGGCCGCCGTTGGCGCCGCACACACCCCCTGCATGCCAAACCGATCTCTCCAGCAGCTTGGACCCTTCCGGGATCACGTGAGAGCAGGAAGCAGATTTATCTGCTTCCTGCCTTTCCGGCGAGGAATGGGGGTAGCAGAGGCCCATTTGCGCGGGCGTAGCCGGGTTGCGAGGGAGCGTGGCTGTCTTCAGCCATGCGAGTGAGCGACCTTGCTATGCGGTAGGGCGAATTGGCCGTCGCGAGGGGCAACGCCCCTTAGCCCTGTTGGCAGCGGCGCGGCGATCGCCGTAGGGATCCGACGTGAGAAAGCTTGTGCGCCGTCCAGGCGCACTCCGTTCACCCCTTTGACCTAGGAGCAGTTATCCACAGCCGGGATTATCCACAGCGGAAAGTTCAAATTCTTCTTAGATTCAATTTCAGGGCCCGAATCTGATCGTCTTTTCAGTGGTTTGCGAGGGAGAATCACTAGGAAACGGGCGACTATCCCCTAGGAAACGGGCGGCGGATCACTAGGAAACGGGCGGACATCCCCTAGGAAACGGGCGGGCAGAAGAGGACGCTGGCGATTTACTAGGAAGTGGGCGGCTCAGACAGCGCGGTAGGACGGAAACCCTGCCTTGCAGGCTGTTCTGGGACCGAAATCGCCCTCTGCCCGCTCAGTTCACTAGGAAACGGGCGGAATGCGCCCTGGGACCCGCCCACTTCCTAGGGATCAAGCCACAGGTTCCCTAGCAACCGGGCGCGATCTGGCGGAATTGGCGCCTCTTATGCAGCGGGAATCGCGGGTTTCCCCTAGAATCAGGCAGGATGCCGTAGCGATTCACTAGGAAACGGGCGAGCGGGACCACCCTTCCCCGCCCCTTTGCTAGTGATTCCCTTCCCGACGGTTCACTAGGAAACGGGCGGTCATTTACTAACTAGTTGCCCCCAAGAGTTCCTAGTGGTACTGATGATGGGGTATGGCCAGCCTCACCATCAAGCAGCAGACGAATTACACCGGCTTTCCAAAAGCCGCGGAGCTGATTGAGATCGAGGGCGCGCACGCGCTGGAAGCCTCCGACCGGGCGCTGATGAACACACTGCTCCAGCATGCGCATGACAGCGGCCGGCTGACCGAGCCGGACGCCGAATGGGAGATCTCCTTTTCCCATCTGCGCCAGTCGCAGTCGAAGCACGGCAGCAATGACCGCATCAAGGAAAGCATCCGCCGGATTCGCCGGGTAGAGGTGAAGATCGCCTACACCTCGGCCAGCGGCGAAGCGCGCGTGCTGGAATCGAACCTGCTCAATTTTACCGACACGAGCGAGGAGGATTCGCCGACCGCGACGGTGCAGTTCGGCATCCCGAAGCGGCTGCGCATGATCCTCGCCCGCTCCAATCGCTGGGGCCGGATTCGTTGCGAGATCGCCTATGCGATGACCACCAAATACGCCATCGCGCTCTACGAGATGATCTGCCTGCGGGCCAATCTCGACCGCTGCATCGAGACGATCGAGATGAGCAAGTTCCGCGAGCTGCTAGGCGTGCCGCCCGGTGCCTACGACCGGCCGGACAACTTTATGCGCAACGTCATCACCCCGGCCATCCTCGAGGTGAACGGTCTTTCCGACATGGGGGTGCGCATTGAGATGGTGCGCAAGCACGCGCGGGCGGCGGCGCATGCCGTGATGATCTGCTGGTGGCGCAAGGGACCGGAGGAGATGACGGCCGCCACCCAGGAGCGTGGCCGCAGCAAGGTCGGCCGGATGGCGCGGCTGCGGGGCCAGGTAGAGACCGTGAGCGGCGGCCCGGAGGTTCAGGCGCAGGTCGATACCGAACTCGAAGCGCTGCTCGCCGCGATGCGGGCGAAGGAAAAGGAAGCGGCGGCTTAGCTCCCTTATAACATCACGCTTGAAGGTGTGCACACCTGATAAGAGTCACACCTGACGTTCTGCAGTGTTGCAAGAATGCCTTCGAGCGGAAGAACTTGCCCCTTAGGCACGTCACCGCATTCGAAGCTGGTTGACGCCCCGATTGCAAATCTTCATCACTGAAGGTGTGCACACCTGACGTGTTGAAGGCGTGCAGAGATGATGAACTGCAGGAGTGGGAGAGTGCAGGGGTGAAGACAGTTGCGCTCATCGCTCAAAAAGGCGGCGTGGGAAAAACCACATTGGCCGTCAACCTGGCCGTGGCCGCCGGGCCGACGACGGCGCTGTTCGACCTCGATCCTCAGGAAAGCGCTGTGATCTGGTCCGACCGCCGGCAGGCCGAGACGCCCCATGTCGAGTTCCTTACCGAACGGCGGCTGTCGGATGGTTTAAAGGCGGCCGGTAAGCAGGGTTTCGACCTGGCGGTGATCGACACGCCGCCCGCGGCTGGTCCGCAAGCGCTCACCGCGGCCGAAGCGGCTGGCCTGGTGCTGGTGCCATGCCGGCCGAGCCTAGTGGATCTGGATGCCATCCGGCGGACGGCGCAGCTGATCAAGTCGGCGGGCATCAAGGCGTATGTCGTCTTCAACGCGGCACCGCCGGGTGCCACGACCTTGCTGGAGGACGCGCGCGCTATCGTGGAAGGCACTGGAATGTCGGTCGCGCCGGTCATCCTGCGCGAGCGGAGCGCGTACCGCGCAGCGTGGCCGGTAGGGAAGGGGGTCACGGAGACCGAACCGAAAGGGAAGGCGGCCGGTGAGATTTCAGACTTGAAGAAGTGGGTTTTTGAACAATTGCAAATGTGCACACCTTCAAAGGTGCAAAAGAAGAAAGCGACGACTCATGGCTAGACGATCCCTGCTGACTCCCGCGGTTGAGACGCGGAAGGCAACCACTGAACCGGAACGGGCTGCAGCCAGCGAGACACCGGGTCGAGCCGCGCGATCAGCGACTAAACCAAGCCGCCAGTCGAAGCTTCACATCGGCGGCTACTATAGCCCCGGCGATGAGACGATTATCGCGTTCCAGAAGCTGGGCATCGACCTCCGCCGACCGCAGCAGGACATGCTGTTCGAGGCCATCAGCGACTTTGTGGCAAAGCATCAGGCGGCGAAGGCCTTCCGGTAAGGCGAAGTCCTGACAGCAAGTGGCATCCCACCTGGCCGTGTGTTCGCAACGATATTCATCGCATCATGCGGCCAATCGTTTCGACCAACTCCTCGACCTTCTGCTGTTGCTCAATGAGGTTCCCGGACGTGAAAGCATCCGCAACGCAGTGCGAGACGTGATCGCGTAACACCAGTTCCTCGACCTTGTGCAAGGCCGCTCGTACGGCGTTGCTCTGGGTGAGGAAGTCAACGCAATAGCGATCGTCTTCGATCATTCGGATGAGACCGCTCACCTGTCCCTGAATGCGCTTCAGCCGCGTGTTCACAGCCTGCTTAGCCTTCTCCTGCATCGTACATGACCTCTTGATACTATACCCCTTGGGGGTATATTAGAAAGCTGTCATACTGTCAGCCGGTTTGCGTCGAGCTGGCCAGAATCAGGAGATCAACATGGCGGAGGCGACCGCCCATCAGCAGCATGAGCACTCAGGGAAGGGCTGCTGCTCGCAACGTACGGGCTCCTCCGATGGGGGAAGCCTGGCGATTGATCCGGTCTGCGGCATGAAGGTGAACACGGCAACCTCGTCGCGGCACGTCGAGCATAATGGCGGAGTATTCTGGTTCTGCTCGGAAGGTTGTCAGCAGAAGTTTCTGGCTGATCCTGCCAAATACCTGGCTCCAAAGACGGACGCGACAGAGGAGGCGGACGCGGGCGCCATCTACACCTGTCCGATGCATCCGCAAATTCGTCAGCAGGGGCCGGGCAGCTGCCCGATCTGCGGCATGGCGCTGGAGCCGCTGGAGGTAACGGCGGAAGCGGGCCCCAATCACGAGCTTGCCGATATGACCCGGCGTTTTTGGATCGGGCTGGCGCTGACGATCCCCGTGTTTCTTTTGGAAATGGGCGGCCATATCCCTGGCTTAGGGTTACATCAGCTTGTTTCGCCACGTCTTTCCACATGGATACAGCTGGTCCTGGCCACGCCTGTGGTGCTGTGGGCCGGCTGGCCCTTCTTCGTGCGCGGCTGGGGCTCGTTGGTCAGCCGCAGCTTGAACATGTTCACCCTGATCGCGCTTGGCACCGGAGCCGCCTATCTCTACAGCCTGGTTGCGACGTTCGCTCCTGGCCTGTTCCCCGCAGGCTTTCGCGCCGCGGACGGCACGGTGCCGGTCTATTTCGAGGCGGCAGCGGTCATCACCGTGCTGGTGCTGCTGGGTCAGGTGCTCGAGCTTCGGGCCCGCGAACAGACTGGAGGCGCCATCCGGGCGCTGCTGAATCTGGCGCCGAAGACCGCCCGGCGCATCCGGGCAGACGGCAGCGACGAAGAAATCACGCTCGATCAGATCCAGCCAGGGGACCGGCTGCGTATTCGTCCCGGTGACGGCGTTCCATTGGATGGCGAAGTGCTGGAAGGACGCAGCGCCATCGATGAATCGATGATTACCGGCGAGTCAATTCCAGTGGAAAAGCAGCCGGGAGCCCTGGTGATCGGCGGCACGCTCAACGGCACCGGCTCCCTGGTCATGCAGGTGAACAAGGTGGGTCAGGATACCGTGCTGTCCCGCATCGTCGCCATGGTGGCGGAGGCGCAGCGCTCGCGTGCGCCCATCCAGCGGCTGGCTGACACCGTGGCCGGATGGTTCGTGCCCGCGGTCCTTCTAGTGGCGGTGCTGGCCTTCATCGCCTGGGCGGTCTGGGGACCGTCGCCCGCCCTCAGCTATGCCCTGATCGCATCTGTATCGGTCGTGATCATCGCCTGTCCCTGTGCTCTTGGCCTGGCCACGCCGATGTCGATCATGGTGGGCGTCGGCAAGGGGGCAGGGGCAGGGGTGCTGATACGCTCGGCCGAAGCCCTGGAGCGTTTGGAGAAGGTCGATACCCTGGTGGTCGATAAGACCGGCACTCTGACCGAGGGCCGCCCTCGAGTGGTGGAAGTAGTGCCAGCGGCCGGTCTGTCGGAAGCCGAAATCCTGACCGTCGCGGCGGGCCTGGAGCGCTCCAGCGAACACCCGCTGGCGGCAGCCATCGTCGCGGCGGCGCAGGAGAGGGGAGAGACCATCCAGCAGGCGGAGGAGTTCGCCTCGGTGACGGGCAAGGGTGTGAAGGGCACCGTTGCCGGGCACCAGGTGGCGTTGGGCAACGCCAAACTGATGGCCGAACTCGGGGTTGCGCTCGGCGAGTTGGAGCAGCGGGCCGATCAGCTCCGGCGCGAAGGCGCCACGGCGCTGTTCCTGGCACTGGATGGCAAGCCGGCAGGCGCCATCGCCGTGGCCGATCCGATCAAGCCGTCCACCCCGCAGGCGCTGGCGGACCTTAAGGCCGAAGGCATCCGGATCGTCATGCTGACCGGGGACAACCGCACCACGGCGGAAGCGGTCGCCCGCAAGCTCGGCATTGAGGAAGTAGAAGCCGACGTGCTGCCCGAGGAGAAGAACCGCATCGTCAAAAAGCTGCGCGCTGAGGGGCGTATCGTCGCCATGGCAGGTGACGGCGTGAACGATGCGCCGGCCCTGGCCGAGGCAGATGTCGGCGTGGCGATGGGCACCGGGACGGAAGTGGCTATCCAGAGTGCCGGCGTGACGCTGGTCAAAGGCGATCTGGCCGGCATTGCGCGAGCCCGCGCACTCAGCCGCGCAACCATGGGCAACATTCGCCAGAACCTGTTCTTCGCGTTCATCTATAATGCCGTCGGCGTGCCAGTGGCAGCGGGCATTCTCTATCCGGTGCTGGGCATCCTGCTCAGCCCGGTGATCGCGGCGATGGCTATGGCGCTAAGCTCCGTTTCCGTCATCGGGAATGCGCTCCGGCTGAGGTCGGTGCGGCTGTGATCGGACGAGATTCTCTCACGCCGTTGTGGCGACGGCCGGGGCGACATCCATCGAGCTCGATGCACAGCCCCCAGGACGATGCAATCGCACGAACGGGTCGGCAGGCTGCTGGCGTCCTCGTCGAGCTCGGCGCTTAGTGATGGTGATCATCGGCCGCCTCCGAGGTGATCATGCCAGGCATAGACTGATGGTCGCCGTGGGCTTCGCCGGCACCTGTCTCCGCCTCAGCCGCGGCATGATGATGCTGGCCACCCCGCATGATGGTCTTCATCACCAGTCCGCCATATTGCTCGCTGGTCATCCCATCCAGCTTCCTTAGGAAGGCGACCACGTCCCACAATTCTTCATTCCCGTGATCGGCCCAGGACGGCATTCCACTCATTTTGATACCGTTCTTCAGGATCCAGAACAGCTGGGCGTCTGAGTATCGCTTCGTGGCATCCGATAGAGCGGGCGGCTTGGGGTACATGCCTTCGGCACTTTCGCCACGTGGCACGCCCGGCGCACTGTGGCAGGAAGCACAATGCGCCGCGAAATGCTCAGTCCCATTGATGATCCGGGCCTCATCGGAGAGGTTGGCCGGCACGGCGATATCAGCCGCATGCGCCTGGATTGAGCGCATGCGTGCGGTTTCCATCAGCCAATGCGTGGCGGGCCAGTGGGGATCGGTCGCTGCAACGTTGTAGATGCCGGAGTAGAGAAAGGCGGCGGCGCCCGTGAAGGCAAGGACGGTGGACGCCAGCAGCGTGAGAAGGACGGTACGCATCAGAACCAGGTCCTGATGCCGAACACGAACTGCACTGCCGTCGCAGCATCGCCTTCCTTGCGGGCAAAATCAGCCGTCTGGCCGAATTTCCCCGAGTAGGCGACGCCGACATAGGGGGCGAACTTGCGGCTGATCTCATAGCGCAGCCGCAAGCCGGCATCGATGTCGGACAGGCCTGCCCCTACTGCCCGGCCAGGGTCGGCCTTGCTGTAGAAATTCATCTCGATTTCTGGCTGTAGGATCAGGCGCTGCGTGATCAGGAGATCATAGGAAGCTGCGAGGCGTAGAGCGGCGTGGCCGCTGTCGCTCAGGTAAGTCGTCGCCTCGTAATCGAAGAAAAGCGGTGCCAGTCCCTGCACACCCAGCGCGGCCCAGCTTCGTCCTGTGCTGGAATCCCAGTCGGTGCGCACGCCCGCCTGGAGATCCAGATAGGTGGTTAGCGCCCGGTCGTAGAGCAGCTCATGCCGGCCGTCCTCAACGCCCCCCTTTCCTAGAGCGAAGCCTTCGGATTTCAGCCAGACCTTGTCGTAGTCGGTGCCGGCCCAAGCCTGCCCCTCCCATTTGAAGCCGTCTTGACCGCCGCCGACACGTCCCTCGAACTGGTCGAGCAACGCATGAAAATACAGGCTGTTGTCCATGACCGGAGCCATGGTGCTGCCATGCTCGGAGCCGGGCATGATGACTTTGGATGTCGCACCAGGCGCGGTCTGCGCCTGTGCCGCGGTGGCAAGCCCCAGCAGGAAGCCGGCCGTCGAAAGGATGCGGGAAATGGTCATGCGACGCGCACCTCGCGGAACATGCCCATCTCCATGTGGTAGAGCAGATGGCAGTGATAGGCCCACCGGCCCGGCTCATCCGCCGTCACGAGGTAACTCAGGCGCTCTCCAGGCTTCACCAGGATGGTGTGCTTGTACGGGCGATAATCGCCCTGACCATTTTCCAGCTCGCTCCAGAGGCCGTGGAGATGGATCGGGTGGTCCATCATCGTGTCGTTGATCAGCACGAAGCGGACCCGCTCGTTGCGTTCCAGGAGGATCGGCCCGGCTTCGGAGAACTTCCTGCCGTCGAAGCCCCAGATGAACCGCTCCATGTTGCCGGTCAGATGCAGCTCGATCTCCCGTGAAGGGGAACGCTTGTCATCGCCGGGCTTCAGTGCGCGCAGGTCGCTGTAGCGGAGGACCCGGCGACCATTGTCGTTGAGGCCGTCGCCCGCCTCGTTCAAGCGGTCCTGCGGCATCATGGCGACGTTATCGACCTCAACACCGCGCTTCAGGGTGCGGCTCTTCTCCTCCATCGCCATACCGCTCATTCCGCCCTGATCCATCCCAGGCATCGAGCTGTGGTCCATACCCGGCATGTTGCCCATCGAGCCGTGAGCCATGCCGGCCATGCCCATGTCCGCCATGGTGCGCATCGGTCGCGGATCGAGCGGAGGGATCAGGGCCGTCATGCCGGGGCGTGTGGCCAGCGTCGCGCGGGCAAACCCGCTGCGATCCTGCGCCTGGGCAAAGATCGTAAAAGCCCGATCTTCGGTTGGTTGCACGATGACGTCGTAAGTTTCGGCTGTTCCGATACGGAATTCATCGACCGGCACCGGCTCGATATCATTGCCGTCCGTCTGCACGACGGTCATCGTCAGGCCAGGAATGCGCACATCGAAGATGCTCATCGAGGAGCCGTTGATGAAGCGCAGGCGGACACGCTCGCCGGGCCGGAACAGCGCGGTCCAGTTAGCGGCAGGCGGCTTGCCGTTGATTAGGTAGGTATAGGTGGCGCCCGTGACATCGAGGATGTCGGTCGGGCTCATGCGCATCTTGCCCCATTCCAGGCGGTCCGAAACCGTCGCCGCCAGGCCTTTCTGGCTCACATCCTTGAAGAACGTGCCGGCGGTGCGCTGTCCGAAATTATAGTAATCGCTCTGGAATTTCAGGTTGCTGACGATCGTCTCCGGGGCTTCGTCGCTCCAATCGGAAAGGAGCACCACATAATCGCGGTCGAACGCCTGGGCGTAGCCGGCCTTCGGCTCGATGACGATGGAGCCGTACAGGCCGCTTTGCTCCTGGAATGCCGTGTGGCTGTGATACCAGTAGGTGCCGCTCTGGTGGACTGGGAAGCGGTACGTGAAGGTGCTGCCCGGAGCGATCCCGTCAAAGCTTAGGCCCGGAACCCCGTCCATGCCGGTCGGAGTGCGAATGCCGTGCCAGTGGATCGACGTCGGCTCGGAGAGGCGATTGGTGACGGCGAGCGTCACCGTATCGCCCTCCCGCCAGCGCAGGATAGGGCCGGGCACCTGGCCGTTGATGCCGATGGCCGTCCTGCGATTACCCGTCATGTTCACCGGTACAGCGCCGATTTCGAGCGCGAACTGCGTACCCTCCAACAGCGGCGCCGGGCTTTGCGGCGCGGCCAAGGCCCGGCGAAGGGGCGAAGGAAGTGCGGTCAGGGCGCCTGCTGCGGCGATACCCTGGACGAAGCGGCGCCGGCTGACTGCCGGACCGCCTTGAAGAAATGTGTGGGACATGGCGCTTACCGTCCCGATCCGGCCGGCTGCACCGATTGCACCTGATACATGCCGTCCTTGCCTTTCTCGAGCGTAAAGTTGACCCGTGATCCAGGCGTGATGCGGCTGAGATCGACAGAGCGCGCCACCGGGAAATCCATCGTCATGGGCGGCCAGCCGAGAGCCGGAATTGCTTGATGGCTCAGGTTGATCTTGTGCTGGGCGGCATCGACCGAATTCACCGTGCCAGCAGCATGGGCGTCGCTATGGTCTTCATGGGCCAGCTGGAAGCTGCCGTCCGATGACGTGTCGGTCCGATGCGTCTCGTGGCCGGCACCCGGCATCGCCAAGCCTGTGGAGGCAATGCGGGAGGAGGGGCCAAGATCGACGGCGGCGGGACTGGCCGCCTGATCTGCTGCGGCCGACGTAGAATTCATGCAGGCAGGCAGGGCAAGCAGGATGAACCCGGCAAGCGC
>Ga0209963_1000722_pt1 | contig 32080 bp, 25 predicted proteins | sample ThiBio_1000_biof_2_FD_183957 | JGI IMG/M metagenome (GOLD analysis project Ga0209963, IMG submission 183957) | Wastewater bioreactor microbial communities from Cape Town, South Africa - Thiocy_cont_1000_biof (SPAdes) | ecosystem: Engineered > Bioreactor > Thiocyanate-remediating >...
CCCGCCTGCCCTTGCTCACACGCAGGCGCGGCCGCAGATAAACCCGCCAGAACCGCTTGTAGACCACGATCCCGGTGATCAGCGAGCCGAGCAGCGGGATCGACAGCGCCGATACGAGATACCAGCCGAGCGAGAAACCGTCGTTGAACGGCACCAACAGCCAACCGTGCAGCGCGCGCACGAAATCACGGAAGTCGAACTCGCCCTGCTCGCCCTGAACAGCGCCGGTGTAGGGGTTGACGTAGAGCGTTCCAGTGCTGCCGTCGGGACGCGTGACCGAGACGGTCAGCGCAAAGATCGACTTCACCGGCCGCGCAATGAAGCGCACCCGTGCGCCGGGCACCTCGCGCTCCACAGCCGCCAGAATCTCGTCGTAACCGAGCAGCCGCGCATCCGCTGCCGGCGCATTGGCCCGCACCGCCGGATCCGCCAGCCACACGATCTCCTGGCTGACGGTCGCAATCGATCCCGTCAGACAAACAATGAACAAAAACGCCCAGATCGGTAGCGCCAGCCAGCCGTGAACAACAAACCACAGCCGGGCACTGGAGTTCTTGCGCGCTACGGTTCCACTTACTCCCACTGTCCCTTGGCCCCCGTCCCTTGGCCCCCGTCCCTCGGCTGCGTCGCCGCCCGCCGCGCCTCCGGGGGAGATACCCGCCGGTTCAGATGACAGGCCCCTCTATGATGAAGACGATCGAGCACCGGATTTTTGAACCCCGTCTTGCAAATTTTTTGAGACCGCGGGCCAGCCAGGTCGCCACAAGCTCTCTCACCCGAGCGGCTTAGAATTTGAACTTGGTGGACAGGGTGTAGCGGCGCGGCTCGCCATAGACGCCGGTGTCATAGTTCCCGAACACGGAATAATACTTCTGGTTCAGCAGATTGGTCGCATTGAACGCGATCTCGACCTTTTCGGTCAGGCGAAAGCGCGCCATCAGGTCGAGAAGGAACACATCGCCCTGCGTCAAATCCTGCCTTTCGCCGAACGGGTTGGAATTGACGTAACCGTGAACGGTATCCTGCCAGCGGACGCCGCCGCCGATGGTCCATCGATCCCATTGATCCGGCAGGCGATAGGTCGCAAAGAGCCTGACCACGTTTTCCGGGGCCGTGGTCTGGATGTACGAATAGACCAGCGATCCGTCGGACGTCCTGGCGTGCGTATGCGTATAGCCGGCATTGATCTGCAAGCCCGGAGCGAGCTGGCCCGACAGCTCGAATTCGAAGCCCTTCGACGTAACGCCATCGATCGAGCGGTAGTAGTTGTCTCCGGTAACCGGATCGAACCCTGCAAATTCGTGGAAGTTCTTCTGCTGGATCATGAACATCGCGGCGGTGAGATTGAGCGCGCCGCCGAAATAGGCGGCCTTGACGCCGGCCTCGTAACTGTCGCCTTCGGTCGGAGGGAGAAAATTGCGGTTGACATCGCGAAAACCGTCCGGAGCGAAGATGCTCGTATAACTGCCGTACAGCGAATAAATGTCGGTGAGGTCATAGACGATGCCGGCATAGGGTGTGATGCGAGCATTAACGGAATATTCGGCCGGATACAACCACTCTTCCAACGGGTCGATATAGGTTCCCTTGTCGTTGAAGCTCCACCAGTCGAGCCGGCCGCCAAGGATGATCGAGAGTTTGTCCACCGGCTTGAGACGGGCTACGGCAAACGTGCCGGTGCGCGAATAGGAACTCTCGACCTTTCCCAAAATTTGGAAGGGAGGCACTGACGAATTACCCCGCCAGGTGAAAAAATTGGGAACAGAAGGATCATAAGTAGGCGGGCCGCCCAAAAACGGGTTGGACGGGTCGTCATAATAGGGACCCTGCTCTGACCTATGCGTCGACATGACGCCGAACATCAATTCATGGGTCCGCCCCATCACTTCGACCGGTCCCGAGACCTTGAGGTCGACGGTATTCTGAATGGACCGGGGGTGCTCTTTCCAAATGAACTGCGAAACACCCTCGCCGGTTACCGGATCGGGAAACCCGCCGCTCGCGGAACCCAGCATGTAGTCCGATACGCTGCGGCGATGATTGAACGATCCGATCGCCTTCCATCCATTGTCGAAGTTGTGCTCAAGGGTCACAAAATAGGTGTTGACCGAAAGGTTATCACGACTCCACACCGCACCCGGATTCTTCGATACATCCCAGTTGGTCCGCGTGCCATCGGAGAAGAACAGAGGCAGCCCGCCCCACTGTGCGCCGCGCGATTTGTCCTTTTGATAGTCGCTGCCGATCGTCAGCATGGTATTGTCGGTGAGATCCGCTTCGATCACCCCGTACAGCACATTACGTCGCTTGTGGTAGTGGTCGAGCCAGGAATCGCCATCGAGAAACGCGCCGGCGAAACGACCGCGCACGGTGCCGGCTTCATTGAGAGGCCCGGAGAGATCGAGATCGGTCCGATAGTTGTTCCAGGAACTGACGCTTTCAGATATCGATCCCTGAAATATCCTGGTCGGCCGCTTCCGAACCAGATTGATGGCCGCGCCGGGACTGCCGGCGCCCTGCAGCAAGCCGCTAGCGCCCTTGGTGACTTCCACCCGATCGTAGATGGCCATGTCCACCGTCGACAGCCCGTGATCGATAGCACCGTCCGCATCGACCGGCACGCCGTCGTAGCGGAATTCGGTCAGCTTGAAGCCGCGCGACATGAATTCGACGCGGTCATTGTCCCAGCTCTGCGAGGTGATGCCGGTGGTATTCTCCATCGCGTCCTTGAAGGTGCGGATGTTCTGGTCGTCCATGCGTTGCCGCGAAATCACGGTCACCGACTGGGGCGTTTCGCGGATCGACAGCGGCAGACCGGTCGACGAACTCATCTGCGTGGTGGTGTAGGAACCCGATCCCTCGGTGGCGCCGGGATCGCTGGTCGCCCGTCCCTGCACGTCGATGGTGTCGAGCGAGATCGCGCCGGGGACCGCCCCTGCTGCCGATGCCGACGCCGACTGACGCTCGATCGTGACGGTGTTCGCCGACGTGAAACGGTAGGTCAGCCCGCTGCCCGCAAGCAACTGGCCGATCGCTTCCGCCGGAGTGAACGAGCCCTGCAATGCCGGCGCGGAGCGCCCCGCGGAAAGATCCGCGCTATAGGCAAGCCGCAAGCCGCTGCGCTGTGCAACGACGGTCAACGCCGCAGTCAGAGGCTGCGCTGGAATATTGTAGGCGACAGCGCGCGCAGGCTGCGCCTTTGCCGCCTCAAGCGAAGCAATCACGACGATTGCCGTCGATGCCATTAGAACGGCCCCGAAGACCTGACCCCGCTTTCGACTATTCATCGACGCCCCTTCCCGACTATTTCCCCAAGGGCGCCAAGGCATCGCACCTCCCAAGGCATCGCACCTCCCCGGCCCTTACAGAGTAAGACCGGCCGGTGCCAAAAATCCTCAACGGGGCAGGCAAAAAATCAGGCGAGCGTCAGCTTGAGATAACAACCAGGTATGGAGAGATTCGACGCACCATGATCGGAAGTCCGCTCGCGAGAGCATCGAGCGAGTCGTCCGGCGTCCGCAAGTTCAGGACCGCGTTGACGAGGAGCTTCGCCGTTCCCTCTCCGCGGATGACAAGCCACCCTGGATGATAGCTTCGCAAAGCCGCCACGACATCGCCGAGCGTCCTGTTCTCGGCAATGTACATGCCGCTGCGCCACGCCGCCGTCACCGACGGCGATTGCGCTGCGATCGCGCCGATGCGACCCTCCGCGTCAATGACGACAGCCTGGCTTTCGAAAACCCTCACCGGCTCCGAGCGCCGCCGGTCTGAGAGCGAAGCGACATCCACGGCGTGCTCCGTCACCGATATCGAAACGGCTCCATCCGCGAGATTGGAGTCGACATCGAAGGACGTGCCCAGCGCTGTTGCGCGAATGTCATTGACCTCGACCCGGAACGGTCGGATTCCGTCAGGCGCAACCTCGAAGAAGACTTGCCCTTCAACCAGATGGATGCGGCGCTCCGACGGGGAGAACGCCAGGGCAATCCCCGAACGGGCATTCAATGTTGCCCGGGAGCCATCCGGCAATGCCACTGTCCGCGTCTCGCCCAGCCCCGTGGCATAGTCGGCGCTTCGATGGTTGCGGAAGGCACCGCTCGCCCATACGCCTCCTCCCAGCGTCGCAAGCGCCACCGCGCCGGTCAAAACCTTGCGCCGCGTCGGCCCCTTTCCGCGGCGGCCGGGCTTCACAATGCCGGTGACCGGATCGAGGTGAAGGTTCCCGGCGTCAACCCACAGGGCTTCCGCTTCCCGCGCGGCTGCCTCATGCTCGCCGCTGAGCGTCCGCCACGATTCAAAGCAACGATGATCGGCGGCCGTGGCGGAGCCCGAATGCAATCTCATGACCCAGCGCAGGGCTTCGTCGGAGACTTCGGTCGACGGCGGCAGGCGTTCGGGATGATCTCGGCTCACGGCGACCCATCAGAGACTGTGGAGCTATGGAATCCAGCTCCCCTCTCTATAGACCAGATCGGGCGGCATAATCCTCAATCCCGGTCTCTTAAAAAGAGCCGTCGTCGCGGCGCAGATCACGAGCTTGCCGCAATGCACGCATGATGTGCTTCTCGACCATGCTCACAGAGATTCCGAGCTGGCGCGCAATCTCCTGATGGCTGCGCCCCTCGATCTTGTTGAGTACGAAGGCGCGGCGGCAAGCTGGCGGAAGTTCGTTGAGCGCGACGATGAGCCGGGCAAGCTGTTGCCTTTGCTCGAACGCCGCAAGCGGGTCGTTTTCCGACGCAAGACTCTCGATGCCCTCGACCTCGACACGATAGGACCATTCAATCTTTCGTCGGACGGTGAAATCAACGGCGGCATTGCGCGCGGCAGTAAACAGATAAGCCTTTGGATGCTCAATGGCGCCGGCCTGCGCCCCACGCCCCGCGATGCTCATATAAGCGTCCTGCGCGATTTCCTCGCCGTCGTCACGGTCGCCGACCAGCCGCGTGGCAAAGCGCACGAGATCGCGATGATGCAGGCGAAACATCTCGGACAGAAGATTGCCGATCGCCCTCATGCCGGCCTCACCACTCCGTGGCGCTTGAGATACAATGAAAGATATCGCACAGGAGACCTGGAACGTTCCCGATTTCGGTGAAGCCGCTCGACTGGGGTCTGGACTGAGTGGCCGCGCATATTGTCCTCGGATTGAGCCATGCAAACGCAAGCCGGCCGTCAACGTCCGATCGCGGTCGCCGGGTCAGGACCGGATTGGTAGAATAAAGCTGAAAACTCTTCAATCTCAACAATTTAGATCGGCTCTAAAAAGAAAACTCAAGTCACGCGAGCTTCCATCCCGACGCAGCGCAGGATCTACCACGCAGCATGTCCGCTCACGGGCATGCCGCGACGTAGACGTTCTGTCCTCCGCAGCCCGTTTCTCAGGGGCATGGCACCATATCGCTCAGGCGCCATACCCTTTGGCATCGTGACATATCGCCGGCAACTCGCTCACCGAACAGCGGGCACTTGACCGGGGCTGTCATGGCCGGGCGCGCCTCGCGAAACGAACGCCTGGCCGAAAATCTGGAATAGTTCTTGATTGCGTTCCTTTGCGGAGTGCGGCGCGATTGGCTATGGGTGAGCGTCAGCCGCGCGCCATGACGGCGTGCGGTGTTGATCCGTCCCGCGATGCCTGCGATGGTCGATAAGCCCACTCTGCTACGTCTGCTCGGTGCATTCGCCGGACATCGTCCTGCGCTCGAGGCGGCCTTGCGGCGGCAGCTTCGCAACACCGCCGTCGCCGCCGATGTCATGCAGGAGAGTTGGCTCAAGCTCAGGGGCACAGACGCCACAGTCGAGAACGCCGACGCCTATGTGCGCCGCGTGGTCCGTAATACCGCGACAGATCACGTTCGCAAGGAGCGCCGACGCGCAGCCATCGATGCCGAGGTGCGCGATTTGTTGTGGCTGGTCGACGATGAATGCTCGCCGGAGCGCATTCTGATGGGACGTCAGGCACTGGCGGCGGTCGCCGCGGCGCTGGAGGAGATGCCCGAGCGCAGCCGCGTCATCTTCACGATGAGCCGCTTCGAGGGCAAAACGCACCGCGAGATCGCGGACCGCTTCGGCATCACCGAGCAGGCCGTATTCTACCATATCCGCCGCGTGCTGGAGCATCTCGCGGTCATCCGCGAAAACATGCTGGACTGACGTGCCGGAACCGCCGGACCATTTTCATTTAGAAACTGCCGCTTCGCGCGTCTTTAGCGTAGAAGTCTGTTGGGGCATCGGCAATACTGCGATACGCCAGATGAGAGAAGGACAAGCGCCAGCCATCAGTGACCGCGCCCGCAAGGAAGCGCGCGACTGGGTCGTGCGCCTGTCATCCGGCGCGGTGTCGGAGGCCGAGCTTGCGCAGTTCAAGGCCTGGCGGGCGGTCTCCGGTCATGCGCGCGCCTTCGCCGAGGAACGGCGGTTCTGGCGGCAGCTCGGCGGCCTTGACGGGAGCCGGGCGTCTGCTCCCACGGGAATTGCAGCCCGGCCCCGCGTCGTCAGTCGTCGCGCCGCTCTCGCCGGGGGCGGGGCGCTCGCCGCATCAATCGCGGGCCTTATAGTCGCGCCAAGGATCAAGCTGCTGTGGGAGGCGGATTACCGCACGGCCATCGGCGAACAGAAGCGGGTCACCCTGCCGGATGGCGCGGTCGCGACACTGAACACCGATAGCGCGATCGCGCTGGATTATCGCCCGGACCTGCGCCTGGTCTATCTGTTGCGTGGCGAGGCTTTTTTTGAGGTGAAGCCGCAGGGAGGGCGGGAGCTTCGTGTCGCCGCGTTCGACGGGGTGACGCGCATGACCGAGGCGGCCTGCGCGGTCAGGCTCACAGACGATCAGACGATCGTCACCGTTGCAGCGGGACAGGCGGACGTCGTCTGTCCCGCTGCCGCCGCTGCGACGACGCCGGATCCCGCCGCGATCGCCGTCCGCGCCGCCCAGGCGACCAGCTATATGCGCGGTCAGGCGCCGGCGCCCGCCACCGCCGTCGACACGCAGACCGCACTGGCATGGCGGTCGGGCCGGATCATTTTCGACGGGCGCACCTTCGCGCACGCTCTCTCCGATCTCGAACGCTATGTGCCGGAACGGATCATCATGACGGACCGAAGCCATGCGGGAGAACGCGTCAGCGGCATCTTTTCGGTCCATCAGGCCCAGGCGGCGATCGAGGCGCTGGCGCAGACGCAAAATCTCGCTGTGCACCGTATCCCCGGCGTGATGATCGTTATCAGCTAGCGAGCCGATAGCGGCCGCCGATGACGGGATCGCCATCGGTAAGCACCACGCCGCGCGCCACCAGATCTTCCAGATGTGCCAGCACCGAATAGCCAGCGGCGCCAGATAGTCTTGGGTCGAGGCCGATATAGATGGCGCGAACCAGGGTCGGAATGTCGGCCTCACTTTTGGCGAGCCGATGCAGGATCGACGCCTCGCGCGCCCTGCGGTGCCGCACGAGATGCCGCGCGAACCGCGGCCCATCCGGGATTTCGGGGCCATGACCTGAGAGATACAGTTGCTCATCCCGGCGCGACAGCTTCTCGAGCGAAGCCACGTAGTCGACCATCGATCCGTCCGGCGGCGCGACGATCGAGGTGGACCAGCCCATGACGTGATCGCCCACGAAAAGAAGACTTCGCTGCTTCCAAGCAAAGGCCATGTGGTTCGCCGTGTGTCCCGGCGTCGTCACCGCTTCCAGCGCCCAGCCGTCGCCGGCCACAACCTCGCCATCGCGAAGGCGGACGTCCGGATGAAAATCGCGGTCGGCTCCGGATTCCGGATCGTGTTTTTCGCTTTCAAAACGCGGACGCGAAGCGCGATGCGGTCCCTCCGCATAAACCGGCGCCCTCGTCGCGGCCTTGATGCGCGCGGCATTCGGCGAATGATCCCTGTGCGTATGGGTGACGAAGATATGCGTCACGGTCTCGCCTCTGACCGCATCGAGCAGCGCCTTCGCATGGGCCTCGCTGTCCGGCCCCGGATCGATGATCGCGACCTTCCCGCGGCCGACGATGTAGCTCACGGTTCCCGTGAAGGTGAACGGGCTCGGATTGTCACACAGCACGCGACGGACATCGGGCACGACCTCCTCAGCGATGCCCGGCTTCAGCGCAAAGTCGCGATTGAACGGGATGTCGTCTTCGGTGTCAGACGGTTCGGACATCGGGGTGAATACCTACGTTTATGCTGTCATGGCCGGCTCGTCCCGACCACGACGTCCTCTTGTTTTTTTGCTGCCTTAGGACGTGGATGCCCGGCACATGGCCGGGCATGACGAACACCAAGGCAGCGTCGCTCCGAAAACCCTACGAAAACGCGGAAATGCCGGTGATGGCGCGACCGAGGATCAGCGTGTGAACGTCGTGGGTGCCTTCATAGGTGTTGACGGTCTCAAGGTTGGCGGCGTGGCGCATCACATGATATTCGATCTGGATGCCGTTGCCGCCGTGCATGTCGCGCGCCGTCCGTGCGATATCGAGCGCTTTGCCGCAATTGTTGCGCTTGATGATGGAGACCATCTCCGGCGCCATCCGGCCCTCGTCCATCAGCCGGCCGACGCGCAGGCTGCCCTGAAGCCCGAGCGCGATATCGGTCTGCATGTCGGCGAGTTTCTTCTGCACCAGTTGCGTCGCCGCCAGCGGACGACTGAATTGCTTTCGCTCCAGCACATACTGCCTTGCGCGATGCATGCAGTCTTCCGCCGCGCCCATGACGCCCCATGAAATGCCGTAGCGCGCGCGGTTCAGGCAACTGAACGGGCCTTTCAGTCCGGACACGTTCGGCAGCAGGTTCTCTTCCGGAACCACCACGCCATCCATCACGATCTCGCCGGTGACCGACGCACGCAGGCTGAGCTTGCCGTCGATCTTCGGGGCGGAGAGGCCCTTCATGCCCTTCTCCAGCACGAAGCCGCGGACCTGGTTGTCGTGCGCCGCCGAGAGGGCCCACACGATGAACAGGTCCGCGATCGGCGCATTGGAAATCCAGGTCTTCGAGCCGGTCAGCCGATAACCGTCCGATACCTTCTCGGCATGGGTTTTCATGCCGCCGGGATCAGACCCGGCATCCGGCTCGGTGAGGCCGAAACAACCGATCCATTCGCCGCTCGCGAGCCTGGGCAGGTATTTCTTGCGTTGGCTTTCGTCGCCATAGGCATAGATCGGATACATGACCAGCGACGACTGCACGGAGTTCATCGAGCGGTAGCCGGAGTCCACGCGCTCGATCTCCCGCGCGACCAGGCCATAGGCGACGTAGCTCGCATTGGCGCAGCCGTACTGTTCCGGCAAGGTGACGCCGATCAGGCCGAGTTCGCCCATCTCGCTGAATATCTCGCGATCGGTCCTCTCCTCCAGATAGGCCTTGACGATACGCGGCTGCAGCTTGTCCTGCGCATAGGCGCGCGCGGTATCGCGGATCATGCGTTCGTCTTCGGTCAACTGATCGTCGAGGCAGAGCGGATCGTCCCACTGGAAGCAAACCGGCACGGGCTGGTCCTTGCTTTGCGGACGAACGCTCATGACAATCCTTTCACATGGTTCCGAATGTCGCCAAAGCCGGATCGATGATCAGTATATAGACAATTCGGCAACTCAACCATGTGTTCCGACGTTCACTTGCCGCCAGGGCGAAAGCGCTGCCATCTTATCGAGCGCATATTCCGCGGGCCGCCAGCGCCGATGCCGATGAGGAACAGCGGTCAGCTTTCAAGATATTCGTTGGAAACGATCTCGATACCGAATCCGGACAGCCCCTTGTACTCGTAGGCCGACGAGGTCAGGTGCCGGATCGAGGTCACGCCGAGGTCGCGCAGGATCTGCGCGCCGACGCCGACCTCGCGCCACTGCCTGTGGCGATCGGCTTCCGCCGACCTGTCTTCGGGGAGCGGCGCCACCGGCACGCCCGCCGCGCCATCGCGCAGATACACCAGCACGCCGCTTCCGGCCTTCCTGAAATGCTCCAGGACGATCTCCATGCGCCGCGGTCCGGCGAAGATATCCCGCACGATATTGGACTTGTGGAAACGGGTCAGGACATTCCTGCCGTCGCCAATGCCATTATAGACGAACGCGACGTGGGCAATGGAATCGAACGGCGAGCGGTAGGCGTAGCCCTGCAGCGGCCCGATCGGGCTGTCGATGATGAATTCAGAGACCCGCTCGATCAGCTTCTCCCGCGCCTGCCGATATGCGATGATATCGGCGATGGTGACATGCTTGAGCCCGTGCGCGGCAGCGAACCGGGCTACCTGCTCGCCTTTCATCACCGTGCCGTCGTCGTTCATCAACTCGCTGATGACCCCGACCTGCGGCAGGCCGGCGAGCTTGCAGAGATCGACCGCCGCCTCGGTATGGCCCGCGCGAAGCAGCACGCCGCCGTTGCGCGCGATCAGCGGAAAGATATGACCCGGCCGGGCGAAGTCGCTGGCGCCGGCGTTGGGATTGGCGAGCGCCCGGCAGCAGGAAGCGCGCTCTTCGGCTGAAATGCCGGTGCCGCCGTCGGGCTTGTAATCGATCGAGACGGTGAAGGCGGTGGTGTGGTTGGATTCGTTATGCGCGACCATCGGATCGAGCCGCAGCCGCTGCGCGTCCTCGGTGGTGATCGGCGCGCAAACGATGCCGGACGTGTGGCGTATGATGAACGCCATCTTCTCCGCAGTGCACAGCGAGCCCGCGACGATCAGATCGCCCTCGCCCTCGCGATCGTCGTCATCGGTGACGACGACGATCTCGCCGCTGGCAAAGGCCTGGAGGACGTCCGGAATCGGATGGGGCATGGCGCGCGCTTTCCCGTGTGACGGAATTTCGTATGGCCTAGAACGTTTTCAAGCGAAGTGGTGACCGGTTCGCGTAACGAAAACGCGTCAAATCAAAAATATAGAGTTCCGCTGATTCCATCAGGAAAGGCTCTAGAGCATTTTCCGGCTAAGTGGAATCCGCTCAGCGTCAAGAAAATGCGCTCAATCAATAATGCGCGGGTATTCGATCGCAAAAACCGGCACCCACTTTCGTGGAATACGCGCTGAGCGGCTTGCGGCGCAACCGAAAGGCCCGGCACGGGCCTCCAAGTCACACCTTTGATATATAGGGATCCGCGCGAGAAAAATGGCGAGGTCCCGCTTACGGCAGCACCTCCCGGCGTTCGCTCAGCAGCGCGTCGGTCTCGGCGCGCTTGTCGGCCAGCAGGCCATTGTCGGCGGCCTCGATCGCCGCGAACAGCTCATGCGCGTCCGTCAGCCGCGTCACCGTCACGTAATCCGCGCCGGCGGCATATTGATCCTCGACATCCGACAGCAGGTCCGCCGTCGAGATGATCTTCGCGGTCGGGTTGAGCGAGCGGACGTGGCGGACGAGTTTGACATTGGTGGCGCCCTTGAGCAGCGAATCCGGCACGCTCAGGATGATGATTTCGGCGCCGCCGACCCCGGCATGCAGCAGCGTATCCACATTGCTGATGTCGCCATAGGTGACGTGCAGGCCACGGGCGGACAGGGTGCTGAACACCACAGGATTGAAGTCGACAACCGCGATCTGCTCCAGCAGCGACTCGTCGCGGCGTTCGATCTCGCTTAAAAGCGCGCTCGCGGCGCGGAAGAAGCCAAGAATGACAATGCGTCGCGGCTCGCCATGCCCTCCGCCGTCGTGCCCCCCCTCGCCGGCCTCGGTGCGGTCGAGATCGCGCAAGCCGAGCCGCTTCAAAAAGCTGATTCCCGATCGCGAGAGTTGATCGCTGCGTCCGATTGCGAACGTGCTCAGCACGGCCAGCACCACGAAGGCGAACGAGGCTGCGCTCGCGGTCTGGGTGCTGATGTGCCGCGCGGCCAACCCGGTCTGGATCACGACCAGCGAGAACTCGCTGATCTGCGCCAGATTGATCGCTGGCAGCAGGCTGGCGCGCAGCCCCTGTTTCATCAGATACAGCGGCACGAAGGTGGTGATAACGCGACTCACCACCGTGAAGGCCGCGATGATCAGCGCAAGGCCGATCACCGAGCCGTTCGGGATTGGAATGGTCATGCCCAGCGCAACGAAAAACAGCGTGATGAAGAAATCGCGCAGCGTCGTCACCTTGGCGGTGACGTCGAGCGCATAAGGAAAGGTCGAGAGCGACACGCCTGCCACCAGCGAGCCCATTTCGCGCGACAGATGCAGCCGCTCGGCGATCTCCCCGATCAGAAAACACCACGCCAGCGCGCCAAGCAGCACCAGTTCCGGGCGGCGCGCGATCTGATGAAACAGATGTGGCAGCACATAGCGGCTGAGGATCAACGCGGTCGCGACCAGCGCGCCGACCCGCGCGATCGAAAGCAGGATGATGGAAATCTGGAGGTTGTCGAGGCTGGGCTGCACCGCCAGGAACAGGATCGCGAAGATATCCTGCAACACCAGCACGCCCAAGGTGATGCGGCCCGGCAGCGTATCAAGCTCGCGTTTCTCGTACAGGACCTTGACGATGATGACCGTGCTCGACAGCGCGCAGGCGACGCAGAGATACAGCGCGTCGAAACCGCCCTGGCCCATGGCCAGACCGATCGCCATGAAGAACAATACGCCGAGGATGCAGCCGCCGAGGAGCTGGCCGCCGCCTGCGATCAGGATCACCGGCCCGGCGCGCACGATCTTCTTCAGGTCGATCTCCAGGCCGATCATGAAAAGCATGAAGATCAGGCCGAGTTCGGAAATGGTCTGGATCGATTCCTGCGATTTGACCCATCCCATTCCAAACGGGCCGATGAAGAACCCGGCCACCAGATAGGCCAGAATCAGCGGTTGCCGGAAAAAATGAGCAGCCAGCCCGAGGCCCCAGGCGAACAGGATGGAAAGCGTGATATCGCCAATAAGTTCGTGCATGCCCCCTCAGCCGGTCGGTAGAATCTCCGGATAGTCGGGCCAAGATACGCGGTTATCGCCGGCCTCGTCGATGCCCTCGCGCCTGCTCCTCGGCATTCGCGACCCTTTGCCCTCATCGCATGGCATTCCTAACTGGCGCCAGCCAGATCGTTTGCCGCGCGGCGTTTGTTCCGCAAAGAGATCCGCAGATTTATTTCGATTTGGATGGTCATGCGGGGAAAACGAGCAGCGAAGAAGGCGGCCAGCCTATGATCCGGGGGCCCAGGGTGTCAAATAATCCATTATTATTATCATAATTATCAACCAGCTATGGCAAGACATACCGTCCGGAAAAATGTCGCATCTACCGGACGGTTCTGTGCAGCCGTCGTACCGGTTCAATGCGACATGAAAACAGGGACCGTCATCGCCGACAGCATTCCGCGCGTCGCTCCGCCGAACACGAATTCGCGGAGGCGAGAATGTCCATAGCCGCCCATCACAAGCAGGTCCACCGAGCCGTCGGCAACATGTGACAGAATAGCCTTCGCCACATCGGCGTCAGCCGCGCGCACCGTTTTCACCTCGACGTTGATATCGTGTCGGGCCAGATGCCGGCCGATTTCGGCACCGCGAAGCACCTTCTCGTTCACGATCTTCTCAGTCTCGACAATAAACAGTTCGACAGCACCGGCCTGTCTCAGCATGGGCAGAGCATCGTTGATGGCCCGCGCTGCGGTGCGACTTCCGTCCCAACAGCACACGACCCGGTCGAGCTTCAGCCCGCCCTGCTGGATGCGGGGCACGATGATGAGCGGCCGACCCGAATCAAAAAGCGCCGCTTCAATCAGAATGCCGTTATTGATGCCATTATCATCGTCGGATTGCATGACGACGCTGAGATCGTAACACCGCGCCATTTCCGAAAACGTCTTGGGCGTTCCAAAGATAAGCCGTGGCTCGACCGAAAGAGCGCCGCGCTTCATGGCCGTCTCGAAACGATCAATTGCGCCGCGCGCCTCCGCCTCACTCTCGACGAACAGATCGCCGAGAGCATCTGCCGGAATGTTCGTCGCAAAGGTGAATATGACACCGGTCAGATGCGCGCTAAAAGCCTCAGCTATCGACGCGGCGAAATCGCGAACAATGTCCCGGGAAGGGTCACGCTCCAGATGAAGTATAATGTCCTTGATCATACTATTCGCTCCCGATCCGAGCACTACTGTATGATAGATGACATCAGCATCAAGAAGTCGAATTGACACACATCAAAGCAAGCCGCAGCCTCAAGAGCCGAAGCTTTGGATTCCGATACTTTTCAGGTGAAGGTCGATTTTTTGGTGAGGGTCGAATGGCATCGGTGGTCCTGTGCCCGCCTGAACGACAGGTCGCTCTCGCGGCGGATGCCCGCTCCAGGCGGCTATATCCTCGCTTCGATACGCTCAGATCGTTGCGCGTGACGCCAGAAAAATCGGCAACGCCAACATGAAACAGGAGACCGGAAACATGAATGAAAATCGCTACTACGGAGTACGCGTCGAGGGAGCAAAATACGGCGTCGGTTTTGGCTCCGCCCTTGCCATCGCGATATCATACACCACCAACCACTCGATTCTTTGGGCTATCATCCACGGCCTTTTAGGCTGGATCTACGTCGTCTACTTTGCACTGTTTCGGTCTTAGCAGACTGTAAGGGAGCATGATCCCGAAGCGGAAGCCGGTTTTCGCATAGGATCAGCTTCAACCGCAGGGATCGACGGGGACCCGCGGCTTGTGGCTGCAAGCTATGTTGCCAGGTTGGGTTTTCCGTTCAAAACGCTCATAATGGAGAGCAGAAGATAACGACCAGCACCTGCCGAAGGCGGATGCGCGGATGCAGAGGGAGATGACAGCGATGGCCATGCACCATGCCAGCCCCGGAGAGGTTTTTGCTCTTGCACCATTGGGGTCGAACCTGAAGGATGCGCGGACAACCGCCATCGTCAAATCGGAAGCGTTCGAGGTCGTACGTCTCGTCGTTCACGCCGGCGTGGAAATCAAGACGCACCGCGTTGATGGCCCCATCACGTTGCATTGCCTGGAAGGCCGGGCCCGGCTCGGTTTGCCGGAAGCAACACTGGAACTTTCAGGCGGCCAATGGGTGTATCTCGAAGGGGGCGTCCCGCACTCGATCCAGGGAATCGAGGACACGCTGATGCTGCTCACGATTATTTTCCCTTCCGGAGATTCCGGGCGGCCGCGCGAGCGGTGAGCGAACCCATCAGACGCTGACGTCATTTTACGCGGGGCCTCGATATAAAAGCCCTTGACCGGATCAATCTTGCTCCGGGATGGGAGTCGAAAAAACATTTAACCGCTGCGCGATAGCGGCCCCAACCGCGTCCCCGCGCCTCCGCACGTCGGACAACCAGCCATCCGATCGCCTCCTCGACGAGGCGATCGATCACGATCGGACCGCCGGCGGAATCCCGATATAGCGTCTGCCACCCGGGTGGCGGACCTTATTAATTTCCTTATTTTCTCGTTGTCGGAGCGGCCAGCGGCTCGTTGTGACCTGCCGACCACCGTTTTTTAACCGGCTCGTCCTATCCTGCTTCCGATACGCGCTAAAGCCGCGTCCCCGGAAAGCCACAGAAGGTGCCTCCGCGATGTTTCTCTTGCCCCAGGTATCACCCGATCACTTGCCCCAGCTATCACCCGCCTCGACAAGCGTTCTTGCCGGGTAAGATTTTGAGGGCGCCGCTACCGATTTCTGCTCACGCAATTCCTCGCGAATCACGTCATGGCAGCGCATCGGGCGTAACGCTTGGTTCAACCCAACAGATTGACGAGTTTCCCCGTGCGCAAGAACTTTCCCGTTACCGATGCCGAATATCCCATTTCCGACGAAACGCTGATCGTTTCAAGGACCGACCTCAAAGGCCGTCTCACCTACGTCAATGAGGACTTCATCGACGCGGCCGAATTCACGACCGAGGAATTGATAGGCAAGGCGCACAACATCGTCCGCCATCCGGACATGCCGCCGGAGGCGTTTGAAAATCTCTGGGACACCCTGAAGGCCGAAAAACCCTGGGTTGGCGCGATCAAGAACCGCCGCAAGAACGGCGGCTTTTACTGGGTGCTGGCGACCGCCTCGCCGATCCGCACGAACGGACAGGTCAGCGGTTATACATCGATCCGCACCAGCCTTGCCGCCGACCAGCGCGCCCTGGCGGAGGAAGTTTACGCGGCCATTCGCGAAAAGCGGCCGCATCCTTACAGGATCGATGCCGGTATCATCCGGAAGCGATCGTTCTTCGATCGTTTCGCGCCGTTCACGCGGACCATGCGGGCGCGAATGACGACGCTGATCACGCTGCAGGCCGCCTTCCTGCTCGTCTGCTGCTTGCTCGGGGCAACCGCAGTCGGCGGGATGTGGGGCCTCGTTCTCAGCTTTCTTGGTCTCGCCGGGATTGCTGCCGGAGCGATCGTCGGACGCCAGACGCTTCGCGCGTTTGAGGAGCCGATGCGTCACCTGAATGAGACGATGCTGAACCTCGTTTACGACAAGTTCGACAATCGCATCGAAATCAAGCGCGACGACGAAATCGGCCAGGCGCTTCGCAACCTTCAAACCGTGCAGACATTGATCCGTTTCAGCCGGGAAGAGGTCAATTCCACGCAACGCCGGGCCGACATCCAGCGCAAGGCGGACATGACAAAGATCGCGGATTCCTTCGAAGCGGCGATCGGCGAAATCGTTCAGGCTGTCGCGACGGCCGCGAACGAACTGGAAGGCTCCGCAACCACGCTGGCGTCGAATGCCGACCATGCAAAGGATTTTGCCGCCCGCGTCGCCAACGGTTCGAGCGAGGCCTCCTCGAACGTCAATTCGGTGGCTTCGGCGACCGAGGAAATGACCGCCTCGGTTCGTGAAATCAGCCAGCGGGTGCAGGAATCGGCCCGCATGGCGGGCGATGCCGTCGATCAGGTCCATTCGGCGACCGAGCGCGTCAGTGCGCTTTCGAGCGCGGCGTCGCGCATCGGCGACATCGTCGAGATCATCAACAATATCGCAGGTCAGACCAACCTCCTCGCCTTGAACGCCACCATCGAGGCCGCGCGCGCCGGCGAAGCCGGTCGCGGCTTCTCGGTGGTTGCCTCGGAAGTGAAGGCGCTCGCCGAACAGACCGGCAAGGCGACCGGGGAAATCGGTCAGCAGATCAGCGGCATCCAATCCGCCACGCAGGAATCCGTCGCGGCCATCAGCGAGATCCGCAACTCCATCGAAAGGCTGTCGGGCATCTCCTCGGCAATTGCATCCGCCGTCGAGGAACAGGGCGCGACCACCCAGGAAGTCGCCCGCAACGTGCAGCACGCGGCGCAGGGGGCACAGGAAGTCTCCTCGAATGTCGGAAATCTCCAACGCGGCGCTGCGGAAACCGGAACCGCCTCATCCCACGTGTTGTCGGCGGCGCAAACGCTGTCGCGCGACAGCGCCAAACTCAAGATCGAGGTGAACAAATTCCTGGACTCTGTCCGGGTCGCATAGGCCGTCGGCAAACGACGCGGCGCCGGAGTTCACCGGCGGAGTCGGACACGCGGCGATCGCGATCATGCTCTATGGCGTTTTCGAGCGAAGCATGTCCAGACAAGCGACGAGTCTGATCAACACGGTTGAACCAGACCCTGGAAGCCCGCTTCTGATCCGATCGGAAGCGGGCTTTAACTTGCGGCGTGCCGCGTCTTACCACCATCCTCCTTGCATCGGAGGAAAGAACTGGCCGCCGCCCCGGCGCGTCGTGCGCGGTTGAGAATTCGGATTGCGCCGGAAAAAGAAGCCGAAGGGGTCGTTGTCCTGGCGGTCGTCGATCCAGCCGTTGTCGTCGGCGACGAGAACCCTGCTCGGCTTGCGCGTGATGAAGCCGCCCTGGGGCTGGTCGCTCAGCACCGCAACGAATTCGGTGCGATAATTAGTCTCCTCGCTCAAAGGCTCGTCGGAGACAACGATCGATGATCTCGGCAATGCGGTCGGCGCGATGCGATCGAGGACGTCCTTCGGGAAGGTGATGCGGTCAAGCGCGTTCTTGGCGCTGTCCCCATTCTCGATCGTGACCGCAGTCCAGCGCAGGCCCGCGTCGTTGCGCGCCACCGCCGTGAATACATGCGTGCCGAGCGGTCTACCGGCATCGCGGATCGTGACCGGAACCTCGATGCTCGCATCGAACACCTCGCCGCCCCCGTCCGGCGCCGGCTTATGCGTGTTGCGCCGCACGTAAAGCATCTGCGTCGCGCGGCTGACGTAGATCGACACCGGCTCGCGCGCGAGCCTGGCGTCGAGCGCCGCTCTGGCGGTGTCGGCCTTTTTTGTCCGGGCCGCCTGCGCCGCTTCTTTCGCGGCGGTCGCTGCGTCGAGCTTTGATGACGCGTCCGCCCTGGCGGTATCGAACCGGGTGGCTACCTCAGCCGCCCTGGCAGCGGCCTTTTGCTGACGCTCGCCGGCCTTGGCTCTGGCCTGGTCAGTCTTGGCCGCGGCCAGCGCCTTGTCGGCCGACGTAAGTTCAGCGTCGGCCCGGGCCTTGAGCCGTGCCAGCTTGCGCAGGGATGCTGCGAACTGCGCCGACTCGCGGGCCGCCGCCGCGGCCAACTTCCTGGCCTCGTCGGCCGCCACGCCGGCATCCGCAGCCTCGCGTGAAAGCGTCTCCACCTTGGTCGGAGCCGCCGCGACGATCTCCGCGCTTGGCACAAAGAGCGACAGCGACGGGTGGGAAAATGCAACAGGAACCGCATCGTCCGGCGAGATGATCACGCGCATCCCGATCCGCGTCTTGTCGAACAGTTTCTCCGCAAAGCGGTACGGCATCCGCACGCAGCCGTGCGAAGCTGCGTAGCCGGGCAACGGGCCGCCATGCAGGGCGAGGCCGTTCCAGGTGATGCGCTGCATGTTCGGCATCCAGGCATCATCATACATGGTCGAGCGGTGGTCCTTGTCCTTCTCGACGATGGCGAAGACGCCGGCCGGCGTCTCGCGCTCCTTGACGCCGGTCGATACCGGCGCGCGCAGGATCCAGCCCTCGGCATCGTAGAACGTGACCTGCTGGCTCTTGAGCGACACGATCGCCATGATTGGCTCGCCCGCCTCGCGGGGCGCTGTCGTCTCAACGGGTTGGGCACGGCGCGCCTGCTTGGCCGTGGCGCCGGCGATCGGCACGCTCAGAGCGGCCATCGCCGCGAACGCGATCGCGGCTGCACGCCGATGACGCGTTGCAGCATTAAATTTCGCCGGCATCAAACGATTCACCATTCGCGTCCCCTCGCAGCAGGTATGCGCTGCCGTGACCAATTACCCATCCGACTCGTAAGAAAACAATCGCAGCCAAAATAGGCGCAAAACGGACAGCGGACATCGGAAAGCCAGCCACAGGCGTTGCGCACAGGCAACACATTGAAGAAAAGCTCGCAAGTCATCCGGTTGTGCTGTTGCGCGATGCTGTCCTTGTCAGAACAATCGCCGCATCCGCATCCTCGGCTGTGTCATCTGGTTCCGATGAGGCTGGAATGGTGAACCCTGGGCGACTTTCGACGCTAACGCCTGCGTTGCTGTCCGTCGTTTTCGCGGCCGGAATTTTCAGCCTGCTCGCTTTCTCCGGACCTGAAGGCATCCGGCACGCCAGCGCGGCGTTCCCTGTCACCTTCGACGATCCCTCTTCTGTCAGACAGGAACGCGCCACTGAGCCGCAGCCGGATTCGATATCCGGCGATCCAACTCAGGCGCGCCTGCCCGACCGTTCGAAATCTCATGCGGCGATGACCGAACAGCCGCTCGCCGGAGATGTCGCCAACACACCGGATCCGCCACCCGGATCAGAGCCGGTGCAACTGGCAAGCGTGGACCCGTCGGATGTCGAGCCTGTCGAGGCGGCCAAGGCCGCAACGTCGGTCGAGATCGGCGACGACTGTCCGGTCGTGGACGCCTGCATCGATCGCTATCTGTGGGCGCTTTATCAACGCACGCCTAAGGAAGACGCCGTCAAGGTGCGTGAATTGAGGAAAGTCACCATCAAGCGGAAGGGCAAGAAGGTGACGGTGTCGAGAGCCTTCACCAGGTATGTCGATCAGGATTTCGGATGGAAAGACCCCAAGGCGGCGGAACGCGCTGGCCTTTCGATGATGGATTATGTGATCGGCGGCATGGATCGCAGCTTCAGGCTGAAGTTGTTTCATATGCTTCGCGCGGCCGAGGCGGCGGGCCTTTCGCCCGGCATCACCAGCGGATTCCGCGACGACTACCGCCAGTCGATCGCCAGCGGCCTCAAGGCGGCGAGCAACAGGTCCTATCATGGCGGCAGCTTGCGCGGCGGCTATGGGCATGGGCTCGCGGCCGATGTGGTGAGTGTTGCGGGCGAAACGCGCGACCGCCGGTTTGCGTCTTCGGAAAAGTTCTGGAAGTGGGTTGATGCGCACGGGAAGGAATTCGGAATCGCACGCCCATATCTCGGCAAGGACCCGCCGCATGTCGCACCGCTCGACGGCGAGGAATATGCGAAGCACAATCGCGACGTCAGACAAGCGGCATCGACCGCAAAGAAGATCACCGTGAAAAAAGGAAAGGGCGTGGCCTCCCGCGACCACTCACGCCCGGTGAAGCGCCCGAGAGCGGTCGCCGTCGCAAAGCTGAAAACGAGTTGAGCGGCTTGCGGCCTGACGGTTTAGAGTCTTCACCGTTTCATGGAAATCTAACTCTTGATTTGACGCGTTTTCTTGACGCGAACCGGTATCCACTTCGCTTGAAAACGCTGTAGATCCCCCACGCTACGTCATCGCCTCTGTCGACCGCCGCGCGGCCGCTTGCCTGCGGCCGGCGCGCAGAAGGCCGAATGTAGCGCATCCACGATGGTCAAAACCTCCGGCCGCGTAATGGAATAATAGACCGTCGTGCCCTCGCGCCGGGCCTCGACGAGTCCGTCGGCTCGCAGCCGCATGAGTTGCTGCGACATCGGCACCTGCTCGATCCCGAGCCCCTGACGCAGTTCCGCGACCGACCTCTCGCCGTCCACCAGGGCGCAGAGCACCAGCAGACGCTGCGGGTGGGACAGGCTGCGCATCAGCACCGCGGCCGACTCCGCCGCCGGCATCATATCTCCTACATTCATAGTATTGAATTTATACTCCTTGAATGTTATGTGCAAGCTGTCCGGCCTTCCGAGAGACGGACGCAAGGTTCAAAGGACAATTTGCTCCTGCCTTGAACCAGATCAAGACGGAATGCGCGATGTCAGGGAAACTTGGCGGATAAATCGGAGGAATAGTCCATGTCTCACATTGTCATTCTCGGCGCGGGCCTTGGTGGAACCATCATGGCCTATGAGATGAAGACCAAGCTGAGACGCGATGACCGTCTCACCGTCGTCAATCTCGGCTCGACCTATTCGTTCGTGCCTTCAAATCCGTGGGTCGCCGTAGGCTGGAGACAACCGGCGGAGATCGAAGTCGACCTTGCTCCGGTGCTGAAACAGAGAGGCATCGAGCTGCGGCCGGAGGGGGCCAAACGCGTCGAGCCGGCTGAAAATCGGATTCAGCTCAACGACGGCACATCCATTTATTACGACTATCTGATTATCGCCACCGGACCTGACCTTGCCTTCGACGAGGTGCCGGGGCTGGGCCCGAATGCCCATACCCAGTCCGTCTGCCAGACCGATCATGCCCTTCAGGCCAAAGTCGCATTCGACAAACTCGTCAAAACGCCGGGACCGGTGGTGATCGGCGCCGTGCAAGGCGCGTCCTGCTACGGCCCGGCCTATGAATTCGCCTTCATCCTCGAAACGGCCTTGCGCAATGCGCGCGTCCGCGACCGCGTGCCGATGACCTTCGTGACGCCGGAGCCCTATATCGGCCATCTCGGGCTCGACGGCGTCGGCGACACCAAGGGCCTGATCGAAAGCGCGATGCGCGACCGCCACATCAAATGGATCACCAATGCGCGCACGACAAAGGTCGAACCTGAAAAGCTCGTCGTCGAAGAAGTCAACGACGACGGCACGGTCAAGGCGACGCACGAACTGCCCTTCGCCTTCTCGATGCTGCTGCCGGCCTTCCGGGGCGTCCCGGCCGTTCTTGGCGTCGAGGGCCTGACCAATCCGCGCGGCTTTATCGTGATCGACAAGCACCAGCGCAACCCGACTTTCCCGAACGTTTTCGGCGTCGGCGTTTGCGTCGCCATTCCACCGGTCGGCAAGACGCCGCTCGCGGTGGGCGTGCCGAAGACCGGTTTCATGATCGAATCCATGGTCACCGCCACGGCGGAGAACATCGCTTCGCTTCTCAAGGGCGAGCAACCGAAAGCGGTCGCCACCTGGAACGCGGTCTGCCTCGCCGATTTCGGCGACGACGGCATCGCTTTCGTCGCCCAGCCCCAGATCCCGCCGCGCAACGTCAACTGGTCGTCGCAGGGCAAATGGGTCCACGCCGCCAAGATCGGCTTTGAAAAATACTTCCTGCGCAAGGTGCGCCAGGGCAAGGCCGAGACCTTCTACGAAAACCTCGTCCTCGACATGCTCGGGATCAAGAAACTGAAGGAAATTCACGTGGAGACGGCCGAACAGGCGCAGTCTTGAAGCAGAGGAGAAACGACAATGACGATCGATCGCGCCGTGATGATGTTTGCCGGCTTCATGGTTCTTGTCTCGCTGGGGCTCGGATTTTACGCGTCGCCCTGGTGGTATCTGCTCACGATCTTCGTCGGGGTAAACCTGATCCAGGCGTCGGTCACAGGCTTTTGCCCTTCGGCCATGATCTTCAGGAAACTGGGCTGTCCGGCCGGCGTCGCATTTAAATAACGACGAGACCTTCTCTATCCGATGGTCGGACGAGACTTGTGATCGCTCTGTGAAAGCTGCACGCTCATGCATCGACCGATCTTGCGCTTCCTGACAGCCGTTCTCGCCGGCGCCGCGATCGCCGGCGCGACAGCGGCCGACGCCGGCGAATTCGTCGTCAAGGCCACGACAATTCCCGAGATGAAGGCCGTCTTCGGCCAGGTCGAGAGCCGCATCGTGGTGCCGGCGCGCGCCCGCATCGGCGGCTCGGTGCGCGAGCTTCGCGTCACGCAGGGCGACGAAGTCAGGGAAGGACAGGCGATCGCCGTGGTCGTCGACGACAAACTCGCGCTTCAGCTCAACGCCGCCGACGCCAAGATCGAGGCGCTCAACTCGCAGCTTGCGAATGCACGCGTCCAGCTTGAGCGGGCGCAGCAGCTCAGGGCGAGCGGATCGGGCACGCAGGTCAGCCTCGATCAGGCCAAGATGCAGTTCGAGGTCGCAACCAATCAGGTCGCGGCGGCCAAGGCGGAGAAGACCGTCATCGAACAAAGCGCGCGCGAGGGCACCGTCTTCGCGCCTGCAACAGGGCGGGTGCTCACGGTGCCGGTAACGCCCGGCTCCGTGGTCATGCCCGGCGAGGACATCGCCCGCATCGCGCCGGGACCATATTATCTGCGGCTATCGCTGCCGGAGCGTCATGCCAGCGAGATCACACAGGGCGCCGACGTGACGGTTGGCGCCCGCGGGCTCACCGCGCCGGGCGGGCTATCCGCCGCGCATCGCGGCCGCATCGTCAAGGTCTATCCGGAGATCACCGACGGGCGGGTGATCGCGGATGTCGAGGTCGAAGGGATCGGCGATTATTTCGTCAACGAGCGCACGCTGGTGTCGATCCCGGTCGGCAAGCGTACGGTGCTGGCGGTGCCGGCGGCGGCGATCCGCACCACCCATGGCGTCGATTATGTCCGCGTCGCCACCGACGCGGGCGCAATGGACGTCGCCGTCATTCTCGGCGAGACCTTCGCCGACAACGGCGCGGGACGCGTCGAGATTCTTACCGGCCTGCGCGACGGCGACCGGATCGTGCTGCCATGAAACTTGGCATCGCAGGCCACCTGACGCGCGTCTTCATCGCGTCGCCCCTCACGCCGCTGATCCTGCTGGCGGCGCTGGCGCTCGGGCTGGTCGCGCTGGTGACGCTGCCGCGCGAGGAGGAGCCGCAGATCTCGGTGCCGATGGTCGATATCCACGTCACCGCCAACGGCTTGAGGGCGGAGGACGCCGTCAAGCTCGTCACCGAGCCGCTGGAGACCATCGTCAAGAGCATAGACGGTGTCGAGCACGTCTATTCGCAGACCGAGGACGACGGCACCGTGGTCACCGCGCGCTTCAAGGTCGGCACCAATCCGGACGCCGCCATTCTCAGGGTGCATGAGAAGGTCCGCGCCAACATGAACCGCATCCCGTTCGGCATCCCCGAACCGCTGATCGTCGGCCGCGGTATCGACGACGTGGCGATCGTGGTGGTGACGCTGCGCCCGACGCCGGATGCGGCCGCGCGCTGGACCGCGAACGGGCTGACTCGGCTGGCCCGCGAGTTGCAGGTCGAGGTGTCGAAGCTGCCCGACATCGGCCTCACCTATATCGTCGGCGAGCAGCCGGAAGCGTTCCGCGTCGAGCCCGATCCCGAGCGGCTGTCGCTTTACGGCATCACCCTGCAACAGCTCGCCGCCAAGATCGAGGGCGCCAACCGCTCGTTCCGCATCGGCACCGTGCGCGAGGAGACGCAGCAGCGCGCCATCGTCGCCGGCCAGACCCTGCAGGCGTTGCCCGAGATCGGCAACATCCTGCTCACCGCGCGCGACGGCCGCCCGGTCTATGTGCGCGACGTCTCTCAGGTCGTGCTGGCGACCTCGCCGGCCGAGAACCGGGTCACCGATATCCGCAAGACGGCGGACGCTGGACTCGAACGCGCGCCCGCCGTCTCGCTCGCCATCGCCAAGCGCCCCGGCACCAATGCGGTGGTGATCGCCGACGAGATCGTGCGGCGGCTGGAGCAGACCCGCGGCCAGATCTTCCCCGAAGACGTGGAGATGACGATCACCCGCAATTACGGCGAGACGGCCAACGAGAAAGCCAACGAGCTTCTGTTCCATCTCGGCCTCGCGACGGTGTCGATCGTGGTGCTGGTCGCCGTCGCCATCGGCTGGCGCGAGGCGCTGGTGGTTGCGGTGGTGATCCCGACCACCATCCTGCTAACGCTGTTCGCCTCGTGGATCATGGGCTACACGCTCAACCGTGTCAGCCTGTTCGCGCTGATCTTCTCCATCGGCATCCTGGTGGACGACGCCATCGTGGTGATCGAGAACATCGCCCGCCACTGGGCGATGCGCGACGGCCGCCCGCGCGCGCAGGCCGCGATCGATGCGGTCGCCGAGGTCGGCAACCCGACCATCGTCGCGACGCTGACGGTGGTGGCGGCGCTGCTGCCGATGCTGTTCGTGTCCGGCATGATGGGGCCCTATATGAGCCCGATCCCGGCCAACGCCTCGGCCGCGATGCTGTTCTCGTTCTTCGTCGCCGTCATCCTGACGCCGTGGCTGATGATGAAGCTCGGCGGCGATCACAATACGGCCGGCAAAGGCCATGAGCCGACGGGCGGCGGCCGCCTCGGCCGGCTTTACGTCGCGGTCGCGAAGCCCGTTCTGGCGTCACGCCGGCGGGCGTGGATTTTCCTGGCTGTGGTCGGGACGGCGACGCTGGCTTCGCTCGCGCTGTTCTACACCAAACACGTCACGGTGAAGCTCCTGCCGTTCGACAACAAGGCCAATCTTCAGGTCGTGCTCGACCTGCCAAAGGGGTCGTCGGTCGAGGACACCGACCGGGCGCTGCAAGCGATGGCCGACCGGCTCGCCCCGGTGCCGGAGATCGTCTCGTTCCAGACCTATGCCGGCACCGCCGCGCCGTTCGATTTCAACGGTCTGGTGCGGCATTATTACCTCCGCGCGGGTCCCGAGCAGGGCGACATCGCGATCAACCTTGTGCCGAAGGGAGCGCGCACACGGGCGAGCCACGCCATCGCGCTGGACGTGCGCGAGCGCCTGCGCGGCATCGACCTCCCCCAGGGCACGATCGTCAAGGTGGTTGAGCCGCCGCCAGGGCCGCCGGTGCTGGGCACGCTGCTGGCCGAAATCTACGGCCCCGACCCCGACACAAGGCGCGCGGTAGCCGCCAAGGTGCGCGCGGCGTTCAAGAGCGTTCCGTTCATCGTCGATGTCGACGACAGCTATCATAACCAGGCCGAGCGCGTGCGCGTCGCGATCAATCAGGACAATCTCGAATACTACAAGGTCGAGCAGGCCGACGTGTACGACACGCTGCGCTATCTCTACGGCGGCACGACGGTCGGCTATTCGCAACGTGGCGGCGGACGCTACCCGATCGCCATCCGCCTCGCGCTGCCCAAGGCGGGTGCGGTGATGGACGAGCGCGCTCTGACCACGCCGGTGCCCGCCAATGCGCTGCCGGGCGGCCGCGGGGTGGTCGAACTCGGCGATGTTGTCAGTGTCGCCCATGAGCCAGCGTCCTGGCCGATCTTCCGCCACAACGGCCGCCCCGCCGAAATGGTGCTGGCGGAACTCGCCGGTGCCTATGAAGCGCCGATCTACGGTATGCTCGCGGTGCGTGATGCGATCGACCGGATCGACTGGGGCAGTCTGCCCAAGCCCGTGATCGCCTTGCACGGTCAGCCGGACGACGAAACTCATCCGACCCTGCTTTGGGACGGCGAATGGGAGGTGACGTGGGTGACCTTCCGCGACATGGGCGCGGCCTTCATGGTGGCCATCCTCGGCATCTACGTTCTCGTTGTCGCGCAGTTCGGCTCGTTCAAGCTGCCGCTGGTGATCCTGACGCCGATCCCGCTCACCTTCATCGGTATCATGCTCGGCCACTGGCTGTTCGCCGCGCCGTTCACGGCGACCTCGATGATCGGCTTCATCGCGCTGGCCGGCATTATCGTGCGCAACTCGATCCTGCTGGTGGACTTCATCCGCCATGCGCGCCGGCCCGACCGGCCGCTGATCGACGTGTTGCTGGAGGCGGGCGCAATCCGCTTCAAGCCAATCCTGCTGACCGCGATCGCAGCGATGATCGGGGCGGCGGTCATCCTCACCGACCCGATCTTTCAGGGGCTCGCGATTTCGCTATTGTTCGGACTGGCGTCCTCAACGGCGTTGACCGTTCTGGTCATCCCGGCCATTTACGTCGTGCTGCGGGGAGGTGGACGCCCGGCCGGAACCGGCGCGCACCCGCACCCCTCGCCGCGTCCTGGAACGTCACCTCCGTAAGAGCCCTTAGGATATCGACCGAAATATTCCGGCGCGCTGCGTCCGGTAAACTGGGCCATCCCGCATCGAGGAGATGGCGACATGCACATCCAGAAAATCACCGCTCCGAAGGATTTCGATATTCCGCGGGTCATGGCGGCTGAACCGGCCGACCAATTCAGCGCAATCGCCCATTCCTCGGGAGTGATCGCAAGCGAATTTTCCTACAGAAAGGATGAGGAAATCTACGGCGAGGGCGAGCCTGCCGAATACCTTTACCAGATCATCCGCGGCGCTGTGCGTACCTACAAGCTCCTGAGCGACGGGCGGCGGCAGATCGGCGCATTCCACCTGCCGGGCGATGTCTTCGGCCTCGATCCAGGCCCGGAGCACAGGCTTACTGCCGAAGCAATTGCCGACACCACCGTGCGCCTGGTGCCCCGTCGCAGCCTTGAGAAGGCCGCGGCATCAAACGCCCATGTTGCCCGCAATCTCTGGACGCTGACGGCAAACGACCTCCGGCATGCCGAAGATCACATGCTGCTGCTCGGCCGCAAGACTGCGATGGAGCGCGTTGCCACATTTCTCCTGGAAATGGACCGCAGGCTCGCCAAAGCCGGCATGATGGCGCTCCCGATGTGTCGTCGCGATATTGGCGACTACCTCGGCCTGACGCTCGAGACCGTCTCGCGGGCGCTCTCGCAACTCAACGATGAAGGCATCCTGATGTTTTCGAACGCTCGCCATATCGCACTGCGCAACCGACAGCGGCTGTCCGCCATGGAGGCTTGAGGGCACCGGCCTTCGGATTACCCCGGCCGGCATCCCGCCCTCATGCCGCCAGTTGGAGTCTTTCACTTCTGGATGGAATCAGACGCGGGTTCCACGTCGCTGACGATGGCCGGACCGGACCTTCAATCTTCTTCTCGCGGCTGAGGACGCCGCTTTCGCGGAGGCGATGCCGGCTCGGAGGCTTTCTGACGGAATGAAGAACCATGCGCGCGCATCTCGTCACCTCAATGAGACATCAGGCAGCAGATCGAACTCCTCGTGAGCAGATCGCGGGTCATCCCGCCGAACATCCATTCGTTGAGCCGGCTATGGCCGTAAGCACCGGTGACCAATAGATCGACGTCTTCGTTATCTGCCCATTCGATGATCTGATCCGCACGAGAGCCGCGAGCCTGCATTTCGACCTGGCGCTCGGCCTTTATCCTGTGCTGCGCGAGGTAGCGAACGACGTCGTCAACATGGCGGCGCGCTGTTTCCATCTGCTCCTTCTCGCATATTTCCAGGACGGTTACGCGCTTGGCCTCGTGAAGGAACGGTAACGCATCCTGAACCGCCCGCCGCGCCTCCCGCGTATCTTTCCATCCAATCATGACGTGATCGGCGGCAAGGGATTTCACCGCCGCAGGCACCACCAGGAAAGGACGACCAGCCCCGAGAATTGCGGCTCCAACATCGGCGCTTCGATACATATCGCCAGCGGACCTGCCACTTTCGATCACGATCAAATCGGCGCAGCGCGCCTCACTGATCAGCGCCTGGGTGGGGAATTCGATAACTGATCGCCATTCGAACCGGCGGCCACTTCCGGCGGCGGCTTGAACCTTGTTCCCAGCCTCCGCAAGGCTGGCCTTCAGTTTTGCGACATCGAACTCGGTCGCGTTATCGACGATGACCACACCCTCGGCGACAAAGGGCGAAACGATCGCAACAGCCGACAACCCAAGCAGATTAGCTGCGAATTTGTCCGCCACACCTGCTGCGACACCAACGAACTGCTTCGAGACGTGGTCGATGTTGACCCAGACCAATAGCGTTGCATAGGACATAACAGCCTCGACTTCGACGGCCACCTATCACGTCCACATCCCGACTCCGGCTGCTTGATCCAGATCAAAATCCTTGCTGCATGGATCTCATAGCCATTTGCGGTATGTCAGGTTGAACCATCACTTATAAGATGCTTTTCAATCTCCCCGACCGGATGATTGGTCAGGTCCTTGTTTATCTCGGCGACGATGCAGGTCTTCACCTCGGGATGGAATGCGTTTCGCAAGTCGGCCAACGTTCTTGGCGGCGCAACGACGACGAGAGCCTTCGCCTTGCTCGTTCGGACCATCCGCTCCATGGCTGCAGCGACCGTCTGCGCGAACTGTCGCTCCTGTAGATCATGCCAATCGGTCTGCTCGACAGCGCTTTTGCGACCGGGCTGCGACGATTCGATAACCCGCCCCGGCCGATCTCTCCCCTGCTCGTGAGTCATCGGATTGATGTCCTCAAAGACTTTCTCTGTCTTCAGATGAGGGGATAAAGCGTCGCCGTCGTTTCGCAGAAACAGAGCCTTTCGGCCATCGCCGACAAATACCAGCGCATTGCGGGGAATCCTGAACATGTTCACCTGCTCCTCGGATAATTGCGTTCTCTCCAATATGTCGGAAGCCGACGCGGGTTTCACAAGCCGAACGGATAAGTATCCGGAAGGCCCTTGATCATCGCCGTCTCCAGCGGAGCCACCGCGCGCGTATGATCGAACCAGATATACTCATCGAACTGCTGCGGCAGACTGGCCCGGAAGTAATGACTCGCGCGTTCCGTTTCCGGCCGGTAGATAACGCCGATCGCCCGTTCGAGACGCCGGATTTCCCATGACAACGGCTCCTCGTAAATTCGCGCAACTCCGAGATAACCACGCCGGTGGACCGGCGTTGCATTTTCAAAAACACTTTCAAGGAGACTATGCAGGCCGCTAAAGCACCGAAACAGCACGACTGCCAAGGTGGCCAAGACGAACAGGCTTCGATTTGAAACCCGCCAAGGCATCTGCATCATGAAATGCACCCGAGCGGTTTGATCGGCATCAAGGGGCAGACGACCATCAGCCCGTGGGCTGGCGCGCTGCCATGCGCGACATTTACGGCCCGACGCCACAGAGCCTGATCAGCCTTGATCGAAATCAATGCGGGGCGCGGCGGTTGGAGTTTTAATGAATTTGGATCACCGATTGGATCGGACCATTCCATGAAAGCGCTTGTCTACCATGGACCCGGGCACAAAACGCTCGAAGATCGTCCCAAGCCGGAAATACAGTCCGCGGGAGATGCCATTGTCAAAATGGTGAAAACAACCATCTGCGGCACGGACCTGCATATTCTGAAGGGTGATGTGCCGAGCTGTGCGCCCGGTCGAATCCTCGGGCATGAGGGCGTCGGCATCATCGATTCCGTTGGCGCTGGTGTCACCACTCTCAAACCGGGAGACCATGTCCTCATCTCCTGCATTTCGTCTTGCGGCAAATGCGAATACTGCCGTCGGGGTCTGTATTCCCATTGCACCACCGGCGGCTGGATTCTGGGCAACGAAATCGACGGGACGCAAGCCGAGTATGTCCGCACCCCGCATGCCGACACCAGCCTTTATCCTGTTCCGGCCAACGTTGACGAGGAGGCGCTTGTCATGCTGAGCGACATCTTGCCGACCGGCTTCGAATGCGGCGTTCTGAACGGCAAGGTGGCGCCGGGGTCAACCGTTGCGATCGTCGGCTCCGGACCGATCGGTCTTGCCGCATTGCTGACAGCGCAATTCTACTCTCCCGCCGAACTTGTCATGATCGATGTCGATGACAAGCGTCTCGAGATCGCCAGGACATTCGGCGCTACCCATACGATCAATAGCGCGAGCGGAGAGGCTGCCGACAAAGTGAAAGCATTGACCGGCGGCAAAGGTGTCGATACCGCGATCGAGGCGGTCGGTATTCCCGCCACCTTCGTGCTTTGCCAGGATATCGTCGCTCCGGGCGGCATCATCGCCAATATCGGCGTCCACGGCGCCAAGGTCGATCTGCACCTGGAGAGATTATGGTCGCACAATATCTCCATTACGACCCGACTGGTCGACACGGTCACGACACCGATGCTTCTCAAGACGGTGCAATCAAATAAGATCGATCCTGCCCAGTTGATTACGCATCGCTTCCCTCTCGACCGGATTCTTGAGGCGTATGATACGTTCAGTCGTGCCGCCGACACGGGCGCGCTGAAAGTGATCATCGCGGCGTGAGGTCCATTTGCAAGGATGGCTGTCCTAAATACGGGCGCAAATCTCTCGCCTGTTCAGGGTGGTGGAAAGGATGGGTGGCGAGGGAGGGACTCGAAACCCCCGACCCCAGGACTATGATTGGTAAGGAAGATCGGCTCACGAAGTGCAGGACCTCGCGCAACTCGACGAACTCTATGGCAGGAACACCCGATCGCGTTCATGCGACGTATTCCTCCTTGGCCGGAGCAACGAGAGGCGGGCGCTCCTCCCACTGGCCATTGTTGAAGACGAAAGGCTTGTAGCCCTGGGTGGGATCGATGACGATGGCGCGAATCCACCCGCCGAGCACCAGGCTTTTGGCCTTGACCACGTTTTGCAGCGCGCGCGCGGCAAAATCCAGCGGCGCCTCGATCAGCGCGATCATGCGCATCGGCTCATGATAGGGCTGGCCCTCGCGCATCACCGTCTGCGTCGGCAGGCCGGTACGCAGATCGCTCAGGTTGCCGGTCATCACGCCGAAGCGCCCGGCCACGTTGTGATAGACCTTGCTGCCGCTGCCCAGACGGGCATTGTTCACGGTGGAGAAAAAGTATTCGAGGTTGATCCACTCGCCCACCACCACAGGCGCCGCCAGCAGGTTTTCGAGCAGGCGCCCCTTGGGATCGCAACGCCAGTCGTACGACAGCAGGAAGGGACGCCCTTGCAGATCGGCACACTCTGAAAGCGAGCGCCGCCCGACGATGCCATACACGTTCTTCGACAGCCCCCATTCGGGCCGCACCTGCGCCCAGTTCACCGCTTGGCGATGTGCCATGCGATAGGCTTGCGCCGGCTCGATTGTGTGCGCCTGCGGCAGCAGCTTGGGCATGCGCTCGGCCGCGGCCAGCTTGGACGCCGCGAGCAGGCCGTTGCGCAGGCGATCCAGATAGGCCAGGTGGCGGGGCGGCAATACGTCGAGGTCGAACAGCTCGATGGCATCGGTGGTGGTGTTGTGCAGCGCCGGCAGGAACCAGGCGTCATCGGGAATGTCGATGCCCCTGGCGCGCAACCGCTCGCGCACCAAGGGCTTGTTGGCCATCT
>Ga0209963_1000724_pt1 | contig 31972 bp, 29 predicted proteins | sample ThiBio_1000_biof_2_FD_183957 | JGI IMG/M metagenome (GOLD analysis project Ga0209963, IMG submission 183957) | Wastewater bioreactor microbial communities from Cape Town, South Africa - Thiocy_cont_1000_biof (SPAdes) | ecosystem: Engineered > Bioreactor > Thiocyanate-remediating >...
TGGCACCTCGATGTCGGCTCGTCGCATCCTGGGGCTGGAGTAGGTCCCAAGGGTTGGGCTGTTCGCCCATTAAAGCGGTACGCGAGCTGGGTTTAGAACGTCGTGAGACAGTTCGGTCCCTATCCGCCGCGCGCGCAGGAGACTTGAGGAAGGCTGTCCCTAGTACGAGAGGACCGGGACGGACGAACCTCTGGTGTGCCAGTTGTCCCGCCAGGGGCATGGCTGGTTGGCTATGTTCGGAAGGGATAACCGCTGAAGGCATCTAAGCGGGAAGCTCGTTCCAAGATGAGGTCTCCCACCACCTTGCGTGGTTAAGGCCCCCCACAGACCATGGGGTTGATAGGCCAGAGATGGAAGCCCTGTGAGGGGTGGAGTTGACTGGTACTAATAGGCCGAGGGCTTGATTACAGCGAGTTGTTTGCATCCACTGTGCGACCCTGAACACACAAACATGTGTTCGGTGGTCGAGGCTCTTGTCTCGCATCCACTAGCAGGAACCATAAGTTGATAGTGTTGTCGGTGGTTATAGCGGTGGGGGAACGCCCGGTCCCATCCCGAACCCGGAAGCTAAGCCTGCCTGCGCCGATGGTACTGCACTCGTTAGGGTGTGGGAGAGTAGGTCGCCGCCGACATCAAAATTCGAAGTAGGCCCCCGCCGTCAGGTGGGGGCCTACTTTTTTGTATCCTCTACAGGTGAGTATCGCGGATGGTTCCGGCGATAACCGCCCACGACGAGATGATCGCGCCGGCGCCGGGGACCGCAAGGACAGGCCCACCCGTTCCACCAACGACCGTGATGATCGATCCGGAGATCGTCGAGAGCAGCGTGGCGGCTCCGGTTCGCGCGTCGGCAGCGGGTGGTCGAAGTCCTCGGGCTCGTCCGGCCGTCCGGCGGGTGGTGCGGGTGGCAAGGACACCGGACGCGGCTCCCGGCAGGGACGTGACGCAGGCCGCCGCGACGATCGGCGCCGCGACGACCGTCCGGGCGGTGACGCCGGTGCGGCCCGGTCCTCGTGGCAGGAGCGGTCGGAGGGCAGGAGCGATGGCGACCGACGCGGCGCCGCACCGCGCCGCGACGACGGCCCCGCTCGCGGACGCGACCGGCAGGACCGCTACCGGCCCGCGACCGGTGGGTCCGCCCGTCCGGATCGGGGCGCCCGCCCTGATCGCGGCGGTGATGATCGACGCGGTGACGACCGGCGCGGTGACGACCGGCGCGGTGACGACCGTGGCGGCAGCACCGGCCGTGCCGGCTCTGGCCGCGGTACGGGTCGCGGTACGGGGGGCTACCAGGGTTCCTCCGGTGGCCGTCCCGAGCGCGGCGGGTCGGACGACCGACGCAGCACGGGTGGCGAGCGGCGTCCGTACGGCGACCGCGATGCGGCCGGCGGGTCCCGCGGCAAGTGGACACCCAAGACCGAGGGTGGACGTCGGGCCGCCGCCGGCGACTCCCGGGCGGACCGCGGAGACGGACCGGACAGGCGGTCCGGCGAGCGCAGGCCCTACGGCGGCGGTAACGACAGCCGGCCCGCAGGGCAGCGCAGCACCGGCGCCTACCGGGACGGATCGCCACGCGACGACCGGCGATCGAGCCCCTACCGCGGCGACGACGACCGTCGCGGTGGTACCGGGCAGGGGTCGGGCGGCCGTTCGTACCCCCCGCGCGACGGTGGACGCGGGTCCGACGACCGGTCGCGCGGTGCCGAGCGCCCGTCCTACCGCGATCGCGACGCCGGCGACCGATCGGCCGGTACGGGCTACGCGGGGCGCGGCGACGACCGTCGGGCCGGCGGCGACGCACGCCGTACGGGCGGAGCGCGGGACGGCGGGTCGAGCCGCTACGGCTCGGACCGCCCGGCCGGTCCGCGGGACGGCGGGAACGCCTCGGGGCGTTCGTACTCGGCGCGGCCCGATTTCGCGAGGTCCGACTCGGGCCGCGACGGTGACGATCGCGGCGACGCCGCACGTCCGGACTCAGGCCGCTCCGGTACTGCGCGGTCCGACTACCCGCGGCCGGAGTCGGCAGGGCGGGACTCGGCGAGGCACGGTTCACGCCAGCACGATTCCGGACGTTCCGATTCCGGACGGACGGACTCCCCGCGATCGGGTTCACCGCGATCCGATTCTGTGCGATCCGATTCTGTGCGGTCCGCTTCCGGGCGAGCGGATTCCGGACGCTCCGGGTCGGGACGCTCCGGTTACGGCGGTTCCGATTCGGGCCGTTCCGACGCGGGACGGCCGGATGCGAGGCGTTCACCGGCCGGAACGGGTCGCGACGGCGACCGGCGCGGAGCGGGTTCGTACAGCGACCGGCGCGGCGCCTCGGACCGGCGCCCGTCGGACCGGCGCGACCAGGGCGGTCGCGGCGACCGTCCCGACCGCCGCACCCCGGAGGGCGTGACCACCACCCACGTGGAGGAGCCCGATCTCCCCGAGGGCATCACCCCGGGCGAGTTGGACGACGAGGCCCGCCGTGACCTGCGCGGTCTGCAGAAGGACACGGCCGACGTCGTCGCGAAGCACCTCGTGGCGGCGGGCATGCTCGTCGACGAGGACCCCGAGCAGGCGCTGGCCCATGCCCGCTACGCGCGCCGTCGGGCGTCGCGGATCGCGGTCGTGCGGGAGGCCGCGGGGATCGTGGCCTACCACGCCGGGGAGTGGAACGAGGCGCTCGGCGAGCTGCGGGCCGCCCGGCGGATGGGCGGCGGTCCGGGGCATCTCGCGGTCATGGCCGACATCGAACGTGCGCTCGGACGTCCCGAGCGGGCCCTGGAGCTGGTGCGCGCCCCGGAGGCGAAGGAGCTGGGCAAGGCGGAGACGATCGAGCTGGCCATCGTCGCCGCGGGGGCCCGTCGCGATCTCGGTGAGCTCGACGCCGCGGTCGTGGGCCTCCAGATCCCGGAGCTGGAACCCACCCGCCGCGAGCCGTGGAGCCCCCGGCTGTTCTACGCGTACGCCGACAACCTGCTGGCCGCCGGGCGGGAGTCCGACGCGCTGCAGTGGTTCGTCCACACGGTCGACGCCGATGTCGAGGGCGAGACCGATGCCGCGGCGCGGATCGCCGAGCTGACCGGCGAACCCCTCGAGGACGACGGCGTCACCTTCCAGGGCGAGGACCTCCTCGAGCTGGAGACCGACGACGAGGCCGGGCCGGAGGCCGTCACCGACGACGGCGCCTCCACCGGCGGCCTCGGGTCCCCGAAGGACGGTGCGGTCGCGGACGACGCCGCGGATGTGCCCGTCGACGACGACGAGGCTGCGGCGATCGCCGAACCGGAGGCCGCAGACCCCGAGGCCGTCGATCCTGCGACCCCGGCGGTGGACGCGGTACCTGACGACGTCGCCACCGCCGCCGATGCCGGCACGACGGCCGATGCCGCTACGACCGCTGACACCGCCGCCGGCTCCACCGACGGCGACGCGGCCACGGACCTGGCCACCGACGCGGCCACGGACCTGGCCACCGACGCGGCCACCGACGTGGCCACCGACGCGGCCACCGACGTGGCCACCGACGCGGCCACCGACGTGGCCACCGACGCGGCCACCGACGCGGCCACCGGCGCGGCCAACGACGTCGTCACCGACGCCGACGGCGAGGCCGGCGGCGTCACGACCACCGGACCCGCCGAAAGCGTGGCGACCGGCGCCACGGACGAGGGACACGACGCTCCTGCGCCCGTTCATGCCGATGGCGTCGACCGCGCGCCGACCACCGTCACGCCGGACGCCGGGACGGGGCCGGTGCGCACCGCATTCACCGAGCGCCCGGACGAGAGTGGGGAGGACGGGCGGTGACCGACCTGCTCGACCGCTACGACGTCCTGCTCGCCGACCTCGACGGCACGCTGTACCGGGGCCAGGACGCCGTGCCCGGCGCGGTGGAGGCCGTGCGCGGGGCGGCGGAGCGCGGGGTGCGCACGGTGTACGTCACCAACAACGCCTCGCGGCGCCCGGCGGACGTCGCGCAGCACCTGGCCGAGCTGGGCTTCCCGGCCGACACCGACGACGTGGCGACGAGCTCGCAGGCCGCCGCGGCCATGCTCGCCGAGCAGCTGCCCGGCGGGTCGCCCGTGCTGGTCGTCGGCACCGACGCGCTGGCGGCCGAGGTGACGGCCACCGGGCTCACCGTCACCGACGATCCCGCCGTCGCGGCGGCGGTGGTGCAGGGCCACAGCCCCGACACCGGGTGGCGGCTGCTCGCCGACGCCTCCGTCGCGCTGCGGCGCGGCGCGGTCTGGGTGGCCTGCAACCTCGACCCGACCCTGCCGACCGAGCGCGGTCCGTTGCCCGGCAACGGGTCGATGGTGTCGGTGCTGCGCACGGCCACCGGGCTGGAGCCGCAGGTGGCGGGCAAGCCCGCCACGGCGCAGCTGCTGGCCGCGGTGAAGCGGACCGGCGCGGAGCGCGCGCTCGTGGTGGGGGACCGGCTCGACACCGACATCGAGGGCGGCCGGGCTGCCGGGCTCGCCACGCTCCTCGTCCTCACGGGAGTCTCCGATGCGGCGGAGGTGCTCGCCGCGCCGCCCGCGCTGCGGCCCGACTACATCGCCGCCGACATGGGGGCGCTGACGGCCCCGGCCGACGAACTGGCGCCCGGCGCCCCGTCCGCCTGGACGGCGCAGCCCACCGACGACGGCGGCCTGCGGCTGTCCGGCGGCGGTGACCCGCTCGCGGCCCTGCGCACCCTCTGCGGGGTCCACTGGGATGCGGGCGGCGGCCCGGCCACCGTCACCGCCGACGGCGCCGACGCCACGCGTGCGCTGGCCGATCTCGGGCTGAGCGGAAGGACAGCGGCCTCGGCTACCGTGGCGCCGTGACCTCCGCGACCACCATCACGGCCCTGGCCGCCGTGGCGACCGAGCGACCGGCAGAGGAGCACCCGGCATGACCCGCCCCGTTCCCGGCCCTCCGCACCCGGCCGACCCCCGCGTGGCTGCGTCGGATCCGGGCGAGGTGGTCGCGCGGGCGATGGCGGGCCTGGAGGGTCTCGAGCACCGGCCGCCGGCCGAGCACGTCGACGCGTTCGAACGGGTCCACGCGGCGCTGGGCGAGGCGCTCGCCGCCGGGTCGGCGTGACGCGGGTGGTCACCCGAGCCCGGCTCGACGCCGAGCTGGTCCGCCGCGGCATGGCCCGGTCCCGCCAGCAGGCCGCCGAGCTGATCGAGCAGGGCCGTGTCGCCGTCCGCGGCGTGGCGGCGGGCAAGGCCGCCACGATGGTCGACCGTGACACCCCCGTCACCGTCCAGGAGACCGGTGAGCGCGAATGGGCGTCGCGGGGTGCCCACAAGCTGATCGGTGCGCTCGACGCGTTCGGCGTCGACGTCACCGGCGCGCGCTGCCTCGACGCCGGCGCGTCCACGGGCGGCTTCACCGACGTGTTGCTGGAGCGGGGCGCGCGCGAGGTCGAGGCCGTCGACGTCGGGTACGGCCAGCTCGTCTGGCGGCTGCAGAGCGACGAGCGGGTGCACGTGCACGACCGCACGAACGTCCGCGCGCTCGAGCCGTCCGCGATCGGGGGCACGGTCGACCTGACCGTCGCCGACCTGTCGTTCATCTCGCTGCGCACCGTGCTGCCCGCGCTCGCCGCGTGCACGGCGGGCACGCTGCTGCCGATGGTGAAGCCGCAGTTCGAGGTGGGGCGCGAGCGGCTGGGGTCCGGCGGGGTGGTGCGCGATCCGGCCCTGCGGCTCTCGGCGCTCGCCGACGTCGCGGCCGCCGCGCGGAAGCTGGGCCTGCGGCTGCAGGGGGCCGTGGCGAGCCCGCTGCCGGGCCCGTCCGGGAACGTGGAGTTCTTCCTGCGCCTCGCCCGCGACGGCGACGACCTGGGCGACGACGTGCTGGCCACCGCCGTCGCCGAGGGTCCGGCATGACCCCGCGCGAGGTCACCATGGTCCTGCACACGGGACGCGAGACGAACCGGCGCACGGCCGCGCACGTCGCGAAGTCGCTGGCCGACTCGGGCGTGCGCCTGCGGGTGATCGGCGACGAGTGGGCCGAGGTGCCCGACGGCGACCTGCCCCCCGGTATGGAGCCGCGGATCGTCGACGGCCGCCCGGGATGCGCCGAGGGCTCCGAGGTGGTGCTCGTCCTCGGTGGCGACGGCACGCTGCTGCGCGCCGCGGAGATGGCGCGGCCGGTCGGGGTGCCGCTGCTCGGCGTCAACCTCGGGCGGGTGGGCTTCCTCGCCGAGACCGAGGAGGAGTCGCTCGACGAGGCGCTCGGCGCCCTCGTCCAGGGCACGTACTCGGTGGAGGAGCGCATGACGCTCGACGTCGTGGCGCGGTCGAACGGCGACGTGCTCGCCCGTACGTGGGCGCTGAACGAGGCCACGGTCGAGAAGAGCACGCGGGAGCGGATCCTCGAGGTGGTGCTGGAGGTCGACGGGCGACCTGTGTCGGCGTTCGGGTGCGACGGCGTGCTGTGCTCGACACCGACGGGGTCCACGGCCTACGCGTTCTCGGCGGGCGGCCCCCTGATCTGGCCGCAGGTGGAGGCGCTGCTGCTGGTGCCGAGCAACGCCCACGCGCTGTTCGCCCGGCCCATGGTGATCTCGCCCGACAGCACGGTGGCGATCGAGGTCGACCCGTCGGGGCCGCCCGCGGTGCTCGACTGCGACGGCCGCCGGACGTTCCCGCTGCGCCCGGGCTCCCGCGTGGAGATCACGCGCGGGGAGATGCCCGTGCGCATGGTGCGCCTGGACGGTCGGCCGTTCGCCGACCGGCTGGTCCGCAAGTTCGACCTGCCCGTTCGGGGCTGGCGCGGCGCACGATGACCCGCCCGGGTCGTCCGATGCGCGGGTAGCCGAGGGGCCTGTGGATGGCTCGTCGGATCTGTCGGGGTCGGGTCGTAGGCTGCGACCCATGCTGGCCGAGATGCGGATCCAGGGCCTCGGCGTGATCGACGACGCCACGCTCGACCTGGACCCCGGGCTCACCGTCCTCACCGGAGAGACCGGTGCGGGCAAGACCATGGTCGTCACCGGGTTGTCGCTGCTCGGCGGCGGCCGCGCGGAGGCGTCGCGGGTGTCGGAGGGCGCCAAGCGCGCCGTCGTCGAGGGGCGGTTCACCGCCGATGCCGCGGCCATGGCCGTCGCCGACGAGGTGGGGGCCGACGCCGACGAGGACGGCACCCTGATCGCGATCCGCACGGTGGGGGCCGACGGGCGTTCGCGGGCGCACCTGGGCGGACGGTCGGTGCCCGTCGGGGTGCTGGGGCGCCTGGCCGAGGCCACGCTCGCCGTCCACGGCCAGAACGACCAGCTGCGGCTGCTGCGCCCGGCGGAGCAGCGGGCCCTGCTCGACCGGTTCGCCGGCGACGCCGTGGCCGCCCCCCTGGAGCGCTACCGCGCCACGCGCACCGAGTGGCTGCGGGTGGCCGCGGAGCTCGTCGAACGCCGTGACGGGGCACGTCGCCTCGCGCAGGAGGCCGACCTGCTGCGCCACGGGCTCACCGAGATCGGCTCGGTCGACCCGCAGCCGGGTGAGGACGTCGAGCTGATCGAGCAGGGGCGCCGGCTCTCGGCGGCCGACGACCTGCGCGAGGTCGCGTCCGGGGCCCACATGGCGCTGGTCGGTGGCGACGACATGGAGGTTCCCGCGGCGCTCGCCCTCATCGGCGACGCCCGCAGCCGCCTCTCCGCGGCCGGCGACAGCGAGCTCACCGCCCTCGACGCCCGGCTCGCCGAGGCCCTCGCGTTGATCGGCGACGTCGGCACCGAGCTCACCGGCTATCTCGACCGTCTCGACGCCGATCCCGAACGGCTGGCGTCCGTGCTGTCGCGGCAGGCCGAGCTCAAGGCGCTGACGCGCAAGTACGCGGCCGACGTCGACGGCGTGCTGGCCTGGGCCGCGGAGGCGCGGGAGCGGCTCGCCGGGCTCGACGTCTCGGACGAGGCGCTGGCCGGGCTCGCCGCCCACCGCGACGCGCTGGCCACCGATCTGGCCGAGTACGCCGTGGCGGTCACGGCGGCGCGCACGGAGGCCGCGGCCCGGCTGGCCGAGGCCACCACCGCCGAGCTGGCGGGGCTCGCGATGGGTGACGCACGGCTGCTGGTGTCGGTCTCGCCGCGCGAGGCCACGCCGGGCACCGCCGACACGCTGACGATCGGGAAGGCCACGCTCGTGGCCGGTTCCAGCGGCGTCGACGAGGTGGAGCTGCGCCTCGTCGCCCATGGAGGTGCCGCACCGATGCCGCTGCACAAGGGCGCGTCGGGTGGTGAGCTGTCGCGGGTGATGCTGGCCCTGGAGGTGGCCCTGGCCGGGGCCGATCCCGTGCCCACCATGGTGTTCGACGAGGTCGACGCCGGCGTCGGCGGGCGGGCCGCGGTGGAGATCGGCCGGCGGCTCGCGAAGCTGGCGGCGCGCCACCAGGTCATCGTGGTCACCCACCTGCCCCAGGTGGCGGCCTACGCCGACCGGCACCTCGTCGTCGACAAGTCGGTGCGCGGTGAGAACGGCGCCCGGCGCAGCATCGTGCGGCGGTTGGCCGAGGGCGACCGCATCGTCGAGCTGGCCCGCATGCTCGCCGGTCTCGACGACACCGACACCGGCCGCGCCCACGCCGAGGAGCTCCTGGGTGCAGCCCGGGCGCACCGCGAGGCCGACCGTGCGGACGCGCCGCCGGCGCGCAGACCCCGCAGGAAGACCCCGGCCCGCACCTGACCCGGCCTGATGCCCGGCCGCCCCGGCCCCGCACCACCCGGTGACCAAGGCCGAACGGTCGCTGCTGAAGATCCACTGACGACCATGTCGCCTTGATCACCGCCGTCCGGCCGGCGGGCGTGGAGATGTGGGGATGAACGGAGGGTAGGCGTCGGCGTGCCTTCCTGGGATTGCGGTCACCGGATGTCACAGTGCGTGTATGAAGCTGTCCGGCCTGCTGCACCGCACGCGCCCAGAACTGCCCGGACTCGCCGGCACCGCGCGCGTCGACCGGCGTACCGATGGCCTCCTGCGCCGCCTGAAGTCCGGTGAGATCGCTGTGCTCGACCAGATCGACCTGGACCGCGCCACCGCCGACGCCCTCGTCGCCGCCGACGTCGCCGCCGTGGTCAACGCCTCGCCGTCGATCTCCGGCCGGTTCCCCAACCTCGGGCCCGAGATCCTCGTCGCCGCGGGGATCATGCTCGTCGACAACGTCGGCGCAGAGGCGATGCACGCCATCAAGGACGGCGCCCGCATCCGCCTCGACGGCGGGGTGATCTACGCGGGGGAGCTGCGGCTCGCCGCGGGGGTGCTGCAGGACGCGGACTCCGTGGCCGACGCGCTCGTCGAGGCCAAGTCCGGGCTGGCGCACCAGCTCGAGGCGTTCGCCGCCAACACCATCGAGTTCATGCGCCAGGAGCGCGCGATGCTGCTCGACGGTGCCGGGGTCCCGCCCGTCGAGGTGGAGCTGGCCGGGCGCCAGGTGCTGGTCGTCGCGGCCGGGTTCGACGCCGCCGCGGAGCTCGCGCGCCTCAAGAACTACATCCGCGAGTACCGGCCGGTGCTGGTCGGCGTCGGCGCGGGCGCCGACGTGCTGATGGCCGCCGGCCACACGCCCGCTCTGATCGTCGGTGACCCGGCCGAGGTCTCCAACGAGACCCTGACCTGCGGCGCCGACATCGTCGTGCCCGCTTTCGCCGACGGCCACGCGCCCGGCCTGCACCGCGTGCAGGACCTCGGGGCGGGGGCCGTCACGTTCCCGAGCACGGCCAACCCCGAGGACCTCGCGCTGCTGCTGGCCGCGCACCACGATGCGGCGCTCGTCGTCACCGTCGGGCTGTCGGGCACCATGGCCGAGTTCCTCGACCGGGGCCGCGCGGGCAGCAACGCCTCCACGTTCCTCACGCGGCTGCAGCTGGGCGGCGTGCTCGTCGACAGCCGGGTGATCGCCACGCTCTACCGCAGCCGGATCTCGGCCGGGGCGATCCTGCTGATGATCGGCGCCGCGGTGGTGGCGATCGTCGCCGCGCTGCTCGTGTCCGACGCGGGCGATGCGGTCCTGGCGTGGATCTCCCACGGCTGGGGTGCGCTGTTCGAGGTGATCCGGGGCTGGTTCGGGTGATCTCCCTGCGCTACCACGCCGTGTCCATCGCGGCGGTGTTCCTGGCCCTGGCGATCGGGGTGGTCCTCGGGGCGAGCGGGGTGTCGGACCGCCTGCTCGGTGCGGTCACGACCAAGGCCGACGACCTGGGCGGCAAGGTCCAGCAGCTCACCGCCGAGCGCGACGCGCTGGCCGCGTCGCAGCGGGCGTCCGACGAGTTCGCCCAGCGCGTCGGCCCGGCGGCCGTGCGCGGCACCCTGACCGGCCAGACCGTCGTGCTCATCACGTCCGGGGCCGACCCGGCCGACCGCAACGCGGTGGTGGCGCTGCTCGGGCAGTCCGGCGCGAAGGTCACCGGGGAGGTCGCCCTCACCGACGCCGTCGGCGATCCCGCGCGGGCCGACCAGCTCCGTCAGCTCACCGCCCAACTGCTGCCCACCGGCGCGCAGCTGCCCGCCGCGTCCGACACCGGGAGCCTGGCCGGTGGCCTGCTCGGCGGGGTGCTGCTCGCCAAGGCGGGCACGACCCCAGACCAGGAACGCGCCGTGCTCTCCGGCCTCGCCGGTGCCGGCTTCGTGGCCCCCGGGGATCCCCCGGCGCAGGCCGACCTGGCCCTGGTCCTCACCGGCGGGGCGCTGACCGGCGTCGACGCCTCCGACGCCGCGGCCGTCACCGCCCGGCTCGCCGCGCAGCTCGACCGCGCCGGCGGGGGAGCGGTGCTGGCCGGACGCGCCGGCTCGTCCGACGCGACGGGGGCCGTCGGCGTCGCGCGTGCCGACCCGACCGTCACCGGGGCGATGTCCACCGTGGACGATCTCCAGACCGGGGCCGGCCAGGTGTCCGCGGTGCTGGCCCTGCGCGAGCAGGTGGACGGCCGGGCAGGCCAGTACGGCACGGCGGTCACGGCGTCGAGCGGCTCGGCCCCCAAGGCGTAGCCCTCCCGGGTGGGGCGCGCGGGGGATGGGCGCTCCTCGTTGTAGGCTGAGACCCCGTGCAGCCTCGCGCGACTCGTCATCTGTTCGTCACCGGCGGGGTAGCGTCCTCGCTGGGCAAGGGTCTGACGGCGTCCAGCCTCGGCCAACTCCTCACGGCGCGTGGTCTGCGGGTGACCATGCAGAAGCTCGATCCGTACCTCAACGTGGATCCGGGCACCATGAACCCGTTCCAGCACGGCGAGGTCTTCGTCACCGAGGACGGCGCCGAGACCGATCTGGACATCGGTCACTACGAGCGCTTCCTCGACCGCAACCTGCACGGCCGGGCCAACGTCACCACCGGCCAGGTCTACTCCACGGTGATCGCCAAGGAGCGCCGCGGCGAGTACCTGGGCGACACGGTGCAGGTCATCCCGCACATCACCAACGAGATCAAGGACCGCATCCTCGCGATGGCGGAGCCCGACGACGACAGCCCAGACGGTCGAAACAGCATCCCCGACGTCGTGATCACGGAGGTCGGCGGCACCGTCGGCGACATCGAGTCGCTGCCGTTCCTGGAGGCCGTCCGCCAGGTCCGCCACGAGGTGGGCCGGGACAACTGCTTCTTCCTGCACGTGTCGCTCGTGCCCTACCTCGCGCCGTCGGGCGAGCTCAAGACCAAGCCCACCCAGCACTCGGTGGCCGCGCTGCGCAACATCGGCATCCAGCCCGACGCGCTGGTCCTGCGGGCCGACCGCGAGATCCCCGAGGACATGAAGCGCAAGATCAGCCTCATGTGCGACGTCGACCTCGACGGCGTGGTGGCCTGCCCGGACGCACCGTCGATCTACGACATCCCGCGCGTGCTGCACACCGAGGGCCTCGACGCCTACGTGGTGCGCCGGCTGGGCCTGCCGTTCCGGGACGTCGACTGGACGGTTTGGGGCGACCTGCTCGACCGCGTCCACCATCCCGACGAGACCGCCAGGATCGCGCTGGTCGGCAAGTACGTCGACCTGCCCGACGCCTACCTCTCGGTCACCGAGGCCCTGCGGGCCGGCGGGTTCGCCCACCGGGCGCGGGTGGAGATCCTCTGGGTGGAGTCGGACCGCTGCCGTACCCCGGCCGGGGCGGCCGCCGCGCTCGACGGCGTCGACGGTGTGCTCATCCCCGGCGGGTTCGGCGTCCGCGGCATCGAGGGCAAGCTCGGCGCCATCACCCACGCCCGCACGCGCGGCATCCCGACGCTCGGGCTGTGCCTGGGCCTGCAGTGCATGGTGATCGAGGCGGCGCGCTCGCTGGCTGGGCTCGAGGACGCCAACTCCAGCGAGTTCGACGAGCGCACGCCGCACCCGGTGATCTCCACGATGGCCGACCAGCGTGACGTCGTGGCCGGTCAGCGCGACATGGGCGGCACCATGCGCCTCGGGGCCTACCCGGCCAAGCTCGGAGCGGGCACCGTGGCCGCCGCCGCGTACGGCAGCCGGGAGGTCTCCGAGCGCCACCGCCACCGCTACGAGGTCAACAACGCCTACCGGCAGCGGCTGGAGGAGGTCGGGCTGGTGTTCGGCGGCACGTCGCCGGACGGCAGGCTCGTCGAGTTCGTCGAGCTGCCCGCCGAGAAGCACCCGTTCTTCGTGGGCACGCAGGCCCATCCCGAGCTCAAGAGCCGCCCGACCCGTCCGCACCCGCTGTTCGCCGCGTTCGTCCAGGCGGCGCTGAGGTACCGGGCCGAGGACCGGCTCCCCTTCGACGGCCCCGCGCGCGAGCGCGCGGCCGCGTCCGTGAACGGAGCAGGTTCGTGAGCTCTCCCCGGCACGACTTCCCGGTGCAGTCCAGCAAGGACGTCTACGCCGGCCGCGTCATGGCCCTCCGGTCCGACGAGGTCGTCATGCCCGGCGGGCGGGTGGCCGTCCGGGAGATCCTGGAGCACCCCGGCGCCGTCGCGATCGTGGCGCTCGACCCCGACGACCGGCTGATGATGATCCACCAGTACCGCCACCCCGTGCACCGGCGGCTCTGGGAGCTGCCCGCGGGCCTGCTCGACGTCCAGGATGAGGACCCGGTGGAGGCCGCGAAGCGCGAGCTCGAGGAGGAGGCCGGGCTCACGGCCACCGACTGGTCGGTGCTGATCGACGTGGTGCCCTCGCCCGGCTTCTCCGACGAGTCCGTGCGGGTGTTCCTCGCCCGCGGGCTCTCCGACGTCGGGCGCCCGGAGATGGGCGACGACGAGGAGGCCGACATGTCCACCCGCTGGGTGACGCTGTCGGTGGCCGTGCGGATGGTGCTGGCCGGCACCATCGTCAACGGCGTGACGGTGGCCGCCGTGCTCGCCGCCAACGCCGTGGCGGGGGCCGGTGCGACCGGCCGTCCCGTCGACGCGCCGTGGACCGACCGCCCCACCCGGTTCGCGGAGCGCGAGGGCTGACGGCCGTCAGCCCTCGTCCCGGGCGGCGGTGATCAGGCTCAGGTACTCGGCGACGGTCGCGTCGACCCGTTCCTTCTCGACGCCGAGCCCGGACAGCAGGCCCGTGCCGTCCTCCTGCTCCAGCAGCGCGAGCAGGATGTGCTCGGTGCCGACGTAGTTGTGCCCGAGGCGCAGCGCCTCGCGGAAGGTCAGCTCGAGCGCCTTCCTGGCCTGCGCGTCGAACGGCACCAGGTCCGGCTTGGTCTCGGCGGCCGGGGGCAGGGCCGCGGTGGCCGCGGCGCGGACGGCGTCGAGCGGGACGCCGTGGGCGACGATCGCGCGGGCGCCCAGTCCCTTGTCCTCGGCCAGCAGGCCCAGCACCAGGTGGGCGGGGGTGATGGTGTCGTTGCCCGCGGCCCGGGCCTCGTTCTGCGAGGTGATCACGACGTTGCGGGCGCGCGGGGTGTACCGGGAGAAACCCTGGTCGGGGTCGAGGTCGGCCGACTCCTTCGGCACGAACCGCTTCTGCGCGGCCTGCTTGGTGACACCCATGCTGCGGCCGATGTCGGTCCACGACGCTCCGGAGCGCCGGGCCTGGTCGACGAAGTGCCCGATGAGGTGGTCGGCCACCTCGCCGAGGTGCTCGGCGGCGAGCACGGCGTCCTGGAGCTGGTCGAGGGCGTCGGAGTGGACGGTGGTGATGGCGTGGATGAGGTCGTCGAGGCGGACGTTGGTGCGGACGGGTTCTGCCATGCGTCAACTGTAGGTTGACGATGACCGAGCGTCAACCCTGGGTTGACGATCAACTGTGCCCGGTCAGTTCCTCAGCGGACGGCCGTAGGGGTCATTGGGGCGGCCGGCCAGCAGGACGATGGCGTCGATCCACGACCAGAGCACCCCGAGGCCCACGAGTGGCGTGAGCAGCTGGCCCACCGCGACGCCGTAGTGGCCGGTGTAGAAGCGGCCGACCCCGAACGGCAGGAACAGCTGCAGCAGGCCCGCGATGACCTTGGAACGGTCGGAGTAGGGCTGCCCGGTGACCGGGTGGCGGCCGTAGGGCGCGTAGGCGTCGGGTACCGGGACGTAGCGGACCGGCGGCATGACCGGGGCCGGGCGGGGGAGGTCGGCGAACAGCCGCTCCAGCTCCGCGGCGGTGCGCGCGGTGTATGCGGCCGTGACCCGCTCCTCGTACTCGTGGGCCTCGAGTCGGCCGTGGGCGTAGTGCTCGCCCAGCGCGGCCGCGGCGGCGTGCCGCTCGTCGTCACCGATGCGCATCGAGGGCCCGGGCGTGGTCACCCCGCCGACGGTACCGTTCACGCATGCGCTTCGGACTGTTCGTTCCCCAGGGTTGGCGACACGATCTCGTCGGCATCGAGCCGGCTGAGCAGTGGGGTGTGATGAAGGGGCTGGCGCAGCACGCCGACGCCGGCCCGTGGGAGTCGATCTGGGTCTACGACCACTTCCACACCGTGCCCGCGCCCACCGACCAGGCCACGCACGAGGCGTGGTCGCTGATGTCGGCGTTCGGCGCGGTCACCGAGCGGGTTCGGCTGGGCCAGATGTGCACCTGCATGAGCTACCGCAACCCCGCCTACCTCGCGAAGGTCGCCGCCACCGCCGACATCATCTCCGGCGGCCGCGTCGAGATGGGCATCGGCGCCGGTTGGTACGAGCACGAGTGGAAGGCCTACGGCTACGGCTTCCCGCCCGCGCCGGACCGGCTGGGGATGCTCGACGAGGGCGTCCAGATCATGCGGCAGGCCTGGACCGAGGGCGTCTCCACGTTCAGCGGCAAGCACTACCAGGTCGACGGCGCGATCTGCCGCCCGCTGCCGCTGCAGGACGGCGGTATCCCGCTCTGGATCGCCGGTGGCGGGGAGAAGGTCACGCTGAAGATCGCGGCGAAGTACGCGCAGTACACCAACTTCGACGGCACGCTGGAGGGCTTCACCCACAAGTCGGAGCTGCTCAGGGGACACTGCGACACCGTCGGCACCGACTTCGGCGCCATCACCCGCTCGGCCAACTACAACGTGGCCATCGGCGCCACCGAGGCCGAGGTGGAGCAGCGGCTGCAGGACGCCAAGGCCCGGCTCGTGCCGTACGTCGGTGAGGCGAAGGCGGAGGCGTCGCTCGGCGCGGTGCGCGGGCTGCCCGCGTGCGGCACGCCGGAGCAGATCGTCGCGAACCTGTCGAAGCTGCAGGACGCGGGCATGACCTACGGCATCTTCAACTTCGCCGAGGCCGCCTACGACCGCTCGGGCATCGAGCTGTTCGAGCGTGAGGTCGTTCCGCAGCTGTCCTGATGTATCGGGAACGCGGGTCGCCGCCTCTGTCGAGGCATGCGGATCGCCATCGTCGGGGCCGGGCCCACCGGTCTGTTCACCTCCATCGCCCTGGCCCGTCGCGGTCACGACGTCACCGTCGTGGACCGCGACCCCGGCCCGCGCCCGGACGGGACGTGGGAACGGGCCGGGGTGATGCAGTTCCACCACCCGCACGCGTTCCGGCTGCAGGTGGTGGAGGCGCTGACCGCCGAGATGCCCGAAGTGCTCGACACCCTCGTGGCGGTGGGGGCCGAGCGCGTGATCCTGCCCGAGCCGCCGCACATCGCGCTCGGCCTGCGCTGTCGCCGGCTGACGTTCGAGTGGGTGCTGCGCGCCGCCGCGGAGGCCGAGCCGGGGGTCGTCATGCTCCGCGGCCACGCCGACGACGTACTGGCCGAGCGGGGCCGCGCGGTCGGGCTGCGGGTGGACGGGCAACGGCTCGACGCCGACCTCGTGCTCGACGCCTCGGGCCGGGCCGGGCGGCTGGGGCGGGGCCTGCGGGCCCCGGTGGACAGCCGCGACTGTGGTCTCGCGTACGTCTCGCGGCAGTACCGGCTGCGTCCCGGTGCGGACTTCGGGCCGATGTCGATGCCGATCGCCGGGGTGGCGTTCTACCCCGGCTACGGCGTGATCGCCTTCCCGCACGACGACGGCGTGTTCTCCGCGCTGATCCTCCGGCCCGGCACCGACCGTTCGTTCGCGGGCCTGCGGGAGGTCGCCGTGTTCGAGGCCGCCGCCGCGGCCGTCCCGCTGCTGGCGACGTGGACGGACCCGGAGCGCGCGGTCCCGATCACCGGTGTGCTGCCCGGGGGCCGGCTCTACAACAGCTACTGCGGCCAGCTCGACGAGAACGGCGTGGTGCCGTTGCCCGGGCTGGTGTTCGTCGGCGACGCGGTGTGCACCACCAACCCGTCCGCGGGTCGGGGCGTCACGACGTCGCTGCTGCAGGTGCGGGCGCTCCTCGCGCTGCTGGAGCAGGACGCCGCCGACCCGGAGTCGTCCACACGGGCGTTCGACGCGTGGTGCACCGGCAACATCCGCCCCTGGTTCGAGGACCACGTCGTGTGTGACGACGGGCTCGCGGCGCGCTGGGCCGGTGCGGACGTCGACCTCGACCGGCCGCTGCCGTCGGACCTGATCGGGGCCGCGGCCGAGGTGGACCCGTCGCTCATGCGGGTGGTCGGCCCGTACCAGGCCATGCAGACGCTCCCGGGGACCCTGGCCGAGGTCGAGCCGCGGGCCCACGCGATCTACGCGGGCGGCTGGCGGCCGCCGGTGCCTGCGGGACCGACCCGCGACGAGCTGGCCGAGCTGGTGGCGCGTCACGCGTCCGCGTCCGTCGGGTAGCGGCATGATGGGCCGATGGGCAGCAGGCCGGTCGACGTGGTCGAGGCGTTCCTGCACCACCTCGCCGTCGAGCGGGGGAGCGCGGCCAACACCCTGCGGTCCTACTCCGGTGACCTGCGGCGCTACGTCGACCACCTGACGAGCTCCGGGGTCGACGACCTCGGCGCCGTCCGGGAGTCCGACGTCAGCGGGTTCGTCGTCGCGCTGCGGAGCGGACCCACGCCGCTCGCGGCGTCGTCGGCGGCGCGGGCGCTCGCGGCGGTGCGGGGCCTGCACCGGTTCGCCGCCCGCGACGGGCTGGTGGCCGAGGACGTGGCCCGCGAGGTGGCGCCGCCCGCGCTGCCGGTGCGGCTGCCCAAGGACCTCACCGTCGACGAGGTGGATCAGCTGCTCGCCGGCTGCATCGGCGACGACGCCACCGCACTGCGCGACCGTGCCCTGCTCGAGCTGCTCTACTCCACCGGCGCCCGGATCTCCGAGGCCATCGGCCTGGACCTCGACGACCTCGACGTCGAGCACCGCACCGTGCTGCTGCGCGGCAAGGGCGGCAAGGACCGGATCGTGCCCGTCGGGCGGCCGGCGCTCACGGCCGTCGAGGCCTACCGGGTGCGCGCCCGGCCCGGGCTGGCGGCCCGCGGCCGCGGCACCCCGGCCCTGCTGCTCAACGCCCGCGGCGGCCGGTTGTCGCGGCAGAGCGCCTGGCACGTGCTGCACGGCGCCGCCGACGCCGCGGGCCTGACGGCGAAGGTCTCCCCGCACACCCTGCGGCACTGCTTCGCGACGCACCTGCTCGCCGGCGGCGCCGACGTCCGGGTGGTGCAGGAGCTGCTGGGGCACGCGAGCGTCACGACGACGCAGATCTACACCCACGTCACGGTGGACACCCTGCGCGAGGTCTACGCGACGAGCCACCCCCGCGCCCTGCGCTGACGCACGGAGACCCCGACTCGGCCACACGCAGACCCCGACTCGCGGACAAACGCCCGCGAGTCGGGGCGTGAGCGTGCGCGAGTCGGGGCGTGGGCGACCGCGAGTCGGGGTCTCCGTGGGCGCGAGGCGGGGTCAGGCTGCGGTCTCGGCGGCCTCCGCCTCGTCCGTGACGGGGACCTCGGGCCAGCCGATGCTCGGGTCGTGGCCGCGGAAGTTCTTGCAGCCACCAGCCCCAGTCCTCGGGCACCAGCTCGAACGGGTCCTTGTGGCCCAGCTCGCGGGCGGCCCACACCGGCCGGTGCGGGTTGGACAGCGCCGGGTGGCCCAGCAGCACCAGGTGTCCCAGATCCCGGCGCAGTGCGGCGTGGTGCGGCCCTCGGGGGCGAGGCGACCTGCTCGAGGTGATCAGGCCGAACCCGCCGGCGGCGCGGGCGCCCAGGTACATCAGGTGGTACTCGTCCCTCTTGCCGTCGACGGAGCGGTACATCGTCATCGGCGACATGGCGATGCGGTTGCGCAGGGTCACGCCCTTGAGGGTGTACGGGCTGAACAGGTCCGGCTTCGGGGTGGACCTCTCCGGATCGTCTCGGGGACGACGGTGAGTCAACAGAGGTGTTGCTGCGCGGCCGTGTCCGTGCCGTCACGTCCGGGGAACAGGGGTCTCACGCCCCGGGTACCCGACGCGCAGCTTCCCGCAACCAGCCGGTAACGTCGCGTGCTCACCGACCGAAAAGGGCGACCGCTCCACGGCGGGGCGCGTTGCCGGTCGCCCGCGGTGCCTTCTACTCTGCGCTGAACGGCCCCTTGACAAGATCAGGGGACCTCCGCGAGAGACCGGAGCCCGCATGGACACACCGCGGCCCTTCGCCCCCCGCCGGGAGCCGCTCGACGAGGTGGAGCCGGCCCCCGAGACGGACTCCACCGGGAGACACCGCTTGAAGGTGCCCGAACCGGCCCCGCTCACCGAGCACGGACCCGCCCGGATCATCGCCGTCGCGAACCAGAAGGGTGGCGTCGGCAAGACCACGTCCACCATCAACCTGGGTGCGGCGCTGGCCGAGTACGGGCGCCGGGTACTCCTCGTCGACTTCGACCCGCAGGGCGCGCTGTCGATCGGTCTCGGCGTCCAGGCCCACGAGCTCGACACCACGATCTACAACCTGCTCATGGAGCGGGGTGTGGAGGTGGACGACGTGATCCGGCAGACCAGCGTCGAGAACCTCGACCTGCTGCCCAGCAACATCGATCTGTCCGCCGCCGAGGTCCAGCTCGTCACCGAGGTGGGCCGCGAGCAGGCGCTCGGGCGTGCGCTCAAGCCCGTGCTCGACCGCTACGACGTCATCCTCATCGACTGCCAGCCCTCGCTGGGCCTGCTCACCATCAACGCGCTGGCCTGCTCCGACCAGGTCCTCATCCCACTGGCGTGCGAGTTCTTCTCACTGCGGGGCGTCGCCCTGCTGATGGACACGATCGAGAAGGTGCAGGACCGGCTCAATCCGGACCTGAAGATCGTCGGGATACTGGCCACGATGTTCGACCACCGCACGCTGCACACCCGTGAGGTGCGCCAGCGGGTGATCGAGGCGTTCGGGGACCTCGTGTTCGAGGCCGTCATCAACCGCACCGTCCGCTTCCCGGAGACCACGGTGGCCGGCGAGCCGATCACCACCTGGGCACCCAACTCCAACGGGGCCGAGGCCTACCGGCTGGCGGCGCGCGAGGTCCTCGCCCGGTGACGCTCCTCGACGAGGGCGCCGTCTTCGGTCCCGAGGCGCACCCCGGACGGTTCCAGGTCCGGCTGCACAACTTCGAGGGCCCGTTCGACCTGTTGCTGCAGCTGATCGGCAAGCACGAGCTCGACATCACCGAGATGGCGCTGCACACCGTCACCGACGACTTCATCGCGCACCTCAAGATGCTCGGCGACGACGCCGACCTCGACGAGACCACGCAGTTCCTCGTCATCGCGGCCACCCTGCTCGACCTCAAGGCCGCCCGCCTGCTGCCCGACGCCGAGGTGGAGGACGCCGAGGACCTCGCGCTGCTGGAGGCCCGCGACCTGCTGTTCGCCCGCCTGCTGCAGTACCGCGCGTACAAGCAGGTGGCGGGGCTGTTCGTCGAGCTGGAGGCCGGGGCGATGCGCCGGTTCCCCCGCTCGGTGGCGCTGGAGGAGCGCTTCGCCGTCCTGCTGCCCGAGGTGCTGCTCGGGGTCGACCCCGCCACGTTCGCCGACCTCGCCGCGTCGGTGTTCCGGCCCAAGCCGCCGCCCACGGTGGGACTCGACCACCTGCACGCCGCCCAGGTCTCGGTGCCCGAGCACGCCGCTAACCTGCGCGAGCGGCTCGCGGAGCTCGGCGTGGCCACGTTCGCCACGCTCACGGACGACTGCACCACGCCGCTGGAGATCGTCGCGCGGTTCCTCGCCGTGCTGGAGCTGTTCCGCGAACGCAGCGTGGACCTGGAGCAGCCGGAGCCGTTCGGGGAGCTCACCGTACGATGGGGGGCGTCCGACCTGCCCCGACCTGATACAGATGAGTGATCCAGCCCCCGTGAGCACCGATCTCGACGAGCTGCTCGACGACGTCCGTCTCGATGCTGCCCTGGAGGCTCTCCTGCTCGTCGTCGACGCCCCCACCGAGGACGAGGCGTTCGCGCTCGCGCTCGGCCAGCCCGTCGCGCGGGTCCGGGCCGCACTGCAGCGGCTCGCGGTCGGCTACACGGAGCAGGAACGCGGCATCGACCTGCGCAACATCGGCGGTGGCTGGCGCTTCTACACCCGCGACGTCTACGCGCCGCACGTCGAGCGCCTCCTGCTCGACGGCCAGCGCGCCCGCCTCACCCGCGCAGCCCTGGAGACGCTCGCCGTCGTCGCCTACCGCCAGCCCGTCACCCGCGCCCGGGTGTCGGCCGTGCGCGGCGTCAACTGCGACGGCGTGCTGCGCACGCTGCTCACCCGCGGGCTGGTGCACGAGGTCGGCGTCGACCACGCCACCCAGGGCACCCTGTTCTGCACGACCGAGCTGTTCCTGGAACGGCTCGGACTCTCGTCGCTCGAGGAGCTGCCGCCACTGGCACCGCTGCTCCCCGACGTCGACGCCATCGATGAAATGTGAAACCGGAAATGACTGATCAACGTCCGCCCATCGCCGACCATCCCGACGGCGTCCGCCTCCAGAAGGTGCTGGCCCAGGCCGGTGTCGCCTCCCGCCGCGCCGCCGAGGAGCTGATCGCCGAGGGGCGCGTCAGCGTCGACGGCAAGATCGTGCGCGAGATGGGCCGCCGAGTGCGTCCCGAGACCGCCGTCGTGCACGTCGACGGCTCGCGCATCGTCATCGCCGAGGGGCTGGTGCACCTCGCGCTCAACAAGCCGCGCGGCATCCTCTCCACGATGTCCGACGACCAGGGCCGCATGTGCGTCGGCGACCTCATCGTCGAGCGCGGCATCATGGACGAGCACTTCGACGGCGGCGCCCGCGGCCGGCTGTTCCACGTGGGCCGGCTCGACGCCGAGACCGAGGGTCTGCTGCTGCTCACCAACGACGGCGACCTCGGCCACCGGCTGATGCACCCCTCCTACGAGGTGGAGAAGACCTACCTGGCGGAGGTCATGGGCCAGGTGCCGCGTGACATGGGCAAGCGGCTCAAGGCCGGCGTCGAGCTGGAGGACGGTCTCGTGGCCGTGCACTCGTTCAAGCTCGTCGACTTCCACGCCGGCCGCTCCATGGTGGAGCTGGTGATCCACGAGGGGCGCAAGCACGTGGTGCGCCGGTTGCTCGAGGAGGTCGGGCACCCAGTGCAGCGGCTGGTGCGCACCGCCGTCGGCGACGTCCACCTGGGCAACCAGCGCCCCGGCAAGTTCCGGCCGCTGAACAGGACCGAGGTCGGCTCGCTGTACAAGTCCGTAGGGATGTAGGCGCGGTGGCGGTCCGCGCGGTGCGGGGGGCGGTGCAGGTGGACGCCGACTCCCGCGACGACATCCTGGAGGGCTCCGCCGAGCTGGTCACGGCCATGCTGGAGCGCAACGACCTGGTGGCCGACGACATCATCTCGATCGTCTTCACCGCCACACCCGACCTCACCGCGGAGTTCCCCGCCTACGCGGCGCGGCTGCTCGGGCTCACCGACGTGCCGCTGCTGTCGGCCACCGAGATCGGGGTCCCCGGCTCGCTGCCGCGCACGGTGCGGCTGCTGGCCCACGTCGAGACCGAGCGCACCCGCGCCGAGCTGCGGCACCCCTACCTGCGCGGCGCCGCGGCGCTGCGCCGGGACCTGCCCCAGGACTGAGCGGGGCCGCACGGCATGATGGGGTGCGTTGTGTGTTCGGCCGGTGAAGCGGCGGGAGGGGCCGCTGGCCCGGAAGAGGGGTAGTCAACGGTGACCGGCATGCTGCGCGGGGTCGTGGCGATGGACGGACCGTCCGGCACCGGGAAGTCCACCGTCTCGCGCCGGCTGGCGCGGGAGTCGTCGGCGGCCTACCTGGACACGGGCGCGATGTACCGGGCCGTGACGCTTGCCGTGCTGCGCGCCGGGCTCGACCCGTCGAGCGACGAGGCCGAGAAGGTCGCCGTCTCCGCGGCCGCGGACCTCCGCTCGGTCACCGACCCGTCCGCGCCCGCCGTACTGCTCGCCGGCGAGAACGTCGAGGCCCAGATCCGCGGACCCGAGGTCACCGGCGCGGTGAGCGCGGTGTCGGCGCGGCCCGCCGTGCGCGAGGCGCTGGTGCTGCACCAGCGCCGGCTCATCGACGAGGGCCTCGTCGAGCGCGGCGGCATCGTGGTGGAGGGCCGCGACATCGGCAGCGTCGTGGTCCCGGACGCCCCGCTCAAGGTCTACCTGACCGCGTCGGAGCAGGTCCGGGCCGCGCGCCGGGGCGCCCAGGACCGCAAGGCCGGCCGCTCGGGCGACGTCGAACAGGTGCTGGCCGACGTCCGGCGCCGCGACCAGTTCGACACCACGCGCAAGACCTCGCCGCTGCAGGTCGCCGAGGACGCCACCGTGCTCGACACCGACAACCTGTCGGTCGACGACGTGCTCTACGCCCTCCTGGCGCTGGCTGTCGAGCGGGGACTTCTCCGGTGATCACGGCCACGGGGGCCGATCTCCCTCCCGGATCCTGGCCCCGACTGCACGACCTGGCCCGCTGGATCGGCACCTGGCTGTTCCTGCCGCTCTACCGGCTGCACGTCCACCACCGCGAGCGGATCCCCGCCTGCGGCCCGGTGGTGCTGGTGGCCAACCACAGCGCGTTCGTCGACGGGCCGCTGCTGTTCGGACTACTTCGGCGCCGCGCGGTGTTCCTGGTCAAGCGGGAGATGTTCAGGGGGCCGCTCGGGCTCGTGCTGCCGCGGATCGGCCAGCTCGCGGTGCGCCGCGGCGAACCCGACCGGCGGCCGCTGCTGGCGGCCGTCGGGGTACTGCGCGGCGGGGGGCTCGTCGCGGTGTTCCCCGAGGGCACGCGCGGGTCCGGCGACGTGGCCGCGGCGCAGCACGGCGCGGCCTGGCTGGCGCGCAGCGGCGGGGCGGTGGTGGTCCCGGTGGTGTGCCGGGGCACCCGGCGCCCCGACGGGTCCGCACGACGCTGGCGCCCCCGCGTCGACGTCCTGGTGGGGGAGCCACTGCACGTCCCGGCAGGCGGGGGCCGCACCGGCCTCACCGCCGCCACCGAGACCGTCCGGGCCGCACTGGCCGGGATGGTCCGAGAACTCGATCAGCTACGGAGTACAGCATCATGACTGCAGGACCCGACGACCGCGCGGCGATGGCCGCACTCGGGCTCGACCCCGGCGAGTTCGCGCCCGCGGACCAGGACCTCCTCGACGGGGTCGAGGACGCGGTCCTGACCCCGGCGCCGGTTCTGGCCGTCGTGGGGCGGCCCAACGTGGGCAAGTCCACGCTGGTCAACCGCCTGCTCGGCCGCCGCGAGGCCGTCGTCCAGGACGTCCCCGGCGTCACCCGCGACCGCGTCGCCTACGACGCCCTCTGGAACGGGCGGCGCTTCACGCTGCTCGACACCGGCGGCTGGGAACCCGACGCCCGCGGCCTGCAGGCCGCCGTCGCCGCCCAGGCCGAGCTGGCCATCCGCTCGGCCGACGCCGTGATGCTCGTGGTGGACGCGAGCGTCGGCGCCACCACCACCGACGAGGCCGTCGCGCGGATCCTGCGCAAGGGCGACATCCCGGTGATCCTGGTGGCCACCAAGGTCGACGACGACCGGCTGACCTCCGACATCACCGCGCTGTGGCGCCTCGGCCTCGGCGAGCCCTACGCCGTGTCGGGCCTGCACGGCCGCGGCTCGGGCGACCTGCTCGACGTCATCCTGGAGAAGCTGCCCGAGACCCCCCGCGACGACTTCGGCGCGAACGCCCGCGGCGGACCGCGACGCGTCGCGCTGATCGGCAAGCCGAACGTCGGCAAGTCGAGCCTGCTCAACAAGGTCTCCGGCGAGGTCCGCTCGGTCGTCCACGACGTCGCCGGCACCACCGTCGACCCCGTCGACTCCCTGGTCGAGCTCGACGACGAGGTGTGGCGCTTCGTCGACACCGCGGGGCTGCGCAAGCGCGTCAAGACCGCCAGCGGCATGGAGTACTACGCCAGCCTGCGCACCCAGGCCGCCATCGAGGCCGCCGAGGTGGCTCTCGTGCTGATCGACGCCAGCGAGCCCATCGCCGAGCAGGACCAGCGCGTCATCACGATGGTGCAGGAGGCCGGCCGCGCGCTCGTGCTGGTGTTCAACAAGTGGGACCTCGTCGACGAGGACCGGCGGCTGGCCATGAAGCGCGAGCTGGAACGCGACCTCGTCAGCGTGCGGTGGGCCGAGCGCGTCAACGTCTCGGCGCTCACCGGCCGGTCGGTCACGAAGATCGCCCCCGCGCTGCGCACCGCGCTCGCGTCCTGGGACCGGCGCATCCCCACGGGCCGGCTCAACGGCTGGCTGTCGGACATCGTCGCCTCCACGCCGCCGCCGGTCCGCAGCGGCAAGCAGCCCAAGATCCTCTTCGCGACGCAGGCGGCCACGCGGCCGCCGACGTTCGTGCTGTTCACCAGCGGGTTCCTGGAGGCCGGCTACCGGCGGTTCCTGGAGCGCAAGCTGCGCGAGGAATTCGGGTTCACCGGCTCGCCGGTCCGCATCGCGATCCGGGTGCGGGAGAAGCGCGCGCGGAAGTAACCTCCCGGGCATGCTCCCCGTCCGCGTCGTCCTCGCCGACGACGAGCCACTGCTGCTGGCCGGGCTGCGCACCGTCCTCGAGGCCGGTGGCGCGATCACGGTCGTCGGACAGGCCGAGGACGGCCGGGGGCTGCTCCGCGCCGTCGACGAGCACCGGCCCGACGTCGTGCTCGCCGACGTCCAGATGCCCGGCATGACCGGCCTGGAGGCGCTGCGCGTGCTCTGTGCGCGCCCCGACGCACCGCCGGCGGCCGTGCTCACCACGTTCGACCTCGACGAGTACGTCACCGAGGCGCTCGGCCTCGGTGTGCAGGGTTTCCTGCTCAAGGACGCCGACCCCGAGGTGCTGGTGCGCGCCGTGCGCGACCTCGCCGCGGGGGGTGCCGTGCTGGACCCCCGGATCACCGCCCGCCTGCTCCCGAAGCTCGCGGCGGGGCCGCCCCCGTCGCCGCCGCGGCTGTCGCTCCGCGAGCAGCAGGTGCTGCGCGGGCTGGCCGCGGGCGAGTCCAACGCGGCGATCGGCTGTCGTCTCGGGCTGGCCGAGGCTACCGTCAAGAAGTACGTGTCGGCGCTGCTCAACAAGGTGGGGGCCGACAACCGGGTGCAGGCCGCGTTGCTGGCGCAGGGGTGGGGTGTCGGGTGAACTGGACCGCAGCGCTGCATCGGGGCGGGGTGGAGCTGGCGGCGGTCGGAATCCCCGTCGGTGCCGTCCTGCTGTCGCACCCCCCGTTCACCTGGTCGCTCACGGCGGGGCTCGTGGCCTGCCTGGTACTGCCGCTGCGCCACCTGTGGCCGCCCCTGGCCGTCCTGGGTGGGCTGTGGGGGCTGGCGGGCGGGCTCGGCTGGCCTGCCGCCGTCGTCTCGCTCTACGCGCTGGGGCGTCGCAACGGGCGGGTGTGGGGCACGCTGCCGTGGCTGGTGCTGCCGGTGGTCGCCGCCGTGACCCCCGTCCTGGTCACCCAGGACCTGAGCTGGCAGCAGATCGTGCTCACCGTCGCCTACGTCGGGATCAACGCCGTCGCGCCCGCGTTCGTAGGCCTCCTGATGGCCACCCGCACCCGGCTGACCGCCAGCCTCCGCGAGCTCGAGCAGGTCCGCGAGGACGCACTCGCGGCCTCCCAGGACGCCGCACGGGCCCAGGAGCGCGCCCGCATCGGCCGGGAGATCCACGACGCCGTCGGCCACCACGCCACCCTCATCGCCGTCGGCGCCGCCGCCCTCGCCGCGTCCACGCAGGAGGAGCCCACCCGCGAGGCGGCCGAACGGATCCGTGGCCTCGCGAAGCGGGCGCTCGCGGAGATGCGGGTGGCCCTGGGCCTCGCCGACGGCGGGGCCGAGCAGCGTGCCGGGCTCGCCGAGATGGCCGCGCTGGTCGCCGGCGCCCAGGCCGCCGGCGTGGACGTGGAGATCACCCACCACGGCGCCCGCACCGAGGTCGCTCCGGGCGTCGGGCGGGCCGTCTACCGGGTGGTGCAGGAGTCGCTCACGAACGCCGTGCGCCACGCCGCGGGCGCGTCCGTGCGCGTCGACCTGACCTGGCACCCCGACGAGCTGTACGTCCAGGTGGTCAACGCCGCCCCGGCCCGCCGCCGCCGCGTCGCCTTCGCCGCCGGTGGTGCGGGCCTCAGCGGCCTGGTCGAGCGCGTCACGTCGGTGGGGGGCGAGCTGTCGGCCGGCACGTCCGCGGGAGGCGGGTTCGCCGTCCGCGCCACGTTCCCGCTGGTGGCGGCGGCGCCCCCGATCCCGGCCCAGGCCTCGGTTTAAGTTACTGACGGGTACCCCCCAAAGTCGCCCACGTCGGGCGACCATCGGCGGTGGTGGGGAGGTGTCGGTCGGCCGACACTGACGGGGTCGCAGCCGACGGGCAACCGGCGGCGGGCAGTGGGTGCGGCTACCAGCCGTTTTGGGGGAGCCATGACCGGCCGAACGGCCTCAGATCGCTGTGTTGTAGGGTTGTGAGGCCTCCTCGGGGGCGGCCGGGACGTGGCGCAGCTTGGTAGCGCACTTGACTGGGGGTCAAGGGGTCGCAGGTTCAAATCCTGTCGTCCCGACGGCCGGAACGGGCGGTTCCTCTCGACGGGGGAACCGCCCATTTCATGTTCTGACCTGCAGCAATCGTCGGTTACAGAGACCCGCTGTCGATCTCGACGTGATCTTCGTGTGGATCATTAAAGACGCCCACGCACGCGCAACTGGAGCAAATCTGGAGCACGGCGTCGGAGCCGACGAAACGGGGTCACAGTCTGCTCCAGGTTTCGGGGCCTGTTGGCGATGGTTGACGACCGTTCGGCGCGTTTGGCGGAGGATGGTCCAGCGTGATCGTCGCCCGCCGATGATCAGCTCGGTGGGTCAAGGGGTCGGCATGACCGACTGGTTCCCGTCCGCGACGTTCCAGTTTTCGTCTCTGCACCGGCCTGTGCCGACGACGCGGTACCCGGTCCAGGCCCCAGGCAGTTGGCGGCGTGCCCGACGTCGGCGTCTGGGCCGTCGTCGGTGCGTATGTGGCGGATGGCGATCGGCCACGTCGGCATCGGGATTCGCCGGTGGCGGCGGCCTCACACGCTCACTCGGCGTGCGTGCTGAAGCAGCCCCCGGCGGTGCCCCCGGCAGGACACCACGCAGATGGGAACCGGCCAGCTGGTCGGCGGTGTTGTTTGTTTCTAACATCGGCCCACCACACTAGAAGACTTGGGCCGACGAAGTCGGTGTGATCGAGTCAAGTTCGTGTTCATGCGGCAAGTTGGGTCTCCTGGGTGAGTTGGTCGAGGGCGCGCTGGTAGTTGCGGGCGGCGGTGCGCAGCACCGTCGGTCGTGGTGGGTTGGGGTCGGTGAGCTGGGCCAGGCCGGGCTGCAGGACCCGGGTCTGCAGGTGGGTGATCAGCATGGCGTGGTGTAGCCCGGTGTTGGTGACCCGGTAGCGGTGACTGTGCGGGACGCGGTTGATCAGGCCGTGCGCGCGGAGCCGTCGTAGGTCGTAGCTGACTTGCCCGGTGCTGATCTCCTCGGGTTCTCGGCCCAGTAGCCCGGCGAGCAGGCCGCGCAGGTCACGGTTGAGGAATCCGTTCGGGAGCAGCCGGAACACCAGCAGTGCCTGGAGCAGCCCGTGGGCGCGACGGTCACCCAGGCGGAGCCCGGCGATCCGGGCGCCGTCGTCGGTGATGATCGGGTCGTGCACGGTGTGGAAGGCCTCGGCGGCGCGGATCGGGTTGTGGCTGAGTCGTTGGACGCCGAGCAGGCGCCTGTTGGCGGAGTAGCCGATCTCCCGGAGTTCGGGCAGATGGGTCAGCCGTTTCTTGATCCCGAAGTCGCCGGGGTTGTTGATCGTGGTCTCGGTCCGTAGCGCCCGTCCTTCCTTGTGGTACTGCTTGATCCGGGTGTTCTTGTAGTCGATGTGCACGCTGGGTGTGACCCCGTTGGTGATCACCCGGGTGCGGAACCGTCCCGGAGTCGGCCGCGGACCGCGCCGCACCAACTGCCGGTCGAAGATCAGGCTGACCTGGTCGGGGCGGCCGGCGTCGAGGTTGTCGCGGATGACGTGTTCGAAGAACACCCGCCCCGAGACCGGCCGGTCCAGCACCTGGGTCAGGGAGAACTCGGCTTGCAGCACCGACAGTTCGTAGCGGTAGCCCGCGGCCCGATCGGCGTCGCTGAACGGGCTGGGCAGAATCTGCAGCCACTTGTCGAGCAGCGCCTGGATCTGCGCGGGTCCGAGCCGGTCGCAGACCGCTTGCAGCGCGGCCGGGTCATCGCAGGTGGCGAACCCGTTGTCCAGCGCGGTGTGCCCGATGCCCTCCTTCGCGGCTTGGCGTTTGGCCCACTCGTGGCCGTTGATGCACAGCCGGGCGTTGTAGGGGAAGTAGGAGCAGAACTTGAGGAAGAACGGGCCGAAGTCGCGGTCCACGGCGTAGACGTAGAAGTGGTTGACCACCCCGGTGGCGCGCACGATCCACGGATACGCCCGCCCGTCGTCGCCCCGGCGTTTCTCGGTGCGGAACAGCCCCGTCTTCTCCTGGGCGCGACCGATGAACAACACGCCTTCGTCCTGGTCGAACCGGGCCAGGTGCTCGTGGGCGATGTCGTCCGTACGCTGGCCCTTGACGAAGTCCACCCACGGCACCCGCTGGTCACGGGCGAAACGGTGCATCCCGGCGACGAACCCGTCGGTGATCTTCCCCAAGGGTGCGGTCGAGGCGATCGGGAGATCGAGCTGCCGGTGCACGAACGCGACCAACCCGGCCGCGTACTGCAGGCCGGGCACGTACACGTTGAGATACATCCGGTCGATGCACTCCACCTCGAACACGACATGATCGGTCAGGACATCGGCGGCACTGCGCGGTAGCGTCATCGCGGGCTCCGGTCGGACGGGCGGCCAGTAGGCCAACCAACCGCTCCATGCGGTTCATACACCGGACCGGCACGCCGGTCACGGTCTCCGCGCCGACCGGAACCCGCCCGACCAGGCCGACCACGACACGCCTGGTCGGGCTGGGGCGAAGCCCCGTTAGTTGTACTGACCGGAGAGGTTGGTCAAGCGGGTGATGGGTGGTTTCCTGCCGGTGGCACTGTGGGGCCGGTGCTGGTTGTACTCGTGCAACCAGCCCGGTAGGGCCTTGCGGCGCTGGGATTCACTGAGACAGAGCCGTCGGAAGGCCCATCCTGCGGCCAGGGTGCGGTGGAAACGTTCGATCTTCCCGTTGGTCTGGGGCCGGTAGGGCCGGGTCCGCTTCGGGGTGATCGAGAGCTCCGTGCACGCGTGGCGCCAGGCGTGCGAGCGGTAGGCGCTGCCGTTGTCCGACAGCACCCGTTCCAGGATCACGCCGCGGGCGGCGAACCAGGCCACGGCCCGGCGCAGCACACTGATCGCGGTGGCGGCGGTCTCGTCGTCGTGGACCTCGGCGTAGGCGACCCGGGAGTGGTCGTCGATCACGGTGTGCACGAACGCGGTACCGATCTTCGGGTGGTGGTGGCTGTTGCGGGGCTTGCCCAGGGTTGCGGCCCGGTTGCGCTCGCCCTGCTGGCGGCCGACGTAGCGCCATCCGCCCTGATCAGGGATGTTGCCGAGCTTCTTGACATCGACGTGGATCAACGATCCGGGGTGCGGGTGCTCGTAGCGGCGCACCGGTTCCCCGGTGACCCGGTCGACCTGCTTGAGCCGGCTGATCCCGCAGCGACGCAGCACCCGCCCGACGGTCGAGGCCGCGACCGGGGTCCGTGCGGCGATCTCCAGCGGTCCGAGGCGCTGTTTCCAGCGCAGGTGCACGATCTTGCGCACGACCGGCTGTGGGGTCAGGCGCGGCATCCGGTGCGGGCGGCTGGAGCGATCGACCATGCCGGCCTCGCCCTCGGTCTCGTAGCGGCGCGCCCAGCGGTTCGCCGTCGGCCAGGACACCTGGAACCGTGCCGCCGCGGCGGAGACCGACCAGCCGTCCTCGACGATCAGACGCGCGAGCTTCAATCGGGCCTTCGGGGTCAGCGCCGCGTTAGCGTGGGCCATGGAGGACCTCCCGGTGGTGGTGGGTGCCGTCAGACAGCTCCACAGCACTCCTGAGAGGTCCTCCACCTCAAGATCATTCAGATCGTGTCGTCACACAACCTCAACCAACGTCTCCGGTCAGTACATCTAGCGGGCCAGGGGGCTGTCAGTTCTAACGCGTCATTGACACCCGCGACCAGACTTCAGAACGGGCTCACCAGCAGCAAGGAGCGGCCGGCGTCGTCGCGAGCGCCCACCGATTTTCCTCCGCCACGGGTGGACCGCCAGGTCCATGGCGACTTCAGGGATGACCTGCTGGAATGAAGCTCTGCTCGTGTCAACGGCCAAGTTGCGGTGGCTCTGGCACCTGCGTTCCGCGTAATTCGGCTCGTCTAGAGTCCCGGGTCGGGTGAAGTCCAAGGTCAGGGCGGTGCGGGTGGCCGCTGAACGCAGAATCGCCTAGAGAAACGGCTGTCCGGATACCCGCTGCTAGAAGCCCCTTTCGGGGTGTAAGGTCTAGAGCGATGTTCGTGAAGACGACGACGCGGAAGACCAAGGCCGGCACGGTCCGCTACCTGCACCTGGCCCACAGCGAGTGGGACCCGGTCGCCGGCCGATCGGTCCCGAAGATCCTCTACGGGTTCGGCCGGGAGGACCAGCTCGACCGGGACGCGATCAAGCGGCTGGTCGGGTCGCTGACCCGATTGCTCGATCCGGCCGACGCGCAAGCCGCGGGCGCGGGCTCGGAGCTGACGTTCTGCGAGTCCCGCCCGTTCGGCGGCACGTTCGTCCTCGACGCGCTGTGGCAGCGGCTGGGCATCGACACCGTGCTGCGCGGGCTGGACGCAGGGCCGGGTGGGAAGCCGCGCCGGGGTCGTCCCCGCGACACCGCGGCGACCGAGCGGGTGCTGTTCGGGCTGGTCGCCAACCGAGCACTCGCCCCGTCCTCGAAGCTGGCCGCCGCGGACTGGATCAACCACGACGTGCACATCGACGGCCTCCCGCAGACCTCCGACGACGCCTGCTACCGGGCGATGGACTGGCTCCACGACGTCTGCGAACAGCTCGAAGCCGGGGTGTTCGCGCAGGTCGCGAACCTGCTCAACCTCGAAGTCGACCTGCTGTTCTTCGACACCACCTCCACCTACTTCGAACTCGAAGACCCCGACCAGCCCGTGGCGCGCGACGACCACGGCCGTCCCCTTCCCGACCGCACCGGTGAGAAGGACGGCGCCGGTGAGAAGGACGGGTGTCAGCCGCCGTTGAATACGACGACGTAGCGGGGCGAGGGCGCCGTCGGGCGTGATGATGGCAGGGGTGTGCGGCGCGGCGTGTTGATCTCGTTCGTCGCCGACGACACGGTGACGACGGCAGGTC
>Ga0209963_1000746_pt1 | contig 31003 bp, 33 predicted proteins | sample ThiBio_1000_biof_2_FD_183957 | JGI IMG/M metagenome (GOLD analysis project Ga0209963, IMG submission 183957) | Wastewater bioreactor microbial communities from Cape Town, South Africa - Thiocy_cont_1000_biof (SPAdes) | ecosystem: Engineered > Bioreactor > Thiocyanate-remediating >...
CGATCCCGAGGTGACGGTCCAGAAGAAGGATACGAGTAATGCGTTGCGTGAGTGCCTGACGCGGCTTTCGGCGGAGCATCGGGAAATCGTCGATCTTGTCTATTACCACGAGAAATCGGTGGAAGAGTCGGATCGCGTTCGACGTCGCCGATGAGGGTGACGACCTCGACGCGGTGTGCGTGGCGCAGGGCACCGCCGCCACCGCACTCGACGCGCTCCAGGGTGAGATCCGCCAATGGGCCAACGAGGTCGCCCGATACAAAGCCTATGCCGAGAAGTTCGAGCAGGAGAACGACGCTCTCCAGGCGAGGGTGTCTGCCCTCCAGCAGAACAACGAAGCAATGGCCGCGCAGATTAAAATGCTTGTCGGTCAGAAAACTGAATGGATGGACCGCGCCACCAGCGCAGCGCAAGAGCGCGACGAGCTTCGCGGCCTGTTGCTGCTGTGCGGAGAGCTTGGCGGAATCGGAAAGGACGAAACGCCGGCCGCCTATTTGCGCCGATTGATTGACGGGCTGATTGACGCCCATCGAGAGCGCGACGAGGCGTATGAGCGGGCGGCGCAATGCGCAGAGTGTATTGCTGATGAGTACGACGCAACTTCGTTCACATCAGTCGTTGCAGGTCAGGTCGCTGCCCTACGCTCCAAAGAGCAAGCGGCTCATGAAATCGCCGCCGCCATCCGTCGTCTCGCGGCCGGGACTGAGAAGGAGGGGGAATAATGCCTAAGTTTCGTAAGAAGCCTGTCGTGATTGATGCCTACTGTTACAACCAAGTTCATTCCAATTATCGCCCCGATTGGCTGATGGACGCGGTGAGCGCCAACGTTGTCTCCACTTTCGAGGACCACGCATACATCCATACGCTCGAAGGGACAATGCGCGCCGAATTAGGGGACTGGATCATTCGCGGCATCACAGGCGAGTTGTATCCCTGTAAGCCTGACATCTTCGCTGCGACATACGAGCCAGCAGAATGACCTTCTCCCCGAAAGCTATAGAGGCGGCGGTCAACGCTTGGCACTCGCAAGAAGGGCCTACTGATCGGCAACAGCAGTCGGCCACGCAGGCCGCCCTCACCGCCGCCCTAGCCGTTGATGGGGTGGCGCTGCAAGGATGGCGGCCGATAGAGAGCGCGCCGGTTGAACAGCCGGTTGATATCCTTTGCCAGGATACAGAAGGAGAGCATCACCGTTTTTGTGACGCGACAATTATTGATCGTGAGCCACATGCGTTCACGCTCGAAGACACCAACGGGAAGCACACCTATTTCCCCCACGAAAATGGAATGTGGCCAACCCACTGGCAACCACCCCCGCCTCCCGCAGCATCTGACCGGGAGGAGCGGAGGTGAGTAAGCCTGTCCGCATCCAGCGCCGCCGCACGAAGGGCTGGAAGATGCCGCCGAATACGGTCTATGTCGGTCGGCCGAGCATCTATGGCAATCCATACTATATCTCGGATAATTGCCAGCACCTAAGCTGGTTTCGAGCAGACCTTCTCAAAGAGGCTGCTGCGGTGGGTGGGCCGACCGACAAGAGCCACGAATGGTCGGAGCACTTCTGGCGCATGTCGCGTTCACTGTACCTTATCAAGGGCAGAAACCTCGCCTGCTGGTGCCCGCTCGATCAGCCCTGCCATGCAGACGTGCTGCTCGAACTGGCGAACGCCCCGCCACCTGGAACGGAGGGATAGGGGATGAAACTACCTCAATTTCTCAATCGAAAAACCTACGGCAATGAGCGCCCGCGCGCACCGCAAGCCCTGCTCTATGTTCCGCCGTCAGGGGCCCCGGTACATTGTCCGGATGTCGAGACTGCGCAGCAATCAGCCACCCAATTCGCCGCCGAAAATCCGGGGCGCACGGTCGCGGTTTATCAGTTGGTTGGCTATGCGTTCCGGCCCGTCGAAGCGCCCGAGTTCACACCGGCGACGTCTGACAAGGCTAAGGCCGATCTGTTGGATTGCGCGCCATCGGACTTCAAGTCTGATTGGCCGGTGGAAGGCGACGATCCAGTGGATCGATCGGACCTTTCGCCTGAGCAGCGCGAAACGTTAGCTCGTATTCATGAGGCGACGCGGAATGATGGCGAATAACGCCGTCGTGTGGTTACGTTGGCAAATGCCGCTATCTATTTCGATCAATGGTTACACATTGATAGTTTTGATGCGTGGGGGGTAACTTCTAAGTCCCGCCGAATATGGTTACGCCATGTAACCATGGCGAAGAAGAACGCTACTCTAAAAAATTCTACGCGGGACCGGCGAGCGGACAATCCAGGCCGACCTGCGCGCTACAATCCGAAATTCCATCCGCAGGCTGCAAAAGCCTTGTGCGCCAGGGGTGCCACGATTGCTGAGATAGCTAAGGCTTTCGGCGTCTGCATCGCGACCATCTGGAATTGGAAGGTCACCTACCCGGAATTTACTGAGTCGTGTCGGTTAGGTCTTGAAGCAGCGACCGAGCGTGTCGAGCGCAGCATGTTTGAGCGCGCGGTTGGTTACACCTTCGATAGCGTCAAGATATTCATGCCCGCTGGCGCGACTAAGCCGGTCTATGCGCCCTACCTCGAGCACGTTCCACCCGATCCGCGCGCCGCTGAGTTCTGGCTCACCAATCGCGCGGCTGATCGCTGGAAGCACAAGCAGAACGTCGAACACAACGAGGCGCTCGACAGCCCGCTCCGCCGGCTCGCCGAGCAGATCTCCGGCAACGCAATCCGCCCGCGGCTTCCCGAGCCTACCATCATCGAGCACGAGGCCGCCGAGCCAAGCGCAATCCGACCGCAGCCGCAGAGCGTAACCACCGTAACCACCAACGATGACGCGCTGGTTACGCACACGGTTAACGACGAGCCACGCAAGCCGCGCATCCACACCGTTTCACCGCAAGCCTACGAGAACGACGAATGACGCGCAGGCCGAAGAACGACGCGCCCAGGGGTGCATCGCCAGCAACCCAACCGATGCCGAACGGGCCAATGCCGTATCAGCCCGGCCCCGGCCTCGGATCGGTCAACCTGGCGCGCGTGCAGTCACCGCCGCGATCTGCGCCTCCGCCGGTTCAGAAGGTCAACGCCTCGGCGCCGCCGAAGCTCTCAGTGTCGAAGCCACAAAAGGAGAGGAAGTGATGGATACGGAACAAGCGCACGGCATCGGATGGGCGGTTTCGATGCTTAAGGACGGTAAGCGCGTGCGCCGTGCCGGCTGGAATGGCAAAGGCATGTGGCTCTCGTTGAGCGGGCCGATGGGCGCGCGCGAGGTGCCCGCCATGGGTTTCTGGTCGCAGAACAACAAGGATTATGCGCTCGAGAAAGGCGGCTACGCCAAGGTTCTGCCGTGCGTGACCATGCGGACCGCCACCGGCGAAATCCTGATGGGCTGGCTTTGCTCACAAACCGATTTCCTCGCAACCGATTGGGAACTCGCGATCTAATGGCGTCTCTCTGCTGCCCAGCTTGCAACTTGCCCTTTGCCCTCGTCGGCAGAGTGCATCGTTGCGTGCCGCGTCCGGCTCCCGTCATCAAACCGGCGCCGGAGCAGGAAACAGCCGGCAGCAGCCAAACCACAGTTTCAATGGAGGGGTTTTCGGCCGGTACGCAGGCTATCGGAGCACACCAAGTCGCGATGGGAGTGACGCCGCCCTCCACAGGTGATCGGAAGCACCTGAAGAAAACGGCTAATCGTGACGAGCCTGCGCTCAATTCCAATGTGGTCCAGATCCGCAAACCCAAGCGCGATCGCGCCGCCTACATGCGCGACTACCGCGCCCGCGTGAAGAACCGGCAAGCCGGAGGCGGCACCGCATGATCGACCGCAGCATCTCAAGCAGCAGCCAACGCCTCCGCAACTTGCTGCGCGCCCCAGCCGTCAAGCCGGATGAAATAACCGAAACCATCCTCGAGGAGAGCGGCATTGACGAAGCCACACCGCCAGCGCCGTCGCCGCCCGAAACACCGAAGGACAAGCCCATGACCGACATCAACCACGCCACGGACGCCGTGACGTCGCTACTCGCTGAACTCGATCAGCGCGCCTCAAAGATCGTCGAACGAACCGTAACCCTCGGCGCCCGCGGCCGCGCCGCATACGACAAACAGGACCAACTCCTCGACGCCAAGGAGAAGCAACTCGCCGCGCTCGAGGACGCGCTCAATCGTCACACCAACGGCGGGCCGGGCTGATGGTGGTCAAGACCTGCAAAGACTGCCGGTTCAGCTATTCGAGCAACGATGCACTCGAAGGGCCGATTGTTGAGTGCCGGCGATATGCGCCAAGGCCCCACGCACAGGCTCCGGGCGAGGGCGAACTATTTTGGACGCTCGTCAATGAGAACGAGGACTGGTGCGGCGAGTTCGAGGAGCGCCGTGACTGATGGCCAAGCGGCGGTTCAGCGGCAGGACGTACGACGTGGGGCGCGATCGCGAGCGCCTCACGAAGCAGTACGATCATGTCTTTGCCGTCATGAAAGACGGCCGACCGCGCACGCTCTCCGACATCCGGAAAGAACTGTACCGCCGCTTCGACATCCTCGCGCCAATGCAATCGATATCGGCCCGGCTCCGCGACATGCGCAAAACCCGCTTCGGCGGTCACATCGTCGAGCGCGACTACATCGAGAAGGGCCTGTTTCAGTACCAACTCGTCACCCGCAAGCGGCGGGGACGATAATCGTGACCGATCTCAGGACATTGCCGGACGACGAGTTGATCGCGCTTTGCCGCGATCCCCATTGGCGCATCCGGAACCTGTACCGCGTCATCGACAAGGACGGACAGGACGTTCTGTTCGTGCCGTGGGAGGAGCAGGAAAAGTTCCTGCGCGAGATCTGGTACAGGAATCTCATCCTCAAAGCCCGCCAGCGCGGGTTTTCGACCCTGATCCAGCTTTTGATGCTGGACACCTGCCTGTTCGTGAAGAACACCAACGCCGCCGTCATTGCCCAGGACAAGGAAAAAGCGGAGGTTATCTTCCGCAAGATCAAGTTCGCCTATGACAACCTACCGTCGGTCATCAGGGGTATGAAGCCACTGGCGAAGGACGCCGCGGCTGAATTGATCATCGCCAACGGTTCGAGCCTGCGCGTGGCGGTGTCAGCGCGATCTGGCACGCTGCAATTCCTGCACGTCTCTGAGTTCGGCAAGATCTGCGCAAAGTTCCCGGATAAGGCACGGGAAATCGTCTCAGGATCGCTGCCCGCGGTCGCACAGACCGGCATTTGCTGCATCGAGAGCACCGCAGAAGGCCGCGAAGGCGCGTTCTACGAGATGAGCCAAAAGGCTCAGGCATCCGCACAGCAAAAGAGAAACCTTTCCGTCCGTGAATACAAATTCCACTTTGCCTCATGGTGGGACGCCGACGAATACGAGACCGATCCGGCATTCGTAACCATCACCGGCAAGGACCACGACTATTTCAACCGCCTCGAAAGCACCGTCGCGCGCGAAATATCGCTGCGAAAGCGCGCATGGTACATCGCAACCCGAGAGAACGAGTTCGGCGGCGATGCGCAGTTGATGCGCCAGGAATATCCGTCAACGCCAGAAGAAGCGTTCGAACAGTCAACCGAAGGCGTCTATTACGCCGAGCAGATGGCCGCGGCGCGCCGGCAAGGCCGCATCTGCGATCTGCCGCACGATCCAAGCCTGCCGGTCAACACGTTTTGGGATTTGGGCCGCAACGACGACAATGCAATCTGGTTTCACCAGAAGGTCGGGCCGTGGGACCATTTCATAGACTTCTACGAAGTCTCTGACGCGCCGTTCTCGACGATCACAAACCACATGCAGAGCCTCGGCTACACCTGGGGCCGGCACTACCTGCCGCATGACGGCCGCCAACGCGGCTACGGCATCGAGCAGTTGCAGACGCCGCGCGACATGCTCGAGGCGCTCGGCCTCCGCAACATCCAGATTGTACCGCAGACGCCGAACGTCAGCATCGCGATCCGGCAGTGCCGTGATGCGTTTCCCAAATACAGGTTCGATCAGACCCGCTGCAAAGCCGGGCTGCATCACCTCGACCATTACCGCAAACGCTGGAACGACAGGCTCGGCACCTATGCCGACGAGCCGCTGAAAAACGGCCACCAGCACGCCGCCGATGCCCTGCGCCAGCACGCGCAAATGTTCATCGAACCACACATCGCCGCCGGCAGCCGCCGCAAGAAACGCCCGAGCGGCATGGCCGCATAGGAGCAATTATGACTTACGAACGTTTTTCTCTGACCGACACCACGCCGACCGCCTTGAAGATCCGCCGCCTTCCGCACGGCGGATACCTCGTCAGCAAGGTGGGATCGCAAGCCTACACTCAAGACGAACTGTTCGCCTGTGCCGACCTCGACGATGCGCTCGGCTTCATCAAGGACCAGCTCGGCGAGCCGGAGAAGGCGGTCAAGCTGACGGATGAGGAGCGGGATTTTCTACAGCAGCGGGCAACGCGCGAGCAGAACCTCAAACCCGGCGATAAGATCTCGGGCGTATCAGGCTTTCAGGGCATCGTCTGATGAAACCGACGCTCTGCCTCGACTTCGACGGTGTGATCCACAGCTATAGCAGCGGGTGGAAGGGCGCCGCCGTCATTCCTGACGCTCCGGTGCCTGGCGCGATGGAATTTATCGTCGCCGCCGTGGAGCACTTCCAAGTCGATATCTTTTCAAGCCGCTCGGCCGATCCGCTCGGGCGTCGCGCGATGTGGTCCTACATCAAGGACCACCTCGAGAAGGCAATAGGCGACATCGAGGCCAGCCGCATCATCAGCCTGATCGACTTCCCGTTCGATAAGCCCGCGGCGTTCATCAGCATCGATGACAGAGCCCTAACTTTTGAGGGCAAGTGGCCCGACGTCGAGTCGTTGCTGACATTCAAGCCGTGGAATAAGCGGCCAACGATGGCAAAACGGAAGCGCACCGTGACCGACATCCTCTGCATGGCGAACGCAAGTGCGGAGTTCTACTACGCGGGCAAATGCGAAGATGAAGATTGGCCGCTCATACAGGAGGCGCTCGAGCGATGCTTGATCCGCTTTATCCGCTACGAGCAATTGGCCGCCGCGGTGTCCTCGGTGGTGCCCAGCAATGAGCCAATGCCAATCGATACGACCATGGCGCGTCGAACGGTTTACAAGCTGACATCACATGGAGCCGGTCACCTCGCCGGGATACTTAGGGAGGCGAGGGCGTGATGCAGAGTTCACTCATCACGCCGGCGCTCGATCTGACGAAGTACGCTTGGCGGCAGCGACATGGGGACATTCAGGCGATAGGAACGTGGTGGCTCGGCGATGCTCACCGCGCCGAGGGCTATTGGCCTTGCCTCGTGCTCTTGCGAGACGGCGGCGGCCAGCCATGCGTGGTTACGCTCGATCTCGCATGGATATGGTCCGAGGAAGAAGGCTCACCCGAGTTCGCGCTTGATACAGCCAAGAGCTTCGCGCTCTCGCTCGGGATGCCGCAGGACTGGCCGAGCATCTACCGCATCACCTCGATCATCCGCGATCACATCGAGGATCTGATTAAACGCATCCCACCTCGCCCAACCAGCCATCAGAACGTCGTGGCCGACATCATCGTCAAGGACAAGCAGACCGGCAAAGAACGTTGCACGGAGATCAAGGACGACTGATATGCCTATCGTTGCGAACCCAGGGCTCGGCAGCCGCATATCGGATGATTGGTACATGCCACATCCGAGCCAATACCCAAACTGGTACGATGAGGCTCAGAACAAGTATGTGGCCGCAGGTCCAGCGGTGCCGCTCAATTCCTTTTATTCACCGTCGCGCAATCAGTGGCTTACACCTGATGGCAAGCTAATCGATGCTGGCGATTATCGACCGCTGCCGCCTGACAACAACACCAAGCCGGCGATCAATCAGCAAATCTACCAGTTTCGCAAAAACAATAGCCTGATCGAGGAGAAGGCGTGATGTTCGACAACGACGATCCCTTGCCGAATGACCTCGATATGGCCGGCCGCCGCGTGCGGGAAGCCAAGTCGCCGCTGCCCGACGACGCGGATCCGGAGCCGAAGGTCCGCCGCAAAGCCAATAGCCTCGATTCCGATCAGATGGCGCGCCTGCACGCCGACCTGCTGGCGCTGTACCGGCGCGAGCTCGACCGGCAGTGGGAGAACCGGACAGAGCAGGCGATCGACGCGGATTTCTACGACAACATTCAGTGGGACGAGAAAGACGCCGAGGTATTGAGAGATCGCGGTCAAATACCCTTGGTCTATAACGTGATTTCGACCGCACTGAATTGGGTCACCGGCACCGAAAAGCGCAGCCGGATGGACTACAAAATCCTGCCGCGGCGCAAGGGGGACAGTAAGCCGGCCGAGCGCAAGACCGCGCTGATGAAATATCTCAGCGACGTCAACCGCTCTCCCTTCAACCGCAGCCGCGCTTTTGAGGATGCGGCCAAGGTCGGTATCGGCTGGCTCGAATGCGGCGTAGAGGAGGGCGACGGCGCCGATCCGGTCTATGACCGCTATGAGTCCTGGCGCAACATGCTGTGGGACAGCGCCGCGACCAGTCTCAACCTCGACGACGATGCTCGCTATATAGCCCGCGCCAAATGGGTGGACGCCGATATCCTCAAGGCGATCTTTACCAAGCGCCACACGCTGATCGATGAATCGGTCGATCACGAGAATATCTACGCCAGCGGCATCGAGGCCGACGGCGACGAGGCGATGGACAGCGTTGAGATTGAGCGCGACCAGGGCGGCTCGCTGCGCGATGACATCGACGGCTACGCGCGCCCGCGCGCCCGCTGCATCGAGATGTGGTTCCGCAAGCCGACGTCCGTGAATAAGATGATCGGCGGCGTATTTTCCGGCGACATCTACGATTTCTCAGACGCTCACGACGAGCAAGTGCGCTCCGGACAGGCGCGTATTGAGAAGAAGGCAACCATGCGGATGTATGTCGCCATCTTCACGTCGAAGGGAATGCTGTACTGCGGCGAAAGCCCGTACCGGCATAATCGGTTCCCGTTCACGCCGATATGGGCCTATCGCCGCGATCGCGACGGGATGCCTTACGGCATGATCCGTGGTCTGCGCGACATCCAGAAGGACATCAACAAGCGCGCATCAAAGGCGCTCGCGATCTTGTCGAACAACAAGGTCATCATGGACGAGGGGGCACTGCCCAAGGAAGTCAGCCTCGACCAGTTTGCCGACGAAGTTGCCGATCCCAATGCAATCATCGTCAAGGTTCCAGGCAAGGAAATCAAACTCGACGTGGACCGCGAGCTCGCTCCGGCCCACCTCGAGCTCATGTCGCGCTCGATTGCCATGATCCAGCAGCAGAGCGGCATCACCGACGAGTTGATGGGTCGGCACACCAACGCCACCTCGGGCATCGCCATCCAACGCCGGCAGGATCAGGGCTCGACCACCACCACAAACATCTTCGACCGCCTGCGCTTCGCTAACGCGGTGCACGGCGAGAAGCAGTTGAGCCTGATCGAACAGTTCTACACGGAGCAGAAGGAGTTTCGGATCACGAACACCCGCGGCACGCCGGAATATGTGACGCTCAATTCCGGCCTTCCGGCCGACGATATCACCCGCAGCAAGGCCGATTTCGTCATCACCGAATCCGACTGGCACGCCACCATGCGCCAGGCCGCGGCCGAAACGCTGCTGGAATCGCTCAAGGTGCTGCCGCCGCAGGTTGCGCTCGCCATGATCGACCTCGTTGTCGAGAACATGGACCTGCCGAACCGCGAGGAGATCGTGAAGCGCATCCGCTCCGCGACCGGCCTGTCCGATCCTGACCAGACGGAGGCGACGCCGGAGCAGATCGCGGCGATGCAGGCCAAGGCGAAGGCCGAGGCGATGCAGAACGCGATGATGGAGGCCGAACTCGCCACCAAAGTCGCGACCGCAAAGAAGGCGGTCGCCCAGGCCAGCCTCTACTCGGCGCAGGTGCAGAAGCTCTTTGCCGATATCAAGCTCACGCTCGCCAACGCGGTCGATATGGGTGCCGACGCTCAGGGCAAGGCGATCGACACCGCCATCAAGATGCTGGCCGCCCCGCCGGCCATCGCAATCGCCGATCATCTCCTGACCGAAGCCGGGTTCGAGTCCGCGCTCGATCAGAAAAGTCATGCGGCCTCGCTCCTGTCGGCACTCGACCAATCTGGCGCTGCACAGTCCGCTCCGGCACTACCGCCACCGATGCAGCCGCAGCCGCAGTCATCTCCCGAAATGCAGACCCCGATGCCGCCGCCCGGAGCCTCAGTGACTCCCGGTCTCGGTGCCGGCCCAGCGTAACCACAGCCAAGAAAGAAGGAACCCCACCATGGGCACCAAAGACGACACTGACGAGGAGAAGAAGGCCCTGTTCGGCGGCGTCACTGCCGAGCAGCGCGCCGACATGACCGACGAGGAACTTGCCGGCATCGACGGCGAGGAAGGCAACGACGATGACGAGGGTACCGACGCCGATGCCGATGCCGGGGAAGGCGACGGTGACAAAGGCGATAAGCCCGATGCTGACGGCGACGATGCCGACGGCGATAAGGACGATGACTCCGACGACGACGGCGACAAGGATGCCGACGAGGACGCGGACAAGCCTGACGCTGGCGCCGATGCCGACGAAACCGGAGATGATGCCGGTGGAGACGACGCCGACGATGACGATGAGGAGGACGAGGAGGATCCCCTCGACGTCACGCGCTCCGTCATGCCGAATGAATGGCAGTTGCCCAAGGATGCCGACGATCAGCTTAAGACCCTCAAGGATCAGAGGGCCGAACTCGCCGCCAAGTTCGACGGCGGCGACCTCAGCGCCACGGAATATCATCAGCAGCGCGAGGCGCTGGACGATGACATTTTCAAGCGCCAGATGCAGATCAATGACGCGCAGAAGGCTTGGGGTAAGGCACTGAGCGACTGGTCGAACCGGACCGTCCGCGCCTTCCTGCGCGAGCATCCGGAATACGACGCCGGCAAGAACGAAACCCGGAATGCGATGCTCGACGCCGAGGTGCGGCGCTTGCAGAGCAATTCGGCAGATCCGTTCAACCCGCGCGTTCTGCGGAAGGCTCACGCCAACATCCAGAAGGCGTTCGGCAATTCGGCCGCACCCAGCGACAAGCCGGGCAAGACCGTCGCGAAGCCGAAGGAAAAGACGCCGGTGGTGCCAGGCAAGAAACCGCAGGTGCCTCCGACGCTCGCCCGCGTGCCACAGGATGAGATCGAGGACACCGAGGGCGGCAAGTTCGCCCGTCTCGATCGGCTTTCCACCCGCGATCCGCACGCCTTCGAGGAGGCAATGCTGCGGATGAGCGCCAAGGATCGCGCAGCATACGACGAGTACCTGGCCGGCGCGTAACCACGAAACATGATGCCCGGTCCAGATCCGGGCATCATTTCAACGAGGATGGAAATGGCCTGGTGGATCTACAACGCCAAACGCGGCCGGGTTGCTCTCAGCGTCGCCGAGGACGGCAAGCACGGCGAGTTGAATATCCGGGGGACATTGGACTCCGGAGAACTGCAAAAGACGATCGACGCCCTGGTTAAACTCCGCTCCATGCTCAAAGAGGCATCACCATGCTGATGATGAATGTCCGCGTTGGCGAAACGCTCACGTTCGAGGACCGTAACCACGGACGGCTCGGCTCCATGCGCGTCGATCACAAGTCGGGCAACTGTGTCCGGCTGATCTTCGACGTCGGCCAAAGCTTGATGATCCGCCGCCTGATGAATCACCAGGAGAATGAGATCGGCTTTGGGCTCACCGGCGAGGCGCGCGGCCCGTTGCGCTACGCCGGATGTTGAGTTTGCACAGAGCATCTTGAAACCAGACTGATTCTCAGGCATAAGCTGCAAAGCAATCTGCGTAGGACGTGCCGATTGTGATCGCAACCATGCGCTCACAAGGAGTACGATCCGATGCGCACTACTGTCCCGTTCGGTGACGCGAAAGCTCAGAAGCGGTGGTCCGCTTCGCTTTTCATCGAAACCCTCGCCAAAAGCTATTTCGAGCGGAAGTTCATCGGCACGAGTGACAACTCCGTCATTCAGCGCCTGACCGAACTCGAATCCGGTCCCGGCGACAACATCGACTTCGACCTCTCCGTCCAGTTGCGCGGCAAGCCGACATACGGCGACAACCGCGTCGAGGGCAAGGAGGAGAGCCTCAAGTTCTATTCCGATCAGGTCAATATCGACCAGATGCGCCACAGCGTCTCCGCTGGCGGCCGCATGACCCGCAAGCGCACGGTGCATAACCTGCGCAAGACCGGGCGCGATCGGCTCTCCGACTATTGGGCCAAGTTCTTCGACGAGATGCTGTTCATCTATCTCTCGGGCGCCCGAGGTATCAACGAGGACTTCATCGAGGATACCTCGTGGACCGGCCATGCCGGCAACGCCATCCAGGCTCCCGACTCGCAGCATGTGCTGTACAGCGGCACCGTCGCATCGAAGGCGACGATGACCACCGCCGACGTGTTCAAACGAGAGATCGTCGAGCGCGCCGAGGTGAAAGCCCGCATGATGCGCGCGCTCGACCCCACCGCAGCGAACATGCTGCCGGTGCAGATCGGCGGCGAAGGCCACTACGTCACCGTGATGTCGCCGTTCCAGGAGCACGATCTGCGCACCTCGAGCGATACCGGCGGCTGGCTCGAGATCCAGAAGGCTGCGGCAGCGGCGGAAGGCAAGAGCAACCCGATCTTCAAGGGTGGCCTCGGCATGATCAACAACGTCGTGCTGCACAGCCACGCCTCCGCGATCCGGTTCTCCGACTACGGCGCCGGCAGCAATGTCGATGCCGCGCGCGCCCTGTTCATGGGACGCCAGGCCGGCGTCATCGCCTACGGCACCAAGGGCGGCCTGCGCTTCGATTGGCAGGAGGAGACCAAGGACTACGGCAACGAGCCCACGGTCGCGGCCGGCACCATCGTCGGTGTCAAGAAAACGCGGTTCAACAGCAAGGATTTCGGCATCCTCGCGCTCGACACCGCGGCGGCCGATCCGAACGCTTAAGCCGAGCCCTGACAACGTGAGGCGCCGGCAAGCGGCGCTTCACACGCTCTCAACCAGTTGAACCGAACAGAGGCTCATCATGCTACAGACCGAATACGCTAAGGGCGTTGAAATCGCTCCGACGCCCGATGGCGCGGACGATACCACCAGCTATCGCGCGACCATCGATCTCGCGACCGGCGACCTGACGCTGAACAACATCATCGAAATGGGTCCGCTGCCCGCTGGCTGCGTGCTCGTCGATGCCATCCTCGACACCGACGATCTCGACTCTGGTACGCCCGCGATCACCCTGGACGTCGGTATCATGAGCGGCGACTTCGGCGTGGTCGATGGGGCCCGTACCTGCGGAGCGGAGATCCTGTCGGCAGTCACCACGGCCCAGGCAGGCGGCGTCGTTCGTCCCACGCTGGCAAGCGCGTTCCGCATCGCCCGCTCCGACGTTGACCGCGGCATCGGCTTGAAGATCAAAGCGGCCCCCGGCACCGCTGCGGCCGGCACCGTCGGCCTGACGGTCATCTACCGCGGCTAAAGTATCCCCGAGACCGGGCACGCCTAATGTCCGGCGCTCGACAACGGCCGGTCGGTTCCCCCTAACCGTCCGGCCATTTTCTTAAGGAGAATACCTTGCTTATCGAAAGCATCATCAATCGCGCCGGCGGCACCTTCGTTAAACTCGGCGACGACATCTATCACTTCTTCACGCACATCCCCGGCGATAACCGCCACGTCTGCGAAGTGGAAGATGAGGATCACATCCAGACGTTTCTCGCGATCAAGGAAGGCTATCGGCTCGTGAAGATGCCGAAGAAGCCCAAGGCTGACGCCAAGCCGGCCGAGCAACCGGCCGCCGCGGCGGAGATCGAGCTTACTGGCCCTGGCGCAGGTGGCGACGGTTCGGCGAAAGCCAAGGCCAAGTAAATGACCATTACGGCGGCTCAGGTGATGACGCTGGCGGGACGCAACCTCGGAGACGAGGACGCGGTACGCTGGACGCTGCCAGAGATCGCCGACTGGATCAACGAGGCCGTCAAGGCGATCCTGCTGGCGAAACCTTCCGCGAACTCCGTGACGGACGTGGTTTCGCTCAGTGCCGGCACCTATCAGTCGATCGCGGACGGCTATCTTTCGCTGCTGCGTGTGGTGCGAAACATCACCACCGAGGGACCGCCGCGCGTCGGCGGCCGGATCATTCGCGTCACGACCCGCGACGCGCTCGACGCCCAGGCGCCGTATTGGCACGATCCGGTGCAGACTCCTTACAAGAAAGAGGTGCGCCAGTTCGTCTTTGACGAGGAGTCTCCACGCTCGTTCTATGTCTATCCCGGCAACGATGGCACCGGCAAAGTCGAGGCCGTCATGTCGAAGCTGCCGACCGTCATCACTGCAAATGGCAGCGTCGATGCGCTGGCCTCCTACGACCAGGATATCGGCCTGCAAGACATCTATCTCTCTCCCATCCTCGATTATGTGTTGTTCCGCGCCATGTCGAAGGATGACGAGGCCGGCAATCCTGCCGGTTCGCTGGCCCATTATCAGGCGTTTGCCGCCGCGGTCGGGCTCAAGGTCAAGGTTGAGGGCGCCAATTCACCGAACGCCCGGCCAGGAGTCGCCGGGACATGATCGACATTGACGACTTCCAGACCCTCGTTCTGCCGTTCGCCGGCAACGCGCCAGAGCCGCTGGTGATGCGCGCGATCCGTGATGCTGCGGTCACGTTCTGCGAGCGGACGAAGATGTGGCGCAGCACCGCCACCATCGTCACCACCGGCGAAAGTGCGGAGACCATCACGGTCCCGACCGATTCAATCCTCTACAGGATATCGTCGTGCGCTCTCGACGACGAGCCGCTCGATCCGATCACGCTACCAGAACTCGCCACGAAGCGGCCAAACTGGCGCACCGATGACATCGGTTGCGAAGGCGCGAAATGGTACGTGGCACCGGATCGCGGCACCATTCAGCCAGTTCCACGATCCTCCGGCACGATGTTTGTCGAATTTATCGTAAAGCCGACCGCGACCGCAGCGACGCTGCCGGATTTCCTACTCAATGAATACGGCCAGACCATCGCCGACGGGGCGGCGGGTGAACTGCTCATCATGCCGAATATGGCCTTTGCCAACCCGCAGCTCGGTGCCGGGTTGGTCGCACGCTTTCAGAGCGCGCTGGATTCTCTCTCGAATGAAGGTGTTCGCGGCCAGCAGGGCGGCCGCACCCGCACGCGAGGCAGCTATTTCTAACAGGGGCGGATAATGGCGCTCAAACTGACGAACAACGCCTCATCGACTCTCGCAGGGTCGATAGATGCTGTCGCCACCTCGATTTCGGTGTCGTCCGGCGCCGGCTCGAAATTCCCCTCGCTCGTCGCTGGCGACTGGTTTCCGCTGACCTTGGTCGATGGCGCCGGTAATTATGAGATCGTCAAGTGCACCGCGCGCACCGGCGACGTGATGACCGTGACCAGGGCCCAGGAAGGCACCTCCGCGGCGGCTTTCGCGTCCGGATCGCGCGTCGATCTGCGGCTGACGGCGGCCGCGCTCGTGGCTTTCATCGAAGCGGCGCTACAGGCAGTCAACAACCTTTCCGACCTCGATGATCCGCCGACGGCGCGGACAAATCTCGGGCTTGGATCGGCTGCGGTTGAGGCCGCATCCGCCTTTGCGACGGCCGCGCAGGGCGCAAAAGCGGACTCGGCTCTGCAAGCCGCTACCGCCGCCGAGATCATCGCGAATACCGGGACCAAAGGCATTTCAGTCGATCAGGCGTGGGAAACTGTTGCATTCGCCAATGTCGCCGCATCCGGTACATGCACCCTCGATCTCGACACCGGCTCGAACTTCAAGGTCACCCTAAACGGCAACACCACGATGGCCTTCCCTTCCAACGGCAAGGACGGGCAGGTGGTCAATATCCTGTTCGTTCAGGACGCGACCGGCGGGCGCACGATCAGTTGGGCCTCGGGATGGAAATTCGCCGACATCACGGCCCCGCAATACAGCACCACTGCTGGCGCAAATGCTGGCGTCGTGTCTGGCGTGGTCCAGGGCAGCATTGTCATGGCAAGCGGCGGGAAATTCTAGCGTGATCCCGCTCCTTCGCGCCCCGCTCATCTATAACAAGCCGGTCGTCCCTGGCAGCGCCAGCTACACGACGCCCGGCACCTATAGCCTCATCGTCCCGAACCACAACAGCATCACGATCGACTCGCGCGGCGCGGGCGGCGGTGGCGGCGGGCCTGGTGGGGCCGTCGGCACCACGAGCTATTATGGTGGGACTGGCGTCACGGGTGGGTACTCACAAGTTTACTACAGCCCAAACTCAAGCCTGCTCAATGCCATCGGCTACGGCGGTGCCGGGGGTACAGGTCAAGGCGCAGGCACACCTGGATCGAACGGATCGAATGGCACCGCATCTGGTGGCGATTCGAATCTAACCGGCGGCGGTGATGCCGGAGGATCGGCAGGCTATGTGTATATTCCATCGAGCGGCAACACGATTTATGCAGGCACCGGCGGCACGGGCGGACGGTCGGTGCGCACCGTCAGCCGGGGCATCCTCGTTCCAGGGCAGACCCTCACCATCATCGTCGGAACACGCGGTTCGCCGGGCGCAAATGCGTCAAACACCAACTCAAACATCCAGCAGCATGGCGCGGGTTACGGCAACAATGGTGCCGTTTACATTTCATGGGCATGAGGACTTAAACGATGCTTATTGTGCAGGAAAACCCAGCAGACACGTTCACCGAGATCATGCAGGGTGCATCGTTTCGGGACGCTGAGAACGTGCTCCACGGCTTTGAAGTCACGCAACTTTGGACCGACGAGGAGTTGGCCGCGATCGGCGTCTATCGCGTGCAGCCGGCCGCAATCACAGAGGGACGCACCCCGACTGGTTACACCTTCGCCCGTGATGGCAATGGCGTGGTCGCCCAGGTGCTCACCTATGGCGATCTGGTTACGGACCTGAAAGCCTACGCCGCCGACAAGCGGTGGCGGAAGGAAGTCGGAGGCATCGTCGTCAACGGCGTTCCGATCGCGACCGATGACCGCTCGAAGCAGATGATTATGGGCGCGCGGCTCGCGGCCGAAGCCGATCCGAACTTCACGACGCCATGGGTTGCGAACGATAACAGCGTCCACACCTTGAGCGCCGCGGAAGTCATTGCGATTTCCAATGCGGTGCTGGCACACGTCGCCGGGTGCTTCGCTACGTACGCGACCGTCGCGCCCCAAATCGAATCCGGCGCCATCGCCGGCGCTGCACAGATAGACGCCGCATTCGGTTGAGACGAAGCGGCAAATCGGCTATAGAGTAACCCATTCCCCGCGCAGGACGTGCGGCTTTCCGACAAGGAAGCCTCATCGTTATGGGCGCGTGGTTGCTCAACGCATTTACAGGCGAACAGCCTCGGATCAGTCCCAACCTGTTGCCGCCGAACGCCGCGCAGCAGGCCGTCAACACGCGCCTCGACGGCGGTGATCTGGCGCCGCTCCGCGAGCCGCAGCACGTCTCTCAGATCGCGAGCTATCCGGGCGGGTATCAGTCGCTTTGCCTCTATGCCGACACCTGGCTCGGCTGGCCGGGCTACGTCAGTGCGGTGCCCGGCCCGGTCGCGACCAATCGGCTTTACATCACCGGCGACGGCGCCCCGAAAATGCGGGTGGACGCCTCGACCGAGTATCCGCTGGCTGTGCCCTATCCGACGGTCAAGCTCACCGGCGCCGTGAGCGGGACAGGATCGGGCAGCACGATTTCGCGGGTCTATGTCTATACCTTCGTGACCGCTTACGGCGAGGAATCCGAGCCGAACCCGGCCTCAGACATCATTGATATGCAGGAAGGCCAGACGGTTACGCTGTCCGGCTTCCAGGGCGATCCGGGCGGCCGCAACATCACCAAGCAGCGGATCTACCGCACACAGACCGGCAATAACGGAACCGACCTTTATTTCATTGCCGAGCGCGCGGTCTCGAGCTCGGATTACGCCGACACCATCGCCGACGATGCTTTCGGCGAAGTGATCCCCTCGCGCGCCTATAACGCGCCGCCGGACGGCCTCACCGGCCTCACCGGAATGCCCAACGGCATGATGGCGGCCTTTGTCGGCCGCGACCTCTATTTCTGCGAACCATGGCTGCCGCACGCATGGCCAGAAGCCTACGTGCTGACCTGCGACTATGAGATCGTTGCGCTCGGCGCCATCGGCACCTCGCTCATCATCATGACCAAGGGCAACCCGTACCTGGTCCAGGGCACCGATCCGACCTCGATGCAGATGGTCAAGATAGAATCCAATCTGCCATGCGTGAACGCGCTCGGCGTGGTCGATCTCGGCTTTGCCATCGCCTATCCGAGCCATGAGGGTCTGGTGCTCGCCACCGCCGGCGGGCAGGTGCAGCTTATTACCGCACAGCTTTTCAATCGCGAGGCATGGCAGCGGTTCAATCCGGCGACGATCGTGGCCGGCCAACTCTCGGGCCAGTACATTGCCTCCTACAATTCCACGAACGCTGACGGCTCGCCGCTGGTCGGCACCCTCATCATCACGTCCAACGGTGGCGTCGGCTATCTCAGCCGCTCCGACGTCGAGGCGGTGGCCTTCTTCTACGACATTTCGGCCGGCGCGCTCTATTTCCTGACCGATACCGGCGAGATCAAGCGGTTCGACGCGCCGAGCGGGCCGCCGCTCAACCAGTATTGGAAGTCAAAGCCGCTGTTGCTGCCGGCGCCCACGAATTTCGCGGTGATGCGGATCGATTCCGATGACGCGCCGAGTTTGCAGGAAACCGCGAACATCGAAGCGGCGCGGACGGCGGTTGTAACGGCCAACGAGGCGCTGCTCGCCAATCCGCTCGGCTCCGAACTCAATGGTGCGCCGATCAACACCTATACGCTGGCCGGCGATCCTCTCGCGCCGATGCCAGAGGCTGCGCGCACCGCGACCGTCAATCTCTATGCCGATGGCGTGTTGAAAGCCTCGGTGACGAAAGCCGGGCAGGTGGTACGGCTGCCGGCCGGGTTCAAGGCGCGCGTGTTCGAGGTGGATGTGTTCGGCACCGCTCATGTGCAGCAGATCGCGCTCGCGACCAGTGTTGCGGGCCTCAAAGCGATGGCGGGCGGCTGATGGATGCGATCGACAAGGAGCGGCTCGATGTGCTCGCCGGCGCCCGCGGTCAAGCCGCGAAGCCGTCGGCAGCGGTGCGTCGGCGCGACCTCGCCGCGATTGTCTCGCTGCCGAAGGTCACAGCGGCGCAAGCAAGCGGCTCCGTGACGGTGGCGGACTATAACGCTCTGCTGTCCGATTTTCTCGCGCTGCGGCAGGCGATCGACCAGATCGCGGCACGGGTGAAGCCATGAAGCGGCGCGTGGTCTATGGGCACATCGAGGGGCGGACGGAGGAGTTCTGCCAATGGGCGGCGGATATTCTGTGCCCTGGACAAACCTTCCCGACCGACACCAACGCGCTCGCCAGCGAGATCGACGGCAGGATTGCCGCAGTGACGCTGTGGAACGGGTTTGATGAACGCAACTGCCTGATGTCGATCGCGAGCGACGGCTCACGGCGCTGGATGACGCGGGAGTTTCTGTACCGCTCGTTTGCCTATCCGTTTGTGCAACTCTGCCTGCCGCGCGTCACAGTGAAGATCGACGAGGCAAATGCGGACTCGATCCGCCTCGGAAGGCATCTCGGGTTCACAGAAGAAGGCCGGATGCGCAAGGCCGGGCCGAACGGACGTAGCGAAATCATCATGGGCCTCCTCAGAGAGGAGTGCCGCTGGGTCAACCTCAATCTCGCGAAGCACGCAGTTTAAGGAACAGGATTATGGGCAAGAGCGCGCCTTCACCGCCGGCACCAGACCCGCAAATCGGTGCAGCAGCGTTGATGAACGCCAAGCTGGGCGAGCAGTGGCTCAGTTTCGCCAAAGACACCTATGCGCAGTCGCAGGAGCGGCAGAAGCCGATCGACGCACTGGCAACCAAGGTCACGGAGCAGCAGCTTGGCGCAGCGACGGAGCAGCAGGATTGGGCTCGGCAGGCCCATAACCGCTACCTCGACACGTTCGAGCCGCTACAAGACAAGTTTGTTCAGGAGGCGCAGGATTGGGCCTCTCCGGAACGTCAGGCGCAGGCTGCGGCTGCCGCGAAAGCCGACGTCATCGCCAACGCGACGGCACAGCGCGCCGCAGCCAACCGCCAGATGGCGGCGATGGGCGTCAGCCCGGCGTCTGGCCGCTTCGCCGGCATCAATCGGGCGGCCGATCTCGGCACTGCGGTCACGGCGGCTGGAGCCGAGACTAACGCGCGCAACGTGGTCCAGCAGCAGGGGCTTGCGCTCGAGGGTACCGCCATCAACGTCGGCAACGGCCTGCCGGCGCAGGCGTCGCAGGCGGTCGGGCTTGGAATCGGCGCTGGTACCAGTGCCGCGAACACCACCAATGCGGCGAACGGTCAATTCCTCGCCGCGGTCCCGATGATGAGCCAGGGCTATCAGGGCGCCATGGCCGGTTACGCCAACCAGGCCAATATCCTGAACGATCAGTACAAGACGCAGATGAGCGGCTGGCAGACCCAGCAGCAGATTCAGGCGCAGCAGACTGCGAGCATCATGCAGGGCATCGGCGGGATTATTGGTCTCGGTGCCGGCATGTTCATGCCTTCGTCGAAGAAATTCAAAACGGGCAAGCGCGCATCCAAGGGCAACCTCGATGCAGTCAAGGGAATGCCTGTGGAGAAGTGGCGCTACAAGCAAGGCGTCGGCGATAATGGCGCAGCCGAGCACACGGGAGCCTATGCCGAGGACTTCAAGCGGCAGACTGGTCATGGCGACGGCAAGACGATCTCGGTCGTTGACGCGATCGGCATCACCATGGGCGCGGTGCAGGAGCTCGCAGGCCAGGTTGATCGCATCGAGCACGCGGTTGGGATCGGCAAACGAAACGCGGCGCGCGCGGCGCCGAAGCAGAAGGAGGCAGCTTAATGTCTGGGTGGGGGATCGGCCTCGGCTCTTTCGTGGGCGGGATGCAGCAGGGCTATGGCCTGGGGCAGAGCATCCAGAGCAATCGCACCGCCAACCAGATGCGGCAGATCCAGCTTCAAGATATGCAGCGCACCGAAGCGCAGAAGCAGGAACTCGACGCCATTGGGAGCCAGGGTAAGGCTGACTTCGATAAGGCGGTCGCACAGGGGCAGGCCGATCCGCAGCATCCGGACGAGTGGTTTTCACAGAACTATGCGCCGAGGATGGAAAATTTCTTTCTGTCAAAAGGTGACGTCGAAAGCGCGGCAAAGTGGAATAAATGGTCGAACGATACCACCACCAAGAAGCAGATCCGGGCGATGGGGAATGTGGTCGGTCGGCTCTATGACGGCGCTAACACCGGCGACTATTCCGGCCTCGAGACCGAAATGGGGAATTTCTTCAAGACGCTGCCGGCCGATATGCGCAAGCGGGTGGGATCGTTTGACGGCCTGCGCGCCGAAACCGACGAGAACGGCAAGTTCATTGCGACGGCCTCGTTCACCGACGCAGGCGGCAAGGAGCACATCTACACATGGGACAGCCCGGATGCGTTGCGGCAAACGATCGAAGGCTGGGCCAATCCGTCGGCGCTCTATGCGGAAACGATGAAAACAGAGGAGGGCCAGAAAAAGTTTCAGGCTGAGGTCGGAAAGTATGCTGCGGAAAGGAACATCGATATCCGCAAAGATCAGAAGCTTCAGGAGCTTGGCCTCAAAGGCAAGACCCCGCAGGAACGCTATGCGGCCGCGCAAGAAGTCTTGACCAAAGCGAACCTCGACGGGAAGCCGCCGACCGATGCTGAAGTGCGCGCGTATCTCAAGGCGCAGGACGAGTATGCCGCGACCGCAGCCCCTGGCATCGCGCCCAGCGTGACACCAGTCGGGACCACAGCGCAGACGTCGGCTCCGGCTCCAGCCGCTGCCGCCGCCCAGCCATCGACACCGGCGACGGCGCCGAAGATCATCGTCAACCAGAAGGCCGCTCAGGCCGTCGATGCGACCGGCAAGCCATTGCCGTTGCCGTCCACGCCGAGCGCGGATGCCGCGTCGATCACAGCGCCGCCACCCGCCAGTGCGCCGTCTCAGCCCGCGGCCCCAAGCCAGCCGCCGCCGTCCGCCGGGCAGGGGATCGCCACCGGCATCGGACTGCGGCGGGTGCTGGCGCGCGTCGCCCCGCAGGTCGCCCCAACCGGTGCAGCCGTCGCCCAGCAAGCTCCGGGCCTTGGCGCCGCGCCGGTCCCGGCAGCGGCAGCGATCGCACCGGGCAAGGGCCAGCCGGTCTATGTCGCCACACCGCAGGCCCCGAACGGTATGCTCAAGCAGGGCAATGTCGATCTGAGCAAGCGCCCGGTGGTGAAGAACCCGGACGGCACGATCTCCACGGTCCGGTCGATCACCGTGACGCTGCCCGACGGCAAGGCGGTGTTGATCCCGACCGTGGTCGGCGGCCGCGTGGTCTCGAACCAGGAGGCCATCCAGCATTTCAAGCAGACCGGCGAGCACCTTGGGATATTCAAGGACGAGACCACCGCCGATCAATACGCAAATGCGTTGCACGAGCAGCAGGCGCAGGTTTACGCGCCGCAGGGGCGGTAATTCATGTTCAACAACTACGCCGGCGCCGGCCTCGGCAATTTCTTCGACCCGTCCGACTTGAGCCGGCAGCAGCCCGGCCTCGGGGATATGTTCGTCAGCGCCGAGGATACGAGGCCGTATCTTGTGCAGGACGTGTCGCAGCAAGGCGCGGCACTGACCGGAGGCACCACCGGCACCGCCGGCCAAAAGAGCCAGCCAGAGCCCGCGCCACAGGATTCCGCCGCACCGAAAGCGTCGGGGATCGATCGCTCGCGCTTCGCCGCAGAGCTCAGAGACAATCCGGCCCTGAAACAGAAGATCATGGCGATTGCCGCGGGCGAAAATCTCGACCCGACCGCTAATCAGGCCGTGCTCGAAACCATGATGAACCGGGCGGCAATGAGCGGGACGTCGCTCGCCGAGCAGGCCCGTTTGCACAAGAGCAGCGGCATAAACGAGAATGGTTACTACGCCGGTTACAATCCAAAGGCGCTCGACAGGCCCAAGATCGCCGGGATGATCGAGAACAACCTCGATAAGGTGCTGGCAGGATCCAATGTCTCGAACTATGCCACTGACAACGCTTCCGGCAGTTTCGCTCAGAAGCAGCAAGACAGCGGTGCCTTCAAGTATCGATCGTCCTACGGTGGCGAGACGTTCTTTTCTCCGGGCAAAGCCGGCGGCAGCGGCTCGCGCAGTGCGCAAGCCTATGAGAAATGGGTCAACAGCATCGGCGCTACGCCGTCCACGACGGCCGTTGCCAGCAACCGCATGTCCGATCAGGACTATCGGGACGCCTTTCCAAACGCACCACACATTGACACCAGCAGGGCGACCGTTGCGAGCACGCCGCAGCGGGTGGCATCCGCCGCGCCTCCACCTGGCGCAAACGTAAGCGACAGCAAGTTCTTCACCCCCGGCCTGTCCGGTCGGCGGCCGTTCTTCAATCCGTTCGGCGGGGTCAAGGCCCCGGAAATCACGGTCATGCCCCTAACGCGCGGGCCCGTCGCGAGGGCGCCGCAGATCGTCGATCCGAATGGCGTGGTTCTTCCCGATCCCTTGCCGATCCAGAATTGGCAAGGCTAGGGCAATCAGTTTATAGTTTCCACGTTCCGCGCAGGACGTGCGGCATCCCATTAACAAAGGGTGCCTCACGCCATGGCTGGTTTTGGTCTCAATCCGCTCGACTCCGCGATCAGTGACGCCGATACCTTCGGACTGCTCGGGACGAATACGGTAAACCCAACCGGCCCCACCACCGCCGCGCCCGGACTGGCGCAAGATCAGGTCGAGCAGCAGGTCTCCGCGCTCAACGCCAAGGAGCCCGGCACCTATGCCGCGATGACGCCCAACGAGTTCGAGGCGTTCAAGCAGAAGCAACAAGCGGCATCACCGGGCCAGACCCGGCCGTTCACCGCCGCCGTCGAGGCCGGTGTGATCCAGACCGCGGGATTGAACGGCAATTTCCTCCAGGCATTCGGTGTCCGGACGGGCAACCAGACCGCCTATGATGCCGGCAAGAAACTTCAAGACATATCGGCGCGCGGCACCAAGGGCCTCGAGCCCAAGGTCGGCAGCACCGCAGACATTCATTCATTTGGCGATGCATGGGAGTTCACCAAGTATTCGGCCGGCAACGCGATAGGCTCCTCGATTCCCAACATGGTGACCGGCGTGCTCGCCACCTTCGTCACCGAAAACCCGGTCCTCGGCTTCGTCGCCGGCGCAGCGGCACCGGCCTACACAGCGAACACCGGCGATTTTTACGGAATGGTCCGCGACAGCCCCGGCGTTGCCGAACAGGTCAAGGCTGGCAAACTTACGCCGCAGCAGATCGCCAACTATGCCTTCATAACCGGCGTTCCTCTCACCGCCCTCGACGTCATGGGCGATGCCGCGACGCTCGGTCTCAGCAAGACGCTGGGCAGCGCGATCGACAAGGCTACCGTCGGCGCGTTGAAAAAGTCGATCATGGGCCGTGTCGCGGCCGCGATGGCGCGAGGCGCCTTGGCCGAAGGCTCGACAGAGGGGTTGCAGCAAGTCATCCAGGAGGGCGTTTCGTCTGTCCTGGGTGACAAGACGCCGACGAGCCAGCGCGTGATCCGAGTCCTGGATAACGCTCTCGGCGGCGTGTTCGGTGGCGGTTTGACAGGCGGCGGAGCTCATGCGGTGCAGGCTGTTGCAGGCCGCGGTGCGGCACCGGCAGCGGCAGAGCAGCCCGCAACTCCCGATGCGACCTCGGCACAGCCAGCCGAGCCGCAGCCCGGTCCGGCACCCGCGCCCGCAACCCCATCCCCGCAGCCGGAACGTCCCGCAGTTGATCCTGCCACCGGCGCGACACGGGTTTATGTTGATACGCCTGCGGAAACGGCGCCGGCACCGACGGCGGAGCCAAGTGCAACGGCCCCGGCAACAAGTGCAAATTCTGCACAAGTTGCGCCTGTCACGGCTCCGCCCGCGGGCCCTCTCGGTCGCGCGATGGAGCGAGGCAAGGCGACTGAGACTGCGGCCGCAGCGGAGGCCATGGTGCCGGTCGGGACACCGGTCGCCATTTCAATGCCGGGCGTGCCGCCGATGGATGTCGTCGTTCGAGCCTACCACGCCGACGGCATGGACGTGGTTGATGCCAGCGGCGAGGTGCATACCCTGCCGATGAACGATCCGGAGGTGACGGTTACGCCACTCGGCGGCACCGCGCCTATGGTCGCGTCAGAGCCGCATCCCGAACCGTTGCCGCAAGAGGCGCAGGGGCAGTCTGAGAAAGCCTCGCCGGCCGGCACTGACGACTTGTCGTCTATCTCCGGCATGGCCGGCGGCATATCCGACAATATGTACAAGATGCTGTGGGGCAAGGTCGAAGCCGGGGACATCAAGGAGAACGGCCAGGTCGCGCCTTTGCTGCAAGCCGCGAAGATGGTGCGCGACGCCGGTGGTTTGCGCACGCGCGCTGAGTTTGAAGCGATGGCGCGTGATTTCGGCTCCAACGTCGAAGCCGGGACACCGACATTTCAGCAGGACATGCGCGCGCTGGTGCAGCGTCACATGCCAGCGCCCGAAGCCGCAGAACCGGAAACCGAGCCGGAGCCCGCGCCGGCGGCAGAACCGGCCAAGGGTGGCGTTCGCGAGGCGGCCGCTGCCGCAGCGCCAAAGGGACCGACCCCTGGGGGCGAGCGAGAGGTTAAGCCGGTCCCGTTCAGTTTCGATGTCGCCGGCAAGCAGGTCGCGTTCCCGAACGACGGGCTTGCATCGCTCTATGACGTCGGCCAGCGCCGGAACAGTTTCCGCCAGGCTGGCCGCAACGCTGGCGGCACGGATAAATTGATCGCGGCGGAACGCCAGCGCACCGCCGATCTGCTCGGCATCCCGCTCGAGGACGTCAACCAAGCGGCCGACGAATACCGCCGCGTGGTCGAACAGGCCGCTAAATCCGGCAAGGACGAGGCGCAGGTCGCGCCAACATTCGACCCCAAGACGCTCACGGCCGCCCGCGATGCGTGGAACGGCATGGAGCAGAAGGACCGCAAGGCGATCCTCGATCAGGTCGGCGTCAAGCGCAGCCCGAAGATGCAATGGGATGCGCTCGGCACCACGATCCAGAACAAGATCAAGCCGGCAATGGAGAAGGCCGCCGACACGAAGGCATTCCCGGAGGAATCCGGGACGCTCGGCATTCCGCGCGATGAAATGCCTCAGATCCCGACGGAATCGCATGGTGGGCTGGTCAAGCACCTCAATGCGAACGGCATCGATCACGAAACCAAGATGGTGCCGGCCGCCGAGCTCAAGCCGACGCAGGCCGAGTTTTCGCCATCGAAGGTCGAAGCCGCCAAGGACGCCGAGGGCGATCGGGCCGTTATCGTCGCCAACGACGGCCATATCATCGACGGCCATCACCAGGCACTCGCCGCCCAGGAAGAAGGCAAGGACGTCAAGGCGATCGTGCTGGATGCACCGATCGAAAAGGCCCTGGAAGCGGTCAAGAACTCGCCGAGTGCTCAGAATATCGAGAAGCAGGCGGCACCGGAGGAGCCAGCGCCGAAGCCGGAGAACACCACCCCGGTGCCAGAGAAACGGGAGCCGGAACAACAGGTTGAGCGTCAGATCAAGGAAGAAAAGGTCACTAAGATCACCACTCCGGCACAGGAGCGCGCTGAACCGGAGACGCCTGACACGAAGGCTTCCGCGCGAGTTGAGGAGAACCCAATCGATGGCGAGACGACTGACGAGGCTGGATCGAAAGTCGCCCCTGAAGAGAGGGCGGCGGAGAAGTCAGAGGCCATCGATACGATCCCGACACTCCCCGCGTTCCTCGACGAGCGATTTGGTCAGGGATGGGCGATCGGCCCCAGCAAGACCGCGAAGAATCCGATTACGCCGCAGCAATACGAGAATGCGTTCAGGGAGTATGTCGATCGCTACGGCGTGAAGCCATATTCGGACGCCTATTACGTGAGCGTGATGGGTGAGAGCCCGGCGCAGCGCTGGTTCAACATGACCATTCCTGCTCGGCAGGTGGTTCTTGATCGGGCTGGCGTAAAACGCAGTGCAAAATCGAAGTGGAATGGGCTCACCGCGCCGATCCGCGAAAAACTCTCCCGCCAGATGGAGATGACGCCCACCGATGCCGAGGCAGACAATATAGCGACGCAGGAACCGCCGGCAGAAAAGCCGAATAAGGCCAAGAAGGCGAAATCGCCCTTAGCCATCGACCGAGCCGAGAACTATTTCCGTCCAGGCCGAATCGTGAATGGTTACGCCGGTAAAGACGAAGTCGTTGCCTTCCATCGCGGCGAGGACGGCCATTGGTCTGTCGATGTTCGCGCGACGCATCCTGACGGCACGCCGAATCCTAGCGAGCGCGTTCGCAACCATTCAACCTTCCCAGAGAAGCGCGATCTGGCGCGATGGGAGAAGGAGCATTCTGTCGGCTCGCTGTTGAAGGCGAAGCCGGACCCGATCGATGACTTTGGTGAAAAGATCGCCGGAGCTCGCAAGGATACCTTCACCGGCTTTCGAGAAGATTTGAGCAAGGACATAGATATCGCGGCCGAACCCCTCTCGAAATCGTTCCCACAACCTGACTACGAGAAACTTGCCGCCGCCGGTGTTGGCAAGCGCGTTCTCGCCACGATCGCTGTTCTGCGGGATTCGATCCCGAACAAGCCGCGCCAGCCCCACAAGGTGAAGCGATGGGCGGACGGCGTAGCGAGGGTGAGGGAGTTCGCCGGTAAGCTGATCGATGGTCAGATGGATATCGCTGCCTTCGAAAAGGCGGTGAATGGCGAACGCATCTTGCAGGAGATCCCGCTTACGGCACGAGCGATTGAGGATGTTGCGCCGGCGCAGATGGCACAGGCGGCAAAGTATCGCGTGAAGTCAGCGACCTATACGATGCTGAATGGCGTGCGCTATCCGGGAGGGAAAGCATTCTGGCATCTCGAGGGTGATGGGCGGCGTTCAGTTACCAACCCGTTCAGCAATGACCCGGCGATGCGCGGCACGCATCGTGATAGCCCCGATGAAGCGGTCGATCTCGCGAAAAGGATCGTGATCAACGCTCTTGAACAGAGACCGGAAACTCCGGCGCGGTCCCAATATACCGACGTCCAAATCTATCGAGATCGTAACGACAAAAAGGTCTTTCTCGGCTTTAAGGTCCGCTCGACAGTCATCCGGCTGAAAAGCGGGTTCGAGACCGCCAGAGAAGCACGCGAATGGCGCGATGAAAACCGCGACGATTTGCAGGCGCTTATTGATGGAATGCGCAAGGGGCCGAACGAACGGGGTGCAGAAAACCGTCCGCGCTCCGGCGAAAATCTCCGGGAAGGTGATGTCTCGCCGCAGATGTTCTCTGACGCTTTCGGGTTCCGCGGCGTGCAATTCGGTAACTATGTAGAGGGGGAACGTCGGCAGATGGATCTTAACCGCGCGTTCGATGCGCTGATGGATCTTGCCGATGCGCTCGACATCCCGCCGAAGGCGCTCTCACTGAACGGAGAATTGGGGCTAGCGTTCGGTGCGCGCGGTCGCGGTGGGGCACAGGCTGCCGCGGCCCATTACGAGCCGGGCAACGTGGTCATCAATCTCACCAAGGGCAGCGGCGCCGGATCGCTCGCGCATGAATGGTTGCACGCACTCGACAACTATTTCTCGCGGGAGGCTGGCGATAAGAGCGGCTGGATGAGCGAGCGCAAGGGCGGCGCTGGCGCCGCCCGCGAGGAAACCTATCAGGCGTGGAAGAACGTTGAGGACACGCTGAAGAAGGGCCCGTTCGCGCAGCGATCGGCGGAATTCGACAAGGTGCGGTCGAAACCATATTTCAGCCAGACCATTGAGAAGGCGGCCCGCGCGTTCGAGAAATACATTATCGGGCGCCTCTCTGAGAAGGGGGTCATCAACGATTATCTCGCCAACATCGACGAGAAGTCAGGCGTATACCCGACAACCGAGGAAATGCAGCAGGACGGCATCAAGGATGCCTATGATCGGCTATTCAACACCATCGAGGCGAAGGAGACGGACAAGGGGGTCCGTCTCGAATCCGTTCCTGCCTCTGATGAGGAGCAATTTGCGGCCGGGATTATGGCCGAACTCGCGGCCAATGACGATCTGTTCGCCTATCCGAGATCAAATGCGTCCACGCTGGAAGGCGTGTTCAAGGATGTTGACCCTGAAATCAAATATGTGGGCGAGACCACCCAGGCGGATGAGCAGGCGCAGAGCGGCGCCGATCGCAAACTCCTGCTGCGCACGGCTGCCGGACACGATTTCTATGTCTATGAGACGCCGGATCGTGTCTGGCTCGACGTCAGCCAGATCCCGGAGGGCGGCGGCGGCAACGCCATCTACGCGGCGGTTACCAACTATGCCCACAATACGAATCGGACCTTCATTGGCGACCCGGCCGGTTTGAGCGATACCGCTCTGCGGCGGCGCACTGATGCTATGTTGGCGTCCGCGCTCAAGTTCGGAACTACGGGGCACCTTGCGCCACATCCGTATCAGCTTAAGGGCAACGAAAAGCTCGGCGTACCACCTTTGCGCTGGAACGAGGGCGACCACGGTGGTAATATCCAAAGCCTCATCGAGACCTCGGTTGCCTCGCTTCGCCATGATGTCAAAGATCTCGACAGCGCCAGCTTCGACCACCGCGCCGGAACCTTCCGAGACGCTAAAGGCGCACCCCTATCTGATGAGGCTTTTAGAGAGTGGGCGGTGGACGCTCGCCGAAATGGAGCGGCAGGCGCGGGGCGCCGAACGCTTAAAAGAGGCGTTCTCCTCAACACCCTTCTACGCGCAGAGAGCGGCGAGCGACCCGGATTACTGGCCCAAGCTCTACGACAGCCGGATCAACTCGTAAATTCCTCCCTCAAGGGGACATTCTACAGCACCCCGAAATCGGCTGCGCGCGGGATATCGCCAGACGAGGTTCGCGCGCAACTTGACGCATCCCCGTTGGCCGAGCCGCTCGGCAAGCTGATCGACGCCGGCAAGATCGTCATCGAACCGAAGGCCGATTCTGCGGCAGAGGCTTATACCGACGCCGACGGTGCTATTCATCTGGTCGCCCCGAATCTTACACCCGATGCCGTGCAGGCCGCGGTATTGCACGAGGCATTTCATTCCGGTGTCCGTCCGCTGATTGGCGACAAGGCGTGGTCCGATCTGCTCGGACGGCTCAACAGCCTTTACAATCAAGCCCGGCGATCGGGAGGCGGCGCGCGGGCCGTCTACGACAAGGCGCTCGCCCGCATGGCCCACGCGCAAGCGACGTCGGGGCCATATTCGGCAGAACTGACGCGGGAGGAGTTCGGGGCCTATGTGATCTCCGAACACGAAACGATGCCGCGCGCATTCGGCGATTGGGCCCTTGAGGTGATCGGTGCGGTGAAGGCGTGGGCGCTGCGACGGTTTGGCCGGCAGATCGGGGCCGTCACTCCAGACCAGCTGCGCAGCCTCGCCATAGCGGCGGTTCGCGATCAGGTGGTCGGCACGGCGTCGCGTGAGGACGTAGCAGGGCACCGTGAATCAATTGCCGCGCCGACGGCCGAGATCGCCCAAGCCGGCCGGGCGATGCCGCGCACCGTCAAGGAATTGTCCGATACCGTGAAGGGACTGGCGGCCGATCTACGCCCGAAAGCGATGGGAATGCTCCCGCTCAATACCCTTGCGGATTGGGCGGCACCAAATCAGCCGGCGGTGCAGCAATACATCGACACCAAGCGAAAGATGGACACATACCGCAACAAGAAGCAGAACGCGGCTGATGCCATTATCCAGAAGTGGCGCAAAGCCGTCAGCAAGGGAGGCGAGAAGTTGGTGGCGCTGGCGGGCGTGATGCACGATGCCACGTTGCTGAACTTCGACCCGGCGAAGCCGTCGGCGGGATGG
>Ga0209963_1000753_pt1 | contig 30435 bp, 34 predicted proteins | sample ThiBio_1000_biof_2_FD_183957 | JGI IMG/M metagenome (GOLD analysis project Ga0209963, IMG submission 183957) | Wastewater bioreactor microbial communities from Cape Town, South Africa - Thiocy_cont_1000_biof (SPAdes) | ecosystem: Engineered > Bioreactor > Thiocyanate-remediating >...
GTTTGTCGTAATCTTCCCGCAGGTATCTATCGCCAAAGAAACGACCTTCCGTGACTTTACCGACCTGTTCGGGCGTACCGGCCCACGGTTCCTTGTAGTAGTGGGCATACCACGTGTCGCCAGGTTTTCGGTCTGCCCAACCGACGCCCTCATCGTTATCGACCAGTCGTAACTTCCAGGCCATCAGCTCGCCTCTTTCCCCGGCACCTCACCGGTTACGGCGGCCTTGTTAACGGCTTTATCAACCTGTTTGTGGTCTACCCTTGTAAGGATATAGGTCGCGGCACCTGTGATAGCACTCACCAGTACACCGCGCCAATTCCAGGCATCAGGGTCGGTGGCTAGTACATAGCTGGCGATGGTGCCAAGCACAAAAATACCGATGCCTTGCCAGATTGCATGTATTTGTCCGAAAACATTGGTCCAAAAATTATCCACTTGCTTTACCTCCTGATAAATCTCTACCGTCCGGTAGCTCCAGTTCCCCCGTCCCGCGACGGCGGATATTCTCAACTTTATTGACTGTCTCAAGTTCGGTAACCCGGTCCTGTAACCTCTGGTTTTCAGCTTTAAGTTCGGCCATCTGAGGAGGCCATTTCTTGGCTTCTCTAACCTGGTCTTCCAGCCATGCTATCCGTTGGCGGCTGTCGTCCCGCTCCTGCTGGATGTTGTCCATAAGTTCTTCGTAAGTCTTTATCGTATCGTTGGCACGGGTAAGAGCGATTTCGGCCACTTCAAGTTTTGCCATTATTTGTTTGATGGTTTCGGTGTACTGGGTTTCGAGTTGCCTTTCCTTCTCGGCATACTTCTTTTCAAGCTCTTTTAATTTGGTCTCGTAATTGGCCTCCATCGCTTTCAGAAGCTGGTCGGCTTTGATGGCTGATTTTTCTACATCCTCTACCGCTTTATCGGCCTTGTTTTTCCAGAGGTCAGGCAAGTTCAAATCCTTCAACTTTTTCCATAAAAAGCGGGCCAAAAACCCCACGATACCTAAAATCAAGGCGACGGCAAACCTGGTCAACACCGATGCCCAGTCCACGTTATGCAACAGGTTAGAAAAACCGTCCGGTTTTATCTGTAGTTGTAGCTGCTGGAAGACATTGAATTCCTGGTTCATCCATCCCCTTGCTTTCGTTGTGCGTTTGTTTAGCCGACCAGCCGGTAACGGAACGCGCCGGCCATCAGTAGCTTCCCGGTCGCGCCTGTAACCTGGAAATCGAAGTTGGCAGCGTCGATACCGGGAGTAGCAGGCGTGGTTACAAAATTATTGTTGGCCCTGGTAAACAGGTAACTGGTCCAGGTTGAAGCCGCTATCGTTTTGGTGTCCCTCGCCACCGCTACCGTCCCGGCTTGCAGGGCAAAAGGCGAAAAGGTCCAGGAATAGAAGATACTGCCGGAACCCGCGACCGCCTGCCAGAGTTTCAAATAAAGGTCTTCCGGCATAAGCGAGATGTTCGGTAGACTGGCCGTTGCAAAAGCCCTGGTAGGGGTTGGTAAGACAGTCGGGTAGGTCGCGTTGACACTGCCGTCATAAATAAACCAGATTGGATGGCTAAAAAGCTCGGTCGAAAGCCACCGGGTGCCGTCACAAAAGAATTCGGTATTATCCGAAGTGCGCCAGCGCCGGAACCCGGCCAGCGCGGCGCTCGGTGCAGGGAGAGCGGCCACCGCTTTGACCATATCCTTGTGAAACTCGCTGATAAAGCGACTTCCAATCGGGGGATTGCTCATACTAGGCACCTACCCCCTGCAACCGTTCCAATATGGCGGCTTTCAGGTCCCCGGCGCTTTCCGGTGTTATCGTTAGCGTCCCGCTATCGTTATCCAGCTCGGCCCCGGTCATAAGGAACATCGAAGTGATGGCCGAGTCACCTGCCGAGGTACCGGTCCCAGCTTCGGTCGGCCAGGGCGTGAAGCCGTTGATTTGAATCCAGTCGTCACCCCGTAGTTTCGAGTTGGGGATTTCCTGCCCTTCCAGCGTGTCGAACACAACATAGTCCTGGTCGATGACGATGGAGTCGCTCGTGTTAGAGGTCCTCTGCAATTCGTTGAGAAGGGCCTGGCCCGCCGCCGTTGCGGTCGCCGCATCCGTCCCGTCCGGGTAGGTGTTGGACAGGTCCAGCACCTTCGTCCGCAGGAAGTTGGTGATGGTGCCCGCGCCCGTGTAGTCGATGCCCAACGCTTTGGCGAAGGCGCTCGGCCCGCCGGTAGGTAAAAGCAACCGCTGGAGCGTGCCGTCAATACTATCCTTGTAACGGACCTCCACCTGGGTGAAGATGTCGGAAAGGGTGCGCGAAAGGTTGATCGATTTGACGTTCGCCCGGTCGACGATATAGCGGGGCGTCGGGGCCACCATATTGAGCGTCCGGGTTACCAGGCGGCGGTCCTGCCAGACCTGTGCTACGACCTTGAGGTTCGTGCTGGTGCCAAGCCCGCAAATCTTGAGGATGACGTCCCACACGGTCATATCGTCCGTACCACTGCTATCGGTCGCCGTGCTACCGCTCGCCAGGCCGGTCGCAATCAGCCCGGTCGTATCGCTTGCCAGTTGCGGCAGGTAACCGCCGGTAATGAGCGCGGCAATCCGGGCTTCCGGTGTCCCGACCAACTGGCCGTTGAACTTCAGGTCGGTCGCGCTGTCCTTATATCCTTTGGCCGCCCCTGCTAGTGACGAAACGCCATCCGACCAGGTTGGCGTCAGGCTATCGAGACGGCCGTGCCAGACGACATCACCAAATGGGTTAAAGATAAACACCTGATTGTTGAGGGCCAGGTCGTCCCAGGCGAACGCGAAATCCCGGTCGCACGTCCAACTGGCCGCATCGTACCCATTCTGCCCATTTTTGATTTTCAGGCCGTGTGCATCCTCGACCGGCCAGTACCGCCCGTACTGGTCGCGGGTGTAGAGGGACAGGTCCGGTTGTGCGTCCAGGTCAAACGTTGCCATCAGCTTGCCATCCCGTAAAGGTAGCGCGGCGTGTACTCGATCGACACCTGTTTGGCGTCCCGCGCATCGAAACTAAAAAGTTTTGTCGTGTCATTGCGGCTCCTGAGCATCAAGATTTCGAACCGCATCGCCATCGTCGGTGTCGAAGCTTCGGCGGGCAAGACCCAGAGTTTTTTACCTTTGAGAAGCCCGGTCGGGTCGTAACTGTTGACCTCGACGGGGATGTCGCCTGAAAGCGGGGCCGGTTGGATACCACCTCGCAGCGCCTTCCCCTCGCTGTAAAGCTCGACCGCTAGCGGGTAGATTGCCAGGTTGGCCGTGCCGATGTCGAAGGTTGCGGCCATCAAGGCGCCCGGTTTGGTCGGGAGCAGGATGACGCCCGCGACCGAGAGGTGCCGGTTCGCGCTGGACGTGTGGGTGATGGTCACGTAGGTGGTCGGGTTGACCAGTTGGATGTTATTTTCCCAGGCGATACCAGGCCGGGATAGTTCGAAATCGCCCAATTCAAACATGGCGTACTGGCTGGCCGTGGGCGTCGTGTTGCCCGTGTAGGTATTGGGTAGGGCCGTGTTGTACGTTTTGGTTTCCAGGTTGGCCGAACTGTTGAACGCCACCCCCAACTTTACGGCGGAAATGCTGATGGCGTCGTTGGCCGCGTAGACCAAAAAGGCCCGGTAGATACGTGGGTGGCGGTCAAGCGCCCGGTTGTTAAAGTTGGAATCGAGCGCAAACGATTCGCTCGTCCCCGTCCCCGTCCGGTCACCCGGTAGCGTCCCCCAAGGAAGTTGAGCGGCGGTCGTGCCGGAAGGAATGGCTTTCAAATCTAACCCGAAGAGCGGGAATTCCGTCCGGTTGCCATAGACGCCCAGGTCCTGAGTCATCCCGCCGACGATGAAAAACCGTTCCAATTGGCTGGCGCTGGGGTTGTCGATTCGCATTTTAATCGGCACTTTGACATCGCCCCGGATGCCGTAGACGTTGAACGTGGGGATACCCATCGTCTTACCGCCCGTGCAATATTCGGTCAGCGGTTCCGTGCTACCGATGTTCTTCCACATGGCGAATTTATCGAAACCGACCCGCCCGAAACCGTTGCCCGTAAGGGTCGGCAGCGTCCCGGTCAATCGAACGAGCGTGATACCGCTTTCAACCGTATAGGTGCCATTGCTGTAACGGTTCCACTTCGGATTGTCGAACGACGGGGAGGCCAGGCCGGTAAAACTCGAAAGATTAACCAGCGTCAGCTTGTCGACCCAACTGGTACCGTTCCAACCCTGGAGTTTGACGGTGAAGGTGCCGCCGGTCGGTAGCGATAGACCGAACGCAATCGAAAGTGCGGGCAAAATCAAATCACCCGTCTTCACTTCGAACGAGTTGGTTGTGAAGGTCGCGCCCGCCGTATGGGCGACCAGCGTCCTCACCCCCACCAGCGGAGCCGGGTAGTTAACGTTATCCTCGCCGATAAACCAGGTACCAGTAAAAGCCCACCCGGCGGTGAATTTACCCCCATAACTGGTGGAATCGACGCTAAAGGGCTCGGCCGCGTCTCCCATCGCCACGCCGTTGTTCAGTTTGACCCGGTCGAGGCGACTGCCTGCCCGAATCTTTAGGGTGAAGGTGATGTTGTCGAGCGTGCGAGTCGAGAGGGTGACGAGGTCGGGTTGTTGCGCGGGCGTCCCCGAAATCACATCGAAATAGACCGGGTAGGTCGCGTCCGCCGCCTGGTAGGTCAGGACGGCCGCCTCACCATCGTGCCACCGACCGTCATTCCGGGCCGGTACGTTATCGCCCACATCCTGAAAATAGAAGTTGGACCGCTGGATAAACCGGTTGAGATTGCGTAGAAGGGCGATACAGTCGTCCTTGGAATCACCATCGATGCGGACGGTGATGGTCAGCGTCTGGACCTGCCCCCATTTCGTATCTGTCTCGATGGGGCCGGGAGTGAACCCGCCCGGTTTCAAGAGGATGCCCCGCCCGTTTTGCGGTGCCGCCGCGCTGAAAGAATTGGAATTAAGGTTTACAAAGTCATCGGTTGGACCGCTCGGATTATCTTTAAATCCTAATTTAAGACTGAATGCGCTACCGTCTAATGCCATCGTCTATTTATTTCAACCCCTTGCCCTGGCTAAGTAATGCTTCCTTGATCTGCACCGCAACCTGGTCGGACTGAGCTTTAGTTAGCGGTATGTTTGTCGGTATGGTTAGTTGCACGGTAACCGGTCCCTCGATAACGAGGGTAGAAGAACTTCCCGAACCGGGCACCGGCATACTGATACCCGCCGAAAGCGCCGGGGTCGTACCGCCATTACTCAATGCTTGAATAGCCGGACTTACCTGCGGTTGCCAGTTGAACCCGGTGACTTCCTGGAAGGCCTGCAAGAAGCCCCGGATGAGGTCGACCGGACTGCTTTGCAGGTGGTCCAGGTTGTTGTAGAAGGCGAACACGTTGTTAAACTTCGAATAGATGGCGTCGACTTTGGTCGCGTATTCGACCGCCTGGTCGAGCCCGCTCATATCGGCGAGCGACGCGGTCCGCTCGGCCATCCTCACCACCATATCGACCTGGTCGAACAGGAGTTGGGCCTGACCCTGGCCGACCGGCTGGAACTTCGCAATCCCGGCGAACAGGTCAAGGCTGGACTTCACCCCGCCGAACGCCCGACCTACGTTGTCGCCCCAGGCGGCCAGCGTTGCCGTGGTCGCCGGGTCGAACTTCCCGGCCAGGGTCGTCAGGTCTGCCACCATCCCGACCGTGTCGTTTTCGAACGATTGGACGGACGCACGGGCTGGGCTCGAATAGGTCTTCAGGCTGGTAAGGAGGTCAAGCCCGCCTTTGATGCCGTTAAAGAGCGTCCCGACGTTCGTCCCCCAGGCCGCCGCACCCGCCGCATCCTGGGCCGAGAACTTGCGCGCCTGTTCGACCAGCGTCTTTACCATCTGGTAGAGGTCGTTTTCCAGGGCCGCTACTTTGGCGGGCGCCGGGCTGGTGTAACTGGCGAGTCCGGTCAGCGTATCGACCCCGCTCTTGATGGCCCCGGCCAGGTTGGAGACGAGCCCACCCCAGGCCAGTCCCGACGCGTAATCGTTTGGTTTGAACTGCTTGGCCTGCCACAACATATTGCCCGCCAACTGGTAGATGTCGGAAAGGAGGCGGCCCAGGCGCGGCATGTTGACCCCGCTGTAGCTGTTGATTCCCGCGAAGGCGTTGAGGGCCTGCTGGACGGCCGTAACGAGCGCGGTCAGGGCCTGCGTGTAGGTGTTGGCCTGGTCGAACTGCTTGGTATCGAAGCCGGTCCCGTTGGCCCCTGCGACCGCTCCCATCGCCCCGCTGAACCCACTCAAAAGGCCCGATTTGCCAGAACCGCCCATGCTGAACCCGTTGGAGAGGGTCCCGGCCCCGCCGGAAAAAGGAGAGAACGCTAGGGTGCTGGAACCGCCGCCCCCGGCACCGGCACCGGCACCGCTGCCCTGCCCGGCCTGCATACCAGCCGCCATCTCGTTGGCTGCGTCCTGCATTTTCTGGTGGAACGCCACAGCCTTGTTGTAAAGGTTTTGGGCCGCCGTCTGGGCGCCCGCCATCTTCCCGACCGCGACGTTTACCCCGGTGATGATGGTATCGACGGCTTTGCCCGGGTCATCCTTGAAGTTGGTGATGCTGGAAAACGTGTCGATCCCACCCTTGAGTTTTCCGAATACATCGGTGATGTTCTGGGCGAAATCCTCGGCCTTGGTGAGTAGTCCCTGGTCCACCCCCGCAGCGAGCCGTCCGGTCGAATTGATGGTATCGACCAGCGCCTGGATGAATCCGTTGATGACGGCCGGCGGGATGGCCTTGTATTTTTCCAGGCCGGAGAAAACTTCCATACCGGCTTTAAGCCCGTCGAAAAGCTGTTGGGTCGATTCGCCAAACGCCTTAACCCGTGTCAAGAGGTCGGTATCGGCCGCTTCTTTCAGGCTACCAACTTTGGCGACGGCCAACCGCATACTTTCGATAAGACCGTCGATGGCGGCCGGGGCCACGCCCTTGTAATCGGCCAGTTTGGTAAAGGTTTCGAGCGCGTCGCCCATCGCGCCAAAGAAGCTGCCGACCTTATCGCCGAATTCCTTGGCCTTGTCCATCATGGTGGTGTCGACATCGCCGGTCAGACGGTTGAGTTCGGTGACGGCAAAATGCATCGATTCTTCCAGGGCGGTGATAGCGTCGGGCGCCACGCCCTTGTAGGTCGAGAGTTTGGTGAAGCCGTCCACTCCCTTGCCTACCGCTTCGACGACCGCACCCCCGGCCTCGGCGAACGCCTTGGCCGCATCGAGGAGTTCCGGCGCATATTTGCCCGAACTATCCTTAAAGGTGAAGGCCGCATCCTTGAATTTGGTCGTGATGGTCAGGATGTCGTCGGCAAACGACTGCACCTTGCCCGCCGCCGGGCTGGAATAGTCCTTTAGTTTGGTCAGACCCTCGAACCCGCTACCGATAGCCCCCGCCACCTTCCCGGCGGTATCGGCATAGCTGGAGGTGGCGGTCAGCATATCGACCGTCCAACCGTCGCTGTGGTTTTTAAATTCGGTGACAGCGGTGCCCAGGTCATCGACGAAATGTTGGATGGCGACCTGGCCGACCACACCCCAACCCTGAATCTTCTTGAGCGCATCAGCCATCGTCGAGGTGGCGTCCGCAACCTTCCCGGCCGTATCGGCAAGGCTGACCGCACCCTTCAACATATCGTCATTGAATTGGGTGCTGACGTTATAGAAGTCGGCGATAAGGTTGTGCATGTCCACGCGGAAAGCGTAAATATCCCGCTGGCTGACCACACCCCAATCCCGCACCTTCGCCAGGCCGTCCGCCATCTTGCTGGTAGCTTCCCCGACGTTTCCGGCCGTGTCGGTCAGGCTGTTCGCTCCTTTGAGCATGTCCTCGGTGAACTGCTGGCTGACGTTGTAGAAATCGGCGATGAGGTTGTGCATATCGATGCGGAACGCATAGATGTCGCGCTGGCTCACGACCGACCAGTTCCGAACCTTATTCAGACCGTCCGCCATCTTGCCCGCCGCCTCTCCGACCTTACCGGCCGTATCGGCAAGCCAGGCGGCCCCGTCCAACATATCCTTATTGAAAGTCTGGCTGACGTTGTAGAAATCGGCCGTCAGGCTGAAAACGTCCTGGGTGAACTTCCAGATCGAGTCCTTACCCACGACCGCCCAGTTTCGAACCTTATTAAGGCTATCGGCCATCGAGGAAGCGGCGGACGCAACCTTACCGGACGTATCGATATAGGTGGCGGCCCCGGCCAGGGCTTTGACGTCGAAGTTCTTGGCCCCGGCGATATAGGAGGCGGTCATTTCGGCGCTGTCGGTGCTCAACCGGTCCATCGTGGCTTTGCCAACCGAAACATAGTCCTGGAGCTTGCCGAACAGGTCCACCATCCCGGAGGCCGCGCCGGTAATCTTCTGCACCTGGTCGGCCTGGTCGGACGCTGCCTTGAGAGCCTTGGTGTCCAGGTTGCCGAACATCTTGACGATTTGCTCGATTTGCGACTGCAACCCGGTAAGGCTAAAGGCGGTGGCCTGGGCGGTTTTTGTGGCGGCATCAAGGGCCTGGACGCCGGAAAGGCTGCGGCCCAACTGGTCACCCAGGCCGAACGTGGAGGCACCGACCGATTGAGCACCACGGGCGGGTGTTGGAGCGGGCCGTGAAGGTGCCGTCCCACCAGGGTAGGTCGAACCGGGGGCGACGGTTTGCGGCCCAATTGCACCAGGGGCTGAATTGATAGTGACGGTCTTAGGGCTGAGGACAAGGCTATCCCACATACCCTTAATTTTGCTGAAAACACTACCAGCTTCATCAACACCCGTGACCGTAACTGTTTTGGGGTCAACCTGGGTTTTAGCCCAATCATCCAGGCGGTCTTTAGCTTCTTTGATGTTCTTCCCAACATCTACGAAGTTGGTGTTAGCGGTTTTTTCTTTCGGGTCAGTTTGGTTGTAAGTACCGACCGCGCCGGTCGTCTTATCGATGGCGGTGGTGGTGGTATTGGCGGCGCTAGAAGTGCCTTGAAGGGCGAGCCCGTGGTTACGGGCCTTCTCTGCCGCCGATTCAAAAGCATCATCAGCCGCACGCTGGGCCGGAGTCATGTTGTCGATAGCGAGTTGGTATTTAGCTGATGCTTCGGTCGTCGCTACTAGCGAGTCTTTATTTTTGCTGTTGGCATTTATGGCGTTATAGGTCGTGTCGAGTAGAGGTTGGAAACTACCATCCACCTTTACCAATGCAGTTGCCAGTTGTCCTGCTTTGACCCCGGCCTCATAGCTACCCTGGCCGCCCGCCGCCTGGATGGTCGTGTAGTCTTTCCACTTGCTGTAGGCATCGTCCAACGTCATGTTGACGCCGTCGATTGCGACCTTAGCCCCCTGGTGTTTGAGGGCGAGTTGGTCGACCCCCATATCCATCGTGGAAATGATTTGATTATTAGCGTTTATTTTGCTGCTTAAGATGTCGCTTTCATCGTTAAGGTGGCCCATGGCAATTACAAGGGAGTTGATTTTCCCGTCCAGGGCATTGGCCTTATCGTAAACCGATTGCATCGGAGGGCTAAGGTGCTGGAAAGAAGTGACGTTGCCGTCAATCGTATTGTTAAGTGCAAGCAAAGCCTTGCGGTGTTTTTCGCTGGCTTCCCAACTCTGGAGCGTAGCCCTGGTCTGGGCAACATAATCAATTGTAGCCTTAGCTGAAGTTGTGGATACTTCGTCAATCGTTTGATTGAGTTCGAGTAGCTTTTTCCGATGTACTTCGGCGGCCTGTGTAGCTGTTTGCTCTGCGCTGGCCTTATCTTGAAGACTTTTAGCAGCTATTCTCGTAGCATAAGCGGCATCGTATAGCACAGGATTAAGCAATCGAAGGGGGCCAGTAAGTTGTGCGGTTTTTTCAAGTGTTTGATTGGTATGGTCAAGGTTTACGGTAGCATCAGCTATTATTGGGATGATACCCTTCCAATCTTTCATCCAAGCAAAGGGGTCAACCTTAGTACCGAGGACATCAACCGTTTGTTTTGCTGCGGGAAGAAGTTCTTCGCCAAATTGACGGAATAATTCTTCGACCGAACCTTTCAGTTCTTCTACTTTCGCATTGAAAGTGTTATGGATAACACTTGCCGCTTTATCAGCCGAACCTGCCGAGTTATCTAATTGCCGTTGAAATTCTTTAAGAGCATCAGCACCTTTGAGTGTTACTTCTTTTCCATCACGTTGTACCGTTACGGTCGCGCCTAAAGCCCCAGCAAAAGCTCTAACACCGTCACTACCGGCAATCGTTGCCAGGAGCTGATTGCGCTGGGCATCCGTCATGTTCCGGGTATTTTTCTCAACCTGGGCAACAATCTCAGCAAAAGGCCGCATCTTACCAAACGAATCGTAAACGTTGAGGCCAATTTGTTGCATCGCCGCCGCAGCCTCAGTTGACGGATTGGTCAGGGCAAGAAGGGCACTTTTTATCGTCGTACCAGCATCAGCGGCTGACTGGCCGTTGTTCGTCAACGCGACCAAAACGCTGGTCATATCGGTCAAACTCTGGTTGCTCAGCTTGGCGACTGAACCAACGTTCGCGATAGCTTGTTGGAAACCCTGGAATTTCAAAACACCCATGTTGGCGGCAGTCGTTTGGATGTCCATAATTTTGGCCGTATCGTTAGCCGACAAGCCGAAAGCGTTCATGGCTGTGGTGGCCGTATTGGCCGCTTCCGCCATCGAAACCTGATTGATTTCCGCAACCCTGGCGACCGGGCCGATAGCGGCAATCGTTTGTTGGGCGTTGAGACCTGCGGAGGCCAGTTCCGTCATACCATCGGCAGCTTCCTGGCTGGAAAACATAGTGCTTTGGCCGACCTGAAGGGCCGCATTTTTCAACTGCCCGAAAGCTGCGCTTGTCTGGTCAGTAACGCCAGCCATCAATTGGAGGCGGGCCATCGAAGCTTCGAAATCACCGGCCGATTTAATAGCCGCTATACCCAATCCAGCGATGCCTACACTACCTAGAGCCAAACCTGGCACCAACCCCGAAACGGCGTTGTTAAGTAGACCCATGCCTTTTGCACCACCGGCGACATCAGTGGTCATTTTGGAAAGTTTGCCAGATGCACTACCTAAAGCAGATTCAAGTTTAGAGAAACTTCCTGCGTTAGAAACAACACTGGTTTCTAGGTTTTTTAATCCCGTGGCAGATTTAGTACCGGCTGATTCAATTTTTGCAAGGCTGGTAGAAGTTTTGGAGGAAGCAGTATCAAAAGATTTACCCATGTCCTGCCCAATTTTGTTAAATTGAGCTTCCATTCGAGCAACCCAGGCTTTGACATCAGCTTCTGACTTTTGCATGTTTTTAGTCAGGTTGATGTCTTTTGCGGTTATTTCGAGGACGGCACGCCCCAAATTCGCGTCGGGCATAAAAATGGCCTGTCAAGATAGAATTAAAAGTTCTATCCAGCAGGCGGGCGCGAAGGCAATGCTCTTTTAATGCTGGTGGTAATTCGATTTACCTTTTTATTGTAACAATAAACCAAACTTTAGTAAATAGGTAAGTCCGAATATTGACTCTTTCTTTTTTTACTGGTAAAACTTAATTAGATTTCTCAATTAAAGCTTATTTAATACAGGAGAGTAGAATGAACCGTTTGTTATCGGTTCGGTTATTTCTTATTGCCGTTTTTATTATGAGTGTTGTAATAGCATGCGGTGATGAATCTACCACAACCCCAATACCGACAACTACCCCAACCGTTTCGCCGACTCAGACCCCAATCCCGCCAACATTTACACCGGCGCCCACAGCAACCCCTACACCGGATATTGGCGCGACCGTGACGGCAGGGATAGCTCAGGGAATTGCAACAGCAAACGCCAACAATTCTTTTGCCACCCAAACGGCAAGGGCAATTCCCACCGCCACCCCATATCCTACTGGTTTGAAAAATCCGAAAATAGGTATTTCCGTCCCTTTAATCGACAAAGAAACTCTTATAGGACAGAACGCTACAAAACGCGGAATTAAGTTTACCATCACGGATGTTGCAGGTTATTTTGAGATTCATGGTTACAAAGACAACAAATCTTATAAACCCTCAAAGGGAATGTTTTTAGTAATGGTGTATAAAATTGAAAACGGTTCAAATGGACCGGTTCAATATAGCACCCCTTCCCTATATGACCAATCTGGTAGCCTGCAAAGTTTAGCTGATACAGATGCTTTTACTAGCCTTATAGGTTACATAGATATTGATACAAATATTGGCCCTGGCAAAACAGGGACACAATGGTGTGTTTATGATGTCGAACCAAGTATAAATAGAATGACAATAGGTTTGGACCTAATATAAATATTGCCATTCTTCTATTTGTTCCGGTAATAACTTCAACCTTAAATTGCCGGAACACCAGTCATGTCTGCACCGGGCTTCTAACCAATATTGCCCGGTTTCATCGATGGTTATAACAAGCGTGGTATGGTCATGGGTTACACTTTCAGTAACAGGATGCTTGAGCCTAGCAAAAATATTTTGCATAACCGGAGGTATTAGCTTTTCGAGTAGCGCCGACATACCAGCTTAACCTTTGCTCACCATCAGGGTGAAAACCAACCCGTTGCTGGTCGGAATACCGTTTAATTCGATAGTCAGGTCATTGTGCCGGATTGTCAGACCGCTACCGTTGGTCGTGGCTTCATAAATGTTCCCTTCCACCCAGGTAGGACCGTTATCCGCACCGGGAAAGAAACTGAAAAAAGTTTGCAGGAACTTCTTGGCCCGAATGGTCGAGAGCGGGTCATCCAGCGACATCGGGACGATAAGGCCCAGGTTGGTCAGGTTTTCAACCGGGCCAATCAACTGGACGGCGGCCCCGAACTTCTTACCAACTCGGTTGGATTGACCGTCTTCTGTAAACTGGCCGGAATAAAAGTCAAAGCCGAACTTGGCGCGAAAAGTCTGTTCGACAAAAAACCCGCTCAGACCTATTGCCTGGATTTCTTTAACTTTAAGTTGAACCATTCCTAAAACCTGGCTTTCTCGTACCGATGCCGTGTTTAATGGGCGGGCCTTTGACGACCGCCCCGAACCCACCCAACATACTCAGGGTGGCGGCATCCTTAACCGGCATTGATTTCAAAACTGGCCCGTCTTCCGAATCCAACCCCTCGTTTATTTTCTTTTGGAGTTCTTCAATGTAATCCCGCCGGTATTGCAATTCCTGGTTCGACCTGGCCGGGTGGATACGGTCTAGTATCAGGAATTGCCGCAAATCCTCTTTGGCTTGTAGTTTTGTCATTTCGACGGAATAAACTTCTAACTTTTTCATGCCTAGCCTCCACCAGCTACCTTCAACCTCGCCGTAAAACCGTTGGAGTTCAGGTATAACCCGGCCCCAATCGGTTGGTTTTACTGGTTCGGTTGGTTCGGTTTGGCTTTCAGGGCTTCCTGAGCCGCCCGGTCCCGTTCCTTTTGTTCGGGAGTCCGGTAGTCTACTGCCTCGACCTGGCCGAAAAAATAAGTGATAACCTGTTCTTTGAACATGTCCGGTAATTTATCAACGGGGTAATCTTTTAATGACGGGACAATTACCCGGAGGAAATCATCCTGGGTCTTATTCAACGCTTCGAGGTTATCTTTAGTGGGGTTTTCACGATACTTGGTAAGCAAGTTCCGGCGATTAAGGAATTCCGCCTGGATTTCCGGCCCGTAAATCTCAGCACTCAGGAAAGGATGTTCAACGCCCTCGATTTTGACCGTATCCTCAACACGAACGAAAGCGTCAAAATCAAGAACGACGCGGGTCTTCTTATCATTAGCCATAATATTCAATTACCTTTTCTTTTCTTTTGTATTCTTGAAAGGGCGGCAGTCCCTTTAACCACCGCCCTATCTTCACGAAACTCTTATTGCTAACGGCTTACAACGGGGTCGCGCTGTAGGCGATGATACGACCGGCGCGGGCCGCACTGGTCGGGTTGTTCGGGTCGATCAGGCCGCGCAGGTTCAACGTGTAGGCCCAGGCCACACCCTTCTGCTGCGCGATGTCCCAACCGTCCGCGTTGTAGGCGTTTGGCATCTCCACCTGCATAAAGGAATCGGCATCCCCGCTGTAGGGCGAGAAACCCCGGATGCAACAGGCGAAGGTGGCGACATCCGGCCCCTGGTACAGGTTGATCGCCTTCGTACCAGGCGTACCCGAACCAGCCGCGACGGTTGTGATGCCGTTTTCGTTCAAGGCGTGCGACAGGCTTTCCAGGCTCATGTCCGCCAGCTTGACAGTCGCGCGAATCGATTCACTCACACGGGCAACCTTGCGGTCCATAGTCGAACCGCTGCTCATAAAGCCCTGGATCGACTGCTCCATGATGACGTGGACGCCATCGGTGTCGTAATCGAGGCGGCCAGCGTTACCCAGGAGCGCCCAGGGCGAGTCGGGCGTCGGGTCGTCAACGTCGGGTTGGGCAGTCCCGACCGGCGCGACCCAAATCTCGGCGACCTGGAGGATAAGATTATAAGGAGCTGTATTGTCAGGCATCTAAACCACCTCTAAATAACTTGTCTCTACGCTCCAGACCGAAAACGAAAAGGGCCATAGAGATGTTTGACTTCGACCGGGATTTGGCCCGGCCTCCTTACTTGCTGAATAAAGCATCGTCCCATTCACTACCCGGCGTTCCAACTTTCGCAAAGCCCCGATGCAAGCCATCTGCAACTGCTTGGCCTGTTCGGGGTCGGGTCCATAGGCGAAAACGTCGACCCGCCAGTTGTACTGGTCGGAATAACCCCGGTCACCCAGACCCCCGGCATCCTGGATGAGTACGGTCGGCGGTAGGACCGGTTGTGACGCCCCTTCGGGCAGTTCCGCCCCGTAGACCCGCGCACCGGCCAGGCTCGCCACATCCGTATCGGCCAGGAGATAGGCGATTAGAGCCAACATCGGGTCGGGTGCTATCGCCATCGCTATTTGCCGCCGTCTTCTTTCTTAGCGTCAGTAGCGGCAGGTTGCTCGGCCTCTGCCTTTTTGGCCTCTTCCGTAGTCGCCTTATTGGCCGCCAGCTTGTCGTCAATCGCCTTCTGGTGGATGGCCGCTTTCTCATCGGCAGAGAGGGCGGCGGCAGCGGCCTCATCGGGTGGGAGGGGCGCGATAGGTGCGACCAGTTCGGCTCCCAGGTCGGCCATAAAGGTCAGGGTGTGCGGGGTTTGCGACATTTCTTTGACCTGGATTTCGGTATCGCCCCGGTAAACGTGGCGCGGCACCATCCGGCCCCGCTCGAAACCAATCTCGACCCTCAGTTCGTTGGATGATTTGAATGCCACGTGCTTAACCTCCAAAGTGTTTCTTAATGTTGCCCGCCAGGTTCTTACCGTGAATATCCAGGGCCGGTCTGAGATATGGTGTATAGCCGTATTTGCGGCCATCTGCCGGACCTAACTCCTGGATGGCGGCATAAGCTTCCTCAGACCCGACCTGGCTGGTAAAACCTTCGCCCGTAGCGGTCGGCGGCTGGAGGATGTCGATACTCATTTCCAAATTGGTCGTGTCCTTGCGAACCCGCCGGTCAGCTTCTTCCAGGATGTCGGCATCCGTATCCAGCAAACCCTCTTTTTCAGCCTGTCGCAATTTGGCTAATATCTGGTTGCCGTTCCATTGGAGTGGCATCGGATTAGGCCGGAATGCTCAGGGCCGCGACCGTTGCGCCCGTAGCGGACGAATAATCGACGTTCAGGACGTTACCCGGCTGGTTATAAGTGCCGGTCGGGAACGGGCCGATGAAGCGGTCACCGGTGGTGGCCGGCACCGTTACGGTCCGGTCGGCCACGGCCAGGCCGTCAACCGTGCCAGGCGTGGCAATCGTCACGGTCAGGGGCGTGCCGTTCGTGTTCTTAATATGTAAAATCGTTTTACCATCATTCGGGATGGTTTCGCCGTTCGAGGCATCGGGAGCACTATAGGTGGCGGCCAGGCCCGACCGGGTGACTTGTTGAACGGCTCTAGCAGTACGTGCCATCGAAAACTCCTTTTGCTTCTGCTTTTGCTAATCAATGGATGGCTTCAACCGCCACCGTTACTCTCGAATCGTCCGGGATGCGCTCTTTCACATCGAAATACACAATGGTCGGGTCAATCGTGTTGCCGTCCCGGTCGCGCACGTTGTAAAGCCGGTCCTTGACCGTGATGTCGGTCCCGTAGGGCAGCTCGACCTGGAAGCGGTTTTCGACGATGGTCTTTTCTTTCGTGATTTGTTCCCCGGTCGTGACCGTGACGCTCTGCTGTTTCAACCGGCACTTCACCCCCGCGCCATTCGGAGTAGTCGTCCAGACTCCGCTCTGGTTCGGCTGGTTGTAACCGCTGGAACCAGTGGTAGCCGCCTGCCGTTTGATGTCACAAGTCGAAGTCATAAACCGTTCGGCTACTTCTCGAAGCTTCAGCTTGACCCGGTCGGAGATAAAAGGCGCGGTGTTTGCCATAGCCGCTAGACCTCACACTCGTACTCGTTCTTAGCGAGAAATCCCAAATCAAGCTCCTGCCAGGAATAGGCCGAACTGCTGTAGCTACCGCCCAACCCGTAGACCTGGGCCGCCGTAGTCGCATCGGCCAGGAGCGATTTGATGTTGGCGAAAATCTGTTGCAACCGCACGCTGTCGCCCCCGGTCGAAACATCGAAGTTCTGAGCCACGTACTTGGAGAACCGTTTCAGGGCAAAGTATTCGAGGAAGGCCTCGAACGCCCCCTCGTCCTCATCGGCCACGACCGCCGTAAGGAACTGCGACCGGGTGAAGCCGACCTCACGCAGGGCCGCATTGATGGCGCTCTCGAAACCTTCGGGCGAGTCGTCGTCAGCCATCCCGGTGTCGTCTAGCTGCTGTGAAAACTCCATTTGCAGGTAGGCCAGGGCGTCATCTCTGGTAAGGCTCATTTGTTACCGCCCTTACCCTGACTTTTATCGGCTTTGTCAGCTTTAACCGTTTCTAACTGACCGGTAAGGTCTAGCAGTTGGGTTTGAGCTTCGGCCAACTGCTCTTCCAGCTTCTGGATATAAGCCTGGTGGTCTTTGATGATGGAGTCGGCCCCCTCCTGGTTTTCACGTAGAGACTTAGCACTTGCCTCAAGCCTGGTTTCCAGCTCGTTGACCCGGTTATCGTTGCTGGCTTGCATAAGGCTGGTAGAACCTAAAACCTGTTCCAACACCCCGGCCAAAAGGTCAAGCTGTTGCGCGAACTTGAGTTCGGGGTTGTTGCGTCCACTTACCCGGTCCAGGTCCGGCGCTTCCACACCCTCGAACCGATGGGCAAGTTTTTCAGTCGCGGCCTTAATCCGGTCCATCGAGGTGCCACGTAAGACTGCTATGTGTTGCGAACTTGCCATTACTTGCCCTTAGTTCCTTTCCTGGTTGGTTGGTTGGTTGGTTGTCTGACCGACTGTCCGGTTTACCGATTTGACTACGGTAACGGGCTGTCATAACCAGAAGGAATCGCGTAGGTCCCGTTTCCAATCCGGTAAACGAGGGCACCGACGCGGTTCCAGGCCCCAAAGCCGCCGATGCGTTCCCAATGGGTTTCTTCAAACGGATGGTCCAGGCGTTGAGCGACCTGGGCGAAACCTTGCAATTCGGCTTCAGGTTCTTCGCGGAAAGCCAGGGGTTTCTCACCTTCGGAAGTGACCGCAATGATGTAGTCGTCCGGTAGCGATTCCCACTCGACAATCCAACACTTGTCGGTGTAACCGATGACCGTGCCGGGCACCTCCACTCCCAAACTACCAATCAGGCTGGAAGCGTTTGCGCCGGGGTCGATGTTCGGGTCTTTGGCTTCGTGGAAATTGGCAAGCGCCATCGTGTCGTCTTTCAGGTTCGACGGAATCAGACAGATGACTTTGCCGGCGTTTTCCGGTCGCTGGGAAAGCTTCGTGTAGATGGTCGGATAGGGGTTGTGGGTATCGTCGATGTCACTCGCCTGGGCCAAATAGTGGTCGGCAGTGCTGGGACCGGCGGCCCCCTTAATCAACTGATAGGTGACGCTGTCGTTATTGGCTAGGCCGCTGATGGTCAGGGCGCCGTACTCATCATCCGTATAGGTCCAGGTGACGTTCGTGTAAAGGGCGGCCAGGATGTGTTCCAACAGCCAGAGCCAGTCGGCGGTCAGGAAGGCAGCGGTCAGGCGTTCGGCATCCGCTACCGTCATCTTGGCCCGCGCCTGGCGGTTAAGACCCCAGGCGATACCGGCCTTTTGAAGCGGCCAGGCCACATCATACTTACCGAAAATCTGGACCGGGCGGGCGCGGCCCTGTTCATCCAACGGCTGCAACCGCATCTTGGCGGTCGTCTTGAATTGGAGTTTGTACTGGGTGGTCCGCATTACGAACAGGGCCAGGAAACTATCCTTTTGCCGTTCGTATTCGGCCAACGCCATCTGAATGGCGGTTTGGACCTGGGGGACGAGCTGGTCGGTCAACCGCTCTTGCGCTAAATCTTTGATGGTGTGAAAACCATACAACGTCTGGTTAGCCATTACTGTAATTCTCCTTCAAACCTTCAAAAAAGATTTAGACCGCTTTAAGAACGATTTCGATAAGACCTACCAGGCCGGTCAGCGTGCCCGAAAAATCCAGGCCGATTTTGTCACCCGCCGCCAGTGTCAAATCGGCAGCGGTGGCCGAGAGCGTCAAAGCCTGGGTAGTGTTGATAGTCGCAGTGAGGTCAGCCGCCGCTGTGGTCAGTTCCTTGACGTTAGCGCCAGCCGAAGCACCGGGGGCGCTCGTATCGGTAATTTTGCGGGGGCGAACCGCAGCGCTCGAACCGCCGACCACCGAATGGATTTCGTTGACGGCCGTGACCTTGTAGGCTTTATCGGCGATAAAAACCCATTTATCGACCGAGGCGGCCAGGAGTTCGGAAGTTACGACGACCCGTCCGGCATCTTTGGCGACCGCCGCTTCCACACCGAACATGTTGACTTCGAGCAGTTTGTCGTAGCCGCTGCCGAACAGGCTGGAAGTTCCCGCGATTACGCGACCGACCGGGACGGTGACGGTGCCGGGCGTGGTGGAAAGTTTCCCGTCCGTGTCGGACAAGTAAATCGGGTCATCATAGCTGCAACCGGAAAGGTCATAGCCGTCCAGGATACCGACTTGCAGGCCCGTTACCGCTTCGTTCGCCTGGCCGGTCTTTACGGCAATAGCAAGGGCGCGGGCCTCGGCGGCGGTCGTCGCGTTAGCTTTAGTCCACTTCCCGCTGGCCGTATCTTGCCGGACGGCGTAACCGGCCACCACCGCTTCCGCAATCGGGACGGTGTGCTGTTTGATCGTCTCTACAATGTGGACACTATTGGCAGTAACGAGAGCTAAATCAGCCATCTTTTAATTCTCCTGTTCCCGGTCGCTACCGGAAAATACTCATGCGTTGGGCCTGTTTAGCCCGGTTATCATCCAGATTCGGGGCGCTACCCGTAGGTGTCGGATTAGGCCGGTTGCCCTGCCTGGCCGGGGCCGCGACCAACTTTTCGACCAGGGGCTTCATGTTGTCTTTCCAGGCGACCCGCTGTTTTAGCGGCACTTCCTTACCGGGGTCAGTCTTCTTAGCCTCTGCGGGCCAATCCTTAATCTCGGCCTCAAGCTGGGCCATGAGGATACCGGCGTATTCGTCCCGTTCGGCGGTCACGGCTTGCAACTGCGGCTCCAATTCTTTGATGCGGGCTTCTTTGGTATTTGCCAACTGCTCGAACTCGCCTTGTTTGCGTTGTCGCTCTTCCTCGTCCTTCTGGGCTTTCTTTTCAGCCTCAGTTTTCTCCGATTCGTACTTGGTGAGCTTGCCCGTCGCTTCGGTAAGCTGACCTTTGGCGTTTTTGGCCTCGGCTTCCTGAGCCTCCGCGAACTGTTTCCACTGGACCGGGCCCCACTTCGAGCGGTCTTCTTGCCCACCGCCACCACCATTACCACCGCCCTGTTTTGCCGGGTCTTCGTTCGGGTCGGGATTGGGTTGGCCGCCATTCGGCTTGTTCGGGTCTTCCTGCGTCATAATTGCTCGCCCTTTTCTTTTCTTCTCTTCTGATTTCGAGGTATTGATAAACAAATAAAAAAGACTGATACGGGTGTTCAGTCTCATTTAACCAATGTTGTCTTAAAGGCGCGTCATACCCGAGTATGATATTTATTTAAGAAGTCGAATCAATAAGGTCTTCGAGTATTTTCCGATGGCTAGGGTAAAGACGGAAAAACTTGATTGAGGCGCTGTAGCGGTCGGCTTCCCCGAATTTATCGAAGATGTGGGCGATGTGGGTTTTTAGTGTGTTGATAGAGATGCTTAGTTTGTCACAAATATAACCATTCTCAAAATACGGGTTGGAGTAAAGGACCATCACCTCCAACTCTTTGGGAGTGAGCGGTTCGTATTCGCGATTTTCCTCTCGGTCCATCATAAGTGCCGTCGACATAACCGCCTATGCCTTTAACTCGCCTTCAAGCATCCCCATCTGGATACAATCGAAGTACCGACCGTTCCGGTAGATCGCCTCCCTGGCCCGACCTTCCTCTTTGAACCCCAAACGCTTGTAAAGTTCGAAGGCACGGTCATTGTACTGGTAGACGACCAGAGCGACCCGGTGCAGGCGCAACTCCTTGAAAGCGTAGCTACAGATGAGCCTGATTGCTTCACTGCCGTAGCCCTTGCCCCGGTCCTCAGGGTTGCCGATATTGACACTCAAATGAGAAGTCCCAAAACTGCGGTCTATCCCACTCAACCAGGTAAGGCCCACCAACCGGTCGGTCCCATTTTCACGGATGCGAAACTCACTTACCGTGTTGTCATCGTTAAATTTGGCTTCCTCTTTTTCAATCGACTCGAGGGTAATGGCGTAGGGTGAACCGCCATAAGCCATCTGATAGTATTCCTGGTCCTGATACCACTTCCAGATGATTTCATTATCCTCTTTTTTGGCCGGGCCTAGATAAACCTTCTCGCCCTTGAAGACCTGGCGGTTGATTGTTCCGGTCATACCTGATTGCCCTCCCCTAACTCTCGAAATTGGGTTGAATAAGGATGTTAATAAATTCGCCGTCATCCTCCGCCGGGAAGCGGTCGGTCTTACCCGCCGCGTCGGTAGTTTTGGCATAACCGAGGAATTTACCTTCCTCGTTCACGTCGGCGGCCTGCCAATCGTAACGACAGGCGACGGACTTGCCATCCTCGGCAACCTCGAAAGAAGCGACTTCCACACCGTCGACCTTGTTGGTAGTGACGCCCCGCGCTTTACTCCGCATGTAGAACTTGACCGAGACGACCCCACTAAAATCATCATCGGGATTGGTCGAGTCGATAGTAAATTCGAGCGACCGGCTGGTACTACCTTTGCGTGCTACGAAATCATACGTCTGGGCCATCTATCTATCACTCTCCCACTTCAACTCGTGCTTTTGAAACAATTACAACGGCCTGGGCCTGGCTGTTCTTGACGGTAGCGCGACCCTGGCTGCGAACAACCCGGATGGTACCGTAACTGCCGGTTTGGATTCGTGAATCGGTAGTTCCAATGGCCGGGGGGCTTGCGACCAGGATGGTGCTCGACCCGGCCAGGCCGGTGCTATCCACCCGGACGCTGACGGGCGGACTGCTAAACGTAATGGTGCCACTGCCCACCGCGACGGTAGCCGTCCCCCTACCGACAGCCTGAGGGCTGCTGATGGTAATCAGACTACTACCAGCCTGACCGACCGCGCTACCCGACCCCACGCCCACAGCCGGGGGACTGCTGACAACGATGGTATCGCTACCAGCCTGGGCGACCGGGTTCTGGGTGGCGCTTGCACTTGCTATCGGGCTATCGACCGTAACGGTCTGACTGTCAGCTTGTCCGACTGCATCGCCACTTGCGGTAGCACCCGGGCCAGTCAGTGTAATGGTCTGGCTAACCACCGGGGCAACCGCCGCACCGCTTCCCACAGCCGCAGGGCTGGCAAGCGTGATAACCGAACTACCCGCCTGACCCGTGGCATTACCGGAAGTCGTAGCCGTTGCCGTGGGACTGCTGACCGTGATTGTCTGGCTGCTTGCCTGGACGGTAGCCGTTCCGGTCGCAGTAGCCGCCGGACTGGCAAGCGTCACGGACTGACTGGTGGCCTGACCGACCGCACTGCCCGTAGCGGTTGCAATCGGGCTGGTGACGACCAGGCTTTGACTGGCCGCCGTTGCGGTTGCATCACCCTGTCCCGTTGAGACCGGGCTGGCTACCGCTATGACGGTACTTCCAGCCTGGCCGGTAGCGGTGCCGGTGGCTGAAGCCGACGAGCTAGCTACGCTGACGACCTGGCTGTTGGCCGGTGCCACAGCATCACCGCTACCCGTTGCCGCCGGGGACAACAGGGTAACGACCTGGCTGTTGGCTTGGACGGTTGCATCGCTGGAAGGAGTGGCGGCTGGTGAAATCAGGGTAATGGTGCTGCTGCCGGCCTGGGCGGTGGGGTTTTGTATCCCGGTGGCGGTAGCGGCAGGGCTGCTAACCGCGATAGTCTGGCTGTTGGTTTGGCCTATTCCGGCCCCCTTTGCGGTTGCCGTAGGGCTGGCAAATGTGACCACCTGGCTACCGGCGACAACACTTGCCGCGCCTTTTCCAGCGGCGGAGGGGCTTACCAGGGCAATCGTATCGCTACCGGCCACTCCCGTCCCATTGGTCCCGCCCGCTACCGGGGCGCCACCCCCGAAATCGTCAATCGCGCTGGTGCCGTAAAGTTCAAAGCCCAGGCTACCGCTTGTGTGCAACGTGTCGGTGGTCGTAACCTTGGTAACGAAACCACTGCCCGTGTCATAGTAGCCGTTGATAGCGCTACCAACCGCCGTTATCCCGAAACGGTGCCCAGGGGAAGGAGCCTGGGTGAACTGAGCGCCTAGCTGGGTATAGACCCCACCGGCGCTGCGATAGACCCGCCAAACGTCATTATGGTTATCATGCTGGCTCCACTGTATACTGTAATAACTGGGGTTACCTGAGTTGCCACCGGAACCACGAAGCATTATTTCAAGATAACCGTCGGTCCCCCCGGTTGCCGCAACCGTCGCATAAGCTTCGGAGTCGGTATAGCCGGAATTGGAAGTGTAGACGTCGCCCCACCCGCCATTAGCTTTAGCGGCGTTTGAATTGATCGTCAGGGAAGTATCGCCACTCCAGATAGGATCGGGTCCGAAAGGGCCGTACGAATAGACACTACTGCCGTTCGGAAGATTGAAGTTAGCTATAACGGGAGTGGTGATAGCCATGTCTATTGCACCAACGCATCAATCAAATCAATAGGAATACACTCCACAGCAGGGCCGGTTTGAGTTATGGTATCGGTTGCGGCGTCATACTCCGACAGGTTGAAATTCCTTGCGATATACTTGAGTAGCTGGCCTAACGTAGCGGTTGCGAGGGTACCGATATTGGCGACGATTTGAGCATTAGTGAAACCAATGTTGTTTAATCGGGTCAGTAGTTTGTTTCGTTGTGCGGTGGTCAGGTTGGACAATTTCGTAGTTAAAGCAGCTAACGGGATATAGGTAATGGCCGGGTCGGCCGCTATTATGGTTAAGGTGCTGACACTTGCCCTTACCTTGACAATGGCATAATTGCCGGGGATTTCGACTTCTCGCCAATCCCCGTCATCAGCTCGGATTAACTCCGTGTAATCGTCAACAGCACAATAGCGGGTAGGTCTACGGGCCGTGGTAAGGCGTTTGTATTCGGCTAAAAGATAGGCGATTGCCATTTAATCCTTCCTGGCCTTGGTTGATTTTAAAGGTCCGGTACCCAATCGTCTCCTGATAAGGCATACATCACAAAACCAGCGTTCCTCGGTCCTCAGATATTCCAATCGCACAATCCCACAATGACGGCAGACCCAGGCATACCAGATTTTGAACCGCTCGTTATGAACAAACTGGTAGGGTTTATCTCTGAGGACAAATTTATCGCTGTAGAGTCCCTGTGCCATGCTTCACCTTATCCGCTTTCTGACGGCACCTGTCACAGTAGTGCCGCCAGTCCAAACGCATCTGCCCGGTCGGACGGTCCAGCACCAAAAAGCAATTTTTATTCTTCAGCCGCCCACAGCCGTTACATATGATTTTTGGTGCTGGCATCTTTAGCTAAGTTTCAAGAAGCCATCGGTAGCGTGCCACTGCACGGTGAAACTTCCATTCGTACTGGAAATCGTGCTACCCAGGTCTTTGATAACGACCAATTCATCGGCTGAACTGGCCCCGCCCCGGTGCTTGTAGACGATGGCGTAGCGGGCGGAAATCGTGCTACTCGCCCAAACCGCGTCAGCCGCATCGGCAATTACATCGGTGCCGGAAGTCGAAACCGTGACGGTGCCGAGGGCCTGACCACCTGCCGTGTAACCGGTCCCGCTTGCTTCGTTGGTAACGTCATCCCGGCGATTATGGGAGGCGGAAGGGGTATAGCTGGCAGTCGCCAACATCACGTATAAGGTATCGGTGTCCAGGTCAACCTGCCCGGTAATCAAATCGGATTTGATACTTGTGGGGACTACATCAGCCATTTCTTTACAACTCCTTTAGATTTACTTGTACGAAAACTCACAACGGCAATTAGCCAGGCACAAACTATCCCCAATCGCCCTGAGTGTCCCTATCGGTTGCCAACTTTTAGCCGCTTCATCCAGGCAGGTTTGACAACTGTCGGAAGCTCCCAGGTTGCGTTTTTCCTCGGTCGACCCGGCTAACCTTTCCCGCCGTCGGGCGGTTTGCTCATAAGTCCCACGGGCTGCCTGAGCGTAAAGCTTGGTCCGGTTAAGCAAACTGCCACTCTGGACCAACTGTTTGCCCGACACGATGTCGTCGGCAAAGCCCTGCAAGAACTGGTACTGTCGCTTTACCTGAGACCCCACGAACCCGTAGTCCGCCTGGCTCATGTTGTTAAAACCGCCATTAGCCGCCACCGCCGTTGCCACGTGCAAACCCTTGACCGCCTGGGCCATCTGCATCTGCCATTCGGCCAGAGACAGCTCCCCGGCCTGTAGTCTAGCCGAGATGGCGACGAACTCGGCCTGGTAGCTGTCAATGACCGCGTCTACCACCTTACGGACTTCCTGCGCGGTCAGGTAGCGCCCGGTCGAGAGCGACTTGTAAGCGCGTTTGGCCGGGTCGTAGAGGAAGAGGGCGGCGGTTACAGCGGCCTCGACCTTGTTCTGGTTGCCGGACTGCTTGTCGTTAGTTTGCGGGTCCATTTACAAACGGCTCCAAGAATCTCTCTTCAATGCTGGTCAATCCAGTAGAAACCCCGTTCGGATAGGTGAAACGGCAGGTGTAAAGGAAAGTATCCTTACTACCGTTGTTAAAGTTGGAAATGCTCACGACGAACATCGTTTCTCCTGGTCTAAAAGCCAATTCGCTGGTTTCACCAATCTGGACCTTTTGTCCAATTCCAAATTTCGGTTGTATCATTAAATCCTCAACAAAAAAGAAACGCCACCGTTTTTGAAATCCATCACTCCAAAAGATAATCGGCCCACACTCGATGATTATGATTTCGAAGTTTGCACTAGCCATCAGGTTCTTTCTTCGACCTTCGCTTCCAGTAACTTCTCGTATCCTTTAGGGCTATTCTCCTTCCAAATCACCCCTGCCGCAGCTATGTCGCTTGGGTTAATTTGGGATAATTTGTCCAGGTCGGCGTCCGTCCACTTGAGGGAAGGACCGAGACGCTTAACCCTGGACGTATCGTTTTGCTTCATTTTCCAAAACTTTCTTTACCTTTCCAGCAATAACAGCGGGGTTTGCGCCAGGATTGTTCAACACGATTGCAATGACTTTCCCTGTATCGTTGACAACCGGGGCCTCTTTGTTAGTAAGAAATTGGTCTTCCAACTCAATCCGGCGTTGATGTTCCCTCCGATGCTCATCCGAAAGACAATCGATAGCCTTTTGTGCGTAACCGAGTTTTTCTTCTAAATCGGAAATTCTATTTTGCAAACCAACGTTGATTTCACCCCACTCCTTATTGCAGGATGCCAGGTCTTTTTCGCGGCGGGCCTCCGCTTTTTCCAATCTTGCCATTACATCCCGGTAGGAATTCTCCCGCTCGCGCAAGGCTTCCACCACCTCTTGATAGGTTGGTGAAACTTTATGCTCGGTATATTGGTCAAGGATGTTGTAAATATCATCGAATGACCAACCCAGGTTTTTCAAGACACCCAACCCCTTGAAAATCTGGGTAAAGGCTGCCATATCGCCTTCGCGCATCTTCCCAACAAAGATATATTCGGCCATTACTCTTTTTTTTCCTTTTCCTCTTGCTCATCAACGAAAGTACCGAGCCAGCTATACTCAGGGTCAGAATGGTGACAATTCGGGCACTCAATCCCCCTGGTTTTCCAATGAACTACCTGAACCCAACGATGACCACAAAGCGGACACCATCGCTCACCGACAAAGTGAGGTTCATCCTTTAAGCTTCGGGTAGGTTCTTCAAGCATCACTGCGTCCTCCCCTGTGGTAGTTGTGGCGGCGTGTCCTGGGCGGCTAGAACCTGCTGACGGCGGATGTTGTCTACTTGAGCCTGTTCGGTCTTTGCTTTGGCCTGTTCAATCCTCGCAAGCTTTTCTGGCGTCCAGCCATCGTCTTCCAATGCCACTTCGAGCGGGATACCGGCCCCGGTTTCTGAGGTGATACCGGCCCAATACTGTTGCTTTTCCTGAGCTTTTTCCAGGGCGGTCGGGGCAATCAAGGGGCGAGGGGCGAAGGAAAAGTCCAGGTCGCCACGTTCGTAGGACTGCAAGTCGAACAGGTTAAACTTCTGCTGCTGACGGGTCCGTCTGCTCCAACCCGCCCGACCTTCCCTGGCCCTGAACCCGGCGATAGCGGTCGCCATCTGAGCCAGGCTGATATTGCCCTTGTCATAGATGGCGGCGGCGTCCCAGACCAGCCCTTTGACGTTGCCGCTTATCCGGTCGATGCCCGGTCCGGTCGCCACGTTCATGTCCGCTACTTTGTCCCAAAAGGTTATCTCAGGGTTGCGGGCATCCACCTCATCGGCCACCGCCTTCATGAATTCCAGCGCATCGGCAATGTTGAGGTCGCCGGACAGGGGCTTGATGTCGACCGAATCGGGCGTGGTCAGGATGTACATTGAATCGGCGTTGGAGTTGGGCGCGTCCGGCCCTGCGTAGTCGCTGGCTTGCCGGGCTTTGGCCTGCTGGTTCGTCGTATCGAACAGCTTGACGATTTGGGCAGGAGTTTTAATGTTGCCGAGGATGGAAGGCGCACCAATCTTCTTACCGATGTGGTCGCTCACGTGGGCCATCCGGCTATTAAGTTCCATGAGGGTCGTGTAGGAGTTGAATGCGGGCTGACCGTGCTTGCCGCCGATGTCCGAATGTTTGAACCAGTAGGCCGGGACGAAGCCGTAGGGGTTGTCGTAATCGCTCACGACCTGGTCGTCCAGGTATTCGGTAAAAAATTCTTTGGTCACGACCTTGCGATACTTGTGGTTTCTACCGTCCTTATCGGTCGTCTGGTATTCGAGCATATAGTCTTTGACGTTGCCCTGCGGGTCCAGCGTCAGGTCGGTCACGTAGCCGGGCCAGATGCTGGCATCGAAGTAGACCTTGCCCCGCTCCACGTCGTCCACCACTTCGACCAGGTAGTCGCCCAGGGCCGCACAATTCTTAACCAGGATGGACTTGCCGACCGACCAGTTGGACCACTGCCAGATTTGGGCGATGGCGGCCATCAAGTTCTCGTCGGTATCGTCGGGGAAGGGCATGGCGGTCGGTACGTCATCGGGCAAGCGTTTGCCATCGGGAGACAAACCGCCCGGATAGACGGCCTGGGCGTAGAAGTTGACGGTAGCGGGGACCGGGTTGATAATCGAACGAATCTTGTTGTAGAGGTTGTAGTTGCGGGCCAGTTGCGTCCAGTTGTTGTGCGAACGGTCGAAGATGGAGTTGGTGTAGAAGGCCCAGCGCTGCGTATAGGCGTCGTTATAACTAACGAACTGCGCGGAAGCGTTCTCCTTCATCGGGTCCACATACGTCATCTTATAGGCACTAATCGCCGCGTTAATCGCCATCGTAATCCTGTTGAACTGTGATTGAATCGTCATCCATTTTGACCTTTGTTACCTACCAACCGCTCGACCAAACCGCTAGCTACCAGCCACTGCCATCGTAGTTCGCCAGTTCCTGAGCGATTTCATCGCTTACCATGCCGTACTCTCTGGTAACTTCTTGCCAGTAAGCCATAATGACCGCATCGCCCGTATCCGTTGACCGACCAATCCGTTTCTTAATATCGGCCTTGGCTTCGACCTGGTATTTGCCGCTCGAAGTCACTTTGTAACGCGGGGCAACCAAGTCGCCGGTCAATTTATCATCTTGTGGTAGGGCAACCTCGCTATGATTGGCCGGGTCTAACCGTTCCCGCATCGCCCACCACGCTTCGGCCCTGAGATTGATAAAACCCATCTCACCACTACTGTCCATACGTTCTGAAGCCCTGGCAGCGTGGAATGGCACGACACCCATGCCCTTTTCATCGTTGTAGCTGGTATAGCGGTCCTGCGTTTGGGTCAATTCCCTGAGCCTAGAAACCACACCGGCCCCAATACCAATTACATCTACGACCGCCCGACCCTTGCGACTTGAAATAATGCTGAAAACCTTGCCGGTCGTTGCCATCGTGTCCTGCTTGGAATTGTGGATGATGTCGATAATGACCTGGCCGGACCTGAGAGCCATAACCGTTTCATCCCCCATCTCGCCAACGTCCACCCCGACCGCATCCAACCGTTTACCCAGTTCTAATAATTGTCCGTTATCCTTCAATTCGTTCCAACGCTCGTTGGCAGCTTCTACCCAGGCGAGTGGGATGATACCCTGCTCATCCTGGCTGGCAAACTTCCCTAATACCTTGTTCTGGTAAAGAGCACTGTCTTCACCCCAAAGCTTTTTACGTTGAGTGGCCCACTGCCAGGTTGCCCGACCGGCCCGCACCACTTCATCAAAAGTAACGTGCCGAACCGCCCAATCTTCAAGCCCCGGTTTCTTTGATTGAATATCGTAAAACCGGCCCAACGGTTCACCAGGCGTTGACATAGCGACTGCAAAAGCTTCTATCCGAGAATTAGCCCCGGTGTTAGCAAAAGCCCCCTCGGCTGCATCGAACGTCGCATCCGGTACTGCCTTACTTTCATCAAAAATGTAAAGCAGTTGGTCAGCATGCGCCCCCTCAATCAGTTCTGGGTTATCGCTGGCAACGGCAAAAGCCTCACCATGTTTCAGACTAAGCGCAAGCTTTTGAAGTTCGAATATCGGGTGGAACGGTTCCCTACCGATAATATCCCAGCGAAGACGTTTAGCCCACTTCTTGACTTCCGGCCACAGGAACCGGGAAAGTTGCCGCCAGGCCCCGGCGGTAGTCGGTATCTTCCAATCGGTTTCAGCAGCATCCCTGGTGGTAGAGAACCACAGGATTAACCAGGCGTTCCAACTCGTTTTACCCAAACCGTGCGGACCTCGACCGGACAATCGTTTCTCACGGATAAGGGTTTCAGCCATTTCAAGCTGATAAGGTGTCGGGCCTTCATCGTCTTTCCAAACGATGCAATCGAGCATCCACTGACGGAAATCGTGCCAATACTTTCTGGCATAAACCTTTGCCGGGTTAGTCTCCGACTCCTGGGTTACTTCCGATTCGTCCGGTTCTATTAGAGGCGAACAAGCTGATAGCAGCGAATCCCCTAACGCTTTGCTCAAGTCGGTCAAAGATGCGCTTGCGGGAGCCAGGTGCTTCGCTTTCCAGAATGGTTGTGACTGTATCAATAAAGTCATTTAAGAGTTTGATGTTATAAATACTTTCGAGTGTTGCCCGCGCCTCGGCTATCAACATGCGCTTTTCGGTACGGACCGCCACCCTGTCTTTTAACTGGCCTGGCGTATCTTTCAAATCTTCGATTTCATCAAGGCAATCTTCTAACCGAGCGATAATATCGAAAACACTCTTCCTGGTTTCCTGAACTACTGGCTTTGAAACAAGTGCAGCAATCTTTTCCTGTTGAATCGCTTCGGTTTTTTTACTTGTTATTAAATATACTTTGTTTGGTTTTATCCCCAATTGTTCGGCTATTTTCCGAACACTCAGACCCGTATCATGTAATTCCCTTATGTGGTTTTTTTGTTGTTCTGTTAAGGTGCTAGATTTCGCCACTGTTTGATTATTTCTGATTTTATTGTTTGGTTATACTGTTTGATTATTTCAACCGAACACCTCAATTAAACCGCACGCCCCGCCCTGGCATATGAGTATCAATACTCATTTCGGGCACGGACAAACAATAAAAAAAACCTACCGGGTCAGGGTAGGTTCCATTCGTTTATTTACCTTTTAATCTATTACTTCAATAGTCACCCGAACTCTAGCCTTCTGATACCGGTCTAACTCTTTATCCTGGTTCATTTGGTTATAACAATCTTTGACCAGGTCATCG
>Ga0209963_1000755_pt1 | contig 30341 bp, 31 predicted proteins | sample ThiBio_1000_biof_2_FD_183957 | JGI IMG/M metagenome (GOLD analysis project Ga0209963, IMG submission 183957) | Wastewater bioreactor microbial communities from Cape Town, South Africa - Thiocy_cont_1000_biof (SPAdes) | ecosystem: Engineered > Bioreactor > Thiocyanate-remediating >...
CGCCAAAGCGGTCTATGAGGAGGTTCGGGACGCCTATAAGGCGCAAAATGACGAGCGTGACAAGCTGATCCTGGACAGTATTCCGCAGGCGATGGGCGCGGAACTGCTGAATGCCGAGCGTGTTCGGGATCGCGAACTTGCAGACATTCGCGACGATGGCCTGACTGGCAAGGAAAAGGAAGCGGCCGAGAAAGAGGCGCGCGACCAATACAAGGGGATCGCGGCGAAGATTAAATTCAGTGCGAAGGCGCGACAGGCTGCGCTACGCGCGCGGTTCGAGATGAACAAGGGGCCTGAGCCGTATTTCCCACTATCACGGTTCGGGCGCCATTTTATTTCGGTGCGCGATGTGACGGGCAAACTGCTGTCCTTCTCACGCGCGGAGAGCACGCGCCAGCGCAACGCAATCGCGAAGGAGATGAAAGCCAAATATCCGCACGCGAATGTCACCAGCGGGCTGCTCGAGGACAACAACACCCTGCGGAATCAGATGGACCCGCGTGTCCTGGCGGACATTCAGGCCATTCTGGGCAACGCTGGCGTGTCGGATGATGTCAGAGACCAAATCTGGCAGCGCTACATCGAATCCTTGCCGGATCTCTCGATCCGCAAACGCTCGCTGCACCGCAGTGGCGTCGCCGGTTTTAATACCGACGCCATGCGCGCATTCGCCAACCACATGTTCCATGCGGCGCACCAGATGGGCAAGATGAAATACGGCCCAGCGTTGCTCGAGCATGTGAACGATGCGGTTGAGCAAGCTCACCAAGCTGAAAACCAACCTCTCGCGATCGACGTCGCGGATGAGCTGAAAAAGCGCCACGTATGGGTGATGAACCCGAAAAACGCGTCGTGGTCCAACACGGCGACATCGATTGCCTTCGTTTATTTTCTCGGAGCGTCACCGGCCTCGGCAGCAGTCAACCTGACGCAGACGGCGATTGTCGGCATTCCCGTCCTTGGCAGCCGCTTCGGCATTGCGAAGTCCACGGGGGCGCTTGCCAAGGCAATGCAGGATTTCGCGCGAGGGAAGGGTAGCGTTGAGACTGCGCCAACTCTGACCCAGGACGAGAAGGACGCGCTCAGGAAACTCGAGGACATGGGCGTACTCGACAAATCAATGGCGCACGACCTCGCCGGTGTTGCGGAGAACGGCGGCAACTACAACCCGATGAGACAGCGGGTGATGCTGGCGATCTCATACATGTTCCACCAAGCGGAGCGGTTCAACCGCGAAGTGACGGCGCTCGCGGCCTACCGGCTCGCCAAGCAGGCCGGGATGAGCCATGCTGCTGCGGTGGACAAGGCTTCCGATCTTACCTGGATGACGCATTTCGATTACGCCTCGAACAATCGCCCCCGCTACATGCAGGGCGATGCGTCGAGGGTAATTACCCAATTCAAAAACTTCCAGATCAACATGTGGTACCGGCTCTTCCGGGATGCGCAGCAGACCTTTGCCGGCGACACCCCGCAGGCCCGCAAGGAGGCGCGCTATCAGCTTGCTGGCCTTGTGGGCATGTACGCGCTGATGGCCGGCGGCCTCGGCGTGCCGCTGATGAACCAGATTTTCATCCCGCTCTGGAAATTATTCTTCGGCAAAGACGACGACAAATCGGCCGAGGAGGAGTTCCGCGGAGCGGTACTCAACACGCTCGGTCCGCAGCTTGGTGGCATGGCGCTTGACGGCGTGCCCGGCTATCTCACCGGCACCTCGCTCACCAAGCGCATCGGCATGGCCGATCTCTGGTTCAACACCGATGATCGCGAGCAGGACGCGAAGGAGCAGTGGAATTCGATGGTGAACACCCTGCTCGGCCCTGGAGCTAGTATCGCCCACAACGCATGGAACGGCTACAACGTCATCCGCGACGGCAAGGGCGTCGCTCGCGGCGTCGAAATGGTAATGCCGACTGCGGCGAAAAACCTGATGAAGGCGTGGCGCTACTCGCAAGAGGGCGTCGTCAACATGCGCGGCGATCAGGTTGTGGCATCAGAAAACATCGGGCTCGACGACGCACTGAAACAGGCTCTTGGTTTCACCCCGGCCGAAGTCGCCGAGCAGTACACGCGGAACAACATGAAATTCAATATGGACAAGCGGATCAGCAACCAGCGCAAGCAGTTACTCGACGCCTACGCCGCAGCACGGAAGGCAGAAGATCAGGGAGCAATGACTGCGGCGCTGGCCGATATCGAAAAGTTTAACGCGGTCCCGAACCATGCCGGGAAGCGGATCACGGCAGATTCGATACGGCAATCCGTCCGCGCTAGAATGCAACTGTCCAGAAAGGCCGAGAACGGACTGATCATCCAGAACCGAAGGCAGAACGCGATCCTCAATGAACAGATGCCGCCTCGAGTCTATTGAGCAGCGTGGAGCACCTTTCCTCATTCGCGCCGAGGAGGGTGAGGTTCGCGGTATGGAGAGCGATCCGTCTGAGAAGGGCGCGGCATCGGAGAAGGCGGGGCGGGCGCACGGTCACTTGCGAAACCGGTTTGTTTAATCCGCCTTTACGTTCGTAGCAGCCTCCAATGCTATCGAGCGTGCACGAGCTCGGGTTTCCGCCGAACTGGCCTTTTCTTAGTGGCGCTCTGGGTTCCGATTTTTTCAAGAGAGGTCAAAACGACCGGACCACGGTCTTTGAAGCGGACGATCAACTCGAGCGTCCCATCCATTGCTTCGACGTAGCTGCGCAGGGTGGACAACATGATATCACTGCGTTTCTCAATGCGGGAAACGCTATCCTGGCCGTTGAGCGTTTTGTGGTGCGCTCATAGCATCAGCGCGTCAGTAGCAGCTTGTCGAGGCCGAATTGCTTATGCGGATCGTTTGCCGATCGGGGTCTGTTGCCAAGTAACAAGTGAAAGAAGAAGGCCCATCGGAAAATTGAGTGAGATCAGAAAGGCCGCAATGTGAGCAGCAGCGTTTGCCCATGGCAGATGCTTATACAAACTGAATCCGGTAGCTAACATGATGCTACCTGCGGCGATCAGCTCAGTACTTAACAAAAGCGTCCACGCCTCAGCGCCCATAAGCGGAAGCATTACTATCGCGCCTGCAATTTGGATGCACCCAAAAAAAATATAGGCTGCGCCGAGCGATTTTCTTCTGTCGGCTGATGGCGGAGAGATCGCGGTTTTATCCCAACGGAAAAATACAAAGTACAAGGCTGCAATTGTGATGATGTATAGTATCAAGCCTACCTTTTGATCCAGCGCATGGTTATTGTGCCTCATGCCGGAGCTTACAAGAAGTAGCAGCCCAAATATAAGAGCTAGAACTACCTGACAGATGCGGCGCCACAAATTAGTTTTGTCCTCTTTATTGGCGTCGTTCAGAACGTTATCCATTTTTCCAAACCCAATAGTTGGAGAGTAAAAACGTGTCGAGTTTCAATTTAAAAAGTTGAAGGTGGCGGCTCTGGCGGCCCGACTACAGAATGTAATTTTTACCCTGCCGCCCTCTTTGGTTTATCAAGCGCTTGCTCAACAAGACGTCGGATGGCTTCCGGGCGTCCAGGAAGATCCTCTTGCTGGCGACGCCAGTTGTCCAAAGACTTAAGGAATGCCGGTTGAAGCCGAACGCCTATGAAAGTACCAGCTTGGCCCGGGCGCCTCTTTTTTGTTTTCGTGATATCAGTTGTTGACTTAGCCATAAAATCTGATATCACGAAACAGTCGGGCCGCCAAGGTGCTTGTAACACCCTGGCGGCCCTAACCCACGGCCAAGAGGATAAGTCATGGCGCAGGCTGAAAATAAGAATACCCGAACTAAGGCAAGGACAGAAGCCGGATTCGCGTGGCGCTGTTTCGAAATGGAGAGCGATGTTTGCGACATCGCCCAGATGGCCAAGATTGCCGAGATCACCTTGCATGGTGTGCTCGGAGATACCGAGTTCCATGGGACGGCCGTCGTTCGCGATAATCTGACATCTGAGGGCATCGCCCGTGCGCAATTCGCGGTGAGCCACGTAGCGAAGCTGATCACTGACTTTCAAGCGAAATATTTCGACGCGCCGCTATCAGCGGCCGCCGCCCACTGACAATTCGAACTCCCGTGGCCGGCGGGATGGGTGCGACAATCGGGAGCTTCATTGGGCCCCGGTTTCGCGAAAGCGAACCTGTGCGTCACGGGCTTGGCCGGCTGGGCGCCCAATGGAGAGACGAAAATGGTGCAAAAGGTTGGAATTGAAATCCCACGCCTGAACCTTGCGACGGTTCAGGTGGTGTTGATTGGGGATAGTCCCCTGATCTGTCATGCGTGGTCGCATAAGGCGAAGCAGGCCATGCTCGACAAGCAAATGAAGAAGGCCAAACAGGCGAAGGAAGCAAAGGATCCTCAAAAGGATTTCGAGGAGTCGCTCTACAAGTTGCCCGACGGATCGGGCTACGGTTTCCCGGCCGTCGCGTTCAAGGCAGCAATGGTCGGAGCTTGCCGATTCGTCGAGAACATCAAAATGACCGAGGCGCGTGGCGCCTTCCACATCCTAGGCGAGTTGATCCCGATCAATGGTGACCCATCCCCGCGCGAGGATATGGTCCGGATCGCCATGGGCACTGCAGATGTTCGATATCGCGGCGAGTTCAAGACTTGGAGCGTGATTCTAGACATCCGCTACAACCAATCGGCCATCAGCGCCGAGCAAATCATCAACCTGCTGAATGTCGCCGGGTTTGGTGTCGGCGTTGGGGAATGGCGCCCCGAGCGGGATGGCTCCTACGGCCGCTTTCATGTCGCGACTGATAAGGAGGTTGCATGATGCAGATCGCAAAATACGAGTTCAAGGAGACGCACCGCTTTCAACCTGGGGCGAAGGTAGATTCCGCGGATGAAGTCGGGCAGCACCTCGAGCGGCTGAGAGAAACGTTTCATGGTGAACTTACGCCGGAGGATGTTGTCGCGGATGCGCGTAACCACAATTCGCCACTGCACAGTTTCTTCGAATGGGACGACAGCGCTGCTGCCGAGCAATATCGGTTGCAACAGGCTCGCGGGCTGATCCGCGCCGTGGTTGCGATTGTCGTCGATGGTGAACAGCCGGCCAAGCAGGTGCAAGCGTTCGTCCACGTTCCGGATCCGCAGGAGCCGCATTACCGCGCGACCGATCACGCGATGTCGCAGGAGCAGACGAGAGAAATGATCTTGCGACAGGCGTGGAAGGAATTCCAAAGTTGGAAGAGACGATATCAACATCTGGATGAACTGGCCGACCTGTTCAAGTCGGGCGACAAGATGCTAAAACGGATTCCCGCGCTGCGGGAATAGCCGAGGCTAGGCATGGCAAGTTTAGGCCACGCACGGCGGGCCAAGGCAAGGCAGGCTAGGTGCGGCGAGGCGAGGCTTGTCCACGCAAGGTGCGGCACGGCTTGGCCGGCGATGGAGGAGCGGCGGCAACGCCGCTCCTAGTTTTTAGCTCTTCAGTACTGAGCGCCGTGGCGCCCGGTCCGACCGCTGTATGGGTTGTAATTGCCCAACGTGCCGTAATTGTCCCGCTGTGTGCTGTTTGGATTTGTGGCCTGATACGGCTGCACATAGGTGCCGTTGCTTCGGGTGTAGCCCGACACGCTATGGCTTTCCGAATTGGAGCCCGTCCCGTAACTGCCATAGCCACCGTATTGAGCCTGCGCCGTCGTCGAGAATCCGGCGAGAGCAGCCGCGATCAGCCAAATCTTCATTCCCAGCCTCCTGTTTGTTGAGCGACAGGAAACTGACTCGTTTCCGCAGCTAAGTCGAGCCCACCACGCCACTGCGAGTTTACTAGCCGCGATTCGCGCGGTATAACGCTGACTGATTGAGGTGGTTGGTCTGGATCGCCAGCCAGAGGGTGCGCAGGACCGATCTACTTTTCGACGGCGGATCGGTCCTGCTTTCTCTAAGACTGCATTGACCGCGTAGGACGCGCGGCTCCGAGCCGGAGCCCGTCCTATCGTGAAGAAGCCAACCCTAATCCCTGATTGGAAGAAGGCGCATCGCTTCCACAGCGTCCGCCTTGCCCTGTTTTGGGGCGCGCTCAATGGCGGCGTGATCGGCCTCGCCAAGTTCTCCGATTTCATCGACCCCTGGACCTTCCTTTGGCTCAATGTTGCCGGTTACGGCTTGATTGCGGTCGGCCGCGTCACCAAACAGCCGGGGCTCGATTGATATGGCCGCTGGCGGTCACATCCAACGCCACGGGCGGAAGTGGGTCGGCGCCGGCGTCGGCGTCTGTGCGGCGTTCCTGATGGTGCGGGAGGGTTATGCGCCCGTCGCAAAGCATGAGCGCATCGACCCGCCGGACGTCATTACCTGGTGCTACGGCCGCACGAATTTCGACGATCCGAGCGTAAAACCTGGCACCCGGTTCACCAAAGAGGACTGCAAACAGCAACTCATCGACTCGCTTGTGGTCAGGTACGGCCCGCCGATCCAGGCGTGCATCCCGCAATTCGTGACCTATGGGCCGCACCGGCAGGCCGCGCTCGTCAGCGCCGGCTACAATCTCGGCCCCGCTCGCATCTGCAATTCATCGGTCGGCAAGAACCTGCGCGCCGGCAACGTCATCGCAGGCTGCAAGGCGCTGCTTGCCTACAACCGCGCCAACGGCGTCGTGCTCCGCGGTCTCACACTGCGCCGCCAGGCCGAATATCAAATGTGCCTACGCGAGGATTGATATGGGCATCATTCCATCCGTCCTGACCGCGCTGGGGCTGAACAAGGCCGTCGCTTACCTGATCGAGATACTGCTGGCGGTCGCGATCGTGGCCGGCGTGTCGTTCTATGTGGCCCACCTTTATCAGAAGGCCGAGGCTTTCGATGAACTCTCCGCCGAGCACCATGCGATCGAGGTGAGATACGGCTGCGACAAGCGGCCGAGTATCGCTGAACGTGAATTACAGTCCTGCTTGGTCGCCCGCGATCTGGATGCCGAAAAGGCGCAGCGCGAGGAGATCGCGCGCCAGCGAGATGAGGCGGCAAAAGCACAAGCCGAGCTCGACGCCAAGGCGAGAGCCGAAGATCAGCAACTACGCCGCGAGAACGAACTTCTCCAAGCGGCGCCAGCCGATGACGGCCGTGTGCCCAAGGTGCTGCTCGATGCGTGGTCGCGCGAGCGCAGGCGCTTGGGGGTGGCGAAATGAACCGTCTGCTCATTCTCGCCGTCGTGGCGGCACTCGGGGGGTGCGCCACCGCGCCGCCGCCGGAGCCGGTCAACGTCACGGTTTCGGGCCCGAAATATCCACCGTCGGCCTTCACATGCAAACCCGATGCGGTCCCGCCGGATCCGGCGAAGGTCTCGGATAAGGCGGGCTCTGCCGCCGGCAGCTATGAGGCCGCCGAGCGCGCCGTAGCCGCCGATTGTCGGGACAAGCTTCACGCGGTGGGAGCGCAAGAGCGCGCCGCCGGCAATGTGATCGAGCCGGAGGGCGGGAAATGAGCGATGCGGTGGTCGAGGAGACAGGACAGGCCAGATGGCAGATCGACCGCAAGATACCTGTCGCGCTGATCGTTTCATTGTTCTTCCAGACTGCCGCCGGCGTTTGGTGGGTCGCTACAGCCACTCAACGTCTCTCATCTCTCGAGGAGAAGATGTCGGTCGTCACCGCCAGGGGCGATCGGCTTACGCGCGTCGAGGTGAAGGTCGAATCCGCGATCGACGGGATCGGCGAGATTAAATCCATCCTGCGCAACGAGCCGCCGAGGCCAAAGAGGGTCGATCCATGATTCTTCGCGCACTGATCCATCTCTTGTTGCTGCTTCTGCTTGTCCTCGTGGTTACGGCAGGAGCCGAGGCGAAGCCTCGGCATCATCGGCACTATATTCCCATGGTCGGGAAGATGGTCGACGACTCGCAGCCTTTTCGAGGGAGAATCCATAGGAAGTCGCTGCGGCACAGGCATTTCCTATGGTCGACGACTGCCAAGCGAATCATGCCTCCCGGCCTCTCTCGCGTCATGGCCGAAGGCGCGGACAGGGTGGTAGCGCATCCGGCCGGATGTCCATGGCGGGCGTTCTGCGGCTGCGGTGCCTCTGTTGAGCGGTTTGGACGCTCGATCCGGTCTCTGTGGCGTGCGGCAAACTGGCTGAGATTCCCGCGGGCCGAGCCTGCCCCTGGCCGCGCCGCTGTGCGTCCGGACGGGCACCATATCGTGATCCTTCGCAGGCATATCCGCGGCTCTACCTGGCTCGTCTATGACGCCAATTCCGGCCGGCACCGCACTCGCATCCATCCTCGCTCGATCGCAGGCTGGACGATCGTTGATCCAAGGGGCGACGCATGAACCGCCATCGGCTTCTTCTTGCCGTCGCCGTATGGGTCGGTTTCGTCGTGCTCTGCTTCCTCGGCGGTTGCGGTCCGTCCGGTCCAACGGAGGCCGATATGGCCGGCTGCGCGGTGCGTGGTGGCGGTCCGCCTATCTCTAACCGAGAGGTTGCCGACTGCGCGGCCGACCGCGCCGAAATCAAGCGGTGGCGAGAGCAGGCGCCGCCGTAGCATCCGGTCTCACTCTTTTCTCATATCAAACTCAAAGGTCACCACCATGGCAAAACTCAATATCACCGAATATCATGAGACCGGGACATTCTCATCGCCCGCTCCGACGCCGCGCGAGCCGTCGATCATCGCGCGCGACGTAGACTTTACCTCCGGCGTTACACAATCTCCAGCCTTCAATAAAAAGACGGCATTCGTGCGGCTCGTGTCGGACACGGACTGCCGCATCAAAATCGGGGCCGATCCGACGGCTGATCAGACCTGCACCGTGCTTCTTGCAGGTCAAGATTACACGCCTGGCGTGGCTCCCGGCCACAAGATCTCCGTCATCGCCAAGACGTGAGGAAATCCTGATGCTCGGTCATCTCGGTTCTCTTGGAAGGCTCGGTGCAAGTGGAAGGGGTGGCCCCTCGACGCATAGCGTCTCCATCCTCGCCCCAACTCTCGATCTTGATACCGCATCCGACACCGGTTCGTCGTCGTCAGACGACATTACGAGCGATACGACGCCAACGATCAATGTCAGCTTTGGGACGCCGATTGAAGAAGGGGATTTGATCCTCGTTAATGTCGATAGCGTTGATCAAGACCCGCATATCGTGGGTTCCACGGAAGCGGCTACGCAGTTGGTCACGATCACTTTTGCGCCGCTTGCCGAGGGTTCGCACGTCATCTCCGCTGCACACCAACGGGGGAGCGCGATAAGCGCTTATAGCTCGACCTTGACGGTTGTCATCGACACGACCGCGCCAGTCCTGTCATCCCCGAGCGGGGACGTCACAGGCGACACAACCGCAAATCTTTCTTGCGCGACCGACACGGCCGCTGGCACGATGTACTGGGTCATCACGCAAAGCTCCACGGCACCTTCCGGGAGCCAAGTCGCGGGCGGGAAGGACCACACCGGAGTGGCTGCAATCGCAAGCGGCTCTGGCGTTGTTTCAGTGTCGCCGTTCACAGCCAGCGTCGCGACATTGACCTCTTCGACGACATACTACGCGTACTTTTGTCAGGATGATCTGGCCGGGAATAGATCGGCTGTGGCGTCAACGCCTTCGTTTACAACGACAGGCGCTGCGGCATTTACCCCCGCTGATTTGGCTGGCTTAGTCGCTTGGTGGAAATCTGACACTGGCGTCTATAAGGACGCCGGAATAACGCCGGTTTCGGCCGATGGAGACCATATCACGCAATGGAACGATCAGGCCGGTAGTAATCATTTGGTTCAAACTGTGACAAACAATCAGCCAAAGTACAGCACTGCGAATGCCTTGAATTCGCTGCCGGTTGTGCAAGCGGATACAACAGGCATCCTCGACGCCATGGCAACAGGGTCGGCCTTCACGCTCGGAGGCGATGGTGACAAGCTATCAGTGTTCGTTGTTTTGAAGGCCCAATACACCCAGGCCGGGCGTGTATTTGGTCTCAATGTATCCGGCTCCGATAATGGAGCGACCGGCGGCGCTCTGCTGGTGTATCCCGACACAACACACCTTCTTGTGCAGCGGAATGGGAACAAGGCAACCGCCGCTATCACGTCAGACTGGAACAAAATCGGGTGTATTTGGGACGGGACGAACGTGACGCTGTATGTCAACAATTTGGCTTCTACTCCGTCCGCCTCTTCGGGGAGCTTTGCTTCGAGCTTTACATCGTTCGATATCCTCTCATCGCCCTCTAAGACCAACAACCTCGGCGGCTTGATTGCGGAGATGATTGTCTGCAACCGCGCTCTCACTTCAACGGAGCGGAATAATATCGATAGCTATTTCAGCACGAGGTACGGCATCTGATGCCAGGAAAAATCAAATTCACAGGCATTAATATCAACAACACAGTCACGGATGGGGCATGGTGCTGGTTCAGCGATCCTCGCGCGATCACAGTTAATGGGACGGCTGTATTTAGCTATTTGGATAGTTCCGCTTCCGGTAGCATTAAAATCGCATCAAGCGACGCCGACAAGTTCACACTCCATGCTGGGCTTGAAGGAGACGATCATAACATCCCAAGCCTCCTGGTTCGAAACTCAGATAGCCGAATAGTCGCCCATTATTCTCGTCACAACACTGATGCTCATTACTACCAGCGAATCTCAGCTAACCCGAACGATTGGACATCATGGGGCGCAGAAACCGACATCGGGCCGCAACTCGCCTCGACTGCAAACACCTATTCGAATCTCGTTGAGATAGACGACGGCATTTTCAATTTTATGCGGGCTGTGTCTGACGCTGGGACATACACTGCGCACTTTACAAAGTCGCTTGATGATTGCGCGTCATGGTCGCCGGTTCAGAAGCTACTCGATGAACCTAACCAACGCTCCTATTTCAAGGTCGCAAAAACCGGCTCCAACAGAGTGGATATCATCTGCAACGATGGCCACCCCGACGAGTACGCGCCCGGAAACTCGACATATCACTTATACTACGATGCAGGCGTGTGGAGAAATTCGGTCGGCGTTGATCTTGGTGCCCCGCCGTTTCGGCCGAAAGATGTTCTTACAAGAATCTACGATGGCACCGTTCTGACCGGTAATGGCAAGTCGTGGGTGTGGGATATTTCGTCTGATGGCGCAGGCAATCCCGTCATTGTGTTTGCGCGGATCGTGACGAACCAGACGGACCACCGGTATCACTACGCGCGGTGGTACGACGGCGAATGGCACGTCACTGAGATTTGTACGGCGGGCGGGACCATTTACCCCACGTCGCAGAACGGCCAGCCTTCGTACTCTGGCGGGGTCGTTATTGACCCCGACAATGCCAATGTCATTTACTGTTCCCGTGAGACCGGAAGCACCGGGTCAGATAGATGGAATGGAGGTACCTTTCAAATCTGGAAAGGCGTCACCTATGACCGGGGCGCGACGTTTGAGATGACGCAATTGACTTCCGCCCCGGCGGCACATTGCTTTAGGCCATACAAGCCAAAAGGTTCGAACGAGCTTCTTTATTTCACGACTGCTGGCGTAGGCGGGTTTTATTCGACGTTCGTATATTTCGCGACGAGAATTGGCAGGATGATCCTGTAGCCCGGCCACAGCTTGCCGAAAGCGAGGTCCATTTCCGGCAACCACACCTCCCTCGCCAGCTTGCTCTTGCCTAACTTGGCCTTTTTGGCCTCATGAATCGCCGGTAAACCATGCCCGGCGATGTTCGGCCCCGAGAGGGGTTGTTTGTACTCCCCAAACGTGACTTGGCCCGGCGTTGCTTCGGCAGCGTCGGGCTTCTTTCTCATGCCGCCTCTCCATGTGAGGGGAGAACGAAGGGCGAATGAAGCTGTGTCAGATTTGTGCCACGGTTGGCACATGTTCCAGATTCGTTCATGCACTTTGACGCAAGTTCGCGCATCAAGGATTTGCAAGAATGCCTGAAAATAAAGGGTTTTAGGAATCCTCTCAGGAGTCGGTTGTCCCCCCGGACGGGTCTCTTCATTTTCAGTGATCCCGTCCTGCTGAAATAAGGCAAAAGTGCCACACCTCTGCGCGCTGTCATATTCGCGCCACAAAGCGCTGGACTTCGCCAAAGTTTTCCACAGAATATCCAACAAGCACTGAATGATTCGTTCGTTGCGTCTGCGTCCGTTCTCCTCCTTGCGGACTGTCCCATGACTCAACGCGACGACGCCGGGCGCGCCCGGGATCACCATATCCTCAATCGCTGGTGCAAGATCGCCGAACAGCGGCTCGACTATCTCGTCGAGCTTTATGAAAGCGGACGGTGGCGACGCTTCCATTCCGAACACGCCTTCACGGAAAATATCCTGGAGGCAAAGGCCGCCGTCGAAACGTGGCGAGCGCTGGCACGGCGCGAGGTGGCCCCGAACGATCAGACGATCGAGGGGCCGACCCTCGATCAGCCTGCAGAGACGTCTCCCATAACGCAGGACGAGACCGGGCAATCGTCGGCCCGGCTGCTCGGAACCGCGGCTGTGCATGCGGCGCTGGCGTCGATCGTGTCACCGCCTAAAGATACGTTGATCGAGGCGAACGACGACGCGCCGGCCGGAGAGCAAACGGCAGCGAGCGAGGACTTGGCAACCGGCATCGTGCCGGATTCGCGCCCGTTCCAAGAACGCTATCCGATTTTGAAGTGCAACGCGCTGTAGCGGCGGCCTTCGATTGGTACGAGTAAAAGCCGAAGCTATTTCGATCTCGATCGATCAAAGCTAGCTGCTTGACGCGAGCCGGCTGAATTCAGCGCGCCACGTTGGCGCCGAGCGCGACCTGCGCGTATTTCGCGGCGCCATCGGCGGCAAGGTCCGGCGTCATCGGCTTGGCGTGGTCGAGGCCGACCACCGCGCCGCGCGGCGTGTCCGAAATCACGTTGTTGCCCACCAGCGCCGTGCCGGCGCCGTCCGCCACGGAAACGCCGATACCGATGAAGGCTTTGCGGATGACGTTGCCCGTGATCGCGACGTCGCGCAGATACTTGCCCCAGCCGGCCATGATGCCGAACGACGGTGCGTTCTCGATCACGTTGCCGGTGACCGAGGTGTCGGCCTCTACATAGACGCCGATGCCGGCGTCGTCGTCGGGCGCGGTGCCGATCGGGCGCTTCGGCAACAGGTTGCGGATGATGTTGCCTTGCACGACCGCGAGCCTGCCGCCCTCGTTGAAGTTGCAGACGGAGACCCCGACCGCGGCGCCGTCCACGGTATTGTTGGCGATCACTGCGCCCTCGAAGGCGAACTCGGAATACAGCGCCACCTCGCGCACGCCGCTGACGCTGTTGCCGGTGATCTGGATGTTCGAAGCGGAGTTGCCGCGCACGGCGGAATAGTCGCAATCGCCGATGCGGTTGCCGCTGACAATAACGTTGCCGGCACGGAAGGCATTGATGGCGTTGCCGTGCTGGCCGGAGCCGCCGGGGCCGGCCTTGATATGTTCGATGCGGTTGCCGGTGACGATCGAGCCGTCGTCGCCGATTGCGGTGCGCAGGATCTCGATGCCGTTGTCGTTGGCGTCAAGAATGGTGTTGCGCGCCACCGTCAGCCCAAGCGCGTCGAACGAGACGATCGCGGTGGTCGCGGTTTTCCCGATGATGTTGCCGCTGATCTCGCCCGCGACGTTCTCGAGCCAGATGCCGTTGCGGCCGCTGCCGGTGATTTCGCAGTTCAAAATCCGCAGGCCGCGCCCGCCAAGGCAATGGACGAGGCCGCGCCGTTCGGGGAGGGGAATGCTGCCGCCGGCAAGCGTGAGATTGCCGAGCCCGATGTGATCGGCGCCTTCTGCCGTCAGCAGCGATGCGCCGCCGGTGAACATCAGCGTTGTCGCGCCGCGCACGCCGACGAGTTGCGAGCCGTTGGCGAGCCGCAGCGATCCGGTGCGATAGACGCCGGGCGGCAATGCGAGCGGCGCGTTGGCGCGGGCCGCCTCGTCGATCGCCCGTTGCAGCGCGCGGGTCTGATCGTCAGGTGAATTCGGCTTTACGCCATAGTGCGTCGCATCGCGTCCGAGCGTCGACGTCAGCGGCGCGGCGTGCGACGCATTCGACGGCATCGCCAGCGCACCGGCGACACCGGCGGCGGAAGCTCCGAGGATATGGCGGCGGTCGATGTCCATGCGGGGATGTAACGCGAAAAACCGCAACGTCGCCGAAACGACGACGATGAACGCAGGCGATTGTTGGCGACAGGGTTAACGCGGCGGCGTCGGGACCACCGCATTGTGCGGCACGAACAGTCGCCCGCGCTCCACCACGATCACGACGGCGAGAGCGGCCAGCGTGCACAGGAAAGCGCCGGTCGCGAACGGCAGCATGGTGCCGTTGAAATCCTGTCCGATCAGCGCGCCGACGCCGCTGCCGATCAGCGTGGTGATGGAGCCGAACAGCGAGGAGGCGGTGCCCGCGATGTGGCCCTGCGGTTCCATGGCGAGCGCGGTGAAGTTGGAGAACATCAATCCGAAGGCGAACATGGTGCCGATCGCCAGCACCATGTAGATTGGAAACGACAGCCAATCCTGCCATGCCGCGAGCAGCGTCAGCATCGAGATCACCACTGATCCCGTGAGCGCGCCGTGCGAAATCACCCGCATGCCGAACCGTCCGACGATGCGCGAGTTCAAGAGACCGGCGGCGGCGATGCCGACGGCGATCGCGGCGAAGGCAAGCGGAAAATAATCGCCGAGGCCATAGATCCCGGTGAAGATCTGTTGCGAACAGAACACATAGGCGAACAGCACGCTCTGGACGCCGCCGGCGGCGAGCGCGTAGCCGATGGTCTGCCGGTTGGTGATGGTCTGGCGGAACGCGTCGAAGACGCTTGCAGCGGTCAGCGGCTTGCGTTCCGTCGCCGGCAGGGTTTCCGGCAACCGGATCGCGCACCACAAAAGGGCAAGCAGGCCGTAGATCGTGAGCACCACGAAGATGCCGCGCCACGCCGCGAACAGCAGGATCGCCTGACCGATCGACGGCGCGAGGACGGGGACCGAGATGAAGATCATCATCGCCAGCGACAGCACGCTCGCCATCCGCCGTCCGGTGTAGCAGTCGCGCACGATCGAGGTGGCGATGACGCGGGCGGCCGAGCTTCCGATGCCCTGCAGTACACGCGCCAGCATCATCATTTCGAACGAGGGTGCGACCACCGACAGCAGCCCTGCGGCGCTGTAGAGCAGCATCCCGCCGATCAGGATCGGGCGGCGGCCGAAGCGGTCCGACAGTGGCCCCATGATGAACTGGCCGGCGCCGAAACCGGCCAGATACACCGAGATCACCGCCTGAACGTGATTGGGATTGGCGATTCCGTAGGCGGCGCGCACATCCGGCATCGCCGGCAGCATCATGTCGGTCGCGATCGGGTTCAGCGCCATGATGCCGGCGACGATGGCGACGAATTCGGGAAATCCCATCGGGCGATGGGTTTGCGACACCCACCCGTCCACGCTCGCGTCGGTCATTGTTTATCCCGGCAGATCGGAACGCAGCCTTTATCGATGCCGCTGTTGCGCTGCACAATGCCTGTTTCAAACAAAACTGTCCACCGCCGGCTAGTGTGGTGGTTCAGAAGTTCGCTTCCAGTGTCTCGGCGAGTCCGTCAAGCGAACTTATGAACCCAAACCACACTAGAATCATAAAGTTGCTAGTGTCCCTTTGACTCCGAAGTTCGCATCAAAGGTTGCTGCGAGGGTATGCGAACTTCGGAATCGGGACACCAGGGGGCGGCCGATCACAATGAATTTGCATCCAAGTCAGCGCGACCCGCCCGCCTTGCCGCTTTCACCATCTCCAGCAGCATGGCCTCGCCGGCATCAACCAGTTGGTCCAGCGTGATCCCGCCGGGAACATGCGCCGAGCCGTCGCGCTTCAACGGCGGAACATGGATGAAGGCGGCAGGGCGCGGACCAGCTTGATAACGCGTGGCCTCGATGGCGCGCCAGCACAGGTAATTGCAGAGATAGCTGCCGGCATCGCGCGAGGCGCGCGCGTCGATGCCGGTTGCCCGCGCCGCGCGCAGCAGCCTGAAAACATGCGGTCCGAACGCACGCGCGTCCGCCATGCCCGCGATCGATCGTTTGTTCATCCGCATGCCGGCGAGATCCGGCCAGATCGCCGTCGCCGCATTGCGCGCGCGGGTCTCAACCCGCAGCCAGGGCGTGCGCGTCGCGAGGCCGAACATCAGGAGCGCGTGCGGGCGATGCATCGAAAGAAGTTGCGGCAGCTCGCGATCCACCGTTTCGTAAGCGACGCGGAAAATGTGCGTGGCGATCGCGACATCGTCCAGCGCGGGCCGGCGCAGCCGCGCGAGCCGGTTGACCAGCGGTATGGTTGGATTGAACGGCGCGCCGGGAAAGGGGCCGAACCCGGTGATGAGGACGCGAAGGTGTGTCGTCATGCCCGGCCTTGTGTCGGGCATCCACGTCTTGTGCTGTGACGGATCACAGAAAACAAGACGTGGACGGCCGGGCGTAGGCGAACTGAAGCGACGCCGTTCTTCGAACGGCTGAGCCCGGCCATGACGACAGCAAGTTTGATCCAACTCACCGCAGCAACTCCGCGATCTGGTCCGCCGCCAGCGCCGGGGTGATGCGGCCATCGGCGACCGCAGCCTCGGTCGCCTTCACTTTGGCGCGAATCGCGGCGTCGCTGCGCAGGCGCGCCTTCATGCGCTCCTCGAACATCGACCACATCCACTTCACCTGCTGCTGGCTGCGCCGCGCGGCGAATTCGCCCGACGCCTGCATCGCGGTGCGGTGCGCGACGATCTTCTGCCACAGTTCCGGAATGCCCGATCCCGTCAGCCCGGAATAGGTCACGACCGGCGGCTGCCAGTGCTCGGAGCGGGGGCTGAGAATATGCAGCGCGCTGCGATATTCTGCTGCCGCACGATTGGCGCGCTTGATGTTGTCGCCATCCGCCTTGTTGACCGCGATCATGTCGGCGAGTTCGACGAGGCCTTTCTTGATGCCCTGCAATTCGTCGCCCGCGCCGGGCAGCATCAAGGCGAGAAAGAAATCCGTCATGTCGCAGACCGCGGTCTCGGACTGCCCGGTGCCGACCGTTTCAACCAGCACCACGTCGAAGCCCGCGGCCTCGCACAGCAACATCGCCTCGCGCGTTTTGGCCGCGACGCCGCCGAGCGTGCCGGCGGCGGGCGAGGGGCGGATATAGGCGGCGTCCGAAGCCGACAGCCGCGCCATCCGCGTCTTGTCGCCGAGGATCGAGCCGCCGCTGCGCGCCGAGGACGGGTCCACCGCCAGCACCGCGACTTTGTGGCCGCGTTCGATCAGGAACATGCCGAGCGCGTCGATGGTGGTTGACTTGCCGACGCCGGGCGATCCGGTGATGCCGACGCGGATGGCGTTGCCGGCATCAGGCAACAGCGCCTGCACCAGCTCGCGCGCGGTCGCCTCATGATCGGCGCGGCGGCTTTCGATCAGCGTGATGGCGCGCGCCAGCGCGGCGCGTTGCCCGGCGCGGATGTCGGCGGCGAGAAGCGCGATATTGGGGTCGGGAATGGCCGCAGGTGAAACCATTTCGTTCGTTTACAGCGAACCGGCTCATGGCGCGAGGGGAGCGGGTGGGATGCCGCCTCACGCCATCGAACGGTTACTCCGCCGCCTCGCTATGACCGAGTCGCGCATTGAGCTTGCGGATCAATTCCTCGGCGGCGTCAGAAATCACCGTACCGGGCGGGAAGATCGCCTCGGCGCCGGCCTTGTAGAGCGTATCGTAATCCTGCGGCGGCACGACGCCTCCGACGATGATCATGATGTCGTCGCGGCCTTGTTTCTTCAGCGCGGCTTTCAGTTCCGGAACGGTGGTCAGGTGCGCGGCGGCAAGCGATGACACGCCGAGGATATGCACGTCGTTTTCCACCGCCTGCCGCGCGGCTTCATCCGCCGTTGCAAACAACGGTCCGATATCGACGTCGAATCCGACATCGGCGAAGGCGGACGCGATCACCTTCTGGCCGCGGTCGTGGCCGTCCTGCCCGATCTTGGCGACGAGGATGCGCGGCCGGCGGCCCTCGGCTTCCTCGAAGGCGTCGATCATCGCCTGCACCCTCGAAACCTTGTCGGACATGGCGGACGCCTCGCGCTTGTAAACCCCGGTGATGGCCCTGATCTCGGCGCGATGGCGGCCGAACACCTTTTCCATCGCGTCGGAGATTTCGCCGACGGTGGCCTTGGCGCGCGCCGCATCGATGGCGAGCGCCAGCAGGTTGCCGTTGCCGTCGCCGGCCGAGCGCGTCAGCGCCGCGAGCGCGGCATCGACATCTTGCTGGTTGCGTTCGCCGCGCAACCTTTCCAGCTTCTCGATCTGCAGACGCCGCACCGTGGAGTTGTCGACTTTCAGCACGTCGATCGGCGCCTCGTTCTCGGATCTGTATTTATTGACGCCGATCACCGCTTGCCTGCCGGCGTCGATCCGGGCCTGCGTCTTGGCGGAAGCCTCCTCGATGCGCAGCTTCGGCACCCCAGCTTCGATCGCCTTGGCCATGCCGCCAAGCTCCTCGACCTCCTGAATGTGGCCCCACGCCTTCACCGCGAGATCGTGCGTGAGCCGCTCGACGTAATAAGAGCCACCCCAGGGATCGATGATGCGGGTGGTGCCGCTTTCCTGCTGCAGGAAGAGCTGGGTGTTGCGGGCGATGCGCGCGGAGAAGTCGGTCGGCAGCGCCAGCGCTTCGTCCAGCGCGTTGGTGTGCAGCGATTGGGTGTGGCCTTGCGTCGCCGCCATCGCTTCGATCATGGTGCGCGGCACGTTATTGAAGACGTCCTGCGCGGTGAGCGACCAGCCGGAAGTCTGGCAATGGGTGCGCAAGGAGAGCGAGCGCGCATCCTTCGGATCGAACGGCTTGATGAGCTTGGCCCACAACAGCCGCGCGGCGCGCAGCTTGGCGACCTCCATGAAGAAGTTCATGCCGATCGCCCAGAAGAACGACAGCCGCGGCGCGAAACGGTCGATATCGAGCCCGGCATGGAGACCGGCGCGGACATATTCGACGCCATCGGCAAGCGTGTAGGCGAGTTCGAGATCCTGCGTCGCCCCGGCCTCCTGCATGTGATAGCCGGAGACCGAGATCGAATTGTATTTCGGCATCTTGCGCGAGGTGTAGGCGAAGATGTCGGAGACGATCCGCATCGAGGGCGCTGGCGGATAGATGTAGGTGTTGCGCACCATGAACTCTTTGAGGATGTCGTTCTGGATGGTGCCTGAGAGTTTTTCCGGCGTTACGCCCTGTTCCTCGGCGGCGACGACGAACAGCGCCAGCACCGGCAGCACCGCGCCGTTCATGGTCATCGACACGCTCATCTTGTCGAGCGGAATGCCGTCGAACAGCGTGCGCATGTCGTAGATGGAATCGATCGCCACCCCCGCCATGCCGACGTCGCCGGCGACGCGCGGATGATCGGAGTCGTAGCCGCGATGGGTGGCGAGGTCGAAGGCGACCGACAGGCCCTTCTGTCCGGCGGCGAGGTTGCGGCGATAGAAGGCGTTGGAGTCCTCCGCCGTGGAGAAGCCCGCATATTGCCTGATGGTCCAGGGCTGGTTGACGTACATGGTCGGGTAGGGGCCGCGCAGGTAAGGCGCGATGCCGGGCCATGTGTCGAGGAAGTCGATGCCGTCGAGATCGGCTTCGCTATAGGCGGATTTGACCGGGATGCCCTCGGGAGTGAGCCACAATTCCGCGGACGGTTCGGCGCTGCCGCCGGCGGCGGGAGGCGCGACCGGCTCGAAGGCGACGTTGGCGAAATTCGGAATGCGGGTCATCGTCGCTCAGTCATGGTCCGGGTGCTGATGGTTGATGATGCTCGCCATCTTCTCCGTCCCGTAGTTTTCCATGGTGGTATGGCTCGGCAGGTTGACGATGGTCGCGACCCAGCCGAGTCGAGACTCGGTGCCGTATTGCCGGGTCGGCACGAGCAAATCCGGCCGATCGAACGTGCCGGTCATGATCTCGATGCACGGACCGCCGATGCGGCTGAAGCTCAACGGCGTACCGCAGGCGGCGCAGAACGCGCGTTCCGCAATCGAGGACGAGCGAAACGTCGCCGGCGGGCCTTTGGTCCAGCGGAAGTTCTCGCGCGGGATATCGGCGAAAGACGCAAACGGTGCGCCGGTGGCCTTCTGGCACATGCGGCAATGGCAGATGCTGATCCGCATCGGCGCGGCCGTCAGCGCAAATCGGATCGCGCCGCACTGGCACCCGCCGGTCAGCGACGGTTTCACCTGCTCGCTCATTGTCGCTCCAGTTGCCGCCAGGCATCGTTCAACACCGCGAGGGCATCGACGCCCGCGAAAATGAAATCCTGCACGCCGGCCGACCGCAGCGCGGTTTGCAGCCCTCCCGGCGTGCCTGCCAGATAGATATGGCGTGCGCCTTCGGCATGTAAGGCCTGCGCGGCGGGGCTCGCATGATCCGCATAGACCTCGTCCGAGGAGCACAGGCAGACCAGTTGTGCGCCGGATGCCTCGAAGGCGGCGGCGATGGCGACAGGGTCTCCGGCTGGAAGTGGCGCAGGCGGATCGATCGCCTCGATGCCGCCGGTCTCGAAAAAACTCCGGGCAAAGGTCGCGCGCGCGGTGAAGTCGGCGGCGGTGCCCAGCGTGGCGAGGAAGACCTTCGGCCGCGCGCCGGTGGACTTCAGCCATGCGTCAGAGCGGTCGCGCAGCCGTTCGAACGGCGCGGCGAGCCGCATCGGCGTCAGCGCATCGAAGGCGATCTTTGCGTCGCCGCATGGCACAGGCGCATACGGGTCGGCGTCGAGCACGGCCGCCGGCTTTTCCTGCAGGTTTGGAAACTCGCTGGCGCCGGTGAGTACGTCGCGGCGTTTTGCGACATTGGCCTCGTGCGCCGCGCGCGTCGCTGCAACGTCGCGCTGGATCAGGTTCTGCGTCAGGGCCGCGAATGCGCTGCCGGCTTTCTCGATATCCTGAAACTGCGTCCAGGCCGCTTCGCAAAGCTGCCGTGTCAGCGTTTCGACGCCGCCCGAGCCCGCCGCCGGGTCGGCCACTTTGGCGAGATTGGATTCCTCCAGCAGGATGAGCTGCGTGTTGCGGGCGATGCGGCGCGCGAAATCATCCGGCAGGCCCAGCGCCAGCGTATGCGGCAGCACGGTCAGGCTGTCCGCGCCGCCGAGCCCGGCCGAAAACGCAGCTATGGTGGCGCGCAGCATGTTCACGTAAGGATCGCGTTGCGTCAGCATCCGCCACGCGGTTTCGGCGGCGACGAATAACGGCTTCGGCGCGAGGCCGCACGCTTGCTCCACCTGTGTCCACAACAGCCGCAACGCACGGAATTTGGCCAGCGTCAGAAACTGGTCGGCGTCGGCGGCAAGCCTCGCATAGATCATGCCCCGCGCGTCATCGAGATCGATGCCGGCGCTTTCGAGCGCACGGAGATATGCGACCAGTGATGCGAGGGCGAAGGCGAGTTCCTGCGCCTCCGATCCGCCGGCGTCGTGGATCACCCGGCCGTCGGCGACGAGGAAGGGACCGCGGAAGCCCATGGCGGCGAGCTTCTTCGCGGTGTCGGCAGCCGCCGGAGCGATGTCGCTCCAGGGCGAGGGGCTCGATCCCGATGCCGCGCAGGCGCCGAGCGGATCGAGGCCGAAGCGGATGTCGCAGGCCGAGGGGTCTGCTCCTTTGGTCCTGATGTAATCGGCGATATGCAGGGCGATCGCGCGCGACTGCGGCCCGGTCTGCAAATCGACTGAAATACCTGCATCGAGAAAAACGCCATCGAGAACTTTTGCGACGGCCTCGGCGGTCGGCGATAGTCCAAAGCCGCGAGCGCCGGTGGCGTCGGCGAACACCAGCGTCAGGCCGGTCGCGCCGTTTTCAAGCTCGTGCCGGGCCTGCGCGTTGGCCTGCGCCGCGTCGGGATGATCGATCCGCTGCATCACCTGCCAGGGCATTGCAGCGGCGCGGCCGGCGATCGCGCGCGCGCCTGTCGCACGGGCATAGATCGGCTCGATCGCGAGATCGTCATAGGTCTTTGCGACCAGCGTCTCGAACGGCGCGCCTTTCAGCACGCCGTCGACGAGCTTGCGCCAGTCGTCCGCCGTGGCAGGCGGAAAATCGGCAGCCAGCGGCAGATCGGAATGAATGTCGTCGGCAGCGGAAGGCATCGTGCGCTCGGTGCATGGAGCCGGTGATCCGCCTCAAAATGCCATGACGCGGCGGACATGCCAAACGGTCGTTTTCGGCCGAGCGTTGACGGTCAGGTCAGTCGAGGTCGGGCAGACGCTCGATCCCCGCTGTCGACACGGTGGCCAGCCCCTCGGCCGGCGTTCGTCCCGCGATCATGCGATCCGGCGCGATCTCGGCGAGCGGAACCAGCACGAAGGCGCGTTCGAACAGACGCGGATGCGGCAGCTTCAGTTCCGGCCGGTCGAGGACGGCATCGCCATAGGCGATCAGGTCGAGGTCCAGCGTGCGCGGGCCCCAGCGGGTTTCCTTGCCGCGATCCCGGCCGAACTTCTTCTCGATCTTGTGCAGCGTGTACAGCAGCGCGTGCGGATCGAGGCGGGTCTCGATCTCGATGCAGGCGTTGACGAAGCGGTCCTGATTTTCGTCGCCCCAGGGCGGGGTGGCGTAGTCGGAGGAGCGTGCGACGAGAACGGCCTGCGCCATGCCGCAGATGTTGGCGATGGCCTTGCGGAAGGTCTGGCGGACGTCTCCGACGTTGCCGCCGAGCGCGATCAGCACGCTGGCCATAGCGGCAGCTAGTCCCTGCCGCGGGTGAGGGTGATGCCGACGTCGTCGAAGATCGCCGCGATCGGCGCATGGGGCTTGTGCACGGTGACCTTGATCGTGCTCACACGGGGAAAGGCCGCCAGCACCGCATCGGCGACCGCGCCCGCCGCGCGTTCGAGCAGCTTGTAGTTGGCATCCTTGAATGCGGCGCTGGCCGTCGCCACGACGCCGGCATAGGATACCGTATCGGCAAGGCGGTCGGTGCGGGAGGACTCGGAAAGATCGGTCGAAAGCTCAATGTCCATCACGAAGCGCTGGCCGACCTCGGTCTCGTGCTTCATGACGCCGTGCTGTGCGTGGATCACGAGGCCGCGAATGAAGATCGTATCGGTCATGTCCGATGATCCCTGATTACCTTGTGGCATCGATGGCGTGGGCCACGCGCAGCGCCTGCACCGTGTCCGCCACGTCGTGCGTGCGGATGATCCGCGCGCCGCCTCGTGCCGCGATCAGATGCGCGGCGAGCGAACCGCCGAGCCGTTCCTTCGGTTCCGACGGCACCACCGTGTCGATGAAGCGCTTGCGCGACGCGCCCACCAGAACCGGCAGGCCGAACGTCCGCAGTTCGTCGAGACGGGCCAGCGCGATCATGCTCTGTTCCTGCGTTTTGCCGAAGCCGATGCCCGGATCGAGGACGATGTGGCCATCGGGAATTCCGGCTTTCGCCGCGATGGTCAGTGATCGTTCGAAAAACGCCGCCATATCCCGCATGATGTCGAGGGTGGCGTCGGGCTTGTCGCGGTTGTGCATGACGATAACGGGCACATCGCGCGCGGCGACCACGCTCGCCATGTCCGGATCGCGCTGCAGACCCCACACGTCGTTGGCGATCGCAACGCCAGCTTCGAGCGCCCAGGCCACGACCTGGGACTTCATGCTGTCGATGGACACCGGCGTGCCCAGCGCAACGATAGCGGCCAGCACCGGCTCCAGCCGCCGGATCTCCTCGTCGTGCGAGACCGGTTGCGAGCCGTAGGGACGGGTGGATTCCGCGCCGACATCGATGATGTCGGCTCCTTCCGCCATCATGCGGCGCGCCTGCGCCAGCGCTCGGTCCGGCGCGATGAATTGACCGCCGTCGGAGAAGGAATCGGGAGTGATGTTCAAGACGCCCATGACGGCCGGATAGGGCCGTGAGAGCAGCTTGCGAAGCAGCGGATGACGTGTTGTGTCATCCGCCACAGGGCTGGATATGGAAGGGGCCGCCGCCATGCGGTGGCTTTGCGCGGTCCCGGACATGGTGTCAAGGCGGATGCGCGGCATGAAGCCGGGCATGGCGGCTCGAACAAAGGCCCACCCGTGCGGGCGGGCCTTTGTCATTCATGGCAGAGGCCCACGTCACTCCGGAGTAGGCTGGCCTCCGATCATTTCGGCGTTGGGTCCCGCCACCTTCTCCATGGTGTTGATGCTGATATGCGGCCAGTGCGCAGGCCCCGGCATCCCGTCGCCCCGGTTATTGCCCTCGTCGAAGAATCGATCGAAGAAGTCGAGCGTCACGACCTGCAGATACTGGAGATAAGTCTTGCGCGTATGGCCTTCCTCGGCCTCCACGATCCAGAAGATCGAATTCATCTCCGAGGCGTTCGCTTGCTTGGTGATAAATGGAATGTTGACGATTCCGCCGGAGTCGAGGCGGGTGCTGACGCGCAGTTCGGTTGTGCGATGTATCGTTCCAGGAATCACATTCCGCAGCAACGCGCTCGGGTCTTTGGGATTGAAGCCGGCAAAACCCGGATGTGCGCCGGGGTACCTGGGATCGGTCGTGTTGCCCTTGAACGGATTTTGCTCGAAGTGATCGAAGGGCGCGAGATAGGCTGCCTTGTCCGCAGCGTTGACTCCCGTAGGCAGCCCGCTGATCTGAGGTATCACAGGAGCGCTGTTGGAAACATGCCCGGCTCCAAGCGCCAGCACCGAGTCGCCATGCGGGACGGACGCCAGACGGGCCAGGCTGCTGCGCTTGTCGGTCTCGTTGGTCATGAATAACCACAAGCCGGGCTCGTGGTGGATATCGAGATCGGCACCGCCGGCCAGACCGCTGTTTGGAAAGTCGTCAGCCGCCGATTGCTTGATGTGCTGTTCGTAGTCCAGCGCGACGACAACCTGGTCGGCGTTGAATATCCCGCCCTCGCGGGAAATGCCTCGATTCTTGACGCCTTTGTCGACGATGGTGAAGTTCAGCACCTCGTTGTACTGATTGATCATGAGGCGATAATTGAAGGGAAAGTCTGACGACGCGAAAGGCAACGCAATCATATTATACCCGCGCCCCAGCAGTTTCTTCGTGTTTTTCCACTTGCCCGGCAGAAGCTGCAATACATCCAAGTCTGGATCGCCGGGCTCTGCAATTCGTATGGTGCGGGGAAATCTCTTCAGTTCACTTATACGTTCGCCTTTCAGCATAATATTCCTCTGCTTTTGCATGAAATTATCGACGGATAATAAACTTATCCGGCGCCTCCAGTAGTTCACTCGGATTGCTTTGTGGTTCACGGAATATGGAGGTTTTGATTACAATCCGAACCGCGCAACGGAGCGTTCGATGCCATCGCATCTTGCCGGTATCGGTGAGGATAGCGTGACCGTCATCAAGCCGCGCGCGCGACTCGCGCATTCTTTCACGCAGCCTTGTGAGAACTCGGAAGGGTCGTCCGCTCCGGGGATCGAGGATGCAGCGGCATGTCAGCGTGGAACGGTCGAGCGCGCTGACCGGCCTCTACGTCGAAGCAGGTCCTTGGTCGCGGATCCGGAGCATGCGGGCAGGAACATGGCTCGTCCGAGCCACGCAAAATCATAACTGCCGGGCAAGCCGGGAAGGACGGCTCAATAGGTGATCTTGAGCGGGAGCTTGCGAGCCTGCGCGATCAGATCGCCGATCGACTTTTCCGACGGCAGAACGCTGACGAGATTGCGCTTGGTGTTCACATCCTTCATGGCCTGAGCCAGGCGGGCGGGATTGCGATGCGTAAGCTCCCGCACCGTGGTGACGCCGGCCGCGCGCAGCAGCTTGGTCTTGCCGTTGCCCATCCCCGGGATACGCATGTAGTCGGCGAGATTGGCCCACTCCAGCAGTTGCTGCTCGCTGAACCCGGTCTTGGCGGCGAGTGCCTTGCGGCCTCTCGACGTGCTGGCCGCCTCCAGGTAGGCATCGGTCGTCCTGATGCCGACGGACCTCAGCTTCTTGGCGTCGATGGCGCTCAGACCTTCTAGCTTGGAGATGGGGTATGTCATGGGTTCAGCAATACGAAGGCGCTTGATGCGAATCGGCGAAGGCCCAACGTGTCGACAGTGTCCGTTCGACGTCGTCTTGCGCGCCAGCTCTCGTACCGTTCAATGATTGAACTTTGCCGGCCGGACCTTCCTTGCACCGGAAGTCCATAATCGTGCCGAAGGTTACGCGCGCGACAGCGGCCTCGGTGCCCGCTCTCGCGGCACGCCGCTCGACCAGTTCGTTCATGGTACCCCGCCTCCGCCGGTTGCTCGCCGGCTCATTGTTTATGATTTCATCTTGCTACTCCTGCGCCGCGAAATACAAGCGACGAGACAGAACAAACGGCGATTGAGCTTCAATCGCGTGACGAGTGTTGCCGAGATGCAAGACCGGATGCTCGATTCATGCACAAAACGTCATGCTCGCGCGTCATTGCAGGAGAGGTACACAGCTACGACTTGATTTGCGTTGGTTCGGCGTAATGATTTTCGAGCGCCTCGCGGCTGTTCGCCGGTTTCAATCGGTGCAAAACATGAAGTAGAATAAGGCTGCTCGACGACGCGATCACGAAGAGGCGATCATGGCGGAAACCGCGACCGGGATCGGCGATACCGATCACAGCATTTTCATCGGCAAAGGCGAGCAGCCAGCATGGCTGACGCTAAGTCTCGCCAATCGACACGGTCTTGTCACCGGCGCCACCGGAACCGGAAAAACCGTATCGCTTCAGGTGATGGCGGAGGGATTTTCTCGCGCCGGCGTGCCGGTATTCGCCGCCGACATCAAAGGCGACCTGTCGGGTGTCTCCGAGCCCGGCGAGGCCAAGGATTTCATCCTCAAGCGCGCCAAGGATATGGGGCTGACTTTCCAGCCCGATCAATTCTCGACGATTTTCTGGGACGTTTTCGGCGAGCAGGGCCATCCGGTTCGCGCAACCGTCTCGGAAATGGGTCCGCTGCTGCTGTCCCGCATGATGGATCTGAACGACGTGCAGGAGGGCGTGCTCAACGTCGCTTTCCGAGTGGCGGATGAACAGGGGCTGCTGCTGCTCGACATGAAGGATCTGCGGGCCATTCTAGCCTTCATCGCCGAGCATGCGGCTGATCTGACGACGCAGTACGGCAACGTTTCGAAACAGACGGTCGGAACCATCCAGCGCCAGCTCCTGGTGCTGGAAAACCAGGGCGGCGACAAGTTTTTCGGCGAGCCCGCGCTGTCGTTGGACGATTTCATGCTGACGGATCGTGACGGCCGGGGAATGATCAACATCCTGGTCGCTGACAGGCTGATGCAAAGCCCGAAACTCTATGCGACGTTCCTGCTGTGGATGTTGTCGGAGCTGTTCGAGCATCTGCCCGAGGTCGGCGACCCGCCGAAGCCGAAGCTCGTGTTCTTTTTCGACGAAGCCCACCTCCTGTTCAACGATGCGCCCAAGGCGCTGATGGACAAGATCGAGCAGGTGGTGCGCCTGATTCGCTCCAAGGGCGTCGGGGTCTATTTCGTCACCCAGAATCCGATCGACGTTCCTGACAAGGTGCTGGCCCAGCTCGGCAACCGGGTGCAGCATGCGCTGCGCGCCTTCACGCCGCGCGACCAGAAGGCGGTCGCGGCCGCCGCGCAGACGTTCCGGCCCAACCCGAAGCTGAACACGGCGCAGGTGATCACCGAGCTTGGCAAGGGCGAAGCGTTGGTGTCGTTCCTGGAAGGCAATGGCACGCCGGCCGTGGTCGAACGCGTGATGGTGCGGCCGCCATCGGCGCGGATCGGTCCGATCACTGCCGAAGAACGCAAGACCATCATGAATAACAGCCCGGTGAAGGGGAAGTACGACACCGCGATCGATTCCGAATCCGCTTACGAGGTGCTTCAGAAGCGGGTCGCCGGGACTGCGGCGACCGCCGATGCGCCGGCGGAAGGCGGAATTCTCGGCCAGATCGGATCGATCGTCGGCACCGTGTTCGGCACCAACACGCCGCGCGGCAAACTGTCGACGGGACAGGTGGTCGCGCGCAGCGTCACGCGCACCGTCACCAACAAGGTGGTCGGAGGAATCGTCTCCGATCTCGGCAAGTCGGTCGGCGGCTCGCTCGGAGGCTCGGTCGGCCGCGCGCTGGTGCGCGGCGCGCTCGGAGGACTGCTGCGGCGGTAGCGCGTCGGCAACGGTTTGCAGGTGGGGCCGCTTCTGATAACGCAAGACGCGCCGAAGATGTTGCCGCGGCGATAACGGAAAAACGCTCGTGCTGAGATGGCCATCACTTCGGCGTCCGCTGGATGTCCTGTTTCTTGCGGCGTGCGTCGTGCTGACGGCCGACGTCCTGGTCCCCGAGATCTGGGGGCACGGCAAGACCAAGGACTATCCGCTGTGGTACTGGGCCGGACAGCAGGTGCTGCAGGGCGGCGATCTATATCCGAAAGGATCGAACGAGGGGTTTGCCTTCCTGTACCCGCCGTGGTCGGCGATCCTGCTCGCCGTGCCGAGCTGGTTCGGAAAAATCCCGCTGTATCTCGGGCTGTGCCTTCTCAATGCCGTGGCATGGTGGATGACGGCGCAACTCTCCAATGAGATGACCGGATCGGGCAGAACGCCAGACCCGTGGCTTGAGGCCCTGCCGGGCATCGTGACGATCACCTTCGTCTTCGACATGTTCGATCTCGGCCAGCCCAACCTGGTTCTTCTCGCCATGATGCTGCTCGGCTTTCGCTGGCTCTGGCAGAAGCGCGAATGGCTGTCCGGAGGCATGTTCGCGCTCGCGGCGGCCATCAAGGTCTTTCCCGTCGCCGTGCTGCCCTATCTGGTGTGGCGCCGTCGATGGGCCAGCGCGACCAGCATGATCGCGTGCCTCGGCATTTTCCTGTTTCTGGCGCCGGCTCCGATCCGCGGCTTCGAGCGCAACGTCTCCGAACTCGCCACGTGGTATCGTGGCATGGTGGGGTCGAATTCGGAACAGGGGTTCGGGCAGCGCGAGGCGCAGAACTGGTCATGGGTGAACCAGTCGATCATCGCCGTCACGCATCGCCTTGTGCGTCCGATCAACTACAACCAGATCGATCCGGCCAAACCCGCGCAATACATGAACGTCGCCGATCTCGATTACAAGACGGCGAACTGGATCGTGCTCGCCCTCTTTGCCGCGATCGGGCTCGGCTTCATCGGCATCATTCCGGCGCGCTCGAAGATGACGTCGAGGTCGACCGCCGAGGAAGTCGGAATCCTGCTCTGCCTGATGACGATCGCTTCGCCCCTGGCGCGTCAGTATTACTTCGTGTGGCTGTTCTTTCCGCTCACGGTGCTGTTTCATCGTGCCGCGTTCGATCCACGGCCGAAAGCGCAGGCGATGTCCGGCGCGGCGCTTGCGCTGTCGTTTGCGCTGATGGCGTTGTCGCTGCCGTTCTTTCCGAAGATTCTTCAAGCCGCCGGCAACAACCTCGCTGCGACGTTTGTTCTGATCGCCGCCTTGGCGTGGCACATCCGTCGTCCGTTACGGGCGAACGATCCGCATTCGCTCGCGCCGACGGAAAAATTTTGAGAACTTGTTCGACCGACCCGCAACTCGAGGAAAAACAAAATGTCCGGCACATCGCAACTGCAGACGGTCCTCGACCACATCGATGCCGATTTCGACAACAGCCTGGAGCGGCTGTTCGCGCTGCTGCGCATCAAGTCGATCTCCGCGGATCCGGCCTTCGCCGACGACTGCAGGGCGGCGGCCGATCATCTTGCCAAAGATATCGCGACGCTGAAATTTGCCGCCGAGGTCCGCCCGACGGCGGGGCATCCGGCGATCGTCGCCAGGAGCAACGGCAACACCGGATCGCGGCCGCACGTCCTGTTCTATGGCCACTACGACGTTCAGCCGGTCGATCCGCTGGACTTGTGGCATCGGCCGCCGTTCGAACCGGCGGTGACGAGCCATGCCGACGGCCGCAAGATCATCGTGGCGCGCGGCGCGGAGGACGACAAGGGCCAGTTGATGACGTTTGTCGAGGCCTGCCGCGCCTGGATGTCGGTGGCGGGATCGCTGCCGCTCGACGTGACGATGCTGATCGAGGGCGAGGAGGAGGTCGGCTCGAAAAACTTCGGGCCGTTCCTCGAACAGAACAAGAGCGACCTTGCCGCGGACTTCGCCCTGGTGTGCGATACCGGGATGTGGGATCCCGATACGCCGGCGATCACCACGTCGCTGCGCGGACTGGTCTATGAGGAAGTGATCATCAAGGCCGCGAATCGCGACCTGCATTCCGGCCTTTTCGGCGGTGGCGCCCAAAACCCGATCCGGGTGCTGACCCGTATCCTCGGCGCTCTCCATGACGACAACGGCCGCATCATGCTTCCCGGCTTCTACGATGGCGTGAAGGATTTGCCGGACGACATCCGCGCGCAATGGGCGAAGCTCGATCTGACGCCGGACAGGATGCTGAAGCCCATCGGCCTCTCGATCCCCGCCGGTG
>Ga0209963_1000757_pt1 | contig 30234 bp, 15 predicted proteins | sample ThiBio_1000_biof_2_FD_183957 | JGI IMG/M metagenome (GOLD analysis project Ga0209963, IMG submission 183957) | Wastewater bioreactor microbial communities from Cape Town, South Africa - Thiocy_cont_1000_biof (SPAdes) | ecosystem: Engineered > Bioreactor > Thiocyanate-remediating >...
AGAAATTATAATTTATTAAAGAATTTATAATTTATTAAATAATAATAATTTATTAAATAATAATAATTTATTAAATAATAATAATAATTTATTAAATAATAATAATAATTTATTAAATAATAATAATAATTTATTAAATAATAATAATAATTTAAAGAACTTATAATTTTTTAATTTATAATAATTTAAAGAGAATATAATTATTATTATTATTTAATAATTTAAAGAAATTATAATTTATTAAATAATAATAATTTAAAGAATTTATAATTTATTAAATAATAATAATTTAAAGAATTTATAATTTATTAAATAATAATAATTTAAAGAACTTATAATTTATTAAATAATAATAATTTAAAAACTTAATAATTTATAATTTATTAAATAATGATAATAATTTAAAAACTTAAAAACTTATAATTTATTAAATAATAATAATTTAAAATATATTATTATTTAAAATTATAACTTATAATTTATTAAATTATAATAATTAAAAATAATATCTAAATTATTAATATTAATTATTTTCCAAGTCTAACAAACATTAAAAATTAATTAATAATTTATTAATTATTTTAATTATTTATAAATAATATAAAATAATTTATTAATATATTTTAATATATTTAATATATAAACAAAAAAAATAGCATAATTTATGATTATTTTAATAATATTTTAATATAAATAAATTACTTTTAATTATTTGTTATATTTTTAATTTTAATAATATAAATTTATTAAATAAATAATTAAATAATATATTTTTAATAAATAAAATGAATATATTATTGATTATTAAATAATTAATATTAATTATAACATTTTTTAAAATTATTATTATAATTTATGTATTAATTAAATATATATAGAAAAAAATTGAATAATATTAATATTGAATCAATATTAATTAGTTATTCATGTAAATTATGTATATAAATATAAAAATCTAAATAAAATATTTTATTTTATCCAAAAACATAAACATGTCTAATCTTGATATTTTACACAACTCAACTTTTGATATTTATCAAAATAAAAAAGAAAGAATATTAATCTTCCATTATATTGATAAATTTATTGTATCTCATGATTTTAAAAATGGAATGGTAGTTTTTAGAAATTTAAAAACTGGAGTTATTAAAGTCAAAGATAACGGATATATTTTTGAAGATAATAATAATGTTATTTATGATGAGGTAAAAGAATCTAAAGTTAGAAATATCATTAATTTAGAAGTTGAAACAAATGTTCCAGATTTTATTATCAAAAGTGTTTTAATTTTAAGATATTTATATACTCAACATAATCCTAAAACTAATTTAAATTCAATTTACACTAATCAAGAACAAGTTAATAAAGGAGAACAAATTAATAAAGAACAAATTAATAAAGAACAAATTAACCAAGAACAAGTTAATCAAGAGCAAATTAATCAAGAAAAAGTTAACCAAGAACAAATTAATTATGAACAAGTTGAACAAATTGATAAAGAAGAAAAAGTTAATCAAGAACATATTAACCAAGAGCAAGTTGAACAAATTGATAAAGAAGAACATATTGATAAAGAAGAAATTAATAAAGAAGAAGAAATTAATAAAGAAGAAGAAATTAATAAAGAAGAAATTAATAAAGAAGAAATTAATAAAGAAGAAATTAATAAAGAAGAAATTAATAAAGAAGAAATTAATAAAAAAGAAGAAATTAATAAAGAAGAAATTAATGATAATGAAAAAATTATACATGAAAAAGTTGAACACGAACAAGTTGAACATATTAAAAATTTAATTATTGATGAAACTATTAATTCAGCTGAAGAAGAATCAAATAAAAAAGAAAATGAAAATGATTCAATTAATGATGAAATAATTAATAGTTCAATTAATAAAAATGAAATAATTGATGACGATAAAGAAAAAGTAATTGACAAACCAATAAATGAAAAATCAATTAATGAAGAAGTAATCGATAATTCAAATAAAGAACAAGAAAAAATTTGTGAATCAATTATAGAAGAAGTTGATAATATAATTAATGATAAATTAATTAATGAAAAAATTAGTGATGAAATAATTAATGAAAATATAATTAATGAAAATATAATTAATGAAAATAATGAAAATATAATTAATGAAAATAATGAAAATATAATTAATGAAAATAATGAAAATATAATTAATGAAAATAATGAAAATATAATTAATAAAAATAATAAAGAAATAATTAATAAAGAAATAATTAGTGATATATTAATTAACAATAATGTTAGTGATGTATTAATTAATGTAAAATATGAAATGAATGATAAGTTAATTATTGATATTGATTATAAAAATGATGAAAATAATAAAATTGACGATGAATTAATTAATAAAATTAGACTTGAATTAATTAACGAAATAAAAAATGAAATTAAACAAGAATTAATTGACGAAATAAAAAATGAAATTAAACAAGAATTAATTGACGAAATAAAAAATGAAATTAAACAAGAATTAATTGAAGAAATAAAAAATGAAGTTACTCAAGAATTAATTGATGATATTACACAAGAAGTAAAAAATAATATTGAAAAAGAATTAATTAATACAACTAGTAATGAAATTAAACAATTAATTGATGAATTAATTAAAGATGTTGAACATAAAATTAAAATATTTATTAATAATTATAAACAAGAAATTAAAGATGATGTGATTAAATATATTAATAAAGAAATGAATGATATAATTAATAAAGAAAAAAATGAAAATGTTAAAGAAGAAAAAGAAAATATATATTATTTGTTAAATAATAATATAATTAATGATAATAAACCTGTGGATAATAATATATCAGTAAATTTACATAAATCAACACAAAATTTTACAAATAATATAAATAATAATAATATTGATAATATTTCAAAAACTGATATTTTAGATAAAAAATTAATTATTGATAAATCATCTTTTCAAGAAAGTTTCTATAATGATATTAATTTGATTAATAAATTCACAAAATCAATAAACAATAATTTTATTAATAATATATCAATAAATGAATTATTAAATAAAGATACTTTAATAGATAATAATTTTATATACATCAAGTTAATAAATAAATCATTTAATAATGATAATAAAATAAATTTAATATATGATAATTTATCTATATTTGATGAAGAAAATACATTTTTTAATAATGTTGACTTAAATATGAATAAACCTCCAGATAAAAATATATATTCAAAACACATTAAGAATATGTTTGTTCTTAATGTGGAACTAACATATGATAAACCACCGGACAAAGTTATTAAATTAAAAAATATTAAGAATATGTTTGTTCTTAATGTGGAATTATCATATGACAAACCACCAGATAAAATTATTAATAATTTAATGTTTGTCAAATAATATGAAGAAAGGAAATTGTTAAAAGAGGCGCCGCTTTTAATGAAATCTGATCTTAATATTATATAAATAGAGTTATTGTTGGTGCTCCGTGTAACTCTTTAAATTATAGGTATTATTAATACCAAAATTGAAATTATAAGTGTGAATGAAGGCACTTTTTAAATTAAAGATATTACTAATATCGAAAACTAAAATTAAAGTATTACTAATACTAAAAACTGAAATTAAAGATATTACTAATATCGAAAACTGAAATTAAAGTATTACTAATACTAAAAACTGAAATTAAAGATATTACTAATATCGAAAACTGAAATTATAAGTGTGAATGAAGGCACTGTTCTATGAATATATTTATATATTCAAAATAAACTTGGGTGATTTAGTTCACAATATTAATTAATATATAGAATGATTAATTTGATAATAATTTCATAAATAATATCACTCATGATAAATTATCTCATAAATAATATACCTCATAATAACACTAATGATAAATATTATTACATATAATAAATAATATCACTTATAATAAATAATCTTATAATATTACTCATGATAAATAATTTTATAAATAATACCACTCATGATAAATAATTTCATAATATAACTCATAAAATAATATCACTCATAAAACTCATAAAACTCATAAATAATAACACTCATAATTAATATTCATAAAAATAATTTATAAACAATATTTATAATTAATACCACTCATAAAATAATTAATACCACTCATAAAATAATTAATACCACTCATAAAATAATTAATACCACTCATAAAATAATTAATACCACTCATAAAATAATTAATACCACTCATAAAATAATTAATACCACTCATAAATAATATCCTCATAAATAATACCACTCATAATAAATATAATATTCTCATAAATAATACCACTCATGATAAAATAAATAAATAATACCACTCGTGATAAAATAAATAATACCACTCGTGATAAAATAAATAATACCACTCGTGATAAAATAAATAATACCACTCGTGATAAAATAAATAATACCACTCATGATAAAATAAATAATACCACTCATGATAAAATAAATAAATAATACCACTCATGATAAAATAAATAAATAATACCACTCATGATAAAATAAATAAATAATACCACTCATGATAAATAAATAAATAAATAATACCACTCATGATAAATAAATAAATAAATAATACCACTCATGATAAAATAAATAAATATAATATTCTCATAAATAATACCACTCATGATAAATTAACAAATATAATATTGATATAAAATTAATGATAGATGGATCTTAGTAAATATTAGGTGAAAGTTGATAAGTGCACTTATCAAATGAGCTTTGCTCATGATTCGCCACCTATAATCTGTCGTTGAAATTATATTAATGTTCGAAGCTGAGAAATTGATTGTTAGTTGTTGAGAGAGACCTGATCAACCTCTTTTAATGATTAACTTTTGAAATCTTGGTGGGAAAGTATTTGTTTTGTATATATTGTAAATAAATAAATAGCTTCGCTGGACGAAGCTTTCAGGATATCCTGTTACAAGGGTATCCTATTTTGTATATAGATAATAATATATTGTTACATAGGTAACAATTTTAAATAATAATATATTGTTACATAGAGTAACAATTTTAAATAATAATTTATTGTTACATAGGTAACAATTTTAAATAATAATTTATTGTTACATAGGTAACAATTTTAAATAATAATTTATTGTTACATAAGGTAACATTTTGTATATAGACATTAACTTATTGTTACATATGGTAACATTAACTTACTGTTACATAGGTAACATATTAACTTACTGTTATATTATGTAACAAGTTTAATAATTTATTGTTATATAATTAAAAAGTTTAAATAATAATTTAGTTACATAATTAAAAAGTTTAAAATTTTATTGTTACATATTTAAACTGTTTAAATAATAATTTATTGTTAAATATTTAAACAGTTTAAATAATAATTTATTGTTGCTTATTTAAACAGTTTAAATAATAATTTATTGTTGCTTATTTAAACAGTTTAAATAATAATTTATTGTTACTTATTTAACAATAATATAAATATCATAATCAATTTAAATAATTTATTATATTACTTATTAATAACTTATATATTAATTATATAATAATTTAAATATTATAATTTCATTAAAATTATAATCTAAAATTAATTTTATATATATATATATTATTTAAATATACAAACAATAAATTTATATTAATTGTATAATATTTATAAATATTATTTAAATTTTTAAATTTATATATTAACTATATAATATTGTTGAGAATTATATATAAACCATACGAATATATTTTGCTGAATATTATTCAGCAAAATTTAGATATTATATAATTTTCGACAAAATTATAGTTCTATATTTATACTATTATAAAATATAATTATTTTATATAAATACTTATTAACTTCAAGAAAAACTTCGTTTTTAGAGAATTTATTGCGTAAATTTAAAATATTTATTAATTACTTACCAATTATTTATTAATTAACTTTAAATAATTAATAATTAACTTTAAATAATTAATAATTAACTTTAAATAATTAATAATTAACTTTAAATAATTAATAATTAACTTTAAATAATTAATAATTAACTTTAAATAATTAATAATTAACTTTAAATAATTATTGATTAACTTTAAATAATTATTAATTAACTTTAAATAATTATTAATTGACTTTAAATAATTATTAATTAACTTTAAATAATTATTAATTAACTTTAAATAATTATTGATTAACTTTAAATAATTATTAATTAACTAAATAATTATTAATTAACTTTAAGTAAATATTAATTACTTATTAATTAATTTTAAATTATTAATTAACTATTAATTAACTATTAATTATATATTAATAAATATTTAATTATTTTAATTATTTTAATTATTTTAATTATCTAATTATTTTAATTATTTCAGGAAAAATCAACCTTAAGCTTAAAAAATTATAAATAAATATTAACAAATTATGATTCCATATTTTTTTATCTAATTATTTTCAGGAAAAATCAACCTTAAGCTTAAAAAATTATAAATAAATATTAACAAATTATGATTCCATATTTTTTAGGTAATTATTTTCAAGAAAATAAATTTAATAAAGTTATAAATATTTTATGATTTTATTAAAATCATAAATTTAAAAAAAATAATATTTTAGAGAATAATATTTAAAATAATATTTTAGAGAATAATATTTAAATAATATTTTAGAGAATAATATTTAAAATAATATTTTAGAGAATAATATTTAAAATAATATTTTAGAGAATAATATTTAAATAATATTTTAGAGAATAATATTTAAAATAATATTTTAGAGAATAATATTTTGGAAAATATTTAGAGAATAGTATTTTATAAAATATTTAGAAAATAATATTTAGAAAATAATATTTTATAGAATAATATTTTAGAACAATATTTTATAGAATAATATTTTAGAATAATATTTTATAGAATAATATTTAGAATAATATTTTAGAGAATAATATTTTAGAATAATATTTTAGAGAATAATATTTAGAGAATAATATTTTAGAGAATAATATTTTAAAGGATAATATTTTAGAGAATAATATTTTAGAGAATAATATTTTAGAGAATAATATTTTAAAAAATAATATTTTAGAATAATATTTAAAATAATATTTTAAAGAATAATATTTTAAAGAATAATATTTTAAAGAATAATATTTTAAAGAATAATATTTTAGAATAATATTTAAAATAATATTTTAAAGAATAATATTTTAAAGAATAATATTTCAAAGATATTTTAGAGAATAATATTAATAATATTTTAAAGAATAATATTTTAGAATAATATACTAATAAAATAATATTTTTGGACGATATTATTTCAAGGGATAATATTTCAAATTAATATAAGATTTAAATAAATCATCTATATAAATTTTAATAAATTACTTTTATAGATGTTTCTCTTTAGATAAACATATATTGAATATTAAAAAAAATCTTTTTACTTTAATATTAATAAATAATATTCCAAAAATAATATTTCAGTAAATATTATTTATAAATTAATATTTCAAGAAAAATATATAACGCTTAGTAAAATATTTAGAAAATAATTAAAGTAATATTATGAAATGTTTAAGAAATAATATTAAGAAACATTTAAAAAAAATATTAAAAAAACATTTTAAAGAAATAATATTAAGAAATCTTTTAAAGAAATAATATTATTAATATTATTTAAAATAATATTTCATATAATATATCGGAAAATATATAAAATATTATTTTATATATTATTTTAAAGATTGATTTTGAATAATATTATTAATGAAATAATATTTTATAAAATATTTTAGAATAATATCTTAGAATTAATATTTAATAAAATATTTAGAGAATAATGTTCAAAAAATAATATTTAATGTATTCAAAAAAATATTTAATAATATAATCCAAATAATATTTAATAATATAATCCAAATAATATTTAATAATATAATCCAAATAATATTTAATAATATAATCCAAATAATATTTAATAATATAATCCAAATAATATTTAATAATATTTCTGAAAGTATTATTTAATAAATATTTCAGAAAATAATATTTCGATGAATAATATTTTGGAGAATAATATTTCTGAGAAAAATATTTTAGAATAATATATCGATGAATAATATTTTAAAGAATAATATTATTAAATAATATATATTAAAATAATTTAAAATAATTATAAGTAATATTTTTAATAAAAATATTCAAAAAAATAATATCCTAGAAAAATATTCAAAAAAATAATATCCTAGAAAAATATTAAAAAAAATAATATCCTAGAAAAATATTCAAAAAAAATAATATCCTAGAAAAATATTCAAAAAAAAATAATATTTCAGAAATGATATTTAAAATACCCATAGAAAAAATGACATTTATGGAGACTCGACTCACATAATTTAATAAATAATATTTATTAATACACTATTTTAAAAACTAATAATATTCTAATAAAAATTTTAATAATTAGTAAATAAAATTCAAAAAATAATATTATTAATATTTAATTAAATATTATTTCAAGACAAACTTCTTTTGTCGAGAATCAGCGCAGCTGATTTAAGGAATAATATTTCAAGAGATAATATTTCAGTAAATAATTTCAAAAAATATTTAAAGAACGATATTTAATAAAATATTTAAGATAATATATAATAAATATTTATTATATAATATTAGTAAATAATATTTACTGAAATAATATTTGAGTAAATATTTAAGGAACAACATTTCAATAAAATATTTAACAAAATAATTAAAATATTTATTAAATATTTTAAATAATATTCATAAAAATATTATTTCAAGACAAACGGTTAACACCTCGTAACAAGGGTTGACACTTCGTAAAAATAAACCTAGGTTTATTTTTACTTAAACCAAGGTTCCTTCTCAAGGCGCTAAAGCTTATAAACAACGTTTTCCGAGAATCTTTGAAGAAGATTCCTTGCGCCCTTGGCGCATTGGAATTTGCGTCGCAAATTTACTTGAAGTTTGTCGAGAATCAGCTACCATAGAAGTCCCTTTTTCATAGCTTACAGCCGCTTACAGCCGACGAGATTTCTTAAAAGAAATCTCTATGGACGATGTCCCTTTTTGAAGGGACATCTATGGAAAACCCTTTCGCTAAAGCAAAGGGTTTTCGCTGACGCGAGTGAAGGGACTTCGTCGGCTGAAAGCGCTGATTTATAATTATCATGAAAATAATATTATAATATTAATATTTACAGTGATAATATTTATGAAAGCATTATTTAACAAATATTTGAGAATAATATTTACAAAAATAATATTTAATAATATTTCAGAAATAATATTTAATAATATTCAGAAAATAATATTTAAATATTATAGTAATAATATTTTAGTATATTATTTTAATAAATATTTAATAAATAAATTAAAAAACAATATAATATCAATAAAAAATATTCCAATAAATAATATTTAAGGGAAATATTTTAGTAAATATTCATGAAAATATTATTTCAAGACAAACGGTTAACACCTCGTAACAAGGGTTGACACTTCGTAAAAATAAACCTAGGTTTATTTTTACTTAAACCTAGGTTCCTTCTCAAGGAAAACAACGTTTTCCGAGAATCTTTGAAGAAGATTCCTTGCGCCCTTGGCGCATTGGAATTTGCGTCGCAAATTTACTTGAAGTTTGTCGAGAATCAGCTACGCTGATTTATAATTGTTATAAGAATAAATATATATATAATAATATTTAATAAATATTTTGAAAATAATATTTCTGAGAGTATTATTTAATAAATATTTTGATAATAATATTTATGAGAATAATATTTATGAGAATAATATTTATGAGAATAATATTTATGAGAATAATATTTATGAGAATAATATTTACGAGAATAATATTTAACATATATTATGAAAAATAATATTTATTAAATATTTAATAAAATAATATTTGGGTAAAATATTTTTGTAAATATTATTTAATAATATTTCAGAAATATTATTTAATAATATCCAGGAAAATAATATTTAATAATATTTCGGAAATAATATTTAATAATATTCAGGAAAATAATATTTATTAATATCATGGAAAATAATATTTCAGAAAATAATACTTAATAATATTTCAGAAAATAATATTTAATAATATCTCAGAAAATAATATTTAATAATATCTCAGAAAATAATATTTAATAATATCTCAGAAAATAATATTTCGGAAAATAATATTTATGAAAATGATATTTAATAATAATATTTCAGAAAATATTTAAGGATAATATTCCATAAAATAATATTTATGAAAATGATATTTAAGAATAATAAATCAGAAAATAATATTTAATAATATTATTTAGGAAAATATTTAAGAATAACATTTCATAAAATAATAATTAAAAATAATATTTATGGAATATTTGAGAATAATATTTTGGAAAATAATATATAGAAAAAATATTTTTGAAATATTTAAATATTTTGAGAATAATATTCCTGAAAGTATTATTTAATAAATATTTTGAAAATAATATTCCTGAAAGTATTATTTAATAAATATTTTGAAAATAATATTCCTGAAAGTATTATTTAATAAATATTTTGAAAATAATATTCCTGAAAGTATTATTTAATAAATATTTTGAGAATAATATTCCTGAAAGTATTATTTAACAAATATTTTGAGAATAATATTCTTGAAAGTATTATCTAATAAATATTTTGAAAATAATATTCATGAAAATAATATTTACATGAATAATATATATATAAATAATATTTATGTAAAATAATATTTACATGAGTAATATTTATATAAATAATATTTATGTAAAATAATATTTACATGAATAATATTTACATAAATAATATTTTATTAAATATTCAAAGAATAATACTCGATTAAATATTTATAGAATAATATTTTATTAAATGTTAAAAGAATAATATTCCATTAAATATTTATAGAATAATATTTTATTAAATATTCAAAGAATAATACTCTATTAAATATTTATAGAATAATATTTTATTAAATATTTAAAGAATAATATTTTATTAAATATTCAAAAAATAATATTTTATTAAATATTTATATAATAATATTTTATTAATTATTCTTTGAATAATATTTTATTAAATATTCAAAAAATAATTTATTAATATTTAGAGAATAATATTTTATTAAATATTTAAAGAATAATACTTTATTAAATATTCAGAGAATAATATTCAGAAAATATTATTTAATTAAATATTCAGAGAATATTATTTTATTAAATATTTAAGAATAATATTTAATAAATATTTTAGATAATAATATCAAAAAAATATTTATTAAATATTCAGAAAATAATACTTTATAAAATTATAAATCAGGAAAATATACATTAAATATATAAAAATTATATTCAATGAAATTATAAATCAGAAAATATTTCATTAAATAATAAAAATAATATTCAAAAAATTATAAATTAGAAATAATATTCAAGAAAATATTACATTAAAGTAATATATATGATAATAATATTCTATAAACATTATATTGTAAAATAATATAATATTATAATATATTTTATAAAATTGAATTCATTTAATATAAAATTTGAAGTATTTAACATATTATTTAATAAAAATATTTCAATAAATATTTAAGAAATATTATTTCAAAAATAATATTTAATTGGAAAATATATTGAAATAATATTTAAGAAATAATATTTAATTGGATAATATACTATAATATTTCAGAAAATATTTAATAATAAAATTTATTATAATATTATTAAAATTTCATAAATAATATTTATGAAAATATTTTATAGAAATAATATTTAATTAAAATATTTATAAATAATATTTTGAAATATATTTACTAATAATATTTATATAAATATTTAAGATATTCTAAAAAAATATTTTTAAAAATATTTTGAGATATATTCTAAAAATATTAATGATAATATTTAAAAAAAATAAACATTTAATAATTCAATTTTTTAAATTTTTAAATGAACTACGTATAAACGAAGTGTAATATAATTAAAAAATAAATATTTTCTTTCTCGGTTTTTAAAAAATTTTTTATTTAAATGAATTACGTATAAACGAAGTGTAATATAATTAAAAAAACATTTTCTTTCTTAGTTTTTAAAAATTTTTTATTTAAATTAAATAAAAAATAAACATTTTCTTTCTCAGTTTTTAAAAATTTTTTAATTAAATTATATAAGTATAGCTTATTTAAATGAACTACGTATAAACGAAGTGTAATATAATTAAAAAAATAAACGTTTTTTCCCAGTTTTTAAAATAAATTAAAAATAAACATTTTAAATTTATTTAAATATCAATTTTAAATAAATAAACTATTGTTAATAATAAATACTTAACATATATAAAATTATATTAATAAATAATAAAATATATTTAAATAATAAAATAAATAAAATATATTTAAATAATAAAATATAATTAAATAATTAAATATAATTAAATAATAAAATATATTTAAATAATAAATTTGCTACGAAAATTCTCGAAAAACTTCAAGTAATAATGAACCTTGGTTTAAGTAAATTTGCGTAGCAAATTCCAATGCGCCTTTGGCGCAAGGAATCTTCTTCAAAGATTCTCGGAAAACGCTGTTTTCCTTGAAAAGAGTTAACACCTCGTAAATTTGTGAAGCTAATTCTCGACAAACTACGTTTGTCTTGAAAAGGAACCAAGGTTCCTTTTTACTTGAACCTAGGTTTCTTTTTACGGAGTGTTAACCATTGTTACGAGGTGTTAACTGTTTTTCTTGAAATATATTTAAATAAATAATTAACATATCTAAAATTATATTTATTATTTAAATATAATTCAATTAATTATTAATAAATATTAATTTAATATTTATTATATTATTTTTTTGAATTAAAAATTATATTTTTTAATTTTTTTCAAAATAATAAAAATGGATAAAAAATCATTGAACATTGAAAATTTACCAATAGAATTAAAATCTAAAATTATGAGTAATCTACCAGTTAAAGATATTAATAATCTTCGATTAGCTTCTAAATCTTTTTCAAATCCATATCTATTTAAATTTTATATTAATGAAAAATTAAAATTTAGAGAAGTTGAATTAAAATTTGATACATCAGATGATTTTTTTAATAGTCCAATTTTTAAAAAATTAGGTATCGATAAATTACCCTACGTTATTGAAGATTTTAGTGAAAATATTAATATTATATTTAAAGCAATAACAAATGATGATTATACATATATAGATAATTATGTTTCTATATACATTATTTATATGGAAAATGATGTAGATAATATATTATTAATAACCTGTAGTTTTAAAAATAATTTATTAAATGGTAAATATCTAGCTACAAAAAAAAGAATATTAAATAACGAAATTATTGAAAAATTCTTATTTGATTATAATAATGGTATTATATCAAAATCAATATATTATAATAATGTGAATTTTAATGTTAAAATATATAGAAAGGGTAAAATAATAAGTTATAAAAAATATATTAATAATAATATTCCATTAGATAATTATATTATTATTGATAATTATGATGTTGATTATATTTTAAATCAAATAAAACATAATAATTTTATGTATGAACCATTGAATTCAATAAAATCTATTAAAAACGTAAAAATATATTATAATGAAAATAATTATATAACTATTTCTCAAACTGATGATAATTATATAATATATTTATTTGTTTTATCAATTCCAATACAAAATCAGAATGAATATGAACCAAATACTATGTCAACAAAAAATCAAATATTTCAAAAAGAAATAATTATAGATAAAATTACAAACATTCGAATTTATGATTATATTCCTGAAGATGAAATTGAATTTTTTAAAAATATTATTCCAGATATTACTATTTATTATGTTAATGAATTATTTATTAATAATGATGTTAATATTATTAAACCATCAAAATTTATTACAAAAAATTTGAAAAATAGAGAAATTGAAGTGTTTTCAGAATCATACGATAATTTATGTAAAAATGTATTTGTAAAAGAATGCAGATTAGATTTTATCGATATTAATTGTAAAAATATTAATATTAATTTTAATGGTAATATGGTTCAATATAATAATGATAATGTTTATATTGATGGTGATGTAGAAATTAATGGAGAAATGGAAATTGATGATGAATTAATAACATTTAGTTGTAAATGTAATTTTAATAAAGGTTTATTAAATAATGAATATGAATATTATGATAATTATAAAAGATATTTTGCAACATATGAAAATGGTATTAATGTTAAAGATTCATATTTAATCAAAAATAATGAATTATATGTATATAAATATATAAATGGTAATTTAAATAAAAGACTTGTATATAAATCAAAAGAAAATATTGATAATTTAAACACTAATTTAATTAAAGATAATTATGATTTAAATTATAAAATTGAAATTGATAAAGGTTTAATATATGATGACATTGATATAACAAAAATTGAAAAAATAATTGGCGGATATTTATTTACATTTAATGATAAAAATTTAATAACTTTAGATCTAAATGATTATAAAATTAAAAATGTTTTAAGAAGTATTAATTTAGAAGTTATTAATAAAATGATTTATGAAGATATTAATGATATTATTTATGATAATAATATAAATAAAGAAGTTATATATTTAAATATGGATGAACTTGTATATTATGATTTATAAATATTGATAAAATTTATAATTAGAAAAAATAATTAAAATAATATTTTATTGAAATATTATATGCTAGTAAATAATTATTTAATGTTAAACAATAGAATGTTAAAATAATTGAATATTAAAATAATTATAAATAAATATTAAAGATTTAAATAATTATAAATAAATATTAATTAACAAGTTAAAATAATTATAAATAAATATTAATGACATATTAAAATAATTATAAATAAATATTAATTGATCAACCAAAATAAATATTAATTAAATTATTAAAATAATTATAAATAATTATAAATAAATATTAATTAATAAGTTAAAATAATTATAAATATTTATAAATTACATAATCAATTATTAATTATATAATATTTATATATAATAATAAATTAAATATTGATAAAATTAAATAATATTTAAGGAATAATATTTCAGTAAATATTTAAGTAAAAATATTTCAATAAATATTTCGGTAAATATTTAAGTAAAAATATTTAAGTAAATAATATTTAAGGAATAATATTTCAGTAAATATTTAAGTAAATATTTCAGCAAAATATTTCAGTAAATAATATTTAAGGAATAATATTTCAGTAAATAATATTTAAAGAATATTATTCCAAAAATATTTAAGGAATATTATTTCAGTAAATATTTTAAGAAAAATATTTAATAAATATTTAAGTAATAATATTCCAGAAATGTTTAAGGAATAATATTTTAGAAAATATTTAATAAATAATATTCCAGAAAATATTTATTAAATAATATTTAAGAAATAATATATAAATAAATATTTAAGGAATAATATTTCAGTAAAATATTAAACAATATAATTAAAAATTTATTAAATATTTTTAATTATATTCTTTAACATATTATTTCAAGACAAACGAAGTTTGTCGAGAATCAGCTACGCTGATTTATAATTAACATGAGAATAATATTATTATAATAATATTTACAATAATATTATTTAATAAATATACATATAATATTAATATGATAATATTATTTACTATAGTAATTTTAATAAATATTTATGGTAGAATAATGTCTAATAAATATTGATAAATTACTTGAATTTTAGCTATCTAAATTTATAACATTTATGAACGTATCAAAAATAATTAAAATAAATATTTTATTGAAATATTTATGGGTTAGTTAAATAATTATTAACTAGTTAAATAATTGGTTATTAAAATAATTATAAATAAATATTAACAATTTAAAATAATTATAAATAAATATTAACTAACAAGTTAAAATAATTATAAATAAATATTTATTTATAATTAAAATAATTATAAATAAATATTAACTAACAAGTTAAAATAATTATAAATAAATATTAATTTATTAATTAAAATAATTATAAATAAATATTAACTAACAAGTTAAAATAATTATAAATAAATATTAATTTATTAATTAAAATAATTATAAATAAATATTAATTGATTAATTAATAATTATAAATAAATATTAATTAACTATTTAAAATAATTATAAATAAATATTAATTGATTAGCTAAAATAATTATAAATAAATATTAATTGACTATTTAAAATAATTATAAATAAATATTAATTGATTAGCTAAAATAATTATAAATAAATATTAATTAACCATTTAAAATAAATATAAATAATTATAAATATTTATAAATTATATAATCAATAATTTATTATATAATATTTAACCACAATAATAAATTAAATATTAATAAAATTAAATAATATTTATAAAGTAATAAATTAATTAAATATAAATAAATAAATATTTCAATGAAATATTTTTAATAAAGAAAATGGATGATAATTCATTTGAAAATTTACCCATGGAGGTAAAATATAATATTATGAATAGATTATCAGTTAAAGATATAAACAATTTACGATTATCATCACCATCATATTCAAATCCATATTTATTTAAAACATTTATAGATAATAATTTAAAATATCAGGAAGTTAAAATTACTGGTTCAAATTTTAAAGAAATATTTAATAATCATCTTGCTAGAAAATGTGGACTTCATAAATTATATTGGTTAAATTTACCAATAAATGAAAATGTGAGTATGACATTCTCAGCTAAAATGATGTTAATAAATGAAATTTATATAGATGGTGATATGTTAATAAAAGGATATTATGAATATTTAGAAGATAATGAAAATGATGAAATTGAAGTTATGGCTAGTTATGAATTTACTATTAATTGTAGTTTTAAAAATAATTTACTACATGGAAAATATTTTTATATAAGTAACATGATAAGTGAACCACCTATAATATATATTAATTTATATTGTGCTTTTTTTAATGATGGATTAAATAAATTATCATATTTGATTAGTTTTTCACAAGTATATATATTTTATTATAGTAATAATGGTAAAATTATTAGAATAAATAAATATAATGTGATCGTAAATATTGATTTATTATTTGAATATGTTAAAAATTTGGAAGAAAAGGAGAGATATTTTAATGAAATATTAAGAGGAAAGTATAATATCTATTATAAAATAATTGATGTTATTTTAATGTCAACATCAAATAATGGTAGAAAGCAGGTAAATTATAGTAATTTTAAAAATTTAACAAAATATATGATTGTTTATAAAAAAGAAGATGGTGATTACTTGATAAATTTATTATTTTTAAATAAATTTATAACAGTTAGTAAAGATAAATTAAGAGAGAATAAAGATATTTCATATTATATTAAAAATTATAATTTTGAATATTCTGGAAATTTAACATACTTGAATGATTTTGATTGGTAAATTATATATTAATTTAATATATAACATTATTAATAACTTAATTATAAATATTTATAATTAATATTAAATAAATTTTAAATAATAATATTAAACTTATGTGTAATACTTTATTAAATAAAAATATATAAAATATTATTATATTAAATAAAATAAATTATATTATATTTAATATTTGTGTTAAAATTATTTATAATATTTATTTAATATTAATATTAATATAATATTAATTATTTATAAAATATACTTAATATTAAATTAATGTTATACTTAATAAATTACTTATACAATTATGTTTAACATTAAATTAATATTAAAATTATTTATAAAATTATGAGTAATATTAAATTAACATTATAATAATATTAAAATTATCCACAACATTATATATTATATTAAAAATATTGATATCAATATTAAACATACATTAAAGATATATTTTTAATATTATGTCTAATATTAAATTATATTCATATAATATATAAAATAAAAACACAATTTTTATCAAAAAATTAAAAATTTTTGAAAAATCAAGAAATGGAAAAAAATACAAACTCGGAGATTGAGTGCTTACCAATCGAATTAAAACAAAAAATTATAAATTATTTACCTGTAAAGGATGTAAATAATTTAAGATTATCATCACCGTTTTTATCAAACACATACATGTTTAAAAATTATATAGATGAGAATTTGAAATATCAGAAAATACAATTTAATTTTAATAACATAAAAGAATTATTAAATAATCCATTATGTGTTAAATGTAATTTTATAAAAATATTAAATTATAATGATAACATGAAAAATATAAATGTTATTATTGAGTCAAAAATGATACTAGATAATGAAATATATATTGATGGTGTTGTTAAAATAACTATTTTTTATGATGAAATTGAAATACATTATGATGAAGAAGAAGAAAATATTGATGATAATAATAACGAAAATGATAATGAAAGTGATAATGACGAAATAGAAAGTGATGATGATATGGAAGATTATGATGAAAATAAATTTTTTGATGCTATAGGTGGTGATGATGTAGATGATGATGAAATAATTGATGCTATAAATAATGAAAATAATTTAGTTAATGAAATTAATAATAGTATTGATGAATATACAGATAATATATTTAAACATAAAATTAATATAAAATGTAATTTCAATAATAATTTATTAAATGGTGAATATATTTATGTTGATGTTTTAATAAATGAAAATAAATGTGATAAATATTATTATACAAAATATGATAATGGTTTAATTAAAACAAAAGATTATTATTATTATGGATTAGTAAATATTAATATTTATAATGAAAAAGGAAAAATTATTAGACATAATAATTATGGATATAATTGTAATAATATAATAAATTATCCAGATAAAGAAGGATATATTGATTTTATAGTTCGTCAAGAAAAAGGATTAATATCTTTTAATGAAATTAGAATAATTAATAATAGAAAAGTTTGTGAATATTATTTAGTTCTTGGTAATAAATTAAATAAATTTATTGTAATATTTAAAAATAATTATGGAACATTTACTAGAATTTGTAAAACATCAAGAGATATAATTTATAATTATAATTTTGAATTTTATGATTTTGATTAAACTTAATATTTAAATATAAATCAATTTGATTTATATTACTATTATATAATTATTTTTTTGATATTTTATAAATAATTATATATTAATAATATTTAACAAATTATTAGTTTATAATATTTAATAAATTATAAGTTTATAATATTCAATAAAATTATAAATTTATAATATTCAATAAAATTATAAGTTTATAATTTTTAATAATATAATATTTATATAATAATATTATTTAAATAAGTTACGCATAAACGAATAGTAATATAATAAATTTTTTTATAATATTTATATAAGCAGAGCTTATTTAAATGAGATACTATCATATAGTAAAATTATAAATTAATAATATTCAATAAAATTATAAGTTAATAATATTTATAAAATTATAAATTAATAATATTCAATAAAATTATAAGTTTATAATTTTTATAAAATTATAAATTAATAATATTCAATAAAATTATAAGTTAATAATATTTATAAAATTATAAATTAATAATATTCAATAAAATTATAAGTTAATAATATTTATAAAATTATAAATCAATAATATATTTTAAAATGTTAAATAATATTAAGATTAATATTAATATAAATTTAAAATAATCTTAAATTATATAATTATTAATTATATATTAATATATTTAATTAATAATTAAATATCAACATAATAATTTAAATAATAAAATTTTTAAATAAAAATGAGCGAAGAATTAAGTAATCAAAATATAAATGACTCAATTAATTTGAATAATTTACCTATGGAAATAAAACAACAAATTATGAATAATTTATCTGTATCTGATATGAATAATTTAAGATTAACATCACTCTCTTTATCAAATCCAAATTTATTTAAAAATTATATAGACAATAATTTAAAATACCAAAAAGTTAACCTTAAAATTAAAGATTATGATGATATTTACAATCATCCATTAGCTTTAAAATGTAATATTGATAAAATATTTGTTAATTATGATACATACAATGATATTGATATTACTTTTTCAGGAAAAATGATATTAGACAATAATAATATATATTTACAAGATGAAATAAAAATATATGGAAGTTATTCTATGGATATATATCGTGATATATATAATAATTTTAAAATTACATGTAATTTCAAAAGTAATTTATTAAACGGTGAATATTTATATATTGATACATCTTCAGTAGAAGATGAGTATAATATTTTTTATATTACAAATTATGTTGATAATTTAATAATAACATATGAAGCCTTATTTAACGATAATGAAATATCTATAATAAAATATAATAAAAAAGGTAAAAGGATACAAAGTAATAATTATACAACAGTTGATGATTTTTTAATGTTTGATTATTTATCTAAAACAAATAAAGAAGAAAGATTAATATATGTTGAAAATATATATAATGGTAATGATGATAATTATGTTTTAATATCATTTAATAAAATGGAAAAAGTTAATTATTATTATTATTTTGATGATTATAATACTCTTCGTGAAGATTACCATGTTAGAAAAGGAAATAATAATAATTTTAATGAATATAAAAAGTTAAATATAAATGAATATATTCAAAATAATAATAATTTAGTATTGTATGATGAAAATATTAATGTTGAAACAAAATTATATGATAATAATAATGATTATGATTTTGATATAAATGATTGTTAAATTATGTGGTGCAAAATTAACATTAAATATATAAATCAATTTGATTTATATTAATATGTTTTCTATTATATAATTCAAATTGATTTATATTAAAATATATTTTCTATTATATAAAATAGGTGATTTGAATTTAAATAACTTACCAATGGAAATAAAACAACAAATTATGAATAATTTATCTGTATCAGATATGAATAATTTAAGATTAACTTCAAGATCGTTATCTAATCCAAATTTACTTAAAAATTATATTAATACTAACTTGAAATCTGTTTAGCAGATTTCTTGAAATCTTTGATTTCTTTGAAATATCAAAAAGTTAACATTATTATTAAAGATTATGATGATATTAAAAATCATCCATTAGCTTTAAAATGTAAACTTGATAATATATTTACCAATATCGGTTCATATAATAATATAAATATTACTTTTGAAGGAAAAATGATTTTAGGTGATAATATATATTTACAAGATGAAATACAAATAAATGGAAAATATTTAGCCAATTTATATGATGAAATGATTAATAATTTTCTTATAATTTGTAATTTTAAAAGTAATTTATTAAATGATGAATATATATATGTTGATTATTATTTTGATAATATTTTACAATTCAATGAATTTAATACATTATATATAGCATATTATACTGATAATTTATTAACTTCATATGAATTTAGTATTGGTGGTGGATTAGATATAATATTATATAATAAAAAAGGAAAGAAAATACAAAATAATACATATGAAATATTAGTTAATGAAAATGAAATATTTAATGATTTGTTAAATATTTATAAAGAACAAAGATTAGAATATATTGAAAATATTTTTAATAATTTAGATGATAATTTCCGTTTATTATATATGGATAAAATGGAAAAAATACATACTTATTATACAATATATGAGGATAATAGTATTCATGAAATTAAAAATATTAAAAAAAGAAAATAATTATTTTATTGAATATTATAACGCGAATATTAATAATTATGTTAAAAATGAATATATTGGTAATAATAACTTAATAATGTATAATAAAATTTCTGATAATTCTCAAAATGTATACAATGACAATATTGAATATGATTTTGATATAAATGATTGATAATTAAATATAAATAATAATTAAATAATAATTAAATAATAATTAAATATAAATAATAATAAAATATAAATAATAATTAAATATAAATAATAAAATATAAATAATAATTAAATATAAATAATAATAAAATATAAATAATAATAAAATATAAATAATAAAATATAAATAATTATTAAATATAAATAATAATAAAATATAAATAATAATTAAATATAAATAATAATTAAATATAAATAATAATTAAATATAAATAATAATTAAATAATAATTAAATATAAATAATAATTAAATATAAATAATAATAAAATATAAATAATAATTAAATAATAATTAAATATAAATAATAATTAAATAATAATTAAATATAATAATTTAATATTATAATTTGATAAATTATCAAATTAATTTTCATAAATATTATAGTCAATTATATTAAATAATGTTTATAGAAGTATGTAAAAGTGTATGAAGTCAATAGACGGATATCCTCGCAAGATAAGCATATCTCGCAACGATATCCAATTTAGTGCATAATAACTTACAATTATATATAGATTATTTATTTTAATTAATTTCTATATAATATATTAAAATTAAATAAATAATAATTAAATATAATAATAATTAAATATAAATAATAATTAAATATAAATAATAATTAAATATAAATAATAATTAAATATAAATAATAATTAAATATAAATAATAATTAAATATATATATAATAATTAAATATAAATAATAATTAAATATAAATAATAATTAAATATAAATAATAATTAAATATAAATAATAATTAAATATAAATAATAATTAAATATATATATAATAATTAAATATATATAATAATTAAATATATATAATAATTAAATATATATAATAATTAAATATAAATAATAATTAAATATATATATATATAATAATTAAATATATATAATAATTAAATACATATAATAATTAAATATATATAATAATTAAATATATATAATAATTAAATATAAATCAATTTGATTTATAAAATTTCATTATATAAAATGAGTGATATTCCAAATCTTAATAATTTACCTATGGAAATAAAACAGCAAATTATGAATAATTTATCAGTATCAGATGTTAATAATTTGAGATTAACATCACTTTCATTATCTAACCCAAGTTTATTTAAAGCATATATAGACAAAAATTTAAAATCTGTGTAACAGATTTCTTGAAATCTTTGATTTCTTTGAAATACCAAAAAGTTAACCTTAAAATTAAAGATTATGATGATATTTACAATCATCCATTAGCTTTAAAATGTAATATTGATAAAATATTTGTTAATTATGATACATACAATGATATTGATATTACTTTTGAAGGAAAAATGATTTTAGAAGATGAAAATATATATTTGCATGATGAAATAAAAATATATGGTAATTATATTGATATAGATAATGAAATAATTGAATTTCATGGTACATGTAATTTTAAAAGTAATTTATTAAACGGTGAATATATATATGTTGATTTATATGATGATAGTATTAGACTATATTATGTTGCATATTATATAAACAATTTAATAAAAACATATGAATGTTATTTTACAGGAGAAGAGTTAGACATAACATTATATAATAATAGGGGAAAGAAAATACAAAAAAATTTTTATAATATATTGGTTGATGAATTTGAAATGTTTGAAAAATTATATAATATGAATAAAGAAGAAAGATTATCATATATTAAAAATATATTAAATAATTTAAATAATGATTTTTATTTAATATATTTTAATAAAATCGAAAAAATAAATAAATATTATAAAGTGGAAAATAATAATATTTATGAAATAAAATATGTAACTAAAGAAGATAATGATTTTAGAGAATATTATAATATGAATGTAAAATATTATATTAAAGGTGAATATAATAATGATACAAATTTAACAGTATATAGTAGAATGAATAATAAATATGTTGATGTTGGTCGTGAAAATAATGATTATGATTTTGATATAAATGATTGTTAATTTATGTGAGTCGAGGCTCGTTCAATTTTGAGAAGCAAAATTAATATAAATCAAATTGATTTATAAATATTTGATAATTATATTAATATATATTTATGATTTAATTTAATATTTTAATGAATAATTATATATACATATATTTAATAATTATTAATTTGCTTTTTTTTATATAAATATTATTTAATTAATAAATAATTAATTTATTCTAATAAATAATTAATTTATTCTAATAAATAATTAAATTAATTCTAATAAATAATTAATTTATTCTAATAAATAATTAATTTTAATAAATAATTAATTCTAATAAATAATTAAATTAATTCTAATAAATAATTAATTTATTCTAATAAATAATTAATTTTAATAAATAATTAATTCTAATAAATAATTAAATTAATTCTAATAAATAATTAATTTTATTATAATAAATAATTAATTTTATTCTAATAAATAATTAATTTTATTCTAATAAATAATTAATTTTATTCTAATAAATAATTAATTTTATTCTAATAAATAATTAATTTTATTCTAATAAATAATTAATTTTATTCTAATAATAATTAATTAAAAATTAATTTTGTTATAATAAATAATTAAATTATTTATAATAAATTATTAATTTTATTATAATAAGTAATTAATTTGGTATTAATAAATAACTAATTTAATTTCAATAAATAATTACAAAATATTAATTAAAATTATATTAATATATAATTAATAATTATATATAAACTAAATTAATTTATTAATTTTTATAATATAAATGAATCAACAAAATTTAAAAGATTTAAAATTAAATGAATTACCATCTGATATGCAAAATGAAATAATGAATTATTTATCATTAAAAGATGTAAATAATTTAAGATTATCTTCAAAATCTTTATCTAATCCTGATATTTTTAAAAATTATATAAACACTCATTTAAAATATCAAAATATTAATATTAAATTTTATGATATTTCCGAAGCTGAAGAACATCCATTAATATCAAAATGTAAAATTTATAATATGTTTAATTTAAATTTTGAAAAATGTTTTAATTTTGACATAAATATTGAAGGTAAAATGATTTTAAATGATTTATATTTTCATGACACAATAATAATAAGTGGTAAATATTATAGTGTTGATGATAATTTAGATGATAATGATATTGATATTGATGAAAATATTTTAGAAAATGATTTTAACAATATTAATAATAATAATAATAATATTTTAAATGAAAATAATGTGGAAAATAATGTTGATATAAATTTTAATGGAAATAATTTTATAGATGAACAAGATTCATTAGAGCATAATTTTCGTTTAACTTGTAATTTTAAAGGAAATATATTAAATGGTGAATATGTTTACATAGATAATTTACCAACAGAAAATATTTATGATTATTATTATTTTACAAATTATGTTGATGGTTTAATAAAATCATATGATTTTTATTATAATGGTGATGCCGTTATCAAATTTTATAATAAAAAAGGTAAAGTTATTCAAGTTAATAATTATTTAACACAATTACAAGGTAATATAACATTTAATTATTTGTTAAATTTAAATTTAGAAAATAAACAAATGTATTTTAATAATATTATCAATGGTTTTAATAAAGATTATAGATTAACTAGTTATAATAGAATTGATAATGTTATAAAATATTATGAAGCTGTTGATAATAATTTTGTTAATTATAAATATGTTATTAAAGAAGGAAATTATTTTAAAAAATTAGAAAAAGAGGATATAAATTATAAAGATATGGTATTATACAAAGCTTCTTTTGATGATAATATGAATCCTTTTGATGATTATAATGAATATGATTTAGATAATGATTGTTAATAAATATTAATTATATATCTAATATATAAATTAAAAATCTTATTTTATATTTAATATATTATTTAATTTTTTATTATTAATTATTTAATTATTAAATATATAATTATATAAATTATGTAAAATAATTATTAAGTATAAATACACAATAATTATTAAGATAAATATATTTTAATGAATATTTTAATAAATAGTAATATAAAATTGATGTATTTATTATATTAAATTAAAATATAATAATATTTATTAAATATTATTTCAATTTAAAGTATTTTATATTAGATTATAATAAAATATTTAATAAATATTATGTAAATTTAAATTATTTATATTAAATTATAATAAATAATATTTATTAAATATTATTTCAATTTAAAATATTTTATATTAGATTATAATAAAATATTTAATAAATATTATGTAAATTTAAATTATTTATATTAAATTATAATAAATAATATTTATTAAATTATAATAAAATAATATTTAATATTATATCAATTTAAAATATTTTATACTAAATTATAATAAAATAATATTTATTAAATATTATTTCAATTTAAAGTATTTTATATTAACTTATAATAAATATTAATATAAAATATATTATGTTAAATAAAATATATTTTATATTAAATATAATATTTATAATATAATATTCAATAAATATTATATTTAATTTAACCACAAGAAAATTTAAATAAATATTTTATTAATTAAAATGAACGAATTAGTGAAAGACTATGAAACGTTTAATACTGAATTAAAAAATATAATAGACGCATTATCTTTATCTGAAGAACCAAAAGTTGTAGGTTCTTATTCATATAATATACATAAATATCCATCAGATATTGATATTTTTGAAACTGTTAATATTACACTATCTAGAGAAGAAGCATCAAGATATTATGCTACAAGAATAATTGACATTGTTTATAAACAACAAATTTTTAAAGACCATATTATTTTTAATGATTTTAAAATTGGAACAAATCCAAATACTGGAGAAAAATTACATTGGACTGTTGACCAAATAATAAATAATAATAATAATGATATTAAAATTCATGAAGCTATAGAATCAGGAGGAGTAATTAAATTTGATGTTATTACTTGGTTTGATAATAGATTTCAATCAGTTGAATTATTTTATGAACTAAAATATAATAATATTCCATTTTTAAAATAAGAAAATTATGTAAATTCATTATTAAATGATATTTATAAATATCAAAGCAGAGGAAATTATATGCCTCTAAAAGTTTTAAAAAGAATATGGTTATTAGCTAAAGTGTTAAATTGTTGGGATTTGGTTGATGAAATTAATTTTATTTTACAAAATGATACATCAGCATTAAATCAAATAAGTCATGATATTTCAATGTGTATTAAAATAATTGAGTTAATTTCATTAAAACAAGATTTAATATGCAAAGAATATATTAAAAACTTATATTTTGAGATTATGAATTTTGAAAAACGTCTAGCTAATCATGATTTTGATATTTGGAAAGAATTTAATACTAGAAAATTATTTAAAAATTGGTTAATATATAAAGATGAAAATGTAATTTATCATGGTGATATTTTAAGATCATTAAATGATATTAAAAATAAAGTTGATAAACAAGTTCATATATCAGCAGCTAAATTTTACGAAGACGTAAAGAAAATAGATTATGAATGTAAATTAAATAATAGAAATTTAATTAGTCAAATATTTATATTTTGGAATAATTTTAATTTAAATCTTGTAATAATTTTAATTTAAATCTTGGAATAATTAATTTAAATCTTTAATAATTTTAATTTAAATATTTACTATTTAATATATCAATAATATAATAATTAACAGTAATCAAATATTATTTTAACACTAATTAAATATTATATTAACATTAATCAAATATTATTTTAACATTAATTAAATATTATATTAATATAAATTAAATATTATTTTAACATTATAATTTATAAAATTTTATAGATTTCATATTAAGAATTATATAAATTATAGAAAATATTTTATATAATGCATGAAAAACTTTATCTTTGGGGAAAAAATTAGATATGTTTTATTATCAATAATTATTAAAAAAATTCTAATGTGAAGAAAGGAATTTACTTTACAAATTTTCTAGAATCAAGTTTTTTCTGTATATTAATAATTTATAAAACTTTTAATTTTTAAATAAATTATATATTAATAATATATAATACTTTTAATTTTTAAATTAATTATATATTAATAATATATAATATTATTTTTAATTAATTATATATTAATAATAAGACTTTTAATTTTTTAAATTAATTATATATTAATAATAAGACTTTTAATTTTTTAAATTAATTATATATTAATAATATATATAACTTTTAATTTTTTAAATTAATTATATATTATTAATATATAAGACCTTTTAATTTTTTTAAATTAATAAGAATTTAATATTTTTAAATTAATAAGAATAATATTTTTAAATTAATAAGATTTTAATTATTTTTAATTTAATATTTTTAAATTAATAAGATTTTAATTATTTTTAATTTAATATTTTTAAATTAAAAGATTTTAATTATTTTTAATTTAATATTTTTAAATTAATATGTTAAATAATACTTTACACTAATAATATTATTAGTATTTAATATTTTTTTAAATAATTATAAATTATTTAAATGAGATTCCATTTACTATATAATAATATATAAAATTATCGTTTTACTTATTTTTATATTTTATTATTATTAAATTAAGTATTTTTTTTTTGAATTAATAACTAAATTAAAAATTTTTTGTCAAAAAATTTTTTGGAAAATAATGACCTCAAGAAAAGCGTAGCTTTTCGAGAAATCGGCGCTTTCAGCCGACGAAGTCCCTTCAAAAAGGGACTTCTATGGTGGCCGATTTTAAATTTTCTTTTTTTAAATAAAAAGGACAAACATGGATTGAAAATAATTAATATAAAAAAATAAATAAAAATAAAGAATAAGTATAAATAGAGAAAGAATGAATATAAATAGATAATGAATATATATAAATATAAATATAGAAAGAATATATAATATAGAAAAATAAATATAAATAAATATAAATGGAGAAATATATATAAATATAGAAAAAATAAATATAAATAGAGAAAAAATAAATAGAGAAAATAAATATGAATAGAAAAAATAATAAGAATAAATAAAAATAATGAAGATAAATAGAAATAATGAAGATAAATAGAAGAAATGAATAAATAGAAAAAGAATAAATAGAAGAAATGAATAAATAGAAAAAAATAAATAAATAAAAAAAAACAATAAATAGAAAAAAAAGAATATATAGAAAAAAAGAATAAATAGAAAAAAGAATCAATAAATAGAAAAAAATAAATAGAAAAAAGAATTAATAAGTATTAATATATATATGAAGATAATTATAATTTGATATATTTTAAATAATATATATATATATATATTCTTTATTTAAATATTTTAATAAAAAATAATTATTAAATTTATTTATCATAATTTTAAATAAACATTTTTCAAAAATTTATTTTTATACAAAAAAACTCGATTTTTGAGAAAATGGGGCCTATTATCATTATTAATAAGCGCTAAAAATTAGAGAAATTTTATTTTAACATATTTTATTTTCCATGCAATATAAAGGTAATTACTCTTAAAATGAACGGAAAGAAAAATTATCAAAAAATTCCAATACGAAGCAAGGAATTTGATGCACAAATTCTCAAGAATCGAGTTTTCGTGTAACATAATATTTAAATAATATTTTTATTATATGTATATAAAAAATATTTTTAATATATTTAATTTAATAAAAATAATAAATGAACTTAAATTAGTAAGATGTTAATTAATTATAAATTAATAATTTATAAGATTTTTATATTATTTAATTAATAATAAATTAATTAAGATTTATTATTATTAATTTATAAGATTTTTTATTTTTTTAATTAATTAATTATAAATTAATAATAAGACTTTTAATAATAAGACTTTAATATTTTTAAATAATTATAAATTAATAATTTATAAGACTTTAATATTCTTAAATAATTATAAATTAATAATTTATAAGACTTTAATATTCTTAAATAATTATAAATTAATAATTTATAAGACTTTAATATACATAAATAATTATAAATTAATAATTTATAAAATTTTTATTTTTTTTAATTAATTATATATTAATAATTTATAAGATTTTATTTTTTTAGTTTTTAATAAATTAATAAGATTTTTATTTTTTTAATTTTTAATAAATTAATAATTAATAAGATTTTTATTTTTTAAATAATTTATAAATTAATAATTTATAATATTTTAATTTTTTAAATTAATTATATATTAATAATTAGAATCCTAATTTTTTAATTAATTATAAATTAATAATTAATAAGATT